>Ga0179593_1323466_pt1 | contig 15895 bp, 16 predicted proteins | sample CZODoug2_1_08_16_FD_185931 | JGI IMG/M metagenome (GOLD analysis project Ga0179593, IMG submission 185931) | Vadose zone soil fungal communities from Angelo Coast Range Reserve, California, USA - CZODoug2_1_08_16fungal (PacBio error correction) | ecosystem: Environmental > Terrestrial > Soil >... | reverse complement strand
CCCCCCATTTTCCCAGGCCTATTCGCCCCCCCCTACAATTGTCGTTCTCTAGGAAGTTCTTTGTTTTTTTAGGACGTTGTCCCCCGATTTCCACTATAAGGTCGTAATCTCTCCCTTCGTTTTCTCCTTTCCCTCGCGCTGCCCCTTACAGTTCCCGTCGGAATTTGCTTCGCTGACCCCGCGTCTTTTTGCTTCAGCTCTGTTCCCCTCGGTCTTTCCGCAGCTTGACCCCCTCTCCCGAACAGTAGCTCCCTCTGCCTATAAGAACGGTCCACATGCTCTGTTTCCCCGTCTATGGGTCCTCTTGAGCCATGCGTTCTTGCCTTTGGCCCTTTCTTTTTCTCCGAATTTTTTTTTTTTCTCCCCTGCTTTGGCGTGGATCGTCCCTTGTCTGGAGCTGGGAGTAGTCTCAACCCGTTCGGGAGCGAGTTCATCTTTTCGGCCCCGATTTCTGGATTGTGCATAAATTTCGATGCTCTATGTCCAGTGCGGCTGTTTTTTATTTTCCTTTGACAGTAAACTGTGCTCTTGTAAAGCCAGATTTTCTCGGTGCATTTTCTTTTTGAAAGGTCGCTTTTTCCTTCGCCTCTGCTGGAGAAATAGTTTTAGGGTGAAAGTACTTTTTCTCCAGTCGAGCTGGCTAATGGCTTCGTGGCTTGGGGCCCAGTCCTTTCCCCTCTCCCGGTGAGTCGTGTACTTTCTACAGATCTCGGTACTCCCAGTCTCAGACGCCACTCCTTTAAGCGAGAATAGGGATCTGATTTAGCCCCTGCCGGTACGGGGTGGTCTTCAGTACCTTTTCTCTTCCCCGGCGGTCATATCTTTCCGAGGTCTTCCTTCTCCTGTGCGAGGTCTGACCATCAAAATTCTTTTCTACAATTGCGGCAATACAATTCCCGATGACGAGAAGAAAGTAGGCAGGTCTCTCACTCCGCGAAGGCAGCCTTGGACTGCCCCACCATTTTTTTGTCTCCCCTTCCCCCACGCTTTTTCGTCCCTCCGCCTGTCTCCGGGCTTTCTTTCGCGCCGCGTTTCGGCTCTTGTCTTCCATTTACCTGAGGGGATCCAGGTAGTTTAGGAACAGACTAGCACCGTTCCGCCTAGCGATCTGGCCTGAACACTGGCTTTGAACCTTACCTTTTGTTCACGTTGTCTCCTCCGCTCGCCTTTTTCCCTTTCTGGCTCGAAACACGCAGCGAAGCATTTAGATGCGCCTTCCCCCCCTATCGTCGAGGCGCTGTCGCCAGTTTTTCCTTTCCTCTGCGTGGTCCTGCATGGGTATCGCCACGCTCCCCCCCCTCCTTCTACCGTCCCGCGTTCTTCAATGCCAGTAGTAGAATAGTCTTTGCACCAGGAAGCGCTTTCTTCTCCGATTGTCCGCTTTCCCTCCGCGTTTTTTCGGTTCTCGATTTCTCTTCTCTTTTCGCCTGACGGACACTATCCCTGTTCGCTCCCCATTGAGAACTTGGCTTCTAGAATCCCCTGTTTTTTTTTCAATGGCTTCCCCATCTCTCTCCTACCCCCTGTAACCTTGACCAAAGATAATCCGTCCCCGCTGCCTCTCCGCTCTCGCCATTGTCAACGCCTTGTTTCCACTTTGCCGACAGCCTCCTCTCGATTTTTTTATTTCTCCGAACGCTTTTTTTTCCCCCACAAAAGTTGCAGAGAAGGCCGCACCTTCCCCCCTTCGACCTGCGATTTTGAGTTCCACATCAGCACCCTCTTTCCCAGCGATTTAAGCGTACATTCTGTTTGAGCCATTCCCCCTCGGCCGGCCTCCGTCGAAGGTTTGCCTTTTTTCCGGCCTATTCCTTGAAGTCTTGGCGTTTCACTCAGCCTATGAAGGGCCCTCGTCGCGGCCTTCTGTTGTGTTTTTTTGTATTCGATATCTCCTTCCTACATTTGTTGTTGGGGAAGATCTCCCTCTCCTGGCAACCATCTTTGGATTTTTCTGTGCAAGCCGCTCGCGGCCGGCCTTTTGCTGAAGTTTCCCACCGCCTTCCAGAATAGGCGACCCAGCGTCTCCTTTTTTTCTTTTTCTTACATAAACACAGAGATTATTTCTTTGACCCGCGGGAGTTCTATTTTTGATGCTGGAAACTTCCCAACCTTCCGGTTTCCTTTCTGATTCCGTCCTGTAAGAAGACTTTCCCCCGCGATTTCTGACTTCTTTTGAGGCGGTAGGTCGGGCAAGTTACTGAGTTTCTTTATTCCTTTTTCCCGCCCGCAGGTAGAGGATTTCTATTTTTCCCCCCTGAAGCTTCTTTCCCCTTACCGCCGCGAGTGCTGCCTGAGTTCGACCCATTGGAGCAGGCAGGCGGGGAAAAGTCCCTCAGTTCTCGAGCTGGGTTTTCCCCCTTTTCCGTTTCTTCCCCCCGGATTGGACCTAGACTCCATCGAGTCCGCTTTTTTCCGTTCGTCGCGCTATTTCCCGTGGAACCATCCCCTTTCCACTTTTCTTTGCCGCTCTTTTCTACAGTCTTGATTTTTTCTTTCTCCCCTCATGGTTGGTTTGTTATCTTCCCCTGAAGGAAGAAAAGAAGATAGGAACCCCCGATTTTCCCAGTCCCCTTACCCTCACCGTATTTCTTTCCCCCTGGGCCTTTTTTCGCTCGTTTCCTGTTTACCAGGCTTTTTTCTTTTTTTTTTTACTTTTCCTTTTTGACAAAAACGTTATGGAGGGGTTCCGAGACCTTTGTTCTTATCGTTTCTGTGGGCCCCTTTTTCTATGTTTTTTAAACTCCAGGATTGACCCTCTATAAGATGTCCTTCTCCTCCCGTACTCGCCTCCTCGTAGTGGTTTCGAAATTCAGAAGACGTGTCATCCTCGGTTTTACCGAGATGTTCCGGTAGGTCTTCATGACCTTCTTTTTGTCCAGTGGTCCTCTTTTCCCTTCGGCGTTTTCCCAGACTTCCGTCTTCTTTGAGCCCGCTTTTCTTTAGGGGCTGCTCCTCTTTTCATGACGTTTTAACGTGTTTTTGATTGCGTCGCCGCTTTTTCTCTCCTGCACGAGCTTCACCCCTTTGGACTTCTTGTTTCTCCGTTTACAGCGAAGGTTCCATCGTACTGACGCCCCCCATCCTCCTCCTATACCCTTCCTTTTTCTTGGACCTTCCTTCCTTTTAGGATAAGACCAGTGAATGGCGCTCCGTTTCCTGCGGCTCTAATAAACCCGGATAAAGTCTCTTCCCCCTTCTTTCGAAAATTTCGCCTACTCACGTCTTTTTTTCCCTTTTATTAATTAAAAGGATCTTTGCAAGAGTGATCAAATCTCTGCTTTGGCGATTTCCTTTTCTTTTCCTTCCCATAAATTTTCTTTTTCACCGCTGATGGTTACACCGATGCAGTTTTCCCAGGACCCCTTTTCTTGTAGTGCTTGTTCACTTTTCACCTGTCCCTATCCCTTCCCTCCGGTGCTGAACGCACTCTCTCATACCTCCGTTTCTTCTTCGACTCGACGCCTGAATTAGGTGTGAGACTCTCCCCCCAGCCCCTGGGCTTCCTTTTTCCCTCTGACGTTGGGTTCTTTTGACTTCTTCTCTTTCGATTACGCTTTTCTTAAAATGACCTTCCCTCCGTCTGGCCATCCCCTCCACCGTGGCTAAAATTTTTTTATGGAACGGTTTTTTCCTCGGCGATGCGAGCTTCTGTGTTTTTTAGTTTTTGCCGCTCCTTCCCCTTGCTTTCTCCATACTCTTTTTTTCCTTTCCCGCGTCCTCTCCTTTTCTCTTGGGCATCAAATGGTAGACATTAGGCCCCTTGAGGTCCCTGGTCCTCCCATAAGGAGCGTTTTCTTTCCTAATTCCTTAGACTTTTGTCTCTTCCCTGCGTCAACGGCGCGACCCGCCGACCACTCCGCCAATCTTCTCTTCGAGCCTTTTTTTTTTCTTTTGCGTCTTTTTTACCCACCCTTTTTCCCTATCTCTTATTCTTTTCTACACTTTACGTTGTGGGGTGAGCGTATCGTGCCCACCCAGGACTTCGCCACCAAATGAACCCAGCCCCCCTCGCCCCTTTTGCCAGGTCCAGAGGCATTCTTCCTTGCGGGGACTCTTCCTTTCGGCGGATTGTCCCCTGGGACTTTTCTTTCCTTTTAGCTCCCCCTGTATGTCAGAGAAGTAACCTCTTTTTCGTCCAGACGTCGCCCCCCTTCTGATTCCCCGCGGGACCGACTCTTGCCTTAGTCGCGGATTTCCCAAAGGCTGGTTTTAAGCCTCTTCTCTTGTGAACTCCATCGCTGCCCATCCGGGTCCGAGTGTTAAAAGAACGGTCCCCTGCTTCTTCTACCCTATATTTTTTTCCACTTCGTCCATGTAAGTAGCCCTTTTTTTTTTTTTCGTTTTTTTTTTTTCACCCTGTAGACGAAGTCCACACTCCGTAGGAGGTGTAGATTCCCAACACCACTTTCTTTGAGTGGTTGCTATTCTTTTTTGCGCTCTCAGCAGCCTACGGGATTCCTTGATAGGGCTTGTGCATCGTGAGGTGCTATCTTCCCTTGTTGTGCGTCCCCTTTACATTTTTGGCGAAGTCTCCCTTGGTGCGCTCCTGAATCCGTTTCTTTCCAAGCCCCCCGGCGGGGCCCCTCCGAGCTCTGGTAACCTGAACTCCCCTCCCTCGCCTGTAACTCGTTGACAGCCCCCGTTCCTTTCCCAGGGGCTCCCCCCCGCTTCGCTCTTACTTTTTTATGATTTTGAGAGGTTAACTTTAAGTTCTATCGGTAAGCTCGTCGGTCTCTTCCGCTAATCTTTTTTTTCCCTCAGTATCGTCCCCTTCCTTTCCCTTTTGCCGTCGGGTATGCTTCGTGTCTGCTTGGCCTTTTGTCGTCGTCTTCCCTTCCTTAAGGAAAGGTGAGGTAAAGCGTTTTTCGGTGCTCAACGTGAGCCAATCACCCCCGTTAGATCCCCTTTTCCCACCTCGTCTTCCCTTCTGCTTTACACTTTACCTGAGTCCTTCTTTAAGTTTCCATGGAGGGTCAAATGCAAATAGAGTTCATTTTTTCCGCCTGCCGCCACTCGCGCTAACCACCGTCCGGCCCGCGCCCTTAGGACATCGAAATTAAGTTAGTATACTTCCACCTTAAGAGTGTTCTTTACGGTCGTTAAAAGTCCAGACTGCACAGGACCCCCCCCCAAGAACGACCCATTCGAGTATACTGAACAATGACTCTGACACATCCCACAGTTTTTCAAGTGCCCCCGTCCTCCTCCTTTCCTCTCCCCCCCCCTGGTAATGAAGAGCAATCATCTATCAATCTTTCTGCGCCTCCCTATCGTCGACGTTTGCTTTTTTTTCCCAGGTTCCCTATTTTTTCTTTTCTTCATGGGAAACCGTCTTCCCTCTCCTTCCCTACAGTTCGCTCCTCACTGTGTAGGACCCTATCGTCCCCCAGGAGCCTCATTTGGCGGCTCTGTAGTCTTCCTGCTAAATCGCGTCTCTTCCCAGCCCCTTCGATTTATCTTTTTTAGTTTAGCCTAGTATAAAGATAACTGTCGATCCCCCCGGAGCATTCTGATCCTGCCCGCCTGCTGTTCCTGCTTCACCCGCCGCCGCTTCCTTTAATAAAAAGCTTTTGTCTCCCCTCCCCACCCATGCTTAGTTTTTAGAAGAAAAGCTGAACGTTCGTAGTTGAAAGCCGGCCCAGATGCTTGACTCGATCGCCCTCTCCGGAAGCGGCACTTGATTTTTAGTGATTCAACCCTTCCACGTTTCAGACTTCGTTCTTTTTTCCGTTTGACTACGCCATCCTTTGAACACGGAATCACCGCCTGCACGACGCCCCCAGGTTTTCAGCGGTTCACAAGTCGGGGTTGGAGTTCGGCCTTCCTCTGCGCCCGTATGGCGAATCGTTTCACCTTCTCCGGGCTTGGGGAGCCATAAGGCCCTGCGGAACGCCGTAGATCGGTCTGTCCCCGAGTATTTGTTTTTTTTTCCATTGCCAGTATTTCCATAAGTGGTTTTTTTTTTTTTGGCTCTCAAATGGCACCCAACAGCCCTCTTGGATATTTCAAGCCAGCTCCCCGGACTTTGATGCGTTGCCACTCAACTATGTCCCCCGGCGTCTCCTAATGGCGAACGGGGGACGTCTACGATTATCCAACCCGAGCATTTTTAAGCTGGACCACGTTTGGTCTTTTCTGGAGTTCTTCCGTCCCCCATGGAACCTTTATGTTCTTTTCCTTTTCCGTTTCTGGTCTCCCTTGCTGATGGAACCTTTAAAGGTTCCTTTTGACTCCCCCTTCCCGAACGTGTCCGCATGTCCGATTTTTCTTCTCTCTGTGGGGCCTTTTCTTTCCGTTAGGCCTTTTTCTGATCGATTTAAGCATCGTCGTTGGGGTTTCTTTCTCTGGGGTCAATGGTTACGGGCCGGCTCGGGCGCCTCCCCCATTAGTCCCTTCCTTTTTTGCATTCCCCTTTTTTCCTCTTTTGGGGGAGAGGACCTGAGACCGTTTTTTGTTTTCCTAGACAATCGGACCTCGTTCCCCCGCGGTCCTCTTCGTCTGAGTGTTTTAACCGGGACAAATCCTATCCTCCCGCGATTTTTTTTTTCTCCGTAGACCCATTTCTAGATTCTCGTTCTCTCCCCCGATTTTTTGGCTTGAGGTTTGCGCTATCCCTTTGACCTACACGCCTGACTTTTTTCCCGAGACCTCCTCCTCCGATCTGGACGTAATTCCCAGCTAAAAGGTGTTCTTTGGGTCTAGAGTATTTGGGGATCGTGATCTGGTTTTCAAACATTTTTCCACCCCCAACGGTTGGATTTGTGAAGCTCCCTTTATTTCATTCCTGTTTTCCCCGGATGTAGGTTTCGGGGCCTTTGTTCCGTTCCACTTCCACAAATTTTTCAGCGATCCATATTGCGACAATAGGCATTCGCTCCTCTTCGGTCCGCTCGCACCGATTTGAAGGCGGTTTTTACCGAGCCTAGTTCGGGAGGTAGGAATGAACGCCCCGAGGGTGGCCTTTACCCTCCCCCTGCCCTGCATTTTTGACCGACTACCTCCTCTCCGGATACGGTTTAAGCCCGGGCTTGATGCGCGATTTTCCTGAACGCTTTCCTTTTTGGTGGTGATCTTCTACTTTCTCTTCGCAGCTGTTGTCGGACCCTGACGGGTGGATGTTACTCTTCCCCGGCTCCAGTCTCTCCTTTGGAAACTGAATGACACCACGCGAGTCACTTCATCTAAATCAGCTACCCGTTCTCCTCCCCTTCTTTCGGCTACTCTTTCCTTCTTCCCTTTCTACGTCTTCTCGCCACGTAGTCGATTTTTATTATGCTACCCATATAAAGCTACTCCTCTGTTCTACCGTTCTAACCATTATTCCTTGAACAGAGTTCGCCAGCTCTTCGCGCCTGTTGGGAGTCTTCCTTTCGCCCCTGACTTCTTCCCCTCGGGGAACCCTCCTGTGGATTTAAAAAGAGCATTTTGAGTAGGCAAACTGACGGCCGCGGGGTCTGCTTTCACCGCCAGGATCTTCCCTATTACCCAGCCTACGTCTGCCATTGACGTTTGGCTCAAGAAATGCCAGAGTTTTTTTTTATGGGATCCTCAAAAAAGATAAGGGTTTTCCAGCTCATGCTTCCCCCGCCGACGCTGGTCTTTATTCTAGACGGGCTTCACTACTTTTTTGGTCCCCCACTGCTATAGACCTTTCTTTGGCTTTGTCCCCCCCAACCCCTCTCTTGGCGACCAAGTTTTGAAAGTTATTTTACTCTTCTCTGGTCGAGTCTTCTTTTCTTTCCCCTCGTTTCTTTGCTCTCCCCGAGCTGTTTTATTCGAGGCTCACGAAGGGAATCCATTTTCTTTTTTGCATCCCCCCACTTCCCGCGTCGAATGCTTGACTGGCAGACTCGGCCTTTTTTCCCCTGTCGAAAAACCCTGATTTCCCTTCTTTTGCTCCACTCGCCGCGAAACCTCCTCCTTTTTACGTGCGCACGCGGCCTATACGCCCGCCATGGTTTTTGTTTTGTTTTTTCCCGGAATCCTGGGCAATTGGGGAAACGCTTCTTCTCCCCCCCTCCGTGTTGTGTGCTCATCTTCCACATTTTTCCCCCTTACCACAACAAAACCTTTTCCCCATCCGGTTTCATATGCCAGACCCTGCGTCGTGAGGAAGTATCGGGTAGCTGAGCGTCCGCTCTATTGACTTTTTCTGCGCCGTCTTTTTTTTCTCTGCAGGTACCCTCTGCGTGGCTCTTCCCCTCATAAGGACTTTTCCACAGCCTTCTCCCCGGAGTCAAGCTCGCGGATACCAGATCTTATAGAGACTTCCGGTCTCTGACACGACCCCGCAGTCGCCCCCCATTCTGCGAGTACCGAAACCCCCTTTTCTTGCTTCTTTCGACGGTAGCGCGGTCCTTTTGTTCTTTCGTCGCCCCCCCCCCCCCCCACCTCACGCTGTCGAGAAGTAAACCTCCCCTGTAGTGAGCGCAGCGTTAACCGGCGTGGCGTTGTTCCCCCCCCTCTTTCAAGGGCGTAGCTTCTTTGACGGCTCTCTTCTTATTGCTGGGCCAGATTGGAATCGTCCTGTCGGCTTAATTTGGCGCAGTCCGGTGTTGAAGCTTTCGGTGTAAAGCCCCCATCTTGCCCGCGCGGCGTCTTTGGTTGCAGTCCGGCAGTTCCCACCTCGTTTCTCGCTGGTTTTCCCAATAGACCTAAGCCGGTTGACGAAGGGGAGAAGCTGCGCTTTTTCTTTTCTGCCGGTCTTTCGAGCTTTATACTTAGTCATGTTCCCTAGGTGTCCGTCTTTTACCGGGTTCTGAGGCGTCCCTTTCGTTGCAATCCTTATCCTATCCTACAAGAAGTTAGATAGCTGCTTTTTTCTGCGGATTGGAGTTAAGTACCCAGATGGTCCTCCGGCGTCAAGGACCTTTCCGACACGCAGCCTTATTTTCGTTCCCTGCTCCCCTTCGATTCCTTTCGAGCAATAAAATTTTCCTTTCGCGTTCCGAAATTTTGACTCCCTCAGATTTCCCTTTTGTTAGCGCTAGAAGCAGACGGGCCAGCCTTTGTCACTGTGCCAAGTCTTTCATTGAAGCCTTCCTCCTCGATTCTCTTTTTGACGGAGGCTTTTCTTTCCCCCTGCCGTACCTCTAGGTTAGTTTTCCCGCGTTGGTCCTCCTTCTTTCACCTTAATAACCGGCCCGACCCGTCTTTCTTCCGATAGAATGGATTTTTCCCCTGCCGCATTTACCCCCCTTTCTCGAAAATCTTCCTCTTTTTCCCCCCTGTCATGACGCGCGCCCTTCCGAATCTTATTTTTCCCTATCGTCTCAGATGTTTTTTCGCAGAGGGCAACTCTTTCTTTCGTTGTCCTGCATTTAGACACCCTCCCTCCCCCCCTCCGCTGATCTTCGTTCTCCTCGAATGGTTCTTCCCCTCTTCCTGCCCAGGAACGCGTGCTAAGTGCCCCTTCGCACTCAGGAAGGACGCGTCGCTTGCTATTAGAGTGTAATCCTGCCCCCCCTATCCCTGGTCAGACCCCTCTCTACGACTTTTCTAAGTTTCTAGACTCCCTTCTCCTATGTCCCTGTACGTGTACTTTTAAACGATTTCGCCCCTCCCCTGACTCTTTTCTTTGCCTTCGCCTCGATTCACGTTTTTTTTTTCCCCTTTCGAGAAGTCCGGCCCGCCTCACCCTCAGATAAGTGCGCCCTGTCTTTCGTGCTTCCCTTCACCCTTCAAATAAGAGCCCGGTCATAAACCGGTCAGGCCGCCAGTCTTGCCGTTCCCCCCCTTCATCCTCCACTTTTGAGAATCTTTTTTCCCCCCTCTGGTCCAAGTCTGGTTGGACGGCGCGGCCCCTTTTTTTATGTGTCTCTGTCCCCCCTTTGTCGGTTATAGTTCGGAAGGCGGTTTGCTCCTTTAAGCACTCTTGCGGGGCAGCTGTTCTCCTTCTTCCCTTCTTTTGTTTTCCCCTGTCCGATATTCTTCCTGTGTCGCTTGGAATGCGCCACCACCTCACGCTTCGAATGGGCACCAGATCTCCTTTTTCCTTCCCCCTCGGTATGGCACTTTGACTCCCCCTCCCCTTTTTCTATATTTGAAGACAACTCGCGACCCGTTTCCCTCTGAACTGATCAAAAAAAACACGAAGCTATTTCCGCTGGGACCCGCCTTAGTCTCTTTCGGTTTCTGTCGTCCCCCTTCTCCTTTCTTTCCCGGTTTTGATGCAAGGCCTCGATAGAAACTTCCTTTTTAATCCCACTAATCGAAATCCCCGCAGTGTCCGATCGCGTCCTTTTCTCGTGGTGCGTTTGCCGTTTTTTCCTCGCGTTTTCCTTTTTTCTTGCTGATCCCTCCTTTTTTAATCAGGTCGATTGTGCCTCTTTTAGATTGGTGTCACGTACAGGTCCCTGGAAGTGCTTTTTTCCCGCCGCCATCCCGTCAATTGAGGCTTTGATCCCTCCCTTTTTCTTTTTTCTTGTTTGGTTGCCGTTGTGGTTATCGACATTCTCCATTCGAGACCTGGTGCGCGCAGCGTCCTTTGACAGAGAACTCAGGTCATCTCTCCAAATCGTTCCTTTTTTTTCGACTATTTTTCCTCCTACCCTTTCTCGTACCCGCGTTCTCCCCAGACTTGTTCTCTTCGTGTTTTTTCCCAAATGAAGTGTCTAAACGAATCCTTGGCCCGCTTTTTCCATTTCTTTTCCCTCTATTGAGGTAAATCCGAGCTGGGGCTTATTTTTCCTTACCAGGGTTCGCGGCTGGTGGGCGCTTTCAACTTTTTTACACCACTTTGTTTTTGGTGTTTTTTTTTTGATACAGTCTATCGTAAGTCTTTAGGCTGATTTCGCTGCTTCTCGGTTTTTTAAACGACATGTATCCCAGCAGATCCCCAGGGGACTCTCCCTCCCCCTTTCTTTTTTTCTCGCCTTTTTTTTTTTCCGGCGCCCTCCGATCCTCCAGCGGGGTACGTATCCTCTTTGCCTTTATGCATGACCGAGTCAAGTGCGGCCCCCCTGCGTTTTACTTTTTTGCCTGTCCTTAAAGTGGTAAGGCTCCTAGTTTATCTGAAGGGAGCGATTTACGTTTTTTTGATTTTCCCCCCGAGTCTCGCAGCCGGCGAAGAAGACTGGCTGGTTTTCCAGGCTTGTTTGCGGGGCCCCCGCGCCTGGGCCTTCCATCTTCGACTTCGTGGTCCCCTCCCCTCAGCTTATCCGACCCTGACCTTCTTTTTTTTGTCTAAGATTACGGCGTCCTTGTTTCTCGCGCTCGCACCGTACCCCGCAAAGGACTTTCCTTCTTGCCCTTCCAAATCCAATTCTTTCGCTCTGTGATCCACTGGAGTCTCAAGCCTCGTCTCCCCGTCTTAGGAGGTGGTGAGATGAAGGTTCCTCCCCGACAGTCTCTGCTCTTCCCCTCTTGCTTCCGTTTCCTTTTTTTTTTCACCCCTTTTAATCCCTCCCCTCTTTCTTCCTCCCAAATGGACCTCCACCGTTTCCTTTGCACACTCCCCACGAGTGTCTGCTCGTCGTGCGATCTGCCGCCTTCCCGATTTGGTTTCTCGACCCGGCCCACCCCCCTCCTTCCCCCTTTGGGTTTCCCCCTCCGAGTCCTTGGCGGTTGACTTTTCGTAGACTTCTGATAACCACCTCGCCTCGCCCTGGTGCCCTCCTTTACGTGGCGAACAAGATTTTGATGGAACGTCTTTACTCGGTCGAGCGTTTGCGTTTTCCCTCCCCCCTCTTTCCGTTGCTGCTAAACCTATCATCGGTCGGGAGTTCCTTTCCCTCTTTTTTTTTCCTTTTGGCCTCAAACGGGTAAGAAATGCTTTCCCCCTTTCTCCGAGGTACCTTTAATCTGTTCTTCTCTTTTCTTTCCGTCTTTATTTCCTATTCCCTTCCCTGGAACTCCCCCGCGACTCCGCACGTTTTGCCTATCCGTTTTTGAAGATTTGGGCCGTTTTCTTTTTCAGTGCCCTGTTTTCCCCCTCTCTCTTTTCTTTTTTTTCTTTTTTTTTGGCGTCGTTCCCCCCCCCCAGTTTGCCCTTCACTGTCGCCACAAAACTGCCCCCTTTTCTTTTCAGGCAGCCGTTCCTGCGTGAGGAAGTCGCGGGATTTTGAGGTTAGAAGAAGATGTTTCCGCTCCGGCCTTTACCCCTTCAAGTAGTTTTCTGTCTTTTCCCCTTCCTCCCTTAGATTTAAGTTATGAACTTTTCTTCCCTCCCTTCACATTTTTGCGTATATAGAAACGTGGAAGATAGAGGTATTGGTTTCTTATCCGCGCCGGCCGCTGGGTCATCCAACCGCCAAGCTTAGAAGTGCCTTTGTTTCCCCATCCCTGTTCCCTCGCTTCCCTGATGTGCCAACTCTTATAACGGCGGTTCTCGCCCCCCGCCCCCTTTCCCGCCAGCGTCCCAGTCCCTTATACCCGTCCACCCCTTTGCGTCTGGACTGGGTGAGCGGACAGTCTTTTCGGGCTTTTTTTCGTCTCCCCCGTTTTCCTTTGAGTCCCGCTTCATCTGATACGGAGATGAGCTAGTAGGGATTGTTCCTCACAGTGGGGAGGATGCAGGTCCCTGTGCTGCGTTTAAGACCGCTTCTCTTTTCCACAGGTGTGCAACGCGGTCCCTCCTCGTTCCCCCCGAGTTGAAATTCGTGCACGGAATCGCCGCCAGCGCATCGCTTTGCACTTGCCCCTCTCCTGTTCCGTACTTTCTCAAGATGCCTCCTTGGATTTAGATTTTTATTTTTTAGGGGTTACTTTGCCTTTTTCTAAGCCTCCCTCCCTTCTTAGCTTGAGACCTCTTTATTAGACGTTTTTCCAAGAAGGCCGGTGCTCTATATTTCCTTGCTTCTTCCCCTTTTCCGCCCCGCTTTTTTCCCCAGTTTCTTTACCGTCCCTGAAAACTACTCGGTTAAGAAGGTCTCTCAAGTGTCTCCTTCTCCGCCCCCTTTCAAAACGTTTAGTTCAGGAACCGTTTCACCCTGCGCTTACGTCTGCCCTTCCTTGAGCTCTTGAAATTTTTTTTAAACTTGTCCCATTGTCCCCCACAGTACGAATTCTGTCCCCCGATTCTTCTTATCTTTTTTTCGCGGAAGTCAAGAGGGGCGAGACGACCTGGTATATTTGAATTTTCATCGCGTGTCCAGAGGTAATCCCCCATTGATCGCCCCCCTTCCCCGACCCCCCCTCTGCATCGCGATTTCTTTTTTTTTTTTTTTTTTTCTTAACAATTCGAGACAGCCCCCTCCCCCCTTACAAAGTAGTTTCCCCCGCGACCATTCCCCCCGCCCGTTTATCTCTCCCCCCCACTAATCTCAGTCCCTCCTTTAGTTCGCTCCAGAGCTCCTCTTCTCTTTTTCGCAGGGAAGCTGCGTGTTTTCCTTGTTATCACACTTCAACCATCGCTTCCTCGAAGCGCGCCTAGTTCCGGTCGTAGAAATCGTCGCCCTTTTTAAGCGCTTGGTTTTTTGGGTGCCTCTTTTCCCTCTCTCTCTCCTACCGCCTTTCTAGGTCTATGTTCCTCCCTCCTTCTTAAAAAGGTAGACACAGTATGTTTTTCCTCCCTCGAATGCGCCTCATGGCGCGGAACCCGCCTCCTCCGCTGTTCCTGTAACCTGACACCCTCTCCCCTCTTCCTTTCTCCACCTTTATAGATACCCTAACAATTTTGTCCTTTCCGAGGAAATCCTGAACCGCCTCCTCTCTCTCCCGCTCCCCCTGTTCTGAGGAGTTGACAGGCCACCTTTTGAAGCAATCCACGAGCCTTTGTCCGCCCTTCCCCCGACAGACCTAATCATTTTCATGTTCCCCCCGGCAGAAAGCAATTCGAAGATTTACCCTCCGTCGAGGTGGCTACGTCGAGAAGGGACTCAGGCCCCCTTTTATTGAGCCGAGTTGTCTGGCGGGCCTTCTTTTTCTCACTTCCTTGGATGTGAAGTATCTGCCTCCCCCCATTTCTCCTGTTGATTGGTGGTGGCCAGTCGATATATATTCCTTCCCCTTTTGTTTTGTCTCTGAGACACTCGAAGAAATGGACACAACTCCTTGGAGCAGGGGAATTTCTCCCCCGTTCCCTCCCTCTGGTTCTTAGTTTTTTTTTCCTATGAACATCCCCTTCTTCATCTTGCGTCGGCTTACCATTGCACCGTCTATGTCCTCCTTTGGGATCTGGATTTTTCGTGTGGAGGGTGGTTCAGTGGAAATCCAGATGCCTTTTTTTTCCTGGTCTTTTGATTCCCCCCTTCCACCTTTTGTTCCTACTCTAAGTGATCGCGTCCTCCCCCCTTCCCGATCGCTGGTGGGCGGAAGGATAATACTGGCACTTTTCAGGCTTGTCTTAGGAGCGGCGAGGAACTTCTTTTCCTCCTCGGAGAGTTTCACGGGTATCAGCGCTTCGGCTTGTCTAAATTGCGGCGTACATTCTTTATCAAGAAATCACGTTCGAGCTGGAGAGTCCACCCTTTATCGTTGTGCTCCAATCTTGTCCTCTCCTTCCCTCCCCCCCGCCCTTATCGCTTTTCCCAGCCATCTGCCCGCCGAGCGATTACTGGTTGCCCTCTGTCACGCCCCAGTTCGAGTTTATTTCTTTTTTTTTCTCCTCTCTTGTCTGTGCCCCGTCCCTCCCGACCCGAAGTCGGCCCGCTGAGACCAAGCGCATTCGTCGAATCTGGAGGCCACCTTCTTCCTCTTTTCCGGTCGTTGGGTTTGCGTCTGCGTCTCCAGGGGGCGTCTTTTTATGGGCGGGGCCCGATTTTCCCCAACGTTGATGGTACCTGGGGTTAGTTGATTCCTATAGAGCGGAGTGTTTCGAATTTTTGCTCTGCTGTTAGGGATTTCCCTCCCGCACAAACGGTCTCCCCCCTATACTCCTTCCCCCCCTTTTCTAGAATCCGTGTTTCCCGAAAGCAATTTTATTAGGAGCGGCTGTGTCTTCAGTTTTCTCTTTCTTGTATTTTCCGAACGTCGGTTCCTTTCCCCGCGGCTCCCTTTTTGGCGAAAGCGCTGGCTCCTTGCTCTGAGAGGAGGATGGCGAGTTCCCTGTTTCCCCCGTGAAGACGTTGGTTCTTGTTTTTCCGGTCTTCGCCCTCCTTCTTGGTTCCTTTGGTAACGGATTACGTTCTTCCTCCGGCCATCTCCTGAAAGGGAAGACGCCCCACGCCGGCCTCTCTCTCTCCCCAGAGCCCCGATAACCGGACCTTATTTGGCTAAGATCGCCTTTGCGCGTAGTTTCTCTTCTCTCCCCTTATCCCCCTATGCCCCTCCCCTTTCTTGCCCCCCCGTCGAATTTCTTTCCCATCATCTGTCTCCCCCTGGATTATACCTTCGGAACGAGTTCTTTCTTTTCCGTGCGAGTCTGGTTGACTCTCTTTCCGTCAGTTTCAAGAGGTGACACGCTGGGTTTCCCCCTCTCAGTTGTAGCGGCACCTTGCGGCCTCGCTGCTAACGACCGCCTTCTATAGAATCTTCCTGGTGGAGCGCAACCCCCTATCTCCTTCTCCCCTTCTTTTCTGCTCTTAGAGGTGGAGGGTGTTGTTTTTTCTCTCCCCTCTCCCGGCTTGTACCTCGCGTCCGCTCCCCCACTAGGTTCCCTTCTTAGGACGTTTTTACGTGGAGGGGACCTTTCGCGGGACTGGCGGAACCCACATCCCTTTCTCCCCCGAACTTCCCCGGTTTCCTTTCCTTTCCTAGTCTGCTCCGGCTTTCCTCCCCGGAGGTTTATTCCTCTTGCTTGCCGCAGGGAGAGATCTTTCCGCGGGGCATCCCATTTGTAGCACTTCTTTCTCTTCCCCTTCTTTCCAGCTCTCCCCCCCTTTGCCGCTCGCCTGAAGGAGAGGGCCGCCTCCGACGGTAATAGCCCACACCCGCGAAGTCCTCCCGCCTACCTGCCTATTCCAAGCCAGCTCCTTGTTTTTTTGTTTTTTTTAGCCTTTTCCAAACAAGGAAAATG
>Ga0179593_1517074_pt1 | contig 15896 bp, 20 predicted proteins | sample CZODoug2_1_08_16_FD_185931 | JGI IMG/M metagenome (GOLD analysis project Ga0179593, IMG submission 185931) | Vadose zone soil fungal communities from Angelo Coast Range Reserve, California, USA - CZODoug2_1_08_16fungal (PacBio error correction) | ecosystem: Environmental > Terrestrial > Soil >... | reverse complement strand
CCCTTTTCTTTTGCGTCGTCCCTAGTAAGTCTGTCAGGACTTTCTCTCCTTTTCCATTGAGAACCTACCCAATATCTTTTACCCCCAACCATTGCTAAGAGTTCATCGCTCCTCCTTTACCCTTTCTGCCCTCCGATACATTTTTCCCCACAAACACCTTTTGAGTGAAATACTTCTTCCCTTTCTTTCTATCGTTCTACCGGCGCCAATGTGAAATACTTTCCCTTAAGACATATTTCCTCTTCCTCGGAAGTAGCTCCCTCTCTTGAGCTTTTTTTCTTGACCGTACTCGCCTTCTTATGGTCAACGATCATCCCTGTTTCTCTCCCCCATGTAAAGGCTCCGAAACGACAGGATTGTCAAAACCTTTTTCTCCCTTCTCCTGGACCAGCTCTTCCCCCCCCCTCCCAAGAGGTCTCTTCTTTGACCATACCAGTTCGAAGGAGGGTATTCCTTTTTCCTTCCTCTTCGAGGTAGGGCCACGAGGTCTCTTCCTCCCCTCTAATGCTACAGGAGACACCTCATGACGACCTCTCCCTATAACGTTCCTTCTTTATACCCTCCCTGTAGGCTTCCCCAAAGTTGTGAGTTCCTGACCCTTATGAATGTCCCCCTTTCTTCCAATCCGCCGTGGTGAATTGCGGGCCCTTTCCAAGTCAAAAGAGAGCCGTTCTCCTTTTTACCCTGCAAACTCCAAAAACCCTCCTCTTCTCTCCGGTGGTAGGTGAAGCCCCATACCTCTTTTCTTTAGTGGTCCGTGGTCCCCTTCGCGAGAGCGGGTAGTCTTCCCGTAATTATGTTACTGGTCACCCAACTAACAAGCACTCCCCTTCCCAGATAAGTGACATCTCATGATTTCAACCTTTTCAAAGTTGCAAACTTTTTTTCCATGCCCCTGTTCAAGGAAGCTCCTCCTTGAATGGGCGCGCCCCCCCGCAGTTTCTTTCTTTTTTCCTCAAAAGTCAGCTCTCCTTCTGCTACGTAGAACACTTTCCATTTTTTTCCAGGGTGAGGCCCCCCTTCCCTTACTCCAAATTGTTCTCCCATCACTCGAGATCCTTGCCCCCGTTGACTTTTCCGAGCTTATTGCAAGAATGATCACTTTTTTTTTTTTTCCCCCCCACAGGATGATGCGCGGAACCTCCCCCCTTTCTTTAGGGACCTTCCCTCTTCTCCCTAATGTTTTGTCCCGGCCCCTTTTTGGGACGCTGAGTTAGAAGACCTTCGATTCCTTATGCCCTTTTCCTTTGGGATGGGAATCTTTTCCTCTCCACTATCCCAAAACCCCTTCTTTCTTTCTAGGCTATTAGCTGGTCCTTCTCATATCGAAGGCATGGCTCCTTTTTTTCCCTCTTCAAACTCTTCTCCCTTCCTGAAGAATAATCTTTTCATGCTGGATCGTAACTCTTTTTCCACCCAGTATTATGCCCTCTCAGGATTAACCCTTTACCCTTTTACGTAGTCAGCTACGCCTGCCCAGGAATCGAAAAGGTAAGCGCCCTATTTTATTGGACACCTACTATCCCCCCACCGAGAGATCCTATTCGGGGCCTCTCTAGGCTGAGAGATATGGGATTTCCTTTTTTCTAATTGATGGGAATTTCCTCTCATATCTCTCTTCCTTTTTGTGTTGAGCTCTGTTCTCGTAGAGGTCAAAACCACCCTTCTGAAGATCTTGGTACCTTCTCGTCCGGCAGCTAGCCCTCCCCACTGAAGATAGAGTTGACTTTCTTTTCAATCAGCACCTACGGGCTTCCTTTTCTCTTAAGTCAATTTACTTGCAGGATTCCTTCCTCCCCTTGGTAAGGGGAAATATTCCCTCTGGATCCTACCTTTTCTTCTTTCTTTACGATTCCCAAGCAAAACTGCTATTACTCTAGAAATAGTTTCGGTTCCAGAGTCCACTGTATTATCTAATCCCCCCTTGCAGGGGCACAATCCATGCTGACATCAAAGAGCCGCGGGTAATTTTTTCCTCTTCCTTTCTCTATTCGCGGCCCACCTCTTCCCCCCCCTCAGATAAAAGCGTCCCCGGACGTAGAATTTTTTTTCCCCCCTCGTAACTGCCCCTTCTTCCTTGAACCACAACCATTTCGATAAAGCGCTTCTCCTCAGTGATTCAAGATTGCTTCCTCCCGTTTTTGTCTTTACAGCATGCTCCTTTTGGGCCCGAATGATCTTCTTAACTCTCTTTCCTCGAGGAGAATAGTTTGCTTCGAATTTTTCTAGGGGATTGTGTCCTTTCTCCTTTGCTAATTATCTCCCCCCCCCCTCCCTCGATTCTTTTTATTCTTTCAAATACAAGAGTCCGGACGAAGGCTCTTTGTAATTCTCTTGCTTTTTCCTACTTGAGCTCTTCATTGTCGACATCCCTTTCTTTCCTTTCAAACTTTGGCACTTTTCCCCTCCTCGAATCAATTTCTTTTTTCAAGTATATGGACCCCCCCCCCCTCCCCCCGGACTTTATGTCCATCTCCCCCAAGTGCACTCCCCCCCCCTCTGACATTCCCCCCCTTATCAAGACCTCCCTTTCGGCTTAAAAGACACCCTAGAGGAGATCTTTTTTCTTTTTGCATTCCCTCTGAGACTCTTCGCTGTCCGAAGCCTCCGTGCACGGAAAGCTTTTTTGAACTTTTCTCGCCGTGATTGTTGACAAGGACTCAAAAATTGAGCTTTTTCCTTGGAGGCACCCCTTTCCTGGATTCAGGTATCAACTCATTTGCTTCGTACGGAACAGGAATATCCCCTTCTGCAAGGAGGCGGCTCACTGGAGACTTTGTGTCCATGAGGATACCTTTAGGGTTATTCGCCCTATCGCATTCCATGTCCTTCGTTACCCTCGGCCCTTAGGTAGCCCTGCCGACCACCAAGTGGTCCCCCAGAGTAGGGTTCCTCCCTCTCATAGGTTGATGGCCCTCCCTCGATGCCATCTTTTTGCGGAGGCTGGTAATTGACGCGCTCCGATGAGACGGGTTTTTTTTTCTTTTGCTTGATCTGCCCCCCTCTCCAGCGATGTCGTCCTTTCCATGTGTTAAGGAGCAGTCCGTACCCTAACGAAGCTTGGGCGTCTCTTTTTTCTCTAGATATATGGCTCGTTTCTCTTTTAAACTTTTGCTTTTGTCAGCTCCTCCGCTTCTCCCGTAATGCTCCAACAGAGAGTGGTGTTTTGTCCACAAGGAAGGACCCTATTTTTTCGACCGGTTCGCTCTCTATAAACGCTGATCGCTCCAAGATATGGACTATTTTCTCTTCTAACGCTATTTCCTCTCCACTTATGACCGAATCTCTTCGTCCCCCCTCCGCTAAAAAGTCCCCTTATTCCTTAAATTTGGCTTTTTGGAGACTTTTCTTTTCTTTTTGAGTCTAACCGTTCAGCCGAACGAAGTCCCCTTTGGTCAAGCTCTCCCCCTTCGGAACATCTGCCCTTCCTCAACCAATCGTGTCCTAATCGATGCCCTTCGAGAAAACTCTCTTTTTTCAACTCCTCCCTCTTGACCTCCCGAGCCGTCTCGACTACCTAGTTCTTTTCCAGAGAAGATGCTACGGCTAGGGTGGCATCTGCCCTATGGATGCTTGGAGTTATTTGGTAAATTCGTACCCCTGCCTTTGCCAGTCTTGCATTTTTTAGACGAATCCTATTACAAGAAGCGCCTTCTCGATTGAATTGTCCCCCGTTCCCCTCCCCCCCTCGAACCTACTTGCCTCGTAAATCCCACATACTTTTGAGTGCGTTTCCTGCCTTGTGAAATTTTCCTATGAGTAAGTTCCGAAGGTCGCTATCCTCCCCCCCTTCTTTAATAGTTGCGAGGTTCCCTCCCCTCTCTTATCTTTAGTTCCCTCCCGGCGACTCCGTGTGGCACTGGTTCCCCCGTCAAATCGCGCTACTTCGACCCTCCCTCCCTCAAAGAGATAAATGACTTTCTTTAAAATGAATGTCACGCCCTTCTTTCTATATCTCTCTCTTTTTCCCCTCCCGTTGGTGTTTTTATTCTTCCCTTCTCGCGAGGGAAATTCATTCTTTTTAGCCCCGCAACCGATTTGATAATTTAGCGCTTGCCCCTTCCGCCTTGCGCGCTTCCCCTCTCTCCCCTGCCAAGGGACGTCGTCCTTTTCTACTGGGTTCCCCTTTGAGAGCCTTGGTGTAGCTTTTGCCCGAGTGAGGCATGCTTCTTCCTCTGAAACTTTTCTTCCCCCTAAGGCGCTGCGTCCCCCTCCTTAACACAAGCAGTTCGCCTTTCCTCCAACGCCTACTCTTCTTTTTGAAGCGGCACTTCGTAGATTTAAGAGCACGAAGCCCTCCGGCCCCGAGTACAGGCGTTCTCCATCCCCCCCCCAGTAGAGATATCATGCCCTGAAAGCCGGCCGTTCGGCTTAAGAATTCCTTTTTCCCTGCGCCATCCAAAGAGCATATCTCCTTAACTGCTACTAGAACATCTGCGCCACGTGAAAACTCTTTTCCGGCCGAGCTTCGGGGATTGGAGGTTCCTGCCAACGCTTTTGAGCGCCACGAGCGCGTGTATAATCAGTTTGTCCGCCGAGGAGCGATCTGACCCAGCTTTTTCGGTTCTCTCCTCACCCCATCTTCTTTGGCTCCCGTCCGGGACCTTTCCAAACTCCCAGGACAAGCTTTCGGGCCCTGCAACTGGGTCTTTCCGGAACTGCACCTAATGGAACCCCCCCTCTCCCTATCTGGAGGCATTCCCCCCCTTTCCTCGCGACATTCACTTTCCCTCCGTAAAGGGCCGTCCTTTCAACACGCGCTTTTTTTCCATAGGCGCCCATTACCTTCTCTCTCCCGTAAAGCGACGGCCCTGCGCCTTAAAAGGTGCCCCTCCTTAATGTCCTGAAGACATCCTCTCACTCAGACGCGCTATTCTCTTTCAGTCGGCGATTACTTTTGAACGGGAAGCGCTCCTCTTCCTATAGGGTAAACTATCCCCTTACCGAGGTATTTTCTTTAGACCGACAGCAGCCGTCTCCTCGGCGTTCCCCTTTTCCCAGTTGATAATGCACTTCGATGCCTCCCGACGGATGATTGTTTTCCCCCCATAACCAGGTGACTCCCCCCTCGCGGCACCGGAGGGAAGGGGGCCCCCCACTTTCTTCTTGAAATACCACTTCTTTTAGTGTTCTCATTAAAGTCCCCCCTCCCAGGGAGACAACTCCTTAAGCCACGCTATATTCTCCCCTGTCTTAGAATACCCGGTGCGCCCTCTCAAGTGTGAGTTTTCTTCTAGCGACATCCCGTTCCCCCTTCCTTCCGCCGTGGGACTTTTTTTTCTGCTTCGTGAACACGCCCCCGCCGCAGAGCCTTTTTTCCCACAGTCAAACTCCACCCTCGCTGCGTTGTTTTTGCCGCCCCAGAATTCGCTCTTTTTTCTTTTTGGCTAGGGGGCATGTTTCCCCCCTGCGAGGTGGTTTCGGTGAGTTTTCACTGATCTGTACCATACCCCCTCACTGAAAGTGACATTGTCTCCTGCCAATGTCTCTTTTTTCATATTGGACACCCCTTCCACATTATGAGAATTCTCATGTGTCGGTTACAAGTTTCCAATAACGGCTCCCTTCCTCGCCTCCTTCAAACGCCGTCTTCTTAATAAAACGTCCCAGTTAAGCGCGATTCACGCTGCGCCTTCCTCCCCCTCCAAGACCCGCCCCTTCTAAAAGCCAACCCCCCTCTACGAATGCCTCCTTTCTTTTTCCGGATTTCCCCAATGATCACTGCTTCTTAACGACCAAACCGGCTGACTTCCTTCTCTGTCCCAGTGAGTGTAGGTAGCCAGTCCCTTTGGTATTCCCCCCCCCAGGGGTTGGTACGGAGTGTCATGGAGCCTTTCCCCGATTATCCTCTCCGCTGTTTTCCTTTGGTATATGAAGCGGTTGGCCTAAGGAAATTACCGACTTCAGTTACCCGGTAGATGCACCCCCCCCCCCCCCCTCTTCGCTTGTTCCACGGCCCGGACCTTCGACGTTTCTCCATAGGGAGGACTTCTCCACACGTACAGATTAGGCCAGACAAAGTAATAAATGCATTCGTTTCCAGAGAGACCACATGATTAGGATCCATCCGGATTCCACTCCCCCCCTCATTGCCGGCGTAGTCGACGCTTCTTAAATTCCGGAATAGATCATCACCGAGCGGCGTTTTCTTTCCACTAGAAACTCACCTCCCCCCTCATTTAAACCTTTCATTTTCTTCGATGGATTATCGCCCCTTTCCTTCTAGGGTCCATTTTCCTGAGTGACTGAATCGAAGAATATATCTCTTTTCCGTTGTTGTGTTTCTTCTCTTGCTCTGCTTCGTCGTCGTCCCCCACCATTGCGATCCCCGCGATCCCCCTGGAAGTCAAGCCTCCTTCAAGAGCTGTGAAATTCCTCCTTTTCCTGAGTTTGCTCTCCCACCAGCAACTCGGTCTTGCCATGGTCGAGAAGGGCAATTTCTCCCTTTTGCGAATCGCACTCCGAAATTTTGTCCTTTTAAGACTTATACATTCTTACCTTCAGGTTTCTGCTGCATGTCATGAACCTTCTATTCACTACGAGTGCCATGAGCGGTCTCAATTTTCCTGATATAACTCTTTCTTCCTTGACCCTCTCTACCCCCCCCTCGCAGATTGCTTCCTTAGCGGGCCCTTTGAAGTTCCTCTCTTCCCCCCGATTTCAATACCCTCCCCACAGCGTCTCCTCTTAGAAGGATAACTTCGGACCTCGTCCTGCCCCTCCCCCTCGACGACCCCACCTGAGGCTCAGACCTCTCTCCTGTACCGAATCCCCCTGTGTGAACAATGCTTTCTTTGCACCTCCTTTTTTTTCTTCAAAGCCTCTCTTTTCTCGGGGCCCCCCTTCTAGTACATTCTTTTTTCTCTCGGAGATATCGTTTGCTTTCTAGTTCAGTTTCTCAACCCAGCGCCTTTCTTAGAGCCATTGCCCCCCCTCCGCTGTTTTTGTGAGCAAATACCCTTCGTTGACGATTTTCTCGAAGTACGTTCCCTCCGTATGGGAAGACTTCTCTTCCTTTTCCCTGTACTAAATTAATTGAAATTTCACCTTTTTTGACAACTTTACTCCCCTCTTTAAATTATATACCGGTCCCCATTCAACGACTTTCTTTGTTTATGTCCCCCCTTCAAAGAATTCATTTCTCTCCCTCACCCCCTCTTTCTTTACCCGGACCCCCCCCCTCCCCCCCCACGAAAGAACCACGTCTCCCTTTTTCAAAGACAACCCGTAAGCTGCCGTCTGTTGCAGGTTACTGGCCCCAATCCCTCCAGGTTTTTCTTTCTAGAGCTTTCTTTCCACGAAAATTCCAACTTAAAGATTGCTCTCCTGGCATTCGAGCCTCCTAGGACTCCAAACCGAGATAGAGGCGCGGACCCTCCGAAGCGTTATTATGGAATTGATGGGTCGTTTTTTTTGCTTTTTTTTTTCTTTTTTTTTTGCTTTATCTTTTTTTTTTTTTTTTTTTTGATCTTTTTTTAGATATGTTTCGGGGCTTTCAATGATACTTTTTTCTGACACTTTCTATGTCCCTTTCCTTGGAGTCACTTAAACAAATGTCCTCCCCTAACGGTTGCGGACCCTTGCGTGGAGTTCACTTCCAACATCCTCCTCTTGAAGTTACCAGGAATCTAGGTTTTCCTTACATAGGTGTTCCCCCCTCGGCCATATTACGTAGCGTCCTGTTGTTAATTTCTACGCGACTGCTTTTTCGATTTTATCTCCTTGTGTACCGCGGCAACGATCTACTCTGTAGGCAGGGCTTGAGAAATCGCCCTTCCGGCCTTATGGGCGCTCGAGTAGGAGTCCCTCCTTCTGTATTCCGGTTTCGGAATTATGCAACCTTTTTCATTTTATGCTTCCGACTTCTCTTGAAGATAGAACCTTATTGGAGAAATATGGTACCCTCGCGAGTGGTTGTTGGTTGGTACCACTTTTGAAGGCCCCTTTTTCTCTGGCCCCGTTTCTTTTTCCTATCTGGACGCTGATTTAATGCTCAAGATATTCCGTTACGATGTGACTTCCCCTTCCCTCGTGCATGCTCATCCCGGACTTACTCCCCTTTTCCCCCGAAGCACCCTCCCTCCCCTTTGTCAAGGTGGATTTTTTATTGAGATGGGTTTCGTCGCTAACGCTAATTTACAAAGGCTTACCTTGTCAGCACGATCCCTTTTTCCCTCTCTAGGATCATCTGTGCAAGCTCCCTGAGACCTCCGAGAACAACTCCCCTCTTTAAAAATCCCCTTAGAACCCCGAATTTCAAGAAAGCTTCTTTTCTTTTTAACAGGTCCCGCTTGTGCAGGTGGGGCCTTTTCGAGTTTAGCGGATGGCTCTGAGTACGTTTCAGAAGCACTTGCAGTATTTTTCTCCCCTCGAATTGGGTGGCCCCCCATTCTCCGAATGCACTCTCCCCCTCCCCTGGATTTGGGAAGACCTCGTCCCCCCTTGCCGCGTACCCCCTGTGAGTATGCTTTCCCGTCATGCAGGCGAAGTCTCTCTTTCCGCGCCTCATCCTCTTGCGAAAATGCAGTTCCCTTTCCTATCGAATAATGCCTTCCGTTCCGGTGCTCCCCCTGTAGTGCCCCCTGCGACCCCTTCCCTGCCGGTGCTGTTTAGAACGTTCTGCGACGCGTGTCCCCTTCCTCCCTAAATGATCCCTTTGTTGAATGAGTTGTCCCCTTTCCCCTTTCACGAGGAGCTTCCTCTTCAATTTACTTAAGTTGTTTAGAGAGATATCTGCTTCTTTTTCCCTTTCATTCTTAGCAACCTCTTCAACGATATGGATCATTATTCCCGGGAAAGTTTATTTTCTCCGGGAGCAGCGATTTCTTCGAGCATTTTCCTGACGGCGCCTTTTTTCTCCTGGGTTCTTTCAAACTACCCTGGCCGGGCGGGCTTCAACGCCCTTCCCGGAATGAGTTTTCCGGCAGGTTGGCCTTACGGCGACCTGGACGGATAATGTCCCCAAAACTCATCTTTCTCTCTTCTAGGACAGACCCCCCCGTAACATCTCCACTAAGGGTGTGCCATTGGATTTTGCAAAGTTGAACTGGAGCGTAGGCTCTCGCTTTTACTCCCTCGCCCTCCCCAACCGAACCATCCCATGAACCGGAATTGCCCCCTCCCTCTTACGGCCACAATGCGCCGTTTCTCTGCCGATCTTCTTCTATATCGACTGGTTACGGAGACTTACATTATTCCATGTTTCCCCATGAATGCTAGGCTGCAGGATATGTCTCCCCTAAATGATCCAAAGATGCCCCCTCGCCACAGACTGCCTCTCAGCAATTGTTATAGATGAGCCCCTTCTTTTCAACTCTGCATATCTCTTTCTGACACGTTCATTTGTCCTGTGGGTTAAATTCTGCGGACCTATGTCTACGCGTCGGCCCCTTCCGGTGTCCACGTATTGTAGTTTTTTTTTCATTCTTCCAGATTTGTCCCCTTCTTCTTTTCGAGGGCACACTTTGGGCCACGTCTATCCCCGTATGCATGCGAAGTCTGAACCCCATTCCTCAGTTTGTGCTCTTGGGTCTTCGATTTGAATCACACATTATCCAGTCCCAGTATAAGGCTCCGCAAATTGCGCCCCACAGACTTTGAAGTGGTGTGTATTTTCACGGCAAACTTTTAAGTAGGTCTCCTCCGACAAATAGATCGTACATCGGAAACCCATATTGAGAATTCCAACCCCCTAGGTCTCAATCAGAAAAGGGCTCAACCAAAGCCGATACCTTTCTTGGAAAAAAACCCCCCCCACACTCGAAGTAGTGAAATTTTAGGCTATGTACACGTCACCTTAAGCCTTCGGGAACCCGAAAGCCAGACGGCCTCAATAACGATTCCCCATATGCAGTCCCTTTCGACATAGGTCATCTACGAGCTGTAGACGCCAGCGGCGGACAGTGACACACGGCTACTAGAGTCCTGCGAGGATTTTCGACAGAAAGCTCCCTCGCACACGGAATTTCAATCGTAAGGCCCGGCCTCGCGCGCTTCCAACTCGTGAGCCGGTCCTTCCGTGCCCTCTCTTCCCCGGACATTTTGATTTGGCGGAACTAACCACAAAGGGCTTACGTCTAGGTCAAGAGTAAATTTGGCCATTCTCGAGGTGCGCTCAATCTTCAAGCTGAGATTCCTCAACCCCTCCAACACACATCCATCGCCTCCCCCGCGAATTGGCAAGGCTAACCCCATGTTTTTAACCCCCGACAGTTTTTCACCCTCACAAGTCTGCGGGGCAATCTTCGAATGCCTTCCTCGCAACTAGCAGTGCCCGGAGTTTCTTAGTTCAAACCACTCAGAAGCTTATCTTCATTCCCCGAAAGGAAAACCCAAGATCGCATCTCTCCTTCTGGGGTGGTCACGTTTGAATTTAGCCGCTTTTTCCTTTTAGGCGGTCTTGGGACTTTCCCTGTCTTGCGAGGGTTCGGAGTGCCAGTTGCGCTCTTTCGGTTATTTATGACAAAAACACCCAATAGCCTAAAGGGTCACGCTTGCACAATGTCCTACCTCTCCAGTCAGTTGCGCCGTAGATAACCCTCTGAGGACCGTCTTTTTCCTTTCCAGGCGAATATTCCCCCCCCAGGCCCTCCCCTAAGGCTCTCTCGTCAACCGAAGGTTCTTTGTCCAACTCTTCTTGGATTCCTTTCCCTTAATATGTCACTCTTCCGGTTTGAGACCCTTGAAAAGATTAGCATCACCCTCTTTCCCCTATCTCTCCTTCTCTTCCGATTTCCAGGGGCACGCTTAAGACAAAACCCTCCCCTTCTGCCCTCTTGATCAACCTATTTTTTCTCCTCCAGCCAGAGCGGTCCTCTTCTCATTCGCGGAAGATTTCTCGAAGTTATCATTTAGGAAGATGGTATTTTTCCCCCTTTAAGAGGGCCTCCCAGGAAGCAAGAGGACCAATTTCTGGAACTTCTCCCTAGGCGCCTTGTCCCCTCTTCCCTCATGATTTATATCGACTTTTTTAGCCGCAAACGATTTCCTCAGTCATAGCGATGATCGTCAAGCGAGAAACCTTCAGATACCTAATTTCTCCTACACGTGTTGCCGCGTGCGAGTCGTCTCTTCCTTCCGGAACTCGACATCCTTCTTTTCTTGGCAAACGCTAGCACACTACTTCCCTTCCTCTCATTAACAGTTCTTGGATGCGGGCGATATTTATTGATCTGTCGCAATTTCTTGAAGCCTTCCCCCTCTCCTATTGCTCCTCCTCTTAGAGAGATGCTCTTTTTTTTTCAAATAAATTTGACTTCTTTTGACCTGACCCCTGAGTATCATCCATCCCCACAAAGCCCGATTCCAATGACTCTCCTCTCCCTTCCTCTCCCTTTGAAACGCAGCCCTTTTCCTAAATGGTCGAGTTCGCAAAATGAGAGACGTAGCGACCCCTGGCAGCGGGTCTTTGAAGAATGAAGCAATTCTTCCCCTTCCTGTTTTATTCGCTTACCCAAGGGGGGGGCCCTTTCGATAGACTTCTTTCCCCAGCTTCCCACGTTGGCTCGTTCCCATGAGTCTTATTAAAGCCTTTTTTTTGAGGCCTTACCAGCGACCACCTCCCCTCGGCTGCCCTCTCCCCTGCTTGTCTTGGAATATTGAATTTTTCTTCGCTTACCCCTCTTTCAAATACCCCTCTACTTCTACGGTACTCGCCTCTATGGATAATCCGGAAACGCTTTTTTTTCACTTGCACTTCCTTCCCCCCCCCAAATGGGCGATCTCCGGCTAGTACCGAACCCTGGTTGATCAAGATTGGCTTTCCCTCAGGACAGGTTTGTTTTCCGAAGAGCATTGTCTTTTTCCTGTGATATAGTCACCCCCTCGAAGCGCGAGGAGCTCTCGTTTTTCCCCGAGTGGGTGGGAAGGGGTGCATCAAACCTGCGCCTGGCTTTTTCTCCCCTGCAGTGTACCCCCTTTCCCTTCGTTTCTTTTCTCCGCGGAATTAGCTTCGTAAGTCGCCGTGTTTTTCTTCTTGCGTTACGTCCGTCGAGCATGAAATATCCCCTTGACGGTGTCAAGCTCTTCCCCCATTTGATTAGTACCTGTTTCTTTTGTCCCCCCATTTTCCAGTTCTGAATTGACTTGGTTTATGTCCACTTGCCAAGAATTCACCCCCAGGTTGTCCATCCCCCACACCATGTTTCCCCCGGCCCCTAGCAAGCCTCCCCTTCGAACTTTTCGAAACAGAAGCGCCTTCCCGTTTGGAGTTTGCCGTTTCCTCCCCAAGAACTCCCTTCCGGCGCTAGCTTTTAAAGCAGCATCACGGCTTCCCCTCTTCGCTCGGAAAGGGCCTTCTCAATTCTTTCGCCAACTGAGAGTATTTCGAACGGGAGGTTCCTCCTTGCGACGGTACGGAATATCGCTTCAATGGAGTAGTTTGTTTCTCGAAGTGTACTCTTGCTCTCCGTAATATCCATAAAGTTAGTCAGAAATCTCCGAAAATTTCCCGTGTCAGACCTAAACCCTCTAAGTGTATTGAGTACTTTTAAACCTCCGAAAAGCGCTTCCCCTCCTTAGGGTCCGGTCATTATAAACAGGTTTCCTCCACGCGATATTCCCCTTTCCTTTAGTCTTTCGGTTTTTTTTTAGCGCTTGTGGAAGGTTCCTAGCTGAAGATGTTTTTTGACCTTATGCGAGGAGGAACTTTTCTTTGGAGGAAATCTCACTCTTTTTCATATGAGAGAGTCTAGTTTCTGAAGGCTTCCTCTTCAATTTTTTTCTTTCTTAAGTCGGTCCCCTGCGCTATACTAGTTTTTTTTCCTTTTCCGCCTTATGTGTCTTTTTCCCCCTGAGAGTCGGTTTTTTTTTTTCCACATCGTGACTCCCCGGCGTTTTGGACTAACCTTCTGTAACGATGATTTTTTTTTGCATTTTATGGTGTGGAATGCTCCTCTCTCTTTCTTTTTGATGGTTTTGAGGATTAGGTTTCCCCTCTTTCTCCGAAGCCTGGGCCCCAAGGACCGGCCTTTCCGGTCAAGGAAGCCCTTTTTTCTCGGGGAGCATTTTTTTTCAGGGCTTTTCTTCCGATCTTGATTCTTTTGGTTTTCGTAAAAGGAAAATTTTTCAACATCCCTTCTCCTGGGTCAGATGGATGGCGTATACGCAAGCGATCCCCTTTGCACCTTTTTCCACCACTCAGATTTTCGACCCATCAAACGAAAGGAACTTCCTCCTCGCCTCTCCAGGTAAGAGAACTTCGTTGGGTGGAACTTTTCTCCTTTCTTCTGGCATTTTCTTATGGACGCTCCACCTTTTCCGTACAATTAGTAATCCTCCTTTGACGTGATTGTCCCCTTTTCCTTGATTATCTCCTGTCCTTTTTGGAAAAAGAATTCCTCTGATGCATCGGGTTTTTTCCCCGCGAACTCTTTGGTCCGTTCCCCCCGTGAGTATGACGTTCCGATGGGAGAAGATGCTTTTTGCCCCAGCGACTACATTCGCCTTTTGGAAAATGAACTTCTTATCTAGATCATTCATTCTTTTTGGTGATCCCTTTTCTCTCGGAGTTTGAACCGCCTTCCTTCGTCCGGTGGCCTTCCCCGTGGAATCTGTCTTCCCCCGGCCTCAGGACCCATCGATTAAATGATCTCGAGTTTTTTTGTTTGATAAAGCTCCCTTCTAGAGTCCAAGTCATTTCAATATTGGTAATCCTCCACTGGGTTGTGTGAGTCTTCCTCCTCCCCCCCCCCCCACCCCCCCCCCCTCCTCGGTTGGACCATAGTCTTTAGAACCTTTCCCCGCTTGCTGCAGGACGTTTCTCTTTTCCCCCTGATTATTGCCACGTTCCCCGTCCCCCTTTGTAAGCGAATTCCCCCTCTCGGGTTGAGGTCAAACTAAAGCCTCTGCGTTTCTTTCCCCCGATTGCAGTCATGATTTCCCTTCCTTCCTTTTCCTCTCCCTCCATTCAAAAGCTCTTTGCATGCCGCCACGGCAACTCCTCCTTTTCTGGACGCGGCAAGTTCCCTTTTCGAGGTCGGTCCGAACATCTTCCATAGCGAGTACTCTTTGGCCACCTTATAGCAGCCCCCCTTTCATTTCCGTTAAGAGTGACTTCTACAGGAAGGCCAATCCTCCCCAGAAGAGGCCAGCCCCCCCGAGAAGAAGTGGCCTAAACATTTTATACATTGTCCCCTGATAGCGCGGATTCACTAGGGTGATCTCTTCGGTTCCATCAATCTGAGTTTCTAGTGCTGAGGAGTTACTGTATTTCTGAGGCTCCCTGTGAATGACGGTTATAGAATTCTGGTGCCATTTTACAGACACCCCCCCCTCACGGATCCCCTCAAGAAATCTTTAATGGTATTAGGGGGACTTTTCGCGGGCACCTGGTCTTCTTAGCGAAGGTTTCCTCTCGTTGAGTAATCGTGGAACCTACTCTTTGAGAATTTTCCATCCCTGTAATCGAGCCACAAAGGTCCCTGATATTTCCGTGTGACCCCCCCCCCCCCAAACCACTCGCGCTTTCCCAGGTCAACCTGAGAGTATTCCCGAAAGGCGCCTTCCTCCACAGCAAACTTTTCCAAGTCCTTCCCTAAGAACGATTTTACCTCGAGAGACGAGTCCCCCCCCTCGGAGTGCGATTTTAATTTAAGTGAAGCGCTCCCCCCCTCCTTTTTTTTCAAGATAAAGACTCCTTTTTTAAAGTAACGTCCTTCCCTCCGCTACGGACCGTGATGCCTCCGTGAGTTAACACCTTTTCTTGAAGCCGTCTCTGCCGTGCCCTTGACAGCGGATGTTGTTTTCAATAACAAGGGATTCCGGAGGTCGCGACCTTTACCGCCATGTTGAGGTACGACACATCGCCAGTAGTAGTCCGGCCACACCTCCTTTCCTTGCGACAACGACCTCCCCCCTTGATATAGGACGTCGCACCGCATAACTCCCGGTTTTTTCTCGTTTTGAGTCCTTGCTTCTCAATGCGTGTGACGTGACGAGCTTCCTTTGAATGGGTTATTTTGAAAACGCTCATCTTCTTTTTCAGTTATCTTCTTTTTTCTAAGCAAAACTCCCCTTCTTCGCTCGTTGTCGGTGAATCTTCGAACGAGTTCGGCTTGCTTTTTCGGGGGACCCTAGGAGAGGTTTTTCTTTTGGAATGAACTTCCTGTGGACCTCCCCCCCCATTCGACACTGTCCCTTCCCTGTATAGTCCACTGATGCATCTTTACACCCCCTTTCCCCTTTCCCCCCCTCTGCGTACAGATTTGTCGTCTCAGTCTTACACTTCCCCCTTTGAAGGCGCTTTTCAACGCCGCCTTCTCAATAAAACTCCCCTTTCTTTTCTTGCGCCGACCTTAAAGTCGAAGCATACAATGCACAGTCCTTCTTCCCCTCAAACGAGCTCTCGCCGTCGCGTGCGAACTAGAGCCTTCGGGTCTGCTAGGCTGGGACCCACCCTTTCTTTTGCGAAAATCCGATCCACCTTATTTGCGTTCCTTCCCAGCGCGGTATCGCCTCATTTTTTTTTCTCTTCAGGACCAGCCTTCAGTTATCCATTCTTTCACGTTGTTATTAGAGGTGCTTTTTCAGCGTCTAGATAATTCACCCAAAGAACGTCCTTCTTTTTAAGCACTCTCGGTTCGATTTTCTCCCTCGACCTTGCCTTTGACGGCGAGACTTCTGGAGATTCCACGATTGGAAAGTCCAGAAGAAGTTAGCAGATGTCCTTGATAGTAAATCTCCCCCCCCAAAGGCAGGATCCATACTTTCTCACCAATCTTGCCGCGTGCGCCTAGAAGAGATATTCCCCTCGAAACCCCACATGGAGTTGTTTTTCAACGATAGTCCCCCACCCTCATGAGAGAGATAACCCCCTCCCCCCCAACAACCTTTTTGATTTTGCTGATCTTGATTTTTTCTAAGGTAACTCTGCCAATGGATGTGCAGGACTCCAGCCA
>Ga0179593_1483246_pt1 | contig 15896 bp, 13 predicted proteins | sample CZODoug2_1_08_16_FD_185931 | JGI IMG/M metagenome (GOLD analysis project Ga0179593, IMG submission 185931) | Vadose zone soil fungal communities from Angelo Coast Range Reserve, California, USA - CZODoug2_1_08_16fungal (PacBio error correction) | ecosystem: Environmental > Terrestrial > Soil >... | reverse complement strand
TAGGGGGTTTAAGGCCTTGCATCCTTCCCCTGGCTCCGAAATGAATAGCGGCCTGTCTCGCTCCCCCTCTTTTCCCCTCAACCCGTCCTCAGGTCCTTTGATTAAGTCAACACCTTAAGCTCCGGTCCCCCGTGTTTGTGATTTACTTTCAACCTTTTTCGTTTTTTATCGACCCGTGTGCAAAAGCCGTCCCGGAAAATTGACCTCCCCCCGTCTACTCCTACATGTAGCTTTCAGTCATCTCTTTTGGTAGAATTCAACGGTTTCCACGTCAGTATTTCATCGCCGAAAGGGGACTCCACTCTGATTTAGGATGTACCTTGATCAGGCCGCCACTCTCTTATCTCTATCTGATGAATTACGACAGACTTTGGAGATTTCTTTCCTACCCCTCTCTATAGAAAGCCCCGCCCTCCTTTTAATCTCTTTCTGTGCCCCTCGAAAGGGATGAGTGTCTCGACTCCCTACTCATCATTATGCTGAGCTTTCTTTACAGCCCCACAGTAATTCCCCTTTTGTACCCCTCTGTCAATCGCCTGATTAATCATGTTTTTTTGTTTGGGTTTATTTTACCCTTTTTTCGTCCTCCCTTTCCTTCTTCCTTCTTAATTTGTAAAGTTTATCTTTCTTGACCCCTACTTACGTGCCTGTGAGCTGGCTTTCGAACCCCCACGGTACTTCCTCTTCCCTATTAACAGTGCACCCCACCTCGGTATGATGGTATCTCTTTTAAAAGGCATTCCCTCCTAACCGTTTACTTCCCTTTTCCCCGCCCTTTCCCCGAAGCAGTTTCCCCTCATTGCTGTATGAGGCGTTCTCTACTTGGACCACAGCCCCCCCCCAGTCATTTCACGAGCCTCTTTTTGATAATTCTTTCTTTTTTCTCCTACCCTCCCCCCAGCCAAGTTCGGGGGGCGAGTCCCCGTTCCTCCATTTTAGTTCCTGCCACTAAAAGCTGTTTTCTTTTTCGTCTAAGAGAGTTTTGTTTCTGTGCATGGTTACCTTCCTGCCGCGTCTTTTTCAAAGCTTTTTTATTCGACACCCCAACCTTTATCAAGAACCCCCCTCAAGGACACCTGCCTTTTCAGATTTGTGTTTTTGTCTGACTACCGGAATCGATCTCTGAAAGACAAATCATGTTTTTGCCAGGATTTTGATCCACTTGGTAACCACCAGATAAAAGAATCCGGATCTCCACGGGCTTTGGTGCCGATTTGATCCGTCTTTCCCCCAAAGTTGGTGCTTTTTTTTTTACTTTTCCCGTGCCTGATCCTAGGACAAGCTTTGAAAGTCCCAAGGGTCCTCTTCGCGTTTTCTCCCCTCCTGCTCACTACAGCTTTTCTCAGATCCCACAACAACTGTTCAACTTCTTTTTGAAATTCACCCTCTTGGATAGTCCACCCTCTCGTCAGAGTTACGCTACCAGTCAAGCAGGAACCTATCCCCCCCTTGTCCCTCTACTTCAAAAGAAACGTTTCCAGTTACCTTCCGATGTGTGCTTTCCATCTTGAGGAAATTCGACAATGAATGTTACTTCTGTAAAGGTGCGGCGAGTGTGCTTTAGTAATTAATGTGTGGCAGATAGTCCCTCTTCGGAGCGAAGTGGTTTTTTCAAGGATAAGCGCCAATGGCGATTAAGCGAAGAGCAGCCGCCCACTAGTCTTTTCTCTTCCAAGTAGTTTACGCCCTCCCTCTGTTTTTCGGTAGCCCTCCCCCTTCCCGTGGCTCTTGGGAAAGAGGGGCTATCCCGTTGTTTGCAGGGCTACTAAAAGTCCTAATTACCCTCCAGATACACACACCCCCCCCTACCCCCTTGGCGGCATTCCTGCGTGTTCGTTTTGTTCCCTGTTAAGAGACGTTAAAGCTCGCTCTTTCTTTGTTCCGAGAGCTCATCCGGGACTTGTTGGAAGGGAACGTCCGGATGACCCCTCGCGCTTTCTTCGTTTCTCCACCTTTTCTTCCCCTCCCCTTGCGCGACACATTCTTAGCGATCTATCCTGTTTTTTACTAATAGTCCCTTTGCTCTCTCTCTTCCCGCTTTTTATCTCCTGACACTGAGTGGTGGGCGCCATGTAGACCCCCCTCGACTTTGTTTCCTCGGCATTCCGCCTTTTTCGGGCGTGAGAGTTTCTTATGCTGATAGACAACGTAGAGCTGACCCCCTATAGAATCATGCCCCATCATTCCTCCGGTCTTGGTGTGTGTTTCGCTCTGGTGTCCATTGAGACTCGTTCTTTTTTTTCTTAGTTCCCGTTCCCCCTTTGCTCCCACGAACAATCTTCCCAATCCCGTTTAGTGCGTCTGGCCCCGGTGCCCCCACTCGGCTTTCGTTAACTCGGTTGACGACTAGAGTAGTCTTTCTCGTTTTTAATAGGCCCCCCCCCCCTTCCGAGTCGCGTCTTTTCCCAACTGCGCCTCTCCGTGCCTCTCCGAGGACGGCCCTGAAGAGCATCCTTCAGCCTCCTGACACCTGCCCTAGGCGGACTATTTCGGACGCCGCATTTGGAGAAACCAATACGGTTCTCTTCGGGCGGTTACTTTTCTTTCTTGAGTTCCTCTGGTTGCCTCCGGTATGAATGATGGTTTCCTCACCTCCGTCCCTCTTCCAGCTTGTTAAAGCCCCGTGGTTTCTGGATATTCGAAAATAGTGTTGTGCTTGTTTTCTTTATCCCTAAGCCCTTCCTCCTTCTCCCCGGCAGTTCCCTTTTGCTTGAATTGCCTTTTTTCAGAATCCTATGTGATTCGTCCCCTTTGTGTAATAACCAGTAGCCCAGGTGTCGAAGAGGATCCCTCTTCCCCCCCCAAACTGACATTGTTGATGTTTTTTTCCCGAGTCATACGTGAATTTTTGTTTTTCCCCTTGTCCTCCCGCCCATCTGGCATCCCGGACTCCGAAAAGTGTGTAGAACAGATGAGTGTCCCAGTGTGCTGTACTTCATTATCCCCTCGTTTTGTTTCCTTCTTTCCTTCATCTTCTCTGCTTGAAGGGAGTGTGCCATCCTTTATGTTTCCCTCATCACTTGCTTTCGTTGGCGCCAGTTTTTATTTCTCAGGTAACCGTGTCTGCCCCTTGGGCGGTTCTTTTTCCCGTTTCACGTTTTGCCCCCCTATCCTTCTTATTATTGTTAGTTTCTGTTCTCCCATACATGATCTTCCTCCTGATCCCGCTTTGTTCTTTTCACCCTTCTTTGGTCTCATCGCACTGGTTACCTGCGTGTCCGTTCCGGTCGGCAAATTTAACCCACACTATCATCCCTCTATTTTTTCTACTTACTTCGGACGGGGAACACTTTTTTGTGTTTTTTCTCCCTTCCCAAGCTACTCCCGCCGTTTGATTGAGTCATGTCTTTAATGCTCGACAGGTAGTGCAATTCCGCATTCACTTTGTACTCCCCCGCGTCACAAAAAAAGCGATCCTTCGGACCAGCCACCTTTTAACAACAGTGCCTTCGTAACAGGGTTTCTTTCTAGTCAGAATTTTTTCCCTCCCCCCTCCGATCTTTTTTTCTTTTCGTTTTTCGCCACCTTCTCTCGTGCTTCCTGAAGAGATAAGTGCTTCTTTTTTCCCTTCTTAGTCCCGTGAAGTCCCCCCAGTTTCCCCCGGTCCCCGCCAAGTCCCCTCCTCCGTCTATGTTCGGACGTAAGACCCCCCCCGACCACCTGTCGACTTTTGGCCCCTTGGTCCCCCCGAGGCGTTGCCCCCTTCACCTTCTATCGACCCCGAGCCCGACGATGTGATGTTTTGTTGAAAAGTAGTAGTTCTTACTCCTTTTTCTGGACCCTTGCCCGTTCCCGATTGGAACCCCTTTTTTTTTTACGGACCCCATACCCGTGACGTGAATCGACGGGGGTCTGATTCGAACACCGGCCCTCCCCCTGCCTTCGGGACAGCCGTAGCCCTCCCTCCTTTCCTCGGTGCCTCGCCCTGAAATAGTTTATCCCTTGAAGCCCGTTCGCTCCCTTCCCCGTTGAAGCGAATAGCCCTGGATCTTCCCTTCACGTTAGATTCCTTTTTTTGCCCAGAAGTTAGCGAAGTAGATGTTTATAGGGAGGACCGCCATTCCCTCGCTCGATCACACCTCCAAGATGTCTTTTTCAGACCCTTGCTTGTATCTCTTTTCCCTGTTTTTTGTGACGAGTGTGTTTTTAGTTTGATTCAGTCTTTTTGCTGATGATCTGCTGCCGTCGTGTTTTGACACCGGGTTTGTTTCTTGGCCTTACTTTCCTCCTGCTTGCCCCAGGACGGATTTTGTCGGAAAGTTGAAGATGTTCCAAGTTTCATCCCTCTCCTTTTCCTCTTAATCCTTTTGGGGTTTTCTTCGCTAGCCCCTCGGTCCGTTTCGTGCAAACTTTCCCCACCTTGCCTACGAATGAGTGGCATGGGGACGGCGGCTGTTATGTTTTTGATACCCGCCCCAAGGTAAGGGGGGATCCGGCGTCCGCTTGATCCCCATTTTCCCACTCCGCCTCTGGTTTTTCTTTCATTCACCAATTAGACTGTCACTGTCTGGCCCGATCCTGGTGAGCTCGATCGGGTTTCCCATGGCAGGTCGCCCTATCCCCCATCATCTGGAGTATATCTACTCGTTCTTGAATCTTTCACCGCGATTTTCTTGTGCGTCCGTGGATTCTTTTTTTTCTTTTTACCGGGTCCTCTCTCCAATGATGAGAGGATTTTGACCATATTACCACGTCCCCCAACCCCTTTAAGTGTCCTTCTTTTTCAAGGTCCCAATTCCCCGCCAGCCCCATGTAAGTATGTGTGAATTGCTTTTTCCCGTCTTTTCCCTTGTACCCCTAGGCTGTTTTCCCTTGTTTGCCGAGGCCCCTCCTACGGTGCGAGTGTCTTTATACTCATACGGCGATCTTTCCCCCGGTGACAGGTAAAAGTCAATAGAGACGACCTTTCCGTCCCCCCCCCCCCTCTGCTTTGTTTCGGGAGACTCTGGTCGGCCGCCCGCAATTGCCGTGAGCGTCTGCCCTTTCCTTCTCCCCCGGGGGAATCTGTTTGCCCCCTCTTACGGAAGCACGAAAGTTTAGACGCTTGGTCATTTTCCGCCCCCTGGCGAGTTGCTTTTACGCATCTTTTACTCTTGCCCTCTCTCTCCCCCACTTGACCGGAAGGCCATGGTCCAACGCTTTTTCCACTCCTGCCCGAGATTCCTTTTTTGGTGGTTCCCGTTTAAAAAATTTGTTCCCCCCTCCCCGTCATTCCCCCTTGAACACGCTGTAGCTTGCCCACTTCTTACCTCTCTTTCGCTGACCGGGATCCTAAACAACTCCGTCTGCTCTTCTTTCCATAGCCCCCCCTCTGGGTCTGATGTTTGGTCTCGCTTCAGGAACTTCCACTCGTGTTAATCGTTTTCCCCTGATTTCTCCTATCCCTTTCCCATCCGACCCCCTTTTCAGGGCCCGGCGAGATCGTCTCTTACTTCTTTCCTCACAGCCCACGCACCCATCACCTGTGTCTGCCCCCCTTTTAAATCAGTGTTTCCCTTCACCGACCCCTCCCCGCCCGTTAGTCCCTGTTCGTAAGTCTCCCCCTTAGGGCGAACCCCCCCTCCCCTCAGGTTTAAATGAGGGGTGAGATGTTTCCCTCTCCTGCCCGCGTTCCCTATGAAATCCCGCATTCTTGCACCCAACCCACGGACGTTGATAAACTGTACATTCCCTGCACGCTGGGCCAGGTTTTTTTTACTTAACCTCCTTTTCCTATTTTTCTTTTTGCCCACATCGTTTCCGGAGCCCATGTCTACCCACAGTCTTGATTTTCACTTTCCACCGTTTTGTGTATCGCTGGTATAACCTTTCCCCCGTCGTACCACCCCCTCAAGTGTCTCCCAGGGCTCCCCTATGGTGACAATCGTATGGGCCAGCATACAAGGGTTGAGTCTTCTTTTTTTCTCCCACGCAAGCTACACTCCTCAGATGGTTCCGTTCCTCCCCCCCCGGTGGACACATAACGCGGCTGGTCTCGTGAGCAGGCGGTAGAGACACTCCCTTTTGCCCTCTCCATTCAGCAACGAGTCAAAGTCCCTCTAAGTGTCCCCCCCCCTCCCCCCCCGACCCTCCGTTTTCCCTATGGTTGATCCGTCTTGTCGTTAAGACCTTGCCGTCCTCCCTTGCAAGTTTGAGTATAGACCTACAGCTTGCCTCTTCTTGCATCTGTTTCTTCGTCTCTTGCTTCGTGTTCGTCCTCTCTTCTCGTCCTGTTGCGATCAGGTGAAGTAATTGAAGGACCCCTTTACTCGTCTTTTTTTCTTTCCCACGGGATCTTCTCTAACTTCCGATTTTCCGGTTCTTGCCCCAGAGCGGGCTGGGCCCTTGTTATGGAGAAAGTTTTTCTTTTAGCCCATTTGCCTCTCCACGGCCGTTAGCAAAGTTGAAGCATTTTTCCCCCCCACCCCCCGCTCTTTCTTTGTTCATGACCGTTGGCCCCATTCATCGAATTCCAAAGATAACAGTTTTCGGTAGTCTCCCTTTTTTCCTCTTCTCCTAGAAGGCCGGCCTGACCAACCCTTTCTAGAGATTTGATTTGATCTTCCCACTTCTGTGGCTTTTTACCATGGTCCGTTTCCCGCTGTTTCTTTCTTTAATAATACTACTTTGTTTTGTTGGGATCTGATCGCGTTCCCCCTATGTATCTCCACCTTTTCTGGTCACCGCCCCCGTGGAGAATTCGAGTTGACCCATCTTTTTTTGTATCGTTACCCCTTAATTCCCTGGCGAGTCGGGATTGTCGCTTCCTCGACCAAGTAGACGTTTTCAGCTTTCCGCTGACAGTGCACCCTGTCCTCCTCCTCCCCCGTTTGTTTTGTCGATCTGTTTTATTGCGCAAATCAGGCCCCCCTTTTTCTTCGGACTTCCCTTTTTGACTTCCCCCCTCCCCGTGCCCATCAGTAGAGCTTTATTTTACTCAACACCCTCTATTTTCTATTACAAGTGTCCAGATCGAAGTGAGGCCTTTTTTCCACCGTTGTCGCTCTTCAAGTCCCGCCCGCCTGTGTCCCCTGCGACCATTTCGGCCTCGTACCGATCCGGGGACCTAAGTCTGCCCGTCTTTTCTCCCCCTTGTCCGTTTTTCTGCACGATCCTTGTAGGCCCAGGGGCGAAAAGCGTACCCTCCCCCCTTCCGTCGTTGTTTTCCGGTTACTTTTGTAGGTTGTCGATTTTTTGATAGGTGCATCGGTTGTAGTTTTCCGACCGCTTCTACCCTCCTTAAGCGCGTTTAATGAAGTTTTTTTTCTGATCTTCTGGCCCTTCTTTTCCTTAAGCTTTTCTTGCCTCTCATGACCTCCGTCTTTCTTTCCTCGGAATTCCTTTTTACTCTGATTTTTCTCCCCTGTGAATAATAGGCGGTGTCTACCTATTTCTTCCCCCTTCCCCCCATAATTTACCTTTTTCTGATCCGTAGTCGGTAATAGTGTCGGGTTTAATTTTCTCACCATCATTTCCCCCAGGCCAAGAGTTGGCAAGAGCTCCTTTCGGCCCATGTTTGCCCCCCCCCGGACCCTATTTCTCCCCCCCGTTTCTGTTTGGTGCTACAGGTTCCTAGCCCTCGGGCTTTTATCTTTTACCCCCTTCTCCGCCCGGAGTGCAGCAATAAATGCGGGTTTTGTTTGCTTCCCTCCCTTTCCCCCCCTGTCCTCCCTGTCCCCCGGTTTTGCTGTCGTATCAGAACTTGTCGAATAGGTTCTTCTTTCTTTCTTTTATTCCATTGAACTCTCTGCCCGCCCCTTTCAGCTTATTTTTGCCGTTGCCCCTTTAATAGGGGATTATCGTTACCAGCGTGTCAGTTCTTTTGGAAAGGGGACAAACCGCCTCGATTTTGGTGCCTTCTTGTCCACGTCCTGTCCCGGGGTTTTTCTTTTCTCCCGTCTCCATCGTGTGGAAAGGTTAGATTTGTCCCCGTCCTTTTTTCTCATTGCTAGTAGGTTTCCCAGGCCGAGCTGTGATTTACTTCCCCCTTCTGCAGCCCCCATCCCAATGAGTCCTCTTATTTAGAAGACAGACCCCCTCCCCAGTGCACTTTTTTCTGAAATTGGCGGTCGAGTGGCACTGGAGCCCTTTCCCTCAAGTTCTAGCTTTTGCGTCTCCTTCCACTTCGCCATTTGGCGTCACTTGTTCAAGACCGATTCGGGTTTTCTGGAGGTGCCGTTCCGCTCGCGGCAGCCCTTTCCCCCCTTCTTTTCACCCCGGCCCTCCATAAGCATGCGATTTCGGCCCTTCATCCAGAGTACGTAAAGAACCCGAGCGTGGGTTTTCCCCCTTCTGCATCGATTCCTTACACTGCCGAGGCTCTCCCCACTCGTAACTGATCCGGATGCCCCCAGCCGCCGTTTTTCTCTTTCATACTTCTTTGACCTTACAGCGTTGGCCACAATTTTTACTCTTTGCCCCTCACCTTGAAGGACATCGCAGTGGTCCTCGTTTTTGTTTTTGAGGGTGGTTGAAGGAACTTTTTGTCGTCCCCCCCCTTCAGTTCCCTGGCCTCCCGGTGATGGATTGTTCCCATTCGGCGCTGGGAGATTGCCGCTCCTTTCCCCCATTTTGCGGACCCGGTCACCCGTTCAGCGGGACCGGAAACGTTTCAACGGCCACCCAGATCGCTGGTGCATCTTAACTCGCTTCTGTTTTAACAGTCATTTATCGAGATGCTGTTATCGGCGTTTCACTTCCTCCGCCGTAGCTTAACGACTCGGGTCCTGGCCTTTTCGCACCTGTTCGTTTTTTTATATGTAGGTTCTTGCCACCTTTCTTCGTTAGTGACGAGTTTTTTGGCTCTTGACCTCTCTCCCGGCTCGCCCCTTGTCCGTGGTGAGGGATCTCCTTCACCGTCCTCCGTTCGGAAATTAGGATTTAGGCCCTTTTGCTTTCCCTTTCACTGTGTCTTACCCTATGTTTCCCCCGAAGGTTGTTTTTTGTTTAGATATATGCAATTTTTCGGCTCCACCGGTCTCCCCCGTAAGAGCCCTGGTTTCCTCTGAGGACGGTAGGAGATTCCCCCCCCCTACGCTCCCCACGTTGGTACCGGCTTTTGCCCTGTCTACAGATCTGTAGCAAAATTCTACACCCCCAGTCCTCAATCCGTGCATCCACCCTGAACGGACTTCCTTCCAATCATTGTGCCCCCGCCCGATTGCGTGCGATCGAGGATTGGTTGACGCTCCCCATGCATTCGTCCTTCCATTTCTTGAACATTTTTTCGTTTTTTTTCCGCCCCCCCCACAATAGTCTTTGGCTGTCAAATAGTGCTTTTAACTTTCTACGCGAAACCTCGTGAGCTGCTTGCTACGCCTCCTTGGTACCCCGCCATAGAGTGAGAACTGATTTTTCTTTCACGTCAGTCCCCCACAACGTTCCGCATTTTTGCCTTCATACGCTGTTCCGGTCCTGCTGGCCTTTCTTCTCGAACTTCGCTACCATCTTCGGGTAACCCTTGGCGCACGAGTATAAGGATTCCGGAGCCTTTCTCCATCCCTTTCTCCTCAGCCTCGGTCTATTCCTTTCCCCCCGTTACATGAGCCAGATATTTCGACCGTTTCCCGCCCCGCGCTCTTGTTTTTTTTTGTTCTCTTTCTTTCCGCCCTCCTTCTTTCTGCGCTGCTGGGCCGTTGTTTCTGACCCTTCCCGTTTCTCCCCCCCAGTGCCTCCTTCAATCTCTTCACTTGCCCGCCCCCCTGGCTGCCCGTTTCTCTCCCCTACAGCTCTTGCTGTGGAGTCCTCGCTCGAAAGAACGTTCTTTGACAGGCAATGTTACCCCCGCTTTTTAAAACGCGTGAGCGAACGATTTTCGTGTTGGTGGACGGTGGGCCATGGGTAAGGCTCCACCCCCCCCCTATCGTTTGAAGTGAAGTCCCTCCCTTTTCTTTTCCGTGACCTTATCGCACCAGGACTCCCGCCTTTTCCTGGCTTGGTCCTTTAGTTTTTCTCACTACCCAACGGCTGCGCCGCCGTAGGATTTCTTGTAATTAGCCTATATCAAATCGGGCCTGATGGTCCGCTTTTTTCCCAGGCCCTTCCCACGCTGTGCCACCCGGCCCTCTTGATCCCGATCCAGTTAAATTTCCTCCCCATCAGCTTATCTCTGATCCCTGTCTTGTCGTTACCATCCCGCACGGACCATCCGTCGTCTGCACTCGCTTCGGATAAGACCCTGCCCCCTCCCCCTTTCCATCCTGTAGCCCGGCGGCAATTCGGTGATGCCCAGCTTTTTCCTCTAAGCCTTCCTTTTTTGTTTGAGCCTTTTTTTTCCGGTCTTCTTACTCGTGTCTCTCACCTCCGATTAGACAAAAAAAATGTTTGCTGTAGAAATATGAAGTAACTCCCAGTGGTCCCTTTCCCCTTTTCTCGTTCTAGCCTTTTCTGCCTTGTGGCCCCGTGTGTTTCCCCAGCCATTGGTCCCCCCCCCTGTAGATGAAGATTTTTACCTTCTGAATCCCCCCACCCTTTTTTTTTGCTTTTTTCCACCTCTAGTGTTGGGTGACACCTGTCCGCCTTGTCCTTCCAAGGATTTCTAAATTCCGTTGAAATCGTTCCGCAATTCTCAAGGGCTCCGCGAAGTAGTATACGCCCAGTCCCCTTTCCACTACGATGTTGGTCGAACGACGAAACCACCGGGGGAAAGGAACGAATTGCTTCTGTCAGCCTCTTCTCTCACCCTACCTTTCTCTGCCCTTTTTTTCCCATCAAACCCTACCTTTTTTCCACCGCCCCGTTTTCCGTCCGTGTCCCCCTATGTGCTGAGACTTTGTCTGTTTTTGAACGTTCCCGCGCTCATTTTTCACTTCTTCTGTGCCGTCCTTACTGGTTGAATTCTCCTCTTCGCAGTGTTGTCGCCTCTCCCCTTTTCTTTCCTGCTCCTTTCCCTCTGCTTTGCCGATGCAGCTCCGTAATCCCGTCGTACCTTTTTTTTTTTAGTAGGCACGCGCTTTTGACGGTCTTTCCACGCCAGGGTGGGGCCAATTTTCTGGTCTGTTTTTCGCTTTTGTTGCAATTGGTCCCCTCCTTCAGCGAAGTAGACAGGGACCCTTCTTTGCAAACACGCCCTCCGCCGGTTTTGCTGACGGGCACTTAAGAGTAAGATGAGCCCCCAGACTCGACTGTGTCCTTTCTGCAGCTCTCCTCTTCCGATACGGTCTATTTTGTCCCTTGCCTATGCCCAAAAATAGAGATGGAGTTCATCGCCCCCAAAATGGATTTCCCCTGCGATAAGGGCACGCTTCTATTACTTACTTTACTCACCCCCTCCAGTGGTCTTTTTTTTTTTTTTTTCCCTTGATAGCGGTCTCTCTGCCGGCCTATTGTCACGCATTTGTTGGCTCCGCGAAAGAAATATGCAGCCTTTGTTTTGTCCTGCCGTCCTTCTCCCTTCTCAGCAGTTCTGCGTGCTAGCAAAATCTAGATTTGAGTAATAGTGAGTTTTCTGAATTCCCGGACATTCGACGTCTTTTTTGGTGTCTACTTTGCTGGAAACGCATTTCGGTGAGTTATGACCCTTTCAACCGTTTGGATCAAGAACCCATGCTTTTCCCCCATATTCTTTTTTGGCTCCCCAGGCATTCCAACTCCCGTTCTATAACTCCTGTGGACCGAGCGGCCTTTTTTTCTCGCGTTCTGTCCGCGACTACTACCGAAAGCGCATCTCTCTAGCCCCCCTTTTCTCCTAGACCTCTTTAATCTTCCCTGTTTAAGCTTTTCAGCTTCACCCTAGTATCGACACCTTGCCTCTTGGCTGCTCAGGTTGGAGTTGCTCAAGTGCGGTTCCTCCCCCCTTCTTTACGTAGCGGTTCTTTGTTTTTGGTCAGAGTGGAACCTGGTTCATTTCCTCGTTTTGTCCCCGGCTGACCTGCCGTGCTCATTGGATTTAGTAGACTGGGTTTTTCGTTTTGACTCAATGCCGGTGCGTTCACTTGCAACCGGTGGTCAGCTGATTTTGAGTATACCATTGTGTAGTTTAGATATTTGCGACGTTCAAGTCTCCGACCCCTGAGCTGATTCCTTTGGTTCCCCTGAGATTTTGCCCCTTTTCTCTTCATTCTGGTCCTCACTGTGAATACCATTTATGCCGAGGCCCCTCCTCAGTTGATTCAATCCGTACCCCTCTTTGATTTCCGATCGATCTATGTAATCGGTTTTTTTATTACGAACCTCCGTGCACCCCCTGCAGGAAACTTGGTTTTTTCCCCCTATCCTGTTAGGCCCGTTTCGTTCCTTCTCTTATAAATTCGTTGTTTTTCTCAGGCTTGTTCAGAGCATTCGGCAGGGAGCTGTTTTTTTCTCCGCCCGTCGCGTTTCCCAAATTCTGTTCGTTTGCGCCTTCATTGTGACCGGTAACACTTGTTCTTTACACTTTGGCGGGTTGTGTCGTCCTTTTCCCGGACGCGATTGCGTCAAACCCTCCCCCCCCTTTTTTCCCTGCGTGGCTTTTGCTTTCCTCAAGCAGTACTCTCTCCGCATGCAGAGGATGTTGAACGGAAGGTTGATTCATCGCCCGTTAACCTTCTTTTCCCGTTACGGTGCGAAAGACCACCGACCCCGCTCTTTCGGCCTTTCGACGACGTCCGTTTCCCTGGTGCTTTCTTTCCCTCCCGGATAAAGCGTTTTTCTTTGAGTCCTATTGTTCGTTTGCTAAGTGGCCAGTCCCTCTCTCCTGACAATTCCCTTGTTAACGGAACCAAAAAAAAGATGGATCTTCCGTCTCTTCCCCTCCTTTTCCCCTGTGCCGTTTCCCGTTTGTCTCTGCTTCAGGAGTCTTTGTCCCCAGAAGTGCCCTTTTTTTTCCTGTATGTTTTCGCGTTCGCCTTCCCCCGCCCCCGGTGCGACTGACCTCGCTTATTCAGGGAGTGCGGCCTTTTCATATCTCTTCAGTGATACAAAGGTCTGAATGAAGAAGCCTGCTCCGTCCTCCCTTCGGAGGATACCTAGTAAACGAAACCTGTACGCTGTCCGTGTCGAATTTAGCTCTTACGGGCTTTTTTCCCCCGGGGAGAGTTCTACCTGACGTAGCCCTCTCATGCCCTTCTGCGTTATCGTCTTCTACCCGCTTCGCAAATAGAAAGACCGCTTTTTTCTTTTGGAACACCCTGTGATTTACTCCTTCCATGACCCGTGAGCACGAGGATGCTTTTCCCTTCTCTTGGTCTTGCTTCACTTGCAGCCCGGACTCCCATCTGAAGAGTACCCTCGTGTTGCAGAGAATTTCCGCTACCTCAGTTATCGAGAATTCCTCTACAATGCCCCACTCTCTCCATGACTCCAGTGGTGTTTATTTTCTTTCATCACAGACGATTTTGTTCATAATTAGTCCCCTCTCTTTTTTATCGGGGCGACGCCCCTCCTCTCTCTTCACTCCCTTTTAACTCGGTCTTGTCCCCCGACGGGATTTCTAGTTGATTTCCCCCCCGGTGATTTCCCCCCCTTTGGATAGTGGAATTTTAGTTGTACTCTTATCTGCTTTCCGTTCTCCACTTCCTTTGGTTGCTTTGATTCTTTTCCTTCCCCTAGCTTGCTCAGACGTCCCTTTTCCCTTCCCCCTTGATTTTTCCTACCCTTTCATTCCCTCCTTTCACTTGTTGTTGATCTAGTCTGAAAACTTTATTTCCCCCTCACCCCCTTGGCGAAGAGAAGCATGTTTCTCCCTTCCCCTTTCTTGATCTACCACCGACACCACGTCACCGTTTTGTATGCGTTCTCCATCTTTGCAGGAGCAACATTCACTACTCCCAATTTTTGCCCCCCCGTCCATCCCCCTCCCCAGTCCCTCGGCATTTTGTCGCGTTTCTGAGCTACTGAGAGCTTCTTTCTTTTTGCGCCCGATCACCCATCGTGCCCGAAATTATTGCAATTTTTTCCTCTTTGGAGTGTTTGAGACCAAGCCCTTTATGGTGCTGCAATTTTCCTTCTTTATTCCACTTTCCTCCCTGTGAACTGCTTTGGTCGAGGTCATTTGCTCGAAGAAGTGGACCGGCCCCCCTCTGGACTTCTCCCCCTTATCGCTCAAGGTATTTTACCCCCACCGTATTTCCCAGTCCTTTTCTCTCCTTTGAACCGGCCCCCCACCTTGTCTTGCTGGCTTTTTCTTTCTATCCCCTAGGTGAAAGCTTGAGGGCCCGTGGTACGCCTCTTCCTTTTCCTACGGCCCTTTTGTAGACTCGGCGTCCTCCGGTTAGACTTTCTTCATTTGTCACATTTGCCCTTCATAGTATGGGCTGACCGGGGTTCTCCCTTTCTCCCGCGCTGTTTCGGTTTGTATTTCCTCTTTGAGAAAGTCTTTCTTGCGCTATTCTTCTGCTGGGGGAAGATTATGGGGGGATCTTCACTTCTCTAGCCCGGCCCTCCGCCCGGGATCGTTCCATTTGACCAACAGGGATGCGTTTGCTCGACGACCTTTCTTTTTGGCTTTTCTTGTTACATGTGATTCACCCACTTGCCCGTCCGTTTTCACTGTTTACTCTTGAAGTCTCTCTCTCCTCATTTGGTCGTGTGGGTTGAACTCTGTGTTGTTTTCCCTACCAACTGTGTCTTCGTCTTTCAGCTCGTCCCGTTTTCTTCCCAGTAGTGTGCCTCCACAGACCTACCTCAGGCGCTTTTCTGCTTTCTTGGCATTACCCATAACCCCGGAAGTTCAGAGTGGGATTGGGACGGATACCCCACTCCTGAGGTTCTCTTTGTTCTCCCTAGGGCCCGGAACTTCCACGCGTTCTTCAGGAGATTCACCCTTTTTCCAGTTCCAGGAACTGTCCACTGGCTTGCATCCCTCTCTACTACGTGCTGTCGAAACCCCCGCCCCCGCCAGACCCCCTCCCCTTCGATTTCGGCAATACGTCTGATACCTACAGTCCCCGCCCTTTTTCCATCCGGGGGTTCCCTGCGACAACGTCTGCCCCCTCCCAGAGTTGCGCGCACGCATCTTGGGCGAGCATTGTGTAAATGGCTCCTTGCCTCTCTTTTGAACGCCGCCTTAGCGCCACCCACCTCCTTGAGGAGAACGAATTAAGTACCTACCCTTGGGCCTGGAATCCTCGCCCGTGTACTGCCCTTCTCTGGTGACAATGATTGGAGCCAATTTGGAAAACCCCCCCCCCGATCACGTCCTTCCTGATCCTTGCTTCCAACGTTGTTAAGTCTTTGATTCCCCATTTCCTCTTTTTTCCGGATCCCCCTTCCGAATTCCGAGTTTTTTTTAACCCACTTAAAATTTCCGGTCCCAATCCAAATTTTTCTCTCCCTTTGCGTCGTTCAGATCGCCCCTTTAACCCGATTCCCCATTTCCACTCTGGTCCAGAGATCAGAACAACCGGTTCACTCCTCCCCTTTTTTTCCTTAGTAGTCGGTTTTCAACTCCCTTTTGTTCGCAGATACGCCTCTTTCTACCTCCCTCTACACTTTTCCACCCAGTACCAGAAGGTCGCTGAGAGGCTATGCCCCCTCTTGTCTAACTACACTTTATTTAGCGGCCAGTGAGCTCTCGTGTCTTCTTACTTAATGGAATCCCGTGATAGGTCGCTTTTTTCAGTTGTGTCGCCTTATCCTTCGCGCACTGGGAAGATGTTGAAGATTCAGCAGCTTACCTTTAATCGTCAACCGTTTTTTTTTTTTCTTCTACTGCTATTTTCCGGTCTTGCTTCCGGGTATTTTTTTGAACTGACTGGTATGGATCCTTTGGGCAAAGGGTACTATCACCGGCACTCTTTCACTTTTCCCTTTCATGGATCTTACAACCATCCAGCTTCCCTGACTGGGCACTGACGCTTCTCGACTTTTTTCTTTGCACTTTCTGCTTTTTTCTCTCAGCTTACCGCTTCTCTGAGACTTCTGCCTGCCGATTTACCCCCTTCCCATCTTTTTTTCTTGTTTCGCTGCTCCCTGCCCCAATGGTCGTTTCGGGCGTATCC
>Ga0179593_1355664_pt1 | contig 15896 bp, 17 predicted proteins | sample CZODoug2_1_08_16_FD_185931 | JGI IMG/M metagenome (GOLD analysis project Ga0179593, IMG submission 185931) | Vadose zone soil fungal communities from Angelo Coast Range Reserve, California, USA - CZODoug2_1_08_16fungal (PacBio error correction) | ecosystem: Environmental > Terrestrial > Soil >... | reverse complement strand
GCTCGCGGTTCCTCCCCCTTCGCCTTTTCCCCTGGACCCTTTCCAGACACCCATGGTCTTCTTCCCTTCATCAAGCTTTTTTTCTCCCCGGGGTTTTGTGGAAGACGCCCTCTCCCCCACTTTTCGTGAACCACAAGGTTTAAGTCCCCCCTTTCATTCTTCCCTTCGCTGGTCGTAGGCACTGTGCCGCTCCCCTCTCCCTTTTTTTCCCCCTTTCACGCAAGGAGGTCTTCCCCTTTCGGAAGTTCTGACAAGTTCAACTCCAGCAGGACGTGAAGTTCGTCTGTGTGTTGGCTTGTAAGACCCATACCTTCGCCTTCCCTTTCGCCGGTCTTGAGACGGGACGCGTTTTTCACTGGTTTGACGTCCGGTTCCAATTTTTCAGAGAGCGCGGATTGGCGCGCACTCGACTGACGGTTTGTCTTCCCTCCAACTTTTTCTATCCCTGTTTGATTTCCTGATCTTTTTCCCGGTAGTTTTCGGGACGTCGTTCTTCGTCTACTGGGTTGCGGTTAACCCCAGTGTGTACGTCAACCATAAACCCTCTCCATTCTATTATCCATGAGACTTCGGCGATATTTCCCTTCGTTGTTTACATCTTTACCTTTTGTACCGCCGATGTGATTGAGCAGTTGGATTTATCATTAGACAAGTTGTCAGCCATTCCCACTCTCCCGGTAGTTTGTTTTTTTTGTGTGTTGTTTTTGGTACGGCCAACGCATACCCGCCCCTTCGAGCTCGACCTGCCAGCATTCGATACCTGAGTGGGCCTCCCTGTGTACTCTTGCGACACGCCCGTTAGACGCCACCCCCCCTTCCATCCGATTTTTCTGGTCTTGTTTACACTCGGCCGGCACTTCGCCTGGATCGCCACCTCTCTTGTTCCCTATCGTGCGCCCTTTTTTTTTTTGCTGGACTCGGCGTTTCCTCCACACCCAGAAGGTTTCACCGGGGCTGGTTCCTCCGGTTACGTCCTACCAGTGTTTCTTTTCCCGTCGGGTGGACTCCGGCTCTCCTCCTGCGTTAGATCTTTTTTGTACTCGGTATGGGTGTCTCTTGACACCTGTACTTTGAGAGTTTTTAAACTTCAGTTTTTCACGTGTCTTCTTTTCCCTTTAACTTGTGTTTCATGCAACCTGTAAACCCGGCCCTGTGGTCCCCCTGCCGTTTTTTTTGTGACTGTCGTTTTACCTTTTTCCCCCCTAACTGTTCGTTATGAGTAGAACCAAGCCGCTGGAGGCCTAGCTACTGCTCTTTTTTCCCTCCTGACTCTATTGCCTTTTTTTGACCGTTCGGGGTTCCCCTGACCCCTCTTTGTGCCTGTCCGAGTACGGCCCCTTTTTTTTCTTCTCCCCCCCTGACAAGGTTTGCTTTACTCATGCCCACAGTGTCTTCACCCAGGTGTGCTTGACTCTGAAGGACGTTTTTTGTGTCCCCTCCCTTGCCCCCCCCCTCGACTTCTTTCTACAGTGCTTTAGGACGATAAGGGAGCGTTGTCTGGTACTACCCTTTCGTGTCCTCGAGTTTTCCCCCTTTCCCTTTTCACGCCTTTTTTTTTTTTTTTGGACACTTTCTCAGGTCCCTTCTGTCTCCTTCCGTTGTCTTCGTTCCGTGATTTTAAGTTTCCCCCCAAGTTGATCTCACCTTACTGCTAGGCTTTGAGGAAAGAGCTTTTGCATTAATCTTGCCCCTGTCGTCATCAAGTTATCACTCGCTTTGGCTTTATTTTTTCCGTGGCTGTGAAATTGACCCGAAAGGAGTTGGCGTCACCTTTCCTTTTTGGGGCCCTTTCCGCCCATCCTTCAGCGATGGCTTGAGGTGATTGATTTCTTCTTTTTCCCCTCCCCTTTTTCCCTTTTTTTTTCGTGATGATGCGCTACGTAGTCTAGCTCAAATGTACCCCTCGCTGAAGATTTTTTCGTCTCCCCCGTCCGTCCTCACCGTTTGCGGCAGGTCTTTCTTTTTTTTTTTTTTTTTTTTTTAATGTGGTTCCCAGCAGCTTTTCCGCCAGCTGCAGGGTTGGTTTCTGTTCCTGGTTTCTTCCGCTCCTCTCCTAGTAATTCCGTAGTTCGGCCCTGAGTTCTGCAACTACCTCACACGATCTTTTTGCGCATCCCTCTGTCTCCGAGTTCCCGTGCGGATGGTATTTTTCTCCAGTCCCCTGCTTTCCTTTCCCCGATCTGTCCCCTTCCTCTGTCTTTATTTTTATCCCCGGTCCGTCTTTTGCCCTTTTTCCGCTCCGTTTGCCACGAGAGTGGTCAGCCCCCCGAGCTGCAACGGGCTTTCTTCGCGTTCGGCCTGTGGAGCTGCACTGTGTGCTTCGTGCGTTCCCTTTGCGTACACTTAGTATCTTTTTCCCCCTTTCTTTTCTTTCTTTTTTGGGCGGAAGGTCCCAATGTTTGTATTTATGCACCACTATCATGTACTGTTGTCGGTCCTTCCCGTTTCGTGACTCGACTCCTTCCCTTTGTAGGTTTCCTGTGTCTGTTGCGCCAGCGAGTCCTTTGAGGTCGAGTGAGCGGGCAGTCTCCCCCCCACACACCCCCCCTTCCCTCCCCATCTACAATCGCATCGCGACACACAACCTCCCCAACCTCTCCCACCCAAAGACCATCCTCTCGCCTGACACCCACCCACACACCCTCCACAACACCCACTCACCTCACCCAACAAACACCACCCCCGCGCCCACCCCCACCCCCCCCCAGCCCCTCACCCACCCCACGTTCCTCCTCCCACACAACCCACACCACCCTCGCCCCCCACACCACAAACACAACCCCCCCCCAACCACAACACTCACCCAACACACCCACACCCCCCCTACCCAACCACCCCCAACACCCCCCCCCGCCCCTCTCCCTCCCACCAACACACCCCACTCACCCCCCCCCACCCACTCCCCTCCCCCCCACCCACACCCCCCCCCCCCACCCCCCCCCCCCCCCACCCCCCCCCCCGGTTGCCGCACTTTGGTTTGCTCTGGTGGCTTGTGGACCCTGGTCCGTTTTTTTTCCTTTGGTCCAGGACCCATAGCCCCAGCGGCACCCCCCCTCCCGTTGAAAGAACTCTTTTAATTCTTTCGGAAGCGTCCGCTCGGCGCTTGCCCCCCCCATCGTGACCGTCTCTCTTTTGACCCACCCCCCACTGTTTTTTTTGGACCTCCCCCGCTTTGTGTTTGTTGAGAGGGCCGCCGCCATTTTCCCAGCGGTAGCCTCTCCCCCCCCCGTTTAGATGGGTGGTCTTCAGCTCTTTTCCCAGAGGAAGTGCCTTTTCCCGAGCTTTTCATGCTTGCATGTGTAAGTTCCCCTGCGCTGCCGTTTGCGTGTCCTCCCCCCCCCCCCCCGCCTTCAGAAGTGACCGCTGCGGCCCGTGCTCGGTCCCTGTGGCGATCGTTTTCCCTTTATCGCGATTTTCCCCTGCGCGTTAGCACGTCAACTCCCCCTCTTTCTGCCTTGCGAACTTGATCCTTCCCCTCTGACCCGTTCCTGTTCTCTCCCACTTCATCCTGATCTTTTACCTTCTTTCACCTGTTTTCCTTCGCCCTTTCATCGACGTTTGAAGGCAGAGAACGAGTTTAGGTCGAGCTCGTTCTTTTACTGTGGAGCATCTTTTTGTGAGCCCGCTGACATTCTATTGGAGACTTTGCGTTCCGGTCTTCCTCCCGTTTTGCAAGTTTTATTAGAAAAGTGTTTTATCAAATTGTAACTTTTCCCCTGCCGCTGCCTTTTGAGTCGTTTTACGCCCGTCTCAGTCTTCTCTGTACTAAAGCCGAACCAGCCGTTGTTTTTTCTTTCTTCTGTAGTTTGTTGTCATGTGAAGACAGCTCTTTTGAGCGCTTCGTCGCCGGTTATCTTTGGCGCTTCCGTCACAATAGTGGGTCAAACCGTGAGATCTTTCTGACTTTTGCCCATTCGATCCCTTCTACGTCATCTTTTTGGTTTCCACCGTCGCTTTTTTTTCTGGTCCTGTCTCCCGGTCCGAGACTTCCTAATGGTTTTTCCGCGACGGCGTCCCCTGGTGATTGACTGGGTTTGGAGGCGTGGGAGGGGCTTTGTGGGGGTTGGTTTTTTTTTTTGTTGGGGTGTGCTGTTTTTTGGTTTGGGTTGAGTTTTTTTGTTTTTTTTTTTTTTTTTTTTTTTGGGGGTGAGTTTGTAGGGTTTTTTTTTTTTTTTTTGTGTGGTGGTTTTTTTGGCGTTGTTTTTGGGGTTGGAGGGTGTGTTTTGTTTTGTGGGGTTGTTTTTTTTGCTGTTTTGGTTTTTTTTCCCCGACTTTCGACAGGAGTCCCCCCTTTCCCCGAGAAGACCGTGGTAAAGGCACAAATGTGGAGTCTGCTCGTTCTTCGTCTTTTTCCTTCCTGGAAACTTATCCTGCCCCCCCTCGATAGGTCGATGGTTATATTCTTTTCCCTAAATTTTCCTTTTGTTGTTTGACTAGTACTGATATGACGGACATTTCTATAGTGACTTTTTTTCCCGCTCATATTTTCGGCGGTCACCGATCGTCCGAGCTAACACTTTGGGATTGCCGTTTGTTCTTTCCACCGGTCGCGTGCTTACTAGTAATAACCCAGGACCCTACCTCTCGACAGTGCACTTATGCCTCGTGAGTCGCTTTCCGTTCTTTTAGGATTTTTGTTTTGACCCACCGGGCTCAGCACAGGGTGTACGACGCAGTCCCCGTCTGTCTTCTGGCCCTCTCGGTGGCCCGACTGCAGCGCCCGATTTCGACCTGGTAAGCCTCTCTTGATTTTTTCGAAGAACCGTTTTTACCCCAACTCCCAGCCAGCCTCAAGTCACGGGGCGTCGCATTGGGCCTCTTAACCTTCTCTCCGTCTGCTTCTTTTCCCACATGATCTTCCTTGCGGGAGTCCCCCCCCTTTTCTCTCACTCAGCAACACGTCGCTCGGCATCGTTCCAGAGTCCGTTTTAGGGTACTTCCGTAAGTGTTTTATCCCCCTCGGCTATCTTTTCTTCTTCTCCGTTGATCCATCGTTCCCCCACAGTCCTCCGCTGGATACTCTGTCGTTACTGTTTGTCACCGTGCCTTTACCGGACCACCCCCCCCTTCCCTTTTCTGGGTCTTCTTTTTTTCGCTGTGCGCAGTCTTGTTCCGTTCTCTTGTAGCTCCACGTTCGGCCCCCCAGCTCACCCCCCCTTGCGCTGTCCCTTTGTCCGTTTTGACCATTTTACAACCAGGCCTTTCGCCTCTCCCTGGGTGGCCACCCCGTTTGCACCGTTCCTTGCCTGCCGAGATTTTCCTTCTTCCGATTATGTTTTTTTTGTTGTATAATGCACAGACCTTGCCCCCCCTTGCCCGCCTTTTCCCTCCGTTCCAGATGCACCCTTTCCTCTTGTTTTTTTTTATTATTCTTTTTTTTTTTTCTTTCTGAACTTCGGCCTAGCCCTTGATAGCGAGTCCTCCCTCTCTTCTTGGGAGATGTTATTTCCAGGTCCACGCGTCCTCTCTTTTTTACCCCCCCATCCCACCTGGACCCACTGTGGTTGCCTCTGTTTCATCTACGATTTTTCCCCCCGTGGGCTTTTATCTTTTTGTTCGGCTATTGAAGTCTGAGGTTTGGGGTTCTTAGTGACACTTCCTGACTTACGCTTGGTTCTTTTTCAGGTTTGCCCCATCTTTTGTCCCCCAAGGAGCCCGGGCCCCGTTTTGTTGCACCCGTTTTGAGCCCCAAGTTCTTTGGCCCCGCACATCCTGCTCCTTTGGTTCCTTCAGTCGAAATCGGCATCCCCTCTACCCCCCCGTTCGTCTCACCGACGAGGTCTGACCACCTTCCATTTTCCTTCATGCTTCTGGTGATACCCCCTGAGTCCCAGTTGGACCGTTCGTTGGACGCCGGATTGACGCTGTTTTTTTTGATGCCCACGCCCCGGCCTTTTTTTCCTCACCTAGGCGAGAGCCACCAGTGCCAGCCATGGGATGGAACGAGCAGAAGGTCCGGGTTTTTTTGTTCTTTGGACCTGTTCGGGTTTTGACCTTTGGGCTTTTTTTCCATTCTCCTTTGTTGGACTACCTCGACTTCTGGCCGACTCGTATCCGATAGCTCTTGTTTGTTCCACCCGCCCCTTCCCACCGCCCCTTTTCTCAGTAGAAGCTCGTTGGAGATAGTGTTTCAGTCTCCCCGCTTGCTCCTAGTTCACGAGTTTGGCTGGCTCTGATTTTGTGCGGCACTTTGTACTCTCCCCTTTCACGTCGTCACCTCTCCTTGGCGAGGGCATGATGTTGTTGAAAAGAATGCCTGCCGGCTCCTTCCCCCGGTCCCATCGTAACGGTACTTTTCTCCGTCCCAGATGGGCTTTTTCTACGGCCCCCTCCTCTCTTTTTCCCTATTTTTTTGTTTTTTGAGAGCCTCCTTCTTTCTCCCTGCACGGGCCATCGTGACGACGCTTTGCCGTGCCCTTCACCGCCCCCCCCCGGTCCTTTTTTTCCCATTTCCCTGTTTGGGCAGCGCTTGTTTTTCTGCTTGCTGGTCGATTTCTTCTCTTGCGTACCTGTTAGCACGGCTCTCGTTCACCGACCTCGGTCACTCGTTGAATAGATGAGCAGTCGTCAGCACTCACAATCACGACTTTTTTTTTTCTGCACCTCGTTTTGCGCGAGTCGTGCCCTGCTGGTGAGACTTATGACCGTCAGTCCTCGATTCGAGTGTGCCTCGGACGCTTTAGTAGCCGCGAGGTGCTCCCTTTGCGCCTCATTCCCCTCGGTCAACGAATCTTCTTTTCCCGTCGGTTTTGCTTCTGCGGGTATCATGCTTTAGCTGGGCACTTGCTTCTTTTCCGCCCTTGTCGCGTGTTTTTTTGGTCATGGTCCTAGTTTTTTTTTGGGAAATCTGTTTTTTTCCCTCTCCCTTGGTCCCCCTTCTGATAGAACACAAGTACTGCAGTACTGCATGAGGTCTCCCCCTCGGGTCGGGTTTTCACTTTCTCAGACGAACTTTACGTGGCCAATTAACTGTCTTTCGGTCGTTTCAGTCTTTGTTCCCGGCTGGAGTGGTTGAAGATTTTCGTTCTTGGACGGCAGGATCGTTTTTCTCCGCGTTCGCTCTTGCCTCCTCGAATCATTCACCTGTTTTCCATACTCCTTCGAATCCGTGCAGGCTGGTCCTCTGTCGACGTGTGGCAACGTTTTGCAGCGTCCCCACCCGGTCTTGCTTCGTGTTTCCCCCCGTGTGTCTAGGACTTTTGTCCCCTGCGGTTTTTGCCACCACGAAGAGCCTTGATCGTCATCGATTTTTGTCTGCCTCTTCAGTTTCTTTTGGATCTTTTCGGACCGTCCCGTAACTTAGGCTTATCCCACACCGTTTCCCTTCTCGGAAGGACTTTTTCCTTGTCTCTTTCTGGTCTTTAGCCTCAGGTTGTCCCCTTCTTCCTTGCTTCTCAGAACTTTCTTCTTTTTATTATTGTGAACTGACCGCGCTGGTTACATTCCCCCTTCCCGTTCCCCCCCCCCCGGAAGAGTCCCTTTTTCGCTCATGCGCCGAGTGCTACTTCGTGTACGGTATTGTGTCCTTCCTTTGGATCGCCCGTCTGCGGGACACAGGAGCTTCCCTCCGTGACGAGTCGAGTTTTTTGCTTTGACGAGCACTCCTGAGTAGACCGTTTACTTCGTTGTCGAGTCCATTGGTTTTTGTACCCAGAGCTACGTTTGCGGAGTTAACCTTTCTGGTAAGTGTTTGATAGCAGTCGCTTCCTCTGAGGGCTCGGCGATCGGTAAGCCCGCCCCTCCAGGACGTCTTGTTTCTGGGGTTGGGTTTAACGTGCGGGTCGCTCTCCCGGAGCCTTTCCCGTCTGACCTCTGGACGCGTCGGCATTGTCCACGGGCCCTCCCGAATGTTGCCTTAGCTTCGTCTTGATCACCGTTGATTCGCGTGTTTCTCTTCTGGCCACATCAGCACAGTTGAGTAATGCTCGCTCTGTTTTGGACTTATGGTTTCTTGTCAAGTGCGTCTGGTGCCCTTTCTATGAAGCGTTTGATTCCCGTAGTCCCTCGCCCCCTGTTTTTCAAACTTTATGCGCTTTCGCTTGCCGTCCAGTGAATAAGCGACGTATTTTTCCGCAGTTCTCCGGCCATATCTCTCATGGTTATAAACTTGGTTTTTTTTTTTTGAATTTTTTTTTTTTATAAGATATCTAACATCTTACGCTTCGACCCATTTCCCGACGATCTAGGTCTTTCTACCGGGGTGTTTTTTTTTGTTTTCTTTTTCCCCCTTTTTAGAGAAGTGGTGGGTTCCGTGCCGGTGCTGCGTTAGGTGAAGTGGTAAGCGTTCCCTTCTTTTTGCCTCCATTTCCCGAGCTCGGACCTTCCTTCCTGTTTCATGGCGCTTGGCGAACGGGCTTGCAGCCGCCACCCTTTTTATCGACACGGGTCCTTACCGTTGCACAGGGACGCTGAGTTTTGGTTTTTGAAGATGCCGGACCCTCGCCACGCTCCCTTTTCGTGACGTCGTGCTTTTTGATCCTTTCCGAGCTTTCCTTCCCCCACACCCCTACCATTTCGCTCTCAAGTTTTTTTGCTGTTGTGACCTGGGCTGGCAAGGGCTATTCCTTTTTTCCACGCTCTGCGCCGCTATTTTCCAGGAGCGGGTGCAGACGGTTTTCCTGTCCTCAGTTTGATCGGTTATAGTTTGTCGCACCGCAGAGCGGTGCTTTTGGTTTATCGACGTTTGAACCCGGCATTTCCTGCGGTTCCCTCCACCCCTCGGCTGCTCCAATTGCTATTTTTGGCCGACCTCTTTTTCCCTTTTCGTAGTCGTGCTCCCCTCCATTAACTTGGTTTCCCGGTTTCGGACCCCCCACGTTGACATCGATTCGCTATTTTCATGGGAGGCGATTGTCCTTTTTTCTCTTTTTGACCGTACGGTTCTGGCAAAGTCTCTTTTCCAAACGACTCGTTTTCTCCTATCCCCCTGTCAAACATAGATTATTGGACAACTGATCCCTTGCACCGTCCCTTTAGCTCTACATGACACTTCGATCCGTGATACGATTCCTCCTTGTCTTGGTACCTTGTGTGTTCCTCCTACCCCCGTCACGGGTCCAGCCGTAACAAGTCGTTGATTGTGATTTTTCATAAGACCGCTTTCACGCTTGACGAGTGCACTCGCCTTTCTCTCCCCTTTCCTGCTCTTTGGGTCAGTGCCCCGACCGCTTGGTACCTTGTTCGGTTTTTCTCTCCCGTTACACCCTTTTTCTCGGGACGCCGCCGTTTTTTCACCTCTACGACGGTTTCCCCGGTCTTTTTCGTTCCCGTAAGAAAGCCTTCTGATCTCGTCCTTTTCGGCTGGGCCGCGACTTGAGTCATGCTGCTTTTCCCTTTGAACGCGGTTTCACCATTCCGCTGTCAGTTTGACCTTTTTAACAGTCGCAGAACGAGCACTCCCCCGACAAGAGGTTTTTTGCGCCCGCCCTGTTTGACTTTTTTTTCCATTTGAACACCCACCTGTTCCTCCCTTTTTCCTTTTCCCCCCCCGACCCTTTTTCTTGCATGCTAACATGCTCTTGGTCCCTACGATCCCGATGCCCCCTTTTAGTGCCGTTGGAGGGATCCGATGAGTGAGAGTAGTACTCTTTTGTTGCTCGCTCCCGGCCTGACACGAAATGCACATTCCACTTACTGCGGACCGCGTTTCAATTTTTTTTCCAGGGGTTCTTAACGCCTTCTCCTCACGGGCGTGGAGCCGGATTTGCTTTTTTCCTTCGTTTGCCCACCTTCCATCTTTTCGAGTAGTGTCCCTCCCCCTGATCGAGGGACGTGTCTCCTTTTGCATTCTTCACAGTCCCCTTTTTTGCCTCGTTGTTGTTAGGGGGACTTCAAGTGTCGTCTCTTGTAGTGATGCCGTTACGCCGCGTCTTCATCTTCTAGTTTGACACGTTTCACGTTTCGGCAGAGTGGCGCGTGCTCCAGGTTGAAGTTCCGCGAAGCTCCATGGTTCCCTTTTTGCCTGGTTTTTTCCTTTTGGCCGTTAATGATTTTTGACTTTTCACCTGACCAATTTTTCGGACGGTGTCCCACGAATTCGCCAGCGACGCTTTTGAGCCCTCTTTGCATTTATCATTTGTTTTTTTGCCTTTTTTTTCTCCGATCGCCCTCCTTGTCTCGGGGGTCCGGTCAAAGGGCCATGTTTTGACGTCTTGCCTGTATTTCCACCTGATTCCGTGGCAGGTCGCGGGCCTGTCCCTCCCTGCGCCCTCGCCGTTTTCCTTTCGTTTTCGTTTTGCCTTTTTTTCTGCTTATGAGCCGTCAGACACCCTTTCTCGACGTACTCGTCCGAGTTTTTTTTGATTTGCTTCGTCTTGCCCCTACCGAATATGGCTTGCGACGAGCCCCAGACGATTTTTTTTTTGCTTTTGCCTGACAAGCTTCCCCGCCCTCTCTAGTCGGCCTGAACGAGGTCAGTATCCTCGGCGATACTTTCCGCGAATGTCTTCACCACGAGCGTTTTTTCGACTGAGCGTTCGTGCCGTTGGAGCTTTGCACTGTGCTTTCGTCCTTTTTTCGTTTTCGCTCCTCCTTGGTTACTCCTAGTTCCGAGTTCCATCTCGTTTCCCTCCTACCCCCTCCTGGTTGGATAGACAAGTGAGGCCCATGTACGCATGAGCACCTTAGGGTTTCTGGACTTCTCTCCTTTAACGGGGGCCCCCCTTTGACTCCCCCCCCCTTTTGCGCCATGGAGCTCTGGTCGGCGCCCTTTTTGTCGTGGTCTCCGTTTCAGGTGTCCCCGCAACTTCAGTTTGGTCTTTTTTTTTTAGGGGAGCCTTTTCCCGTTTTTCTTCCCCCTTTGCGTTTTCCCGTCAGTAGAACCAGCCCTCGAAATGTCGAAGGCTTGTTGCGTTCTGGTATTTTTTTCTCCAGGCCTTCCCCCTGGGTGTTACGGTAGGTCTTTTCCCCGTACGGACGCACTTACTTTGATGTTTTGTCCGATGACTGCCGCGTTTGTACATTTTCTTTTTAGTAACCCAGCCGGATGTGGCGCATGCCCGCGATTCATCGACAGTTTGCCCCTCTAGCGTTCGATCAGCGTCGGCATTTGGTCGAGGTGCCGTCGAGGCTTTTTTTCTGTTTCGACACCGGCTTCCTAAGACGCTCGTTCCGGTGTAGTCGTTTCTCTGTGCGATCGTTGGACTTCTTTTTCGCTTTAATTATCTTTTTTGATCTTCCCCTTTTTTTTTGCGCTTTTTCCTGCAGTCAAGTGTGTCCCACGTTTTGTCTTTTTCCTTTTTTTCCCCCCCAGGACTTGCCGTAGAATAAATGTCGCTATCTCCTCGTTTAGTGTTTTTTCCCCGTGTCCCTTCTTCCTTGGGTGCGTTCCCGTAGCGTCTCGACAGGATGTCTTTTTTGTGAAGCTTGGTCTGAGCTTGACTCCTTGCTTTTTTGAGGGAAATTTGAACCGATTATTTTGCTCCTTCTCTTTTTCCCCCTTTTGCGTCTGCATTTCCGCCCGTCTCATCCTTGAAAACTCTCGCGTTTTTTTCGTTTTTTTTTTTCAGCGGCCCATTTTTCAAGCGGAGCCAGCCCAGCCCACTTGCCGTGCTTTTTCCTTTCTGGAGGTGTTAACGTGCTTGCACTGAGCTCGGGATTCGTGTCGCCGGCGTGGCGCGGTCGGCCCTTAGTTTTGTTTTCCCTCGGTTCTTTTTTTTTTATGCGACCGTCCTTCTTTTGAGTACACCGTGATTGCTTTGTCTTTTGTTTGCTACCGTTCTCGCGTTCCGCTGCTTGCCATGAAGTACTGTTTTTTTAGCTTTTCCTTTTTTTTTTTTCCTTTGAGGCGAGAACGGCCCCCTTGCGTCCCCCCCCCCCCGGATGGCCCAACTGTGGCGCTTTGCTTCGCCAGTCCTGGTTTATTGCTTTGACCCTGCTTCTTTTGAAAGATGTGTTGCATTCCTGACGATATCTCTCTCTTTTAACCTCCTCCGTGTTGTGCTTTTTTTTCTTTTTTTTTTTTTTTTGTTTTCCTAGATATCTGACCATCGGTCCTGGTTAGCGATCTCCGGTCGTTTCCGGGCCTTTCTTTCCTTGCGTGGCCAGTTAATGGGTGTTCCTTTGGCGGGCTTGGTTGCCCCACGGTCTCTCCTGTGTTCTCCGTACGCCCAGGACTGCGTCCTTGTTTCCCCCAGTACATGGGCCGCTTTGGACCTTCTGAACTTGGTGGAAGCCGCCCCGACCACCGCGTCCCTAACGTACTCCCCTGTTTTTAACGTTATTGCCTGTATTTGTTTTTTTCCCCCCGCCGCGACGCGATGGACACCCACAGCCTGCTCCCCCCCTAAGCGTTTCGTTTTTTTTTGAAGCGCACGTCCCACACCCTTTTTTAGACGTCTTGGCTTGCTGCTGGGCGGGCGGTTATCCCGGCTTGTCTCGTACGTCTTGCGTTGTTCCCAGGCTCACGTAGTTGCAGGAGTTCACGGTTGGATCGACGGTTGCGACCGGACGTGTTTTTGCTAGGTAGGGCTCGCGCTTTCTCCCTTCGTCCGGTGCACAGTTAGCGGTTCTTCTACTCACCTGGCGAGCCCGGCTATTTTTTTCCGGCAGTCCTCCACTTTTTTTCGCGACCCGCGTCGTCGTTTTTTTTTTCGTTTGCTTTTTCCACCCCCCAGTTTTTACTTTTTCATGATCAAAAATCGGGAGGCATGAGATACACCTCAAGTGTAGTCGTTCTCTCACGTTTTTCAACTTTTTTTATAAGTAACTTTTTTACTTTGTTTTTTGCATCTTTGAGCACCTCACCGTTCCGACCAACCTTCAGATTTTTTGCCCGGAGATCCCAGAAAACTCGTGAGCATCAGTTCACACCTCCGCCCATTTTTTGGTCTTTCGAAGAGCGGTTTTTGTACTCTGTCACAACGAATTCAGATCGAATTTTCCACCCACTCTCCCCCCCCGATGCCGACCTCTGATCTTCTCTGGGCACCGAGGCTTTTTTTTTCTTTTCTCGCTTTTTGCGCATGGTCAGACTGGTGTTGACCCCCGCTGGTGGACATACGACTGATCTTTTTTTTTTTTGAACTCCACCACGTTCCAAAGGTTGGAGCTTTCCTATCCTCTCTTTTCCGAAGCGTCCCCCCTTTTGCTGGGTTCGTCGTCCCTCTCCTGATTGCGATTCAGCAAGGTTCGAGTTGGGTTTTCTTTCACTGTTTTTTTTCCAGAGGAGTCCCCTTCGACCCGCAGGGGGCCTCCCACATGGTACCCCAGAGCCCATTCCCTTTCTGTTCCAAAGCGACACCCCTTTCTTTTAGGTTGCCTGTCGCCCGAGCTTCTTGCGCAGTTTTCACGAATTTTTTCCCCCCGGAACCCCGCTTTTCTTTCGGTCTTTGCACACACGACCGGGGGAAGGCCTCCATTGGCCTGTACATGATTTTTCCGTCCCCGATATCCTTTGGTCCCGTACGCGGAAGCTGTCCTTGTCCCCCGACGTAAGTACGCTTCTGTTTTCCTGCCCCGTGCCCCGCCCTGCCTCAAGGCAACATTGCCCCAGATCCTTTCACGTGAGCCTCGAATTTTAACGGTTTTTGTTCGTTTTTGATTCGATTCTAGACTTTTGCGTGGTTTCTTCAATTTTTTTTTTTTTGCTCGGTTTCGTCGAGTTTTTTTTTTTCCACTCCGTCGAGAACTCTTCGAAATTGAGTTCAGACACTTTTTTTTTCTTGCAACGATGGCTCTTTTCGTTTCCGCCAGATTGAGATGTAGTTCTAGTCTTTGAATTTGCTCATCCGGAAACGACTTCAGACATCTTTTTTTTTTAGGACCGAGAAGGTCTGGAGCTGCTCCGTATCCTCCGAAGCTCACTTTGTTTGATGTTTTCTTTTTTTTACCCGTCGTTTTGCTCCCCGGACCACTTCCAGCCGACCGGCACGGGTCCTCCACGGTTGAACAATTCCCTTTTTTTTTTCCCCTTTGCGGAAGCAATCGAAGCATGGCCCTTTCGCGAGTTGGGGGGGACGAAGGAGGTTTTCATCTCTCTCCCCCTGTTGTTTTGGAGCTGGGATGGACCTCCCTCGTTTCCCCTCCTGTTGTAAGGGCATGCTGTACTCTGCGTCCGCCGTCCCGGTACCCTGTTGTTCCGCCTTGCCTTCCTTCTTTTTTTTTTTTTTGTTTGCCAGCAGTTGTTTTTTGCGCAGGTAGAACGATTGCTTACAATGTGACTTCCCGCTTTTTTTTTCCCTCGATTTTGTAGTAGATGGACAGCGCGTACCATTTAACTTACATATTCGACTGTTCGCACTCTCCCCGCCTTTTTGTGCTTGGACTGTGCCTGCGCCACGCTGATTTTTCGTCGCGTCCCCCCACTTTTCAGTCGCACCACGACTGTAGTAGCCGCCCCGCGGCGCTCAGTCTCTGCGAACCTTTTTCCTCGGTCCACCTTCTTTTTTTACCAGGACCACCTACTTCCTGGTTCCTCTTTTTTCTTTTGTCTTTTTGGTCATGTGCTTGTACGATTGTGCGAGCAACAGCTGCGTACTCCTCTTTCTCTCCGTTTTTCTGAAGGTACACATTGGCTCGATTCTCCCCCCACTTTCATTTACTCTGATTGGTCCCAGGGTCGGGAGCCCACTCTTTAATTGACCGGAAGGTTAGGCCGATCTCCCATTATGCGCCCATTTTTTTTTTTGAAAGGCAGCGTTCCTATGGTGCTCGTTTTTATTTTTTTTTTACCCTTCCCGTTCTTGGACGCAGTGAGGTTCACGTTCGAGTGCCGTCCCCCCGAGGCCTTTTTTTTTTTGTTCACGTTCTCGAAACATTTTTTTCCTTCTCGCCCCCCACCACTTTCACTCCCCTGGACCGCTCCTTTTTTTTCAGGGGATGTGTAGTCCCTCAACCCCACGTCCCCCGTTTTTTTCCCCTTGTTTTGATTTCGTTGAGAGACCCGCCTTATGTCCGCTTTTTCTGTACCCTTTTCAGGCTTTGCAAGGTCGGTCGTCCGCTTTTTTTCTTCGTCGTCTCTCCCCCTTTTTCGGATACTTGTCTCAAGGCCGAGTTTTGGACCGTTCTCCGGGTTTTCTACCACACCCTCAGAAGACGGAGCTCTCGACTTTTTTCCGATTTTTTTTTGTATCTTTTCAGCGAATTGCTTGCGCACCGGCGTACGACCTCCTTGTTCCGGAGACCTTTTTCAGTGCCCCTTTTGCGATTGTCTACAGCACGTTTTCTCCCCCAAACCCCCCAAAACGGTTTTTTTTTCTTTTTTTTGGCGGTTTGTTTTGTGGTTTTGTTGTTTTGTTTTGTGTTTTGTTGTGTGTCGGTTGGTGGTGTGGTTTTGTTGGTTTGTGTTCCTCGGTTTCATGTCCGTTGCTTTACTTTATTCAACTGGGACCCTGCCCGTTTCCTTCGCTGCCGTGTGCTCTGGCGTTTTTTTTTTGCGCGCACATTGCTCGCCCGAGGGTGTTAGACCGCGCATTCCCCCCGTAGTACTTTTGTTTGCTCAGCCCTTTTTTTCTTACGTGACGAGTCCCCTAATTGTCGCCACCTTGTTTTCCACATACCCTCGTTTTTTCTGTCTGTGGGCTTTCGTCTGCAGCAGGATCTCTTGTCGCCCAGACCCCCCGCCCGTTTTTTTGGTTTGGGAACGTGGAGCCTGGCGCTTTTTCTCCTCCTCCCCCTTTTTTTTTTTTTTTCTCCCGTGTGTATGGACGGCCCTACGAGGCACCCGCTGACGGCCTGGCAGTTCTCGTGGAGTAGCTTTTTTTTTTCGGCGCTTCGTTCCCGTTTCTGCAGCCTGCTCTTTCGCCCAGCCTCTGGTCGCATAGAGACCTGGGATGCGACGCCTGGACCGCGTTTTTTTTGTTTTTCCTGGTTTTTTTTTTTGGCAGTCCTTTGTCTGGCGACGATTGTCCGGGGCCCCCTGACCCGTGAGAAGTATTTTGTGAGAGATGCCACGCTTG
>Ga0179593_1343680_pt1 | contig 15896 bp, 18 predicted proteins | sample CZODoug2_1_08_16_FD_185931 | JGI IMG/M metagenome (GOLD analysis project Ga0179593, IMG submission 185931) | Vadose zone soil fungal communities from Angelo Coast Range Reserve, California, USA - CZODoug2_1_08_16fungal (PacBio error correction) | ecosystem: Environmental > Terrestrial > Soil >... | reverse complement strand
GCGGCTTTTTTTTCCCGTTCCTGGCCATCACCACGCTGATTCCGCGAATTCGACATTCATCGTTTTTAGAACCGGCAGGGAGATGCCCCCCTGAGACAAGTGTACCAAAACTCGGATCTCGTTCCGTCCGCGGGCGTACCGGCTCTTCCCGTAGCCCAAGGTACCCCCCCCCAAGCAACCCCCTTCCTATCAACCCCGGGCAGGTTAATCCGCATATCGCCTACGATGTCTTCGACCGTAATCTCGGTCCATGCCTTGCTAGGCCCTGCTGAACCCGCAGGTCCTGTCTTGCGCTTTTACCTTTGTCAAAGACCCTTTAGACTCTTTTGTGGTTCTTCACCGATTTAGTCAAATGACGTCTCCTCCTGGGGCCTCGATCATCCTTTTCCAGCGTACTTGACGATTTTTGATCCCTAGTCTTCCTTCCAACTTTCAGTACAGGGTTTGAGTGGAGGATTTTCCACGATTGCTGATTTCCTTGGTCTTTCAGTACGTCCCCCTGAGTTTGTTTAGGGACTCCATTTGGTTCTTCGATCAGCTCCCTACTAGCCCTTTTCATCGGGCCAGTAGGTTACCAGGAATCATGTTTTGTAATTGTTTGCCCTTGGAGCAGCCGGCCATCAAAGTTGCCTGAAGTCGGCCGGCGCCAGGCCTATTTTCCTTCGAGACTTTGTTGTCGCAGTTATGAGAGCCCCTTCTTCCGCAAATTTCCCCTTTTTCGCAACTCCGGGAGTGCGTTTCAGGCACTGTAGCCGTATGGCGAGAGTTCTTGCCCGGAAGGCTCTTCTTTTGTTATCGAGCTGGCGGGTCATCACCCTCCTCAATTTCTCCTGGTTTAGTGCCCTCTCCCAGTCTCTCTGAAATCCTCGCACGGCCTTTCTGAATGAAATTTCCCCCTGCCGCCGACCCTGACTGACTTCTCCCAACGGTCCCAGACCCCCTACGTTCATTGACGTGAAGTGGCCGATCGTTCCCAGATAGACTCCAAAGCTTTTCTCATTTTTTTTTTTTTTTTCTTTTTTTTTTGACCTTCTGGTTGCTCCCCTTTTTGCGCCTCCTGCGGCGTTAACTTGGTTACATTTTCTGACAAACCCTTTTCCCGTCCCTACGATTTGACCTTTCAGGCACTTCCCCTTTCCTGCATCAAAGACACAACTTGTCCTCCTTGCAGTTGTAGCGCGGCCCCAGAATGCCGCATTACTGCCCCTCGCGACTATGCATTCCGTGCCTGCCCTTCCATCACAAATTAGACGTGACGTTTTCGAACTCGCGAAAGGATTGATCCAGCATTTATATCTTTTGACCCTGACTTGTGGCGCATTTGGTGTTCGAAGACGACATTTTAGTCCCCACCTAGCACCTCAGGAATGCCGACTTTTTTTTCCCCAGCCCCATCGCTCCGTCCCCGCTGAAGACACTTTTTTTCGTCATCCAAAGCATGCCCCCCAACTTTTTACCTAATAAATGATGCTCCATTTCAGCTAACTTTTCCCGGTTACCGCCTCCCCCGAATTTGTAGAACTCGATTAGAGCCTTATACAATTTGCCCTCGCCCCCTCAGTCCTCGGTTGTCACAGCTCCCCCCCCCCCCGGTTGATCGATGTTTCCTCCACTCCCTCGCATACGACTTTGCCGCGCATTTTGAGCCCAGGCCATCAGAACCACCGTTCTCGAGAACTGGACTCCTGAGCCTCTTACAATTTCCCTTCCGTCACTCGTGCCAAGTTTATACCTTCCCTTCCGCACCTGCATCGTTCATGCGTCTTTCTCCACCCTCCTTTTTTCTGAAGGCTCCTCCCGGTTTCGGCCCTTCTTCCTCTAAGCACGCCCCTTCCATTTCGATTCTCGAGACCTTTTTGGTGTTTCGTCTAAAGCGAGCTGCCTTCGACATTCTCGTAGTTGGATCTTTCACCCCCTGTCTTGAGACGCCTAGCGCTCCGTATTTATAGCTTTTTTTTTTTTTTCCTCGAAGATTCCTCTAAAGCACTTTTGCCTGGTGGGGCTAGGTTCCGGTTTCCGGAGCAGCCGGCTGTAACAGCTTCGAGGTGTGAACTTTGTTTTGTCTCGCCGGTTGTTTTTCGGTCTCCCCTCTGGCAGGGCTTTTCTTTGAACTGGGGCTTGCATTTCTCATGTGCGTTCCTTATTACATTTCCCCCCCTCATGCAGTCCCTTTGTGTTATTAAGAAACCCAACACCCCCGAGGCACCCCCCCTTCTTTCCCCTAGCTGAATCTTTTTCGTTCCCTCTACCGAGTTCCTTCTTGGTGCACCTCCCCAACGTCTCCGCCCTATATCGTCCGAGAGCTTCCCAGAGCTTTCCCCCCAACTCCTCTGCTTTGTCCTCTTTTGCGATTTCTGAGGGGTTTGCCGCTATGGGTGACTTCCTCTCCGGCGGCCCTGCATGTGGAACAACATTTCCCTTTTTTCCCTTCCTCGCCTTTTGGTCGTCTATCCCCCCGCAAGGTCTCGACTTTACTCCCAAATCGCGTCGTCTCAAAGGACTTGTTACTTCCTTCGCTGCTTCCCTTCGGAGCTCGGCGATCCCCCCCACATTTCCCTGCCCCTCTCCACGAAAATTTAGGGTTTTGGTCACTCCCCCGATACGTCCTTTATTACCATGCGGCTCGTCCGTCCCCGCGCTAATAATCGGCCAGGAGAGACGGTCTCCCTCCCGTCCCCCTCACTTCCCCTTCCGCTGAAGCCCTTTTTTTTCTATTTCCTACTTATCGTGGTGATGGACCTTTCTTGTACTCATCTCAGTGTTGTTGTTGATTTGACCTTTCCCCCCCCTCCCACTATTATATTCCCTTCCCTTCGAAAAAGGACCTCTTGCTTCCTTTGAGTTTCCTTTTTCTCTGTCCTGACGTCTCTCCTGGCGGTTTTTATTCTCGCTGGTTTTAGTTCCGAGCGCCTGTTTTATGGTTAAAAGAGCGATTCCCCTTTTGCCCACCCTCCGCCCTTTTCGATGATCGCATTTAGTTTGGCTTCTTTCTCGTCTACTAAGTTTCATAAGAGGCACTTTGCCAAATTTCTTGAGCGCCGCGATTTGCTTTTTTTCCATGCGTTTCTAGAAATTGAGATATTTTCTCCTTCTCTGAGTTCCCCCTTCCTGTTGACCCTTCGGGCCGCCGTCGCTTCGTTTCACCCAGCTTGCATCCCTCAACAGCCTTTAACCATCTTTTTGGGAATCTGATCGTTGGTCCTAGATCTCGTCCCCTAGATCTCGTCTCCCCTTCCCTCGCCCCACCATTCCTTAGTATCTTTTCCCTAGAACTCGATATTTTTTCTTCCTACGTGATATCCTGGGGTATTTTTTCTTTTTTTTTCTTTAATCCCACAAGGGCCCAGAATGTTTTATAACATTTTCCTTTCCTTCCGAGACCCCCCCTTCCAAGCCCACGTACAGCACCTCCCCCAGCTGTAGACGATTCTTTTCCCCCCTTCTCGACAGAACCACCACATCCCTCTCCCCCGCAGTTACTCTGATTCTCGAACTTCGCACCTATCAACCCCATTCTTGCTTGCGAGGACTTATGCGAGAGAATCCTCTCTCCCGTGCGCTGTTTCCTTTCCTCTGGTGACCCTCTTTCAATACCTGAACCTCTTCCTGGTTAGCACGCATCTCGGTTGTGTAGACAAGTATGTTAGATATTTTATTTCCTCTCCTCTGAAAGGCCTTGTTGCTTAGGGCTCCCGACGGGCTCCGGGAGTCCTACTCAATCCATCTGTGTTGATACCAGTTAGCCTTTTCACTATTTCCTGCGGACTTCGCCTTTTTTGGAGCGAGACGATTTCCAGTAGGGCATTTGTCTTTCTCGTCACAAGTCCTACAGTAATCGTGGTTTAGTCGGACCTGCTCAACACCTCCCTCTGCGGCGGATTATACGAGGTTGAGTAGGGATGCGACAAGCCCTGAGCGCCGATCTTGCCACTGAGGTTTACCTGCGGCTCGACCGACCGGTCGCCAATGTACCTCTCCGTCACACGCGTTTAGGCTTCGGGGCTCCCTTGAAACAAGGTTCTCCTTCTTGGGAAGGGACTGTAACGAGCCAACCATCTGTGTCCTTTACGGCCCCAGTGTCTTCTCGCCCCTGCGTAGCTATTTGCGGTCCTTTTCCCCTCGACCCGGAGGAAGTCTTTGGCAGCGGTTACGACACCGTTTAGGCGAACCTCCCTATTGCCGCCCCCCCGATTGACCCCTATACCCCACCCCCCCCCCCCCCCCCAGTTGACCCTCTCCTTGGATCTGTCTTTGTCGAGATGAGTCGCTTCACGTCTCGTTGTATGTCCTTGCTCAAGGTTATGCGCAGACCTCGGTTTTCCCCGGAAGGCGGGCGCGTGCCGAGAACCCCTTTAACACTGCGGACCAATGGTCTTGGATAGGCTCCCTAATCTTGTGACAGCCCCTTCCTTTTTTCCCTCTGTCCTCTTCCCTTTTACGACCCCCGTTACCATAAGTCCGCAGTCGCGTCAAAAGACATCAACTCCTTTTACTTTTTTTAGTTGCGTTTGACCCTCTGGTTCGTCTGCCTCCCGCTCCCTCCCCCTTCCCAACTTAGTTTGTGCTGACCTGTTCAAGGTTCGGACATTTTCAAGTGTCTTCTTTTTCGCCGTTTGACCGTTTCATTTTTCTTATCTTCCTGGTCCCTGGCTGTAATGGGAATGCTATTGTAATCCCCCCTATCAGTAGTTTTTGAGTGGCCAAGCACCAATCCTAGCCCTCGGACCGAGTCATTCAGGCCTACGCAATTTCTTCTTGAAATCCACTCCCCCTTCCCTTTTCGCCTTCCGGTGCTTTTCTTTCAAGATCTAGCATTCGGTGCCTCTCTCTCGTCGGAAGTGGGTTCTCCTGCCTACTTGAGGCCCCCCCCCTTTGCTAGCTGTTCACCGTTAACGACAACAAACAAGCACACAAACGGCACCACATAAGGAGCACGTCCACCTGCCCCCTTTTCTGAAAGGACGTAGTTTTCTCTGTACTTCTTTTCCACCATGTTTTCGTGCCCCCCCTCCCAGCGTACGCACTGTCAAAAGGACCGCTCGATCTGCAATCGAGCTCTCCCCCCTTTCCTGAACTGTCTCGTGACCCCCCCGACGATATATCTCCCAGATAGTCGTGATAGTTTTGAACCAATGCTGCTCCTCCGCCTCCCATGGCGCTCGACTAAGGTCCTTTCGAACCGGCATACACCCCCTCGCGCTCTGTCGTTCAGTCAAATCCGCAACTCCGAATTCGTTTCTGGATAGTCTATGAATGAATTCCTCCGCTGATTCCCTTGCGACGGACCGATATTTTTTGCCTTGTCCTTCTTTCTTCCCCATGCGCAGGGTTCTAGATTGCTTTGACCGTTGGCGACGGTTAAATGCTTCGCCTTCCCTGATAAGTTTCTCTGGGGCAAGTGTAGGGCCGTGGATTTTTTCTTTCCGCCTCCCATGGGATCCCGTCATCGAGCATTCGTTCATTACGCTACATTCCTTTTTTGTGAGTGCTGACCCGATGATAGCCGCATGTCCCGATCCTCTTCTTACAAGCTCTTTTTTTTAGAGAGAGAGGAAATGAGGTTCCTAGTTCCGCCATTTAAGCACTTATGATTTCGACGCATGAGCCCCCGTCTCGAGTGGATCCAAAGAGCTTTCCTGTATACCACTGCCCGCCAAGCTGGTTCCCCCCCCCCCTCTTCGTGAGATATCGTCTAGGGATCCGGCCGGTCTGCTCCCCACGGCAAGAAACCGATTCCACCCCTCCGCCTTTGCATCCCTTCCCTTCCTCTCCAGCTCTTCTTAGCTGCCTTCCCCCTGGTCTGCATGGCATTCTTGACGAATATTGCAGCGCCTTTTTCCCTGCTTGCCTTTCCTTCTTAAACAGACACTCGTGCCTCTTTTTTTTTTTTTCCGTTCTCCCGTAAATTCGTAGGGCCTGGATTGATTACGAGATTTCCCCTATCCTTGACGTATGTTTTTTATATCTCTCTTAGTCCACCTTCTCATCAAAGTTCCCTTCACCTTTTCCGGTCTCTATTTTCCTATCTCGCGGGAATTTTCCCTAAGTCCTCTCGGGCCCTCCTTTGAAAGCCTGCCTTTCCCCTCTTTCAGACCGCCTTTACTCCCCTGGTGCGCTTATACAGGAACCCTTGTAGTTTCCTATGATTGAAATGTGCAGATCACGGTTTTGCCGCCCCCTTTCTCTGTGCTCCAGTCCTGACTCTCCGACAAGTGGCCCTCGCTGCTGCGCTCTTCCCAAACTATGTCCCCTCCCAGCCCTTTCCTTGTGCTTGTAGTTGTTCTTCTATTGGTTCTTAGCCTTTTTTGGCCGCAATGAGTCTTGTATTCTTTCTCGCTGGAGTGGTAAAGAATTCCTTCTCATTTTTTTTCGTGTCCCCCCCTCTTTCTTAGTGCATCGTTTCCCCTCCCCCCACCCAGGTTTTGCCCTGAAATTGCCCTTCAAGTCCCGACTTTCATGAACTGGACTATTCTCCCTCCCCGGTCCGTCACCCCTCGTTACGGTCGTGACGTTGTCCAGCCCCAATCTGCCCTGCGCGGCCCACTTTCGTTTCCTTCCCCTCTGGTCTAGCTTGATGGGAGTTTCGTTTTTTCTCTAGGCCTTGTTTTTCTGTCACGTTCTCCCCCACTTCGGCGACCCCGACTTTCAGGCATTCATTTTTTTCATCTTCCCCCCGCCCCCTAACCAACAAATTTCTTCCCTTTTTTCCGTTTGAGCGCGGTCCCGCATGCCTTTCCTCCGCGCCCCGCCGCTTTTTCATCAGGTTCTTCACTTCCGCCAACGGACTTAAGCGACCCCCAGTTCCGGTCTCCCTCCTCCAACACAAGTCGCGAAAGATAAAGCTGGGTTGTTCATTCCTGCAGTGTCGTAGACGTCATCTTCCCCCTCCCCCCGTTTCCGTCACGGGCACTTGCTGTTTCGGCATCCTCCTCTCCATCGCGAAGCCTTTTTCTCTCCTTTTTTTCCCCGTTTCCGAAACCAGTTTTTCCCTTTTTGCTTCTAGGGTCCCCTCATAATCCCCTGAATTCATTTCTAAACCCTTTTCCTCTCCCTTCCTGTTGATGAAGGCTCTCTCCTTAGCCCCCTTTCCCCCCATCCTCGTGCATCCCGCTGGGCAAGCTGTTCCCTTTCCTTTGTCCTCAAGCGCTCCTCGATCACTTGACTTCCCTCTCAGCTTGGTAGGGCCCCCCCCACCACGGACGAGTTCCTTTTTTTCCTCGCGCCCCTCCGACAATCCGTTTCGAAAATTCCTTTCCCCAGCTCCCGCATGTCCCCGACTTGAAAAGTTCATTCTTTTATGGTTACCTTTGATGACGGCTAGGAGCCTCTGCATCCGACCCTCCCTACTGGACATTTCTGCTGCTCAACGTCCTGAGCAAGGATTCCCGTAAACGAATTCTGCATCTCCCCCGTTTTCGTCGGTGCTTTGGACTTTGGATTTTTTCACCCTTCTTGAGGAATCCCGAGTCGTCGTAGTTTCTGTTCCGCCTAGCAGCCTCGAACGCCACTTTTCTTTGTGGATGTTCTTCATTCGGAGACTCTGGCCTCGCCCTTTAGGCGCGCGGTTTTCGGTCTCTAGGGTGTTTTCGACGGAGTCACTCGGCGGGCTTTTGTTGCCTTTTTCTTTCCTTTTGTGCTCATTTGAAGTGAATTAGTCTGTCTCACCCCCATTAATTTAAGCCCCTTTTTCTTACCCTGCAAAAAAAATTTCCCTCTTCCCCCCCTGAGCTTAGGCCACAGATCGCGTTCCTCGACCTCGCCGGCAGATGGTTGCACTTGCCTTTTCCTCTTTCCCCCTCCGTACGAGATCTTTACCTGAACCGATCTTTACCTCTCGCTTTTCCCGGCTGTTTTTTTTTTTTTGTGGCTCGTATCTGAGGCATTTTGGGTGACCTTCCGTACTTCCCCCTTGACCTCCTTTCCCACTCTGTTTCTGCCCTCCGTTAGTAGCATCCCTCCGGTAGACTTCTGTGGCCTTACCAACTCTTCGATCATAGATGTTATCATTCCGTCCTTTTATCGTGTCTGCAGAGCCCCCCCCCCCCTACTGCCTACATAGACCCGGTTTTCTTGTTTTCCCCTTCGATCCTCCCCCTCTTTTCCGCCACCCCCCTCCCGGCTCGGCGGACATCTCTCTACTATTTACGGCGACGTCTCCCTCTCCTTTTCCTCAAAGGTTACGCAATGGTGCAGTACGGGCTTCCTTTCCATATAAGTTTTGTCTGTACCCCCTCTTTTTGCCTCGCCCCGTGTGGAGATAGCACCCACTCGTCTTCCTTCGACCTTTTTGCACCCATTTCGTGCGGCCGTTGGTAATCCTTTTCTTTCTCCTATTGTCTCCTTTCTTTTCTGCGTTGACGTCCGAGCGTGCATGGGTTTCGGGCCCGCCCCGTTCTCCCCGTGGACCCGCTCCCTTGGCCTCTGAGGTGGGATGTGGTCTATTTCCTCCCGTGCTCCCGCAGTGCCCTGCTTTGGTCCATTGGAAATCGTATTAGTCTCCATTTTTTGCTTTTCTCCTCTGCCCCTTCTCATTTTAACTCTTGCTATCAGTCAAGTGCAGGTCCCTTTTGAAGCCGCTCGTCGTGACCCCCCCTCGTTTGCCCCGAAAAATTCCCCCGCTTACCCCCCTCGAGAGTGGGTAGGATCAGTGTTTCATCTCTCTCGGCCGATTCTTTCGCGTTCCTTTACCCCTTTCTTTCTGACGTGTTCGTGTCCCAATAGAGAGTCATTTACTCTCCTTTTTTTTTTTTGGTCATTTAAGCCCCCCAAACCCTGGACTTCCACCTTTTTGAACACTTTTAATAATTCCCACCCTTCTGCACCAGTCCCGACTGTCCCAAACCCAGTTCCGATGTTTTTCCTTCGAAACTTTTTTCACCGCACCCCCCCCCCCTCTCCCCCCCCGCGCAGTATTTACGATCTTCTCCTGAACCTTTTCTGCCCTGCCAAAATGCTTTGAGTTAGAGGCCCTTAGCCATCGCACATGCGAGCAGACTCCGCGTTCGGTCCTCCTCCGTGTGACCCAATCCCAGAACGCGCCTGGAAGCAGCTTGTGATTTCTCCACCTTCGTCTCCGACTGAGTGAGTCCCCCTCTCCATGGCGGCTTCGGGCAGAAGGGGCGACTTTGACTTTCCTCCCTTCGTGTTCTACCCCGCCGCCTCAAAGGTTTTTCAATGCGCGGATCTTGCTCCCTTTCCCGCTTTTCAGTTTGACTTGTCTTGAGGGCGCGCCGGCCCCCCATCTTTCGCGTATTTCTTTGTGTTGGCTTCCAATGAGTTCAGGCGCTTTTTTCTCGTTAGTCCTCCAACATTTCTTTGCTTGCCCCGCTGGGCAGGTCGGTTTCTGCTGTTACGGTTCGAATCTTTTAGCGCTTTTCTCCAAGATGCTTTTTCTTCTACCGGGTCCTTTTGTTTTCTATTTCTGATACGGTTTACCCCCTCCGTAGCCACAGCTTTCTTCTTCGACATGGAGTAGAGGTGACTGCTCCCTCTCCCATGGGAGGGTTCCGGTCCTCGGGGTTCTTTTTACACATGGCGTCGTCTCCCCCCTCGCCTGAGGAGACACCCCCCATCGTATTTTCTCGCATGTGGAGCCAGTCTCTTTTGGGCGTCTGTTCGTCTTAACGTCTTTGCTTTTCAATTCCAGTTGACCGGAATCGATTTATGCCTTGCGCAGGAAGTTTTCAGGCGGCCCGATCCCCCAACCCTTAACCCAGTTTTACTTTGTCTGGATATGTTTATTCCTTCCGAAGGTCCCTTTATTTCCCGACAAGGTTGCTTTAATTTGTTTTGTTCACCCCCCCCATTAAACTTGAGGCGCGCCAACAGCAAAATCCCCCCCACGAATCTGATACTCTAGTTGCCGCTGATTGTTGAGACTTTCCCCGCGTATACGCCCTTAAAGTCCCCGTGTGTGCTGACGATTTTTCTATACCGTGTTCGGTCGGCGACTGCCGGTCCTGTCGGAGCGGCTTTCCCCGGCTGTCCTCGATTGATTCTATGTTTCCCCTCTTCTCTCCCGTCGTTTAGTGAGCCCCTCTCGATTTTTCCCCCTCCCTTATCTGCCGCCATCCCCTTCGATCCCATCGGCTTGCTCAACCTTCAGACATGTCTTTTGCGCCCCAATTCACCTTGATGCTTTCTCTCGCCCCTCTTAGACACCCCGTCTGTTCGGCTGGTCGCCTGCTCCTCGCTTGCACCGTGATCTGGCTGTGCATCATTATAAACCCTTCCATTCTTACGTTCCTCTTGCACCCCTTCTGCAATTTTCTTTTTGTTGATTGCGGCTCGGCCTGTCACCCTTTCGCCAGCGGTCCGTATGACCCTTTTCGATAGTCGCAACGAGCTCGCCAAGTTCCGCCCATGTTTCAGGTTTGAAGACGAAACCAGCTCGTCCCCTGTCATCGTGTGTTCCCCCCTCAGCCTCCCTGGAGTGCCAGCTTCGCTCCGTTGGTTCTTCGTACTTTCTTAACAACCAGATCTCCTCTTTCGTTCCAAAACTCCCCGCAAGCGAATTCTTCAGCCTTTTTATGCATGCGAAAGACGCTTCCGGGCTAATTCTCGCGTCTATGCTTCGGGTTATGAGCTTTTTTATTCCTGGCATTGTTGGGAGCCCGTGTCAAGTCCGGCGAAAAGAGGACCTCTATCTTTTGTCAAGTGGGCAGGGCGTCGCCTCTCTGGTCCGGCCGCGAGCGGCTTCTTCCTTCCTAAATCCTCTTGTTTTCTGCCCCATAGGTTTCCTCGCGCTGTCACGTTTTCCTCTCCCTACTTTGTTTTTTTTGGACTCACATTCCTGTTCGTTCCGAGCTTTCCATTCCACACTTTTTTTATCCTCCCCCCCGCTGGCCAGACCCTCTCGCTCCCCTCTTTTTCCGACAGTTTGTTCCTTTGCGGAGATAGTTGGGCCGTCTCTTTTCCCTTCGTCCCCACTTTCCCCATGCACACCTCGTTCTACGAGAAGGTTGAAGCCCCTAGTCTCTCCCCTGTCGTCGTCCCTCATCCTTTTCCTTTAGAGACTATTGCAGGACCCTCCTTTCGGCTTGCGTGCCTTTTTGAACGACATCGTCTCCTCTTTGTTTGGATGCCGGTTTTTCCACCTCCCCCCGATGGTCACATGTTTTCTTCGAGACACTCATGTGCATTCCTTTGACCGTAATTTTTCGAGTTTCTCGCAAACATGATCTCGGCTTTTTTTTTTTTTTCCGGCTCCGATTGCGATTTGCGTTACTTGTTATATTTCCCGCGCGGGTCCCACGACACTTTTTGTGAACCATCCGCTTCCGCTCCTTTCCTTCCTCATTTTGCAGGACGGAAACTACCTTGCCAGATGAGCAGCGTGTCACCTATTCACGGTGCCGACTTCCGGTTCCCATGCCGCCTGTCCGGACTGGTTCCTCCCTCTGCGATCTCAGCACCCATCCACGTGATGCTCACCGTTTTGTGGTTCGCAGCCGATGTGTCTTTTCCTTTTGAGTCGGCAACTGCTCTCTTGTCAGTCTCGGTTTCCACTACCGAGACTGTGTGTTCCTTACTTCCTCCCAGAGGACATCACCCTTGCCGCTCGCTCCGCACTTCCTTCCCTGTCGCCCGCCGAACCCCATCTAGTAGCCTCACGGTCCAGTTTTTGCCACCACGATTCCTTCTTATTTCTGTTCTCGTCCCAGTCGTCCTTTGCAACTCTGCTCGATTTTGGTTGATGGCGTTTGCTCCCCCGTTTTGTTTTCCTGGGTCAATTTTTGTCCCCACATTGTAGTGAGACCCCTTTTTCATTCGGCATCATATTCGATATCCATTTAAACCTTCCTTGTTAATTTTGATTAGTTACCTCTTGCCCGCCCCTGTCTTTTCTATTCTGTTTTGTGCCATGTTTTTTGCACTTCAGCCCCAATCGCCTTTGAAAACTACATCCCGTTCCCGCCCCTGGACTCCCAAGCATGCTTCTCCCCGACTTCCCGATGGGAGCCAATCTTTGGGTCGCCCCGACGCCATGTTTCTACCGACTTGTACATGAATGCCGCTCTCTCAGTTTCCTCGCTCGTCTCCGCTTACCCCCCTTGGCGTCTAGCACCGCATTGTACTCGGGTTCCCTTCTTATCCTTTTCCCCCGATGAACCCCCCGGGTTCGGTGCCTCCTACCCTTTTCATTCTTTGTACTATTGTCAGTAGCATTCGAACCTCCAGAAGAGAATTTTTTTGCAAGGGTTCCTCCCTGATGTTATCCCTTTCCCCAATTTCATCCTGGACATCCGCCCTTGCCCGCATTTTAGTCAGGTGACAAGTCCGACCAGCGATAGCCTTTTTACGCAGCGCCTCCGTTTCCACGTCGGACTCATAGTGCCACGGTCCTATTTTTCTTTCAATAGTTTCGGAGTGTTTTTATAAAAATAGTTCTTAAGGCCTCCCGAAGTACTACCTTATTTTCAGCGAAGCACTTCCCTGCAATTCGGGAGATGCTCGTCTTCCTGGTGTTGCGGAGATGAGATTTTTTCTCGTTCTGAGTTCTCTTGTAACCCCAGGCTTTTGAACGATCCCTTGCTCGCGGATTTTGCTCTTTTTCCTCGAACGCAGCCTTTTGATTGGCTTTTTCTTAGCCCAGCCCCTTGGGTCCGGCTGCTTTGATATTTTTTCACGGGGCTTTTTTGGGAGGCTCTTCGTTCGGGAGGTTCTGGGGTCTTTCGGTGTCCTGTCGTGAATTTTCAACCTTCACCCTTTCCAGTGACCTCTTCCCCGCCAAAACCCACTTACTAGGACCCCATGCTTCTTCCCTGCGTCCCTCTAGCGATTCAAGGTCCCCTAAAGTTTCACCGGAACGCGCCTCTCGCCGTATATAGATGAAACCCCCGACGACCTATTTGTTAACGATTTTTTGCCCGAGTGGTTTGATTTTTTTTGCCCAGACCTCACGGTACGCCTTTACACACACTGACTTCCTTCATAGCCTTGGTCAGGAGAATCGTCAGGTCTCGAAGGACTTGAAGAACCGCCTTCCTACTCTTCATTCATGACGCGTTTCCACCGCTCCTCTTTCTCATATAACAATAAAGTTCCGATCATCGTCCCCGTTCTTCGTGGGCGGCGACGAGAGGGAAGAAACACACTTGCCAGTCACCGATAAATCCCCTTTTAATTTTTCCGTCGACGCTCCGTCCTCCAAAGACTCACGCAAATTTTTCGATATATTTTTTTCCTCTATAGTTTTTATGGATATCTATCTTTTACCTTCCTCCCTTTTTTTTGTTGCCGATCATTCCCTACCTTTTTTTTGCGTCGGACCCCGTCGCTGGAAACCCGTTTCCTTGCCGTGTTGTAGGACTTAGCTGTCGTTTCTCTCTTTCTCTTTTTATGCTTGTTGCCTTCCGCCTTTTTTTTCTCTGGGTTGAAATCTCCCCCCTCTCGCCTCCCGAATAAAGTCCCTTATCCTGCAGGTCTTTGGTCTTGCTCTCTTTCTCCCCTGCAGTGAATCAGGGCTGATGAACTTATGATCGCCTCTCTTAGTTGGAACCTCTCCGGCTATCCCCTTTCTTCCTTCTCAAAGGAGATTAAGTTCCAGGTTTTTTGCATCGGGCGAAGTAGGGTATGTCCCACTTTTTGCCTCCTGCCCCATTCCTTAGACCCAACCACCTGCTTAACATTCGTTTTTCAACGATAGCTTCTTTTAAGAGATCGCGTCTCCCCTTTGTTTTCCCCCGCCAGCTAGGACGACTTCCTCACCCCCTCTTTTTGCCGCAGGTCTCGTCCTGCCTGTTCTCCGTGAAGACCGTTTTCTCGGGTCCTTTTTGTTGCCTGGTAATCCCCCCCCAACCCCTGAACTGAAATTTTGTTCCCTCAATGTCCCCCGAAATGATCCCTCCGCCCCCTTTCCACCTCCTCCGAGGTGCACTTTCTCCCACCCGGTCCGCGTCCCCAGAAACCCGTGATCACCCTTCTTCCCGTGGTCCTCAGTTGCTTCCTGCCCTCCTTCCGCCCTCTCCCCACCACTTCTCTGAGTTCTCTTTCCTGCTATGAAAGAGACGTAATCCTCCTTTCCCCTCCCGCCTTGTGAGCCCCCCCGCCGACATTTCGCCTCAGATCCCCCCCCCCCCTTCTTTTAGTCCCTCAAACTTTTAGGGGCCTTTTTTAGTCCTAATGCGCGGCTTGCTCCCGTTTCCTTTTTACAGTTGAGGCTGCCCTTCATCCATCGGGTTTCAACCCCAGCCGCATAATTTTTCATGATTCAATGATGCTTGGCCAGATTTTACTCTTCGGATTTTTTATTTCCCGCGTCACTTCTCCCGATATTTGTGCGTCTGGACGCGCCAATTTTTCTCGTGCCCTGATTGATCTCGCTTCTTCTTTACAGTCCCCTCTCCTCACCGTCAGTCCTTTTCCCCCCCCGGTTGAAGGGGGATATTTCCCTTGGTGGAGCTCTTTACGAGTCCCACCTCTGCTGTCGAGGAGAACGTTTTCCACACTTTTTCTCTCACTTCTCAGGGTTCGTTAACCTCTCCCCACATGAGTTTCGCTAGCCCCCGTTAGTCTTTTGCCGTCGCCTCTTGGTTCGGCTTTTCCCTGCGAAGAGTCATTTGTCTTCTGTCTTGTTTTTTTTTGAACAGAAACATGTATTAGGAAGACAGCTTTCTTGGCCCCCATTTTCCAATAGGTTAAGATTCTGTCTCATGGATCCGTGTTCCTTTATCTCCCCTTCCCTTTCGAGTGGAGTTAGCGCCCTTCCTGCTCCGTACCGGCGGTTACGTCCTTTCTGGAAGGTGGCCTCGTTCAACCCGTCAACGGATTTCCCAATGTTTCTGATATGAGCCATCATGGACTTTTTTTCCCCCGAGTTCGCCCCGTTTGAGACCGGGCCCCACTTTTTCACCCGGCTCCGGTTCTGACCCTCCATCACCCAGACTTTCTTGATCTGACGATTGTTTTACTTCTGTTTCCTCATTGGCCGTAGATCACTCTTAACTTATGCCTCCCTGTGCGGTGCGCTTCTTCGTGTAGGCTGCCGAAGTGCCCATTCTGTCGGTTTTTTTGTTATTTCATCCGAGGCAGCGAGGTCCCCCTCCCCCCATGAATCTTTTAGTTTTTTTGTTGTTTACACCGGACAAAATCTTTCTATCCTCCAGAACTCTTGCTCCACCACTTTACGCCCCCTCGTGATCTCCATCCTGTGCGAATCCCCTTTTTTTCTTTGGCTGATCCTCTCGCCTCGGCGTTTTTTTTAACCCATGTCTCTCTCTCGTTTCGTTTTTCGCGACGCCTTCCCCCCCGTTCTCTTGCAGCTTACTCATCGGTCCACAAGGCCAAGGCGTTCCCTTTCCGTGCCTTCTGTCACCGGAGGCTGCTTTATCCGCCTTTTTTTCCCCCCCCACTCTTTGGACACCTTTGCGTACGTACTGTTTTTTCAAAAGGCCCGCTAGCTCCCTTCCCTTCGCGCTCGCCAACGTTGACCTTTTTTTTTTTCTCTTTCCTTTGTAAGCAGCTCTATCCACCCCCTGTGACTTTCCCCCCGGGGGAAACCGGATTTCATCAGCCTCCCTGGCGCTCTGGCAGGTTGAAAAAACGTTTACCCCCCTCATCAAAACAATCAAGTGGCCGCTGTATTCCAGGCACTACTTCCAAAGTAAATCGGTTTAATGTCCTTTACGAATGCTTCCTTTCCCTTTTTTCTTCTGGCGCTCCCTAGATTTTTTAGATTTTTCGGGATTCCATGACGGTTTTATCTTCCATTGTTCCCTTGGGTTTCGAACGGTCCATTCGGAACGAGCCTGGACTCTCTTTTTCCCGATGGGTTTTTTTTTTTGTCCTCTTTCCGTTATTGGTTCTTCTCCCTCCGCTGGGATCCCGTGGATTAGCTTTGAGGTAATGCTTTATAATGTGGTTGTCCTTTCCTTCGGACAGATTCAGCATTCCCT
>Ga0179593_1412248_pt1 | contig 15897 bp, 29 predicted proteins | sample CZODoug2_1_08_16_FD_185931 | JGI IMG/M metagenome (GOLD analysis project Ga0179593, IMG submission 185931) | Vadose zone soil fungal communities from Angelo Coast Range Reserve, California, USA - CZODoug2_1_08_16fungal (PacBio error correction) | ecosystem: Environmental > Terrestrial > Soil >... | reverse complement strand
TTTTTTTTTTCCCAAGTGACTCCATCATAGGGAACCTTTGTTAAGTGTTTTTTGTTGGTTCAATTTCTTCTTTGTTAGTTTTGTCCCCCCCCATTTATCAGACTTGAGCTACCTCTCTTTTCTGCTGAATGTTTGTTAGTCCCTTATCGGAGAACATCACCCGCGTTCTTCTTTCCTTCGTTTGGTCTCCCACTCAAACAACCCGCCTTGAGGGTGCCTTTTTTCCCAAATTTTGAACCAAGGTTAACCGAAGCCCCCATCAAACCCTTTTTTTTCTGAAATTATTTTTATGAAACTAGTCATTTTTGGCATCGCCTGCTTTTTGTTTTTGAGGTTTCTTTTCTTTTTTTTTTAAGTATCCATTCGCGCGAATATTCCTGACGTATCAAACAGGGTGAAGTTTTTTTCCTCTTTTCACCAGTTCAGACCTACAAATGCTTGACCTCCTTGGGGCTTTAAAGGGGAACCATCCCGTAACATTTCCCCGCCCCCCGCCTGTGTTTTTGTTTTTGGCCGCTTTTCTTCTCAACCCTTTGGCAACGCTACCCCACCCTTTGAGTTGCAGAAGAGGACCAAATCTTCTCCTTAAGGTTACTTCTCAGGTTCTCCGGTGCGTCCGACACCTGCGCGGGCTCTTCCCTTCTTTGTCAGCATTCCTTTTCTCTCTTTTTCTGTTCGCCTGACAATTCTTTTAATTCTACTTTTTTTTTCTTTATTTCTTATATGGCCCACTCTCCCTTATCGTTTCCTTGTCTTTTTCCGGACTGGTCCGTTTTCAGAGCGGTGTGTTTCCTAGTACATTGGTGGTGTGTGCGGGCGGGGGGTTGTTTCGGGGGGGGGTCCCGGTCCCCTTGACCTTCCAAAATGAGCGTCCAGTGTGTCCTAACCCTCTTCTTCTTGTTAGTTTTGCAGTTGCTGGTTTCCAATCGACCTGTTTGACCTTTCCAGAGACACCTCTTTTTTTTTTAAGTGATTTTATTTTCCTTTGCCTATTTCTTTTTCTTGTCTTTCCTTGTCGGGACTTTGCCCCCAGTATTTTTTTTTTTTTGTTGGTTCTTCCCGGTTTGAAGTGGTGACTTCCCTCTTTGAATTGTTTGAGCTATTTTTGACTTTCTCCTCTTTCCCTTGGTTTTCGCTCCTCGATTTTACCCCACCCCTCCCTTGGGTTCTCCGTAGCTAGGTAGGAATCTTTTTCTCCCAGCTCTGATTGGCTGCCGCCGTCTACTTTTCTGAGTTCTTTCCCAAGACCGGAGTGTTTTTCCCGCTGGGTTTTGTGTAGGCCGTCGGCTCTTTGGCTTGCTTTTCTTTTCGAGCGCTTCTTTTTTTATGAGCGTAGAGTGAGATGAGTCCTTCCTTCCTAACAATTTTGAGGGATTTTGGACGGTCACAATTAGTCCGCTCTCACCCAGTTTTTTTTTTTTCTATCACACCTTCTTGCCGGGACGCACTGGCGTCCCCCTTTTTGAAAACCTCCTCTTATTGATTTTATACTTATGATTTTCTTTTCCAAGGGTACTCCTCTTCTCTCTCCAACCACCATTTTTCCCGAGCCCCCCCCCCTTTTTTAAGTTTCCTTGTAATTGCCGCTCTGTTCCTTTTCGTTCTTCCCAAGCAAGGTGGGGGTCTTCTATTACTGGCAGTTTTTTCTTTTTACCATTTTCCTGAAAATGGTTGATTCCAGCTGCCATCCCCCTCCTTCTTTTCTCCTCTGCCTGCTATCCCATTTTCTTTGCAATCCGGGATTTTCCTTAATATATTTTAGGATTAGACACTTCCAGTGAGCTCCCCCCCCTCTCCCCAATCTTAACGGTCGGATCGCCGGTCCCTGATTTTTGACCTTACTTTACGTCTTGCATCTCTTTCCCCCTCATTTTCCAAATTTGTTCTTTATTTTTTTTGTTTCCTAACAGCGAAGACCACTAGACCCCCCCCTGAAATTCCTTTCTGCCTTTGTTTTCCCCCCCCCCTCCACTCACCCCGGAGAATAGGTCCTTTTTTTCTTTCCACCATTCCCATGTGCCCACTTTTTCCTAGATTTTTTGGTGTTTCCCACTTGAAAAGAACTGCTTTTTTTGATGAAGTTCCCCCCTTTTCGTTCCTTTCGCAGGCACCAGTTTTGGTGTTTTGCCCCGGTAGACTCCCGACAACGCCCCTTTTTAGATGACCCCTTCTTACTCTTCCCCCAAAAAAACAGTGTCCTTCCCCTCTTCTTTCTGGTTAAATTCACAATGGTTCGTTTTCCTTTGTTTCTATAGATGCCCTGGTCGAGAGCATAGTTTCTCTTTTCTTCCCTTTTAAACATTCTTTCTTCTTTTGTGATTTTTTTTTCCTTTTTCTTCCCTCCCCTGTTTCTCGACTGCCAGGACATTTTTTCTTTGTTTGCTGCCTTCTTTTTTTTGACTGGTTTTTAGAAACTTCCCGGACCCATATTACTGCCTTGAATATTCTTAGTGTATATTTTCCCCCCCCCCTTCTGTTTGCTTTTTTCTTATGTCAAGGCCTCCCATTCGGGATTCTGGCTTGTTTGAAATTTTCTTTTCCTTTGCCGTGTCTTTCCCCCTTCCCAGACTAACCTACCAACTTCTCGCTGTGTTTTACCTTTTTCATGGCCCGCTCCCCTCGAGCTCGGCCCTGGCCGTCAAATAATTGCCCTTATATGGGTCAGCTCCACTCCCCCACATTCTCCTTCCTTTTTTTTCCTCATCCAATTTTTGAAGTAGGGATTTTTCTCCTTCCCCACTTTTTTTCTTATTCTTCATTTTGGAGTGCACAATGGGCATTTTCACCACGCCTTGCAGACCCAAAACTACGGTCATCAATGGCTATCTTCATTCTTCCTTCTCTTACCCGGTTTTTTCCAACCCCAAGCCTTTTCCCCCTATTTTTTTTTTCAAGTCGTCCTTTGACTCCGCTTCACTTGCCCTTTTCCTTTTCGACTCATGTTTACGGAGGGCTGTGTAAAAGAATCCCTTTTGTTCTCTTTCCCCCTTTTACCTCGGGGTTTTGTGTGTTTACTTCTTTTTCAGTTGATCTTCTACAGACTCCTTCTTTGTACCAAATCAAAAACGGTTTTTCCCCGTTAAAACGGGCACCTTTTTTTTGTTTTCTCCGGGTTCCTTTCGTATTTCCCTTTTTGCTCCGTTTTTCCCCCTCTTTCTGAAGAACTTCTTTTTCGACATGTGTTATCAGTTTTTTGACCCTTCTGTCCGAAAAGATCAAGCTGTTTGGCCCCGTTTTTTAACCCAAATCTGGACCTGGAAACCATTTTTTTTTTTTTTGATTGGTTCCCCCAACTCCCTACTATTCGAACTTTTTCCGCCCCCACGCCCCTCAAATGTACGTTGCGATAAAATTACAGCGTAACTCATTTTTCAATCCCTGTTTTCTTAGGTTTGTCACTTTCAAACGCTCTGTTCGCATCCTTCGTTGTAACGTTTGGTGTTCTCTCCTTTTTGAAAGATTTGCTCGGAACCGCCGCACCGGGAAGGACAGTTTGCGTTTCCCGTACCACGTGTGCTTTAGTTCGCGCGATCCTTCGGAGTCGGTCATCGGGTGGATTTTCTCTTTGCTCCGTTTCCCCCAGAACCCCTTGAAGTTTCTTTTCAGATCTGTTTCAGTTTTCCTTTACGTACTCGTGGGTCCCTCTCCTTTTTGTTGAGAGTTTCAGGCTTTTCATTATAACCCCCATGTTTTGTTTTTATTAATAGAATCCCCTTCTGTTCACATTTTCTCTCTCGTTTTTTTCTTTCTCCTCTCTTTTATGTAGTTTTTACCTGGCTTGTAGTGTCTCCTACAGCCCCCCCCTTCATAAGATTGCCAACGGTAGCAATTTCTTGGATTGCTACATCATTCTTCTGTCCCCCATCACAAGCTTTCCAATTTTCAAATTTATCTTCATCCAAAAGTCTTCTGTTTTGCTCCTATATTTAGCGTTTTTTACAGGCTTTGGGGCCTTCTCTCTTCCTCCTGATTGTTTTATGTGGTCACCCAGTCCCTTCCTCTTTAGGTCAATGAAGGAGAGACACCCAGCTACCCCCTCCCTCTTTGTTTGTTTTTCGTTTGACTGTCTCTTTCCAACAGTTTCTAGTTCATTAAATTCTTTCCTCCTTTTTTTGGACCCTTTTTTTTCCCTGCAAGTGGAACTCTTAACGGTCCCTTGACTACGTTTTGATTCCCTTCTTGAAATTTTTTCACCCCTTTTGCTCGCTTTTAACCTTCCCTTTACTATTGGTTCAAGGCGCTTTGAAGGTGCCTTTCCAAAATAGCTCGGTCCCCCTTCAAGAATTCCTTCTTCCCACGCTTTTGTTTAGCTCCTTAATTCTGTTGCCCTTGTTGCCTTTTTTTTTCACTTTTTTTGTTTTCTTTGAAGCGTTTGCTTTTCTCCTTTACCACCCCCCAGGTTTTTGTGTTTTTTTTCTCTTTTTTTCTGTTATGACATTTCCCCTTTTCCCCCTTTTTTGATTTCATCCCTTTTCTTAGTCCATGGAGATATGAGAGAGGGCTTTTTTCCTATTTAAAGAAGATGAGGTTCTTTTCGTGCGTTCGAACTTCTCTATTTGAACTTCTTTCATCACACCTTTGATACTTTTTTTCTTGGCGTTTTGTCAGGTTAACCTCCCAGATTATTCTCTTATCAACCCCCCCTGACAACCCTTCTCATTTTTCTTTTTCGACTCTCGAATGTTTGAATATTTTCTTCCTTGAATTTTGAGCCATTCATTTTGAACTCTTCCCCGATTCTTCAGATTCAGTTTTTTTTCCCCGTGTTTTATTTTTTTTGCATGCACCCCATTCCCCCCCTCCCTCCTTTTTTGACCCAAGTTCCTAACTATTTTGCTCTACTTTTCCTCCCCTGAATCTCCCCTTTAATGTGTTCAGGCCTGGCTTCTGATCTCTTTTGGTTATGTTTTGTACCATTGGACTTATTTTCCGTCTTTTCGAGCCGAGTGTACTATATCCAAACCCCTTGAGGGTTTTTTAGACTCCGCATGTCTCTTTTCCCACCCAATTGCTTCCTTGCGACTTTGTCCCATTTTCCCGGCCCTTTCCTTTTTATTTATTCTTTTTTTTCAACACGCCTTCCGGAGCTCTTCAGCTTTTCATTTTACGCCGACTAATTATTCGTTTTCCTCGGATAATCTTTTTCTACACCAGTCATGTTGACTCTTCTCAGACCGTTTGCTTGTGTTTCTTTTCCTCTTTCCCTGGTTTGATCATTGAAGGAACCACGCCATTTTTCTGTTTTTTTCCCAACCCAACCCCCGTCATGTCATCCTTTTTTTTCATTGCCGTTCCCGAAATCTCTCTTGTATTGGCGTGCAAGGTTAAAGGGTGCTGCACCCCTGTCTCCTCTAGAATTTGGGTTCCAGAAATATTCTCCCCCTCTTGCGATAAGTACATTCGGCACCCTTCCTTTGTCAAGTGAAGTGCACCCTGAAGTCCTCGAACTCTACCTGTTAAAGTAATTTAAAAAACCCTTTCATTTTGGTTTCCCTTGGCTCTGTTTGCGTTCCTTTTTGGCATATTTCCCCCTTTTTCGAGATTTTTTCGCTTTTAGGTTCTCCTTCCAACATATTTCTTTTTGGAGGGGCCTCTTTTTATCTTTTCTCCCAGCCCTTTCACTTCGTCTTCGCTTTGGTGGACAAAAATGTAGCGGTTATGGACCCCCCAAACTCTCTCACCAGGACCCACCCCCCCTTACGCTTTTTCCTCCCCCACACCCTTCTTTACGTCCACATCGGAGTTTTTACCTTACTATCTACCCGATCGAGAGTTTTGGTTTCGGTTGGATTTTCTTCCTCCTCCCCCCAACGGTGTACTAATTCCTATCCGGTCCAGGAACTTTTCGCTTCCCAGACCCACCCTTAACTTTTTTTTTTCCTGGTGCGTACGGTCCCTTCATTTATGTTTGCTCAAGCGCATTTCGGCAATCTTCCTGATTTGGTTTTTTTTTCCTTACTAAATACAGAATTTTCCCTGTCACCCAGAACCCCTTTCCTTAGTTCTATGCCGCATTCCTGGCTCCGACCCTTTTTTTTCAGGGTTCCGCCCACCAGATTCTGTGCGTTACGCTAGTCCCTAATTGAGTTCGACAGACAACGCCGTAAATTTCTCTTCTATGAGGACTTTTGGTGTTGTGTCGCGGTCTGTACCATTTTTCCCCCCACCACTCTTCAGTTATAAACCTTTTTCTCTATTGCTGTAATCAGCCCGCATTTTTGTTTTCGTCCGTTTTTTCAATTTTGCGGACCTTTAAGTGGTTTTATGGCCTTTCATGAGGACCCCCACAAAAGTTCTCAGGGTGAGTTGCCTTGCCAACTTCGACTACGGGACGACTTCAGTGTGTCATTCTCCCGCTTTTCTGTTCGATTCTTTTGGCTTGTATGCTTTTTTCGGTCTTTTTGACTCCCCATCCCTAAGTATGCTCGTCTCTCTTTCTTTTGAGTTTGATGGGACCTGGGGTTTGTCTTCTTTCTCCGGTGGGCCGCCCGGGCGGAGTTTGTTCGTCGTCCACCCCCGCCTGGGCTTGGCCCGTGTTTTTTTCTTTTCTTTTTTTTCGGAAGGGGATATCTTTTTTTTTCTTCGCCCAGTCTTTTTTTCCTTTTTTTTACTTTTTCTAGCTTGAGTTTTGGTTTTTTTGTCGTTTTTTTCCTGGGCCTCGTTGCTTTTTTCCTTTTGTCCTGTTTTTCCTTTTTTCTGAGTGTTTTCCGTCTGGAGTTTTTTGTCTTTGGCGGACGTGGGCCCCGCTTGCCTGTTTCTTAAAACCCCCCCCACCCTTCCGGCTTTTTCCACAAAACCGTGCCTCCTTCTGAATTAAAACCCAATTTTTGGAAACTCCGGGAGTCCACCTTTTCCCCCCCCGATTTTTCTCCAGGTCTCATTTTGGTTTTTTTTTTCTTACATTCTCCGATTCCACATCTTTTTTCTTGGTCCCCCAGTCTTTTTTATAGGCATTTTCGTTTTTTTGTCTTTTTTTAGCTGGGCTGATTTTGAACAATGTTCTTTTCCCATTTCTTTTGAAATTTTGGTCAAGTCTCCAGATTCCACCCCTTCCGAGTTTTTTTGCTCTCTTTTGCCTTTATCCCTCTCGTCAACTCAGTCCTGTGCGGATCTATTGCCACTGTGGTTTTTTTGGGATAACTCCGATCCTCAATTTTTTTATTTCTTCTAGGTCGCTTCTTTGACATTTGAACTTTTTTTTTTTTTGTGATTGGCCTTAAGCCCTGAGGACGGTTTCCCTTCCTTCACACTCTTTACCCAACTAGATTGGCCTCTTATTGACATATTTTCCGAAAAAGCAACGGGAGGATATGTCTTCGCAGGACGGGCTCACCCCACACTTTCCCCCCTATGCTCGTTTGCCCCGTTCCCTTGTCTGCAGTGATCTTTTTTTTTTTTTTGGAGCCTCGTTATAAAATATTTCTTTAATTTACAGCTCCTTTGGTTTTGTCATTTTTACCCTCCATTGTCTTTGTTTCGAACCGCCCTTCGATTCCCCTTTCGGTATAAAGTTGACAACAAGGCAACTTTTTTCCGCTTTTCAAATCCCCTTATGTGTTTTTTCTTTTTCTTTATTTCTTGGACAGTCGAGGCCATTTTGGCAATCTTTTTTTTGATATTCACCAAGTCTTGATGTTTATTTTCTCCTCCACGTTCTTTCCTTCCTGAATCTTTCTGCCCACGTGTCCTCTTTTGCCTGATTTTAACCGTTCCCGGGCCGGCACATTCTCCCCTTTTTACGTTTCGATCACACGTCTGTGCCCTCTTTTTTTTTTCCCCGTTTTTTGCTCCATCCCCTTTTAGAAATTCAATTCGGTCGTTTCCAATGGCTGTTTTCATCGAAGCCATGCTTTTTTACTTTTCTTTTGGTAGCCATCTTTTCTCTCCCTCTTTTTTCCGTTTGGCCCACTCTCTGCGGCCAAGGGCTTCGGACTGTTTTTCGCCCCCCCCCCTAGACAAATCTATATAAGATTTTGTTCTCCCCTTCCCCTTTTTCGTCTTTTTTTGGGTCCACTCATGGGTACCATGGTACCTTTCCCACCCCCTCCCATCCTTTTGTAGGGTCCTGCTCGTTTCATGTCTTCCTTCCTTTCGAGGCTTCCACAAAACCTTGAGGGCTGGTCTTCCCTTTTTTTGAAGTCTTTTTTTTCCCCCCCGGGTTCCCGTCTCTCTTCTCCCTCTTTTTCCCAAGCCCGGGTGACCTTTAAAAGATAATGATCTAACCCCCTCCTTGAAGGGTTTTTTCTGTCTTCCTTTTTTCCTTTCGTTAAATTTCCTCTAACCTCCATGGCGTCACCCACCCCCCATGCTAACCGTATTCGACTTTAAAACGGATTCTTTTTTCTTCAATTCGGCCTCTTATTTTTGTACTGTCTTTTCTATTCCCAATCATCTCCAGAGTCGTGTTTCATCCTTTGGTTCGTGATTCTTCGTTCCTTCCCCGTCTTGTCCGATTACCGAACTGACCTCTTTTTCTCGTGGGCATGCAGGCCCGGTGCCTCCCCCTGTCATCTCACCCCCCTCGCCCCCACTATCTTTTGCTCACGAAGAACCGCACTTCTTTTACTGTCCCTTTGTTTTTTTCTCATGACCGGCCGTGGGCATGGGACATCCCCGTTTGTTAGTTTTCCTCAACCCCGCTCCGGGCTTCTTCTTCACTTTTGGAGTTTCTGTTGTGCCCGGATGACTTGGCTTCCCGGGATACCTAAGTTTGATGGTAATTGGGGTAGGACGCACTCTTTATTTTCGGCTTCACTCCCGATTTTCCCCTTCTGGGGGTTGGACAGGAGGGGCTGATTGATTTGCCCCCCCCCCCCCACCCCAAGATTCGTGTTTGCTTCTCTTGGACGCAAATGTCTCTCCAGGTGTTGTTCTCTGAGTTCCATCCCCAGTTTCGTTTTCTTCCCTCTTCTCCAAATTTTGATTTTTTCCGGTTTGCACTCCTTCTTCCCCACCCCCATCCCCATAGGTTGGGTTTGATAGAACGACCCGGGCCCTTCCTTCCCTTCTTCTCTATACTGTCCAGCCTAATTGTGCGCCCCCCCCTTTCCTCACCAGTTTTTCGTTACGTCGATGCGTCTCACGGCTCCCTTATTTTTTCCATTTCAAGGAAACACTCACGGTTTGTCTTTTCCTCCCCCACTTGTCCCTTTTGTTAGAATTGGGCCCTTTCCTCTTTTGTTTTTTCTTTTTATTCTGGGCCAATTTTCGGCCACACTTTTCCTTATTGTCTTTTTTTTGAGGTCCGTCTTTATTCTTTTTTCTTTGCAAAGACGTCCGCTAGTTCCCCCCCCTCTTTTACCCCTTCTTCAAATTTTTTTCTTCTGTCTGGACTGGCGGTACAATAAGCACCTTTTTTAAGTACCCAGCTACGTTCGAGCACCCGGCCCCCTTTTGTCTCTTTTCCTTTGGACTGTGCAACGTTTGACGCCAGGTTTCCTAGTTTTTTTCCTTTTATTCAAGCGTCTAAGACACGTTGACATGTTCTTTTCTTTTCTATGTTGAAAAATCGTACCTAGCGGTGCCACCCCTTCTTTTTCTCCCTGGCCCTTTCACGTCTTCGGTCCCCTTTATGAAAGCTTTCTTCCTCATCATTCAGTTTGCTCTTTTGCCTTGATGCAGTGGTTTGTCGAAATTACTTTTCATTCTTCTTCCACCCTCCCCGTTCTTTTTAGCCCTTGGGGGTTTTCTCCCTTTACCCCCCCCCTTCCTAATCATCCAACTTTTTGTATATTCCCTTTTGAATGATTTGAGACGAGGTGACGATCCAGCCCTTTTTTGCCTCTCCTTTATTGGTGCGTTTCTTTCCCCTTTCTTCTTTTGGCGTTTCATTCGCCTGCGGAGTTTCTGATCGTTTCGGAGTCTCTTTATTTCTTTGACTCGGCTTTATATTTTATCATCCCACCCTGCCCTTTAACCCCCTTCCCTTTTTTTTTCCTTTTTTTGCTTTTTTTTTGCTTCCGGCATTCTTTATCCGGGGGCCTTTTTTTTCCTCCAATTTATGCGATCCCCCATTTGGATGAATTGAAGTCTCCTGTCTTCTCATTCCCCCCAATCCAACTTCAAATCCTCTTCCCCTCTACTTTTTTTCAGATTGTCGGCACGGTCGACTCACCTTTTTTTGGCATGCTTTCCTAGGTATCCTTTTTCTTTTTCGTGTTTTTGCTTTCATGGATCCCTTTTCCTCTCTTTGGTTTGGTTCTTCTTCCCCTCGAGTTATAACACCGGAGTTTTTTTTATGTTCTTTGAAGTGCGATCTTTTTCTCCCTTCCCCCACCAACTTTCCCCCTTCCCCATATTTCCTTTTCCCATTTTTTTGTTTTTCTGTACCGCCGGTTTTTTTTCTTTGTTTTGCCCCAGATTGCGACATGGCTGCGCATACCTTTTTTTTTCTCCTTTTTGGCCCCCGAAACTCCCCTTCCCCCTTTCCTTTTATGCTCTTTCTTTTTTTTCGTGCGAACGTTCAGTGGTCCTTTTTTGGAACTCGATGAAAGTTGGGCTTTTTTCCCGGTTCTTTTTTTTATCCTGTTGGCTGGGAACCCTTCATTCTTTTTTTAACTGTTTTCCCTTTCCCGACGCAGGATTCTGCAGCAAATTCGATTGGTTTGAAAAGGCATCCTGAACGCCTTGGCTTCTGGTCTATTTTCCCCCATCAACAACCTTCCATTCACTTTAACCCCTTTGTTTCTTCATCGAAGGCAGGTGGTCCCAATCTTTCTTTGGGAATTTTTGTAAAAGTCCTTTCGGCTTTGACGCCATTTTGAAAGGTGAACCCGTTTTTTTCTCTCTACCCGAGAACCTGGGAAGAAAGGAGACCGGTGGGTCTCAGCTAGGGTTACGGTTTTTTTTTGCGTGATCCTTTTGGAGATGCCAACTTGATATTTTTTCCCCCCCTTCTCTTTCCTTTTTTTGGAGGCTCATAACGATGGAGAAATTTTTACTACTGAAAGGCTTTGTCTCCACCGCCCCCCCCAACCCCTTCCGAGTTATCTCCCCAGAAAACATTCTTTCCCCCCCCCTTTCTCCACCTAGGGGCGTGCCGCTCTCAAACACCCTTTCCTAGCGAACTACCTGGACTGGAGTTTTCTAAGGACCTTTCCTGAATCTCCACCCCGAGGTTCTTTTGGGTTTTATTTTAACATTCCTCCTACAGCCCCAAGAGGTCCCCCTCGGAATTAAGGGAAGGAAAGCTGCTTTCTCCCCTTCCCCAATTTTCCCGTTTTTTCCCCTACCAAGACTCCCCTCTTTTGGATCCTCTCTCATTTTTATTGATCACCGAACATGTTTCCTCATCGCCATTCGTCGATAACCCGGGGCCTATTCCCATTCCTCCACTTTTCACTCCCCCTCCCCCCCCCATAGGCTTCTGGCTTCTTGAGAATGTCCTTTTTTTGCCGGACGGTGACGTTTTTAATTCCCCTACACTTTGAGGCGTTTTCCTGCTTGCCGGTCCTGCATGTTGTCTGAGACAAAGAATTTCCTTCAATCCCGGAGAAGACGACGTTGTTTTTTTCTGGAGAGGATAGACATACGATTTTTATTTTTTTCTTTTTCCACAAGATTCGGGGGGCTGTGCTTCCCCGTTTCATCGTCTTCCGGACGTTGCCCCCTTTCGCTTCCTTTTTCCTTTGTTTTCTTCAGCCTTAAAGGCCTTTTTTTTTATGAGATTTGGGACGTTAATTACCTCCTCTTAGTTTAGTTTTTTCCCCCTATCCTTTTTTTTTTCCTTACCTATTCTCCGAATGAGGGTCTGAGAGCGAAGCCAGTTTATTTCGCCGAATTGTTCTTATTCCCGAGTTGAGGCTGTTCCCCTTTTCTTTCTTTTGTTTTCTTTTGGAGGCTCCCCATCCAGTTACCCTTCCCCCCCTTCTTTTTTTTTTGTCGGGGACCTTCTTCTTTCTTCCGTTGCTGTATTCTTTCTCCGCGCTTGTCTTTGATATGTTGCCCCCTCTTCTCTTTTCGTTTTTGCCTGCGATGTCCAGGATCATCCGGCGTGCGTGCTGCTGATGTGTCCCGTAAGGCAAAGTGAGGGACCGTTAGTTCGGCTTGCCCCGATTGTCCTCCTTACTCACATTGCATAATTGTTCCCCTCCCATCGCTTTTCCACAACCCCCATATCCCAACTATTAAACCTTCACTCTAACGTCGCAACTTTTTGTCACCCCCCCCCCCGCTTCTTTTCTTTTTTTCCTTTCGATTCTTTTGACTTAAACGGGTTCCAATTCTTTCAAAAACAAATTTTTCCGTCCGTCGTCAAGAAGTAGTTCACTCCCATGGGGGCCTTTGCGTTAGAGCCCCCTGTCCCCCTCTTCCCCTTCAGGTGCGGGTAATTTCATTATATTCCTCTTTCAGCTCCCGCAATCGATTACGTTCGGTTCTTTTTAGATAGTTTTCAGGTTAGTCCTTCTGTTGACTTTTTCCACCTTTTTTTCCTCGCGTCTCCCTTTCCCCGTTATGATTAAACCCGGCATCCCTCTTTCCCAACTTCTTTCTGGTTCTCTTCACCCCACCTCTTTTTCTTTCTTCCTCCTCCATGCCTGCTCTTTCCTTTCAAGCTTAGCACTTTTTTCAGTCTCGGGTCCCGCCACCCCCAAATAAGCTTCCATCTTTCTTCATTCCTCCACTCATGGTTTTTTTTTTTCCCCCCCCCTCCCAGCCCCCTTGACGTGCCTCTCTTCGGTTACGACCACACCTCTTCGCATTTGATCTTTTCTCGTGCCCCATCTCTTTTTCGATAGTTCTTTTCCCTTTTCATCTTTTCGTTAGTTCTTCCAACAGCATGCTAAGCCCCTTGCACCTCCCCTTCGCGTCCCTTCTCTTTTTTTCCCCAACATGCAATGCGGGCCCCAACCTAGGATGTCGCTTGCCTTCTTCTATGTCGTACCATTTCTCTGCCCCTAAATCCCCTTTCCTCGTTCCCAATTCGCGACGACTTCATCCGAATACGGGTCACTCTTCTAGTATGTCTTTGTACCTTTTCTTCCACCCCCTTCTCCCTTTAAATGAAGTCTTCGTTCTCTAATCCTTTTTTTTTTTGACAATTTTTTGGAATTTTTCTCCTTCTTTGAACTTTTCCCCACGGGCCCTCCCTTTTCCCCCCGGTTCGCCACTACAAAACGACTAACGCGCGGTTCGCTGAATTTGTCAATAATTGCCCCCGGGACCCCTTTTTCCCCCCGAAATTTTTTCTCTTTTTTTTTTTTTTTACCCCTATGGCGATTCCTCAAGAGACCCTAGTGACCCTGTGCGCGGCGTACGGATCCGCTCCCCCCCCTTTTTCCCCCCCCTTCTATTCTAAGCGTTTCCCCTTTTTCTTCTTCTTTTTCCCCCCCCCTCTTCTGTCGGCCAGTGAGTGTACCATGGGCAGTGCACCCCTCACAACCCCATACAGATGTAGCCGCTCTCTGCCCCCCTCCATCTCCTTTTATTTCTCGTGGTCTTCCCCCCACCACCCTTCCCCATGTGCCAGGGCCCTTCTCCTAAGTCTGAAGTGCAACGCCTCCCTACCTTCTCCCTTTCCGTGTCTTCCTCCCCTTTGTTTTTCCAGAACCGGGCCAGCACAAACATACTGTTGCCGGTGTTCCTTTTTTATGCTTTGTCACATTTTCCCTTCCCTTTTTTTCACCTTGGCTTTTCACTCCCAGGGTTTTTTGATGATTTCGTAAACTGCACCAGGGTCCTTTTGGCCCCTTCTCCCCCTTCTTTCCCCCCCTCTTCTCCTTTTGGTTTTTTTTCTTCTGTCCCATCCCCCTTCCCCCAGCCTCCCTAGAATTTTAGCTGCTACCTCCCCGTTTTTTCGATCCCCCATTCATATTTTCCCCCCCCTTTGGTCACTTTTAAATAAGTTTACGGTGGTCCCGGACCCCAACTGGCCCCCCCTTCTTTCCCTGCCTCACATTTCCCTTTTTTCCTCCCTTCCTTTTCTTGTCCTCCCCCCTCTAAGATCCGGTCGGCGTCCCAATTACCGGTTTTGTGAGCCTTGTGAGTTTCATGAATTTGAACGGGAACTCACGCAACGCATCGGCGGTGCTTCCTTTTTTTTTTCTTGTGCGCCCCGGATTGCTTTTTTTTTTTTGTGTCCAATCTAGATTTTTCGGCGCGGTAGACGACCTTGTGCCCCTTTTGCCGACTCCCCACAGATCTTCTTTTTTTCTGTGTTCCACAGACTTTTTTTCTGTTCATTCATTGGCTCAAAATCACATGATTCCGTTCGGAGGTTGCTCATATCCTCCTCCTTGGTGGTTGTTTTTCTCGAGATTGCAGTAGCTTTCCCCCCTTCCTCTCCCCCCCCCTTCGTTCATGTTTCCTTCCCCTTTTTTTGAATCAGCTTCCACCATCCCCATCCGTGAATGTCTTTATCAAAGTGTTCGTCCCCGCACTTCTTATTCCCGTTTTTCCCCCCCCCTGCAGTGTTTTAATCCCTCTTCTCCACTTCCCGCCTTTTCTTTGGGCTCTCGCTTTCGTTGGACCGTTTCCCCACTGCTGTATCCTTTTAACATTTTTCATTCCGGGTTCTGACCCCACGCGTTTTTTCTTCCCGCTTTCTTAGTGAAGCTTGTTTCCTTCCTTTTCCCTTTTCCAAAGGGTTGTCTCTTTGTACATTTTTGTTACAACTTTTTCGTACCACCGGTACAGCTCCCCCCTTTTCGCCATGGATTTTTTCCTTTTTTTTCCTGTCCCCCTCACTTTCAAGTCTAAGGGGCTTTACCCCTTCCAAGCTCTTCCTTTAATTCGTTTGAGCCTGGACGGTTTGAGGACTTTCCGGCATACCAATCCCCCCCTGTTTTTTCCCCCTTTTTTTTTTCTCTGTTCCTTTCTTCACCTGTTTGTTGTTTTCCCCGGCGTTTTTTTTTTGTTTATGGAGAATATCCCCGATGGGTGTTCAAAGCTTTCGGGACTTGCCTCCCTGTGGACCTTCCTTTTTGTTTTCTTCCTCCCATCTTAGATCATTACGATGCTTCATCGGGCGTTCCCCCTAAGAGTCCTATTTTTGTTTTCTTTTTTGGTGTGTGACCTCTGGGCCATGGTATCGTTCCTATGGGCGTCGGATTCTCTCTCTTTTTTTCTTCTTTTTCTTTTGGAGCGCTTTTCTTCAGCCAGCTTGGCGCAAATTTTTTCGGGTGAGAGCTTGGGACGTAATTTCCTAGAGCTGGATTCTTTTCCGGGGCGGCCTCGGGTCGGATGTACGGGGCCTCCTTTTCCTTCTTCCCATCCTTTTTTCTTGGTGCCACATACTATGCTCTTCGGAATTTTTATTTTTTCGCGTTTTGTGATTTTCGGATTCAATTCCCTCGTCGCTCGATTTGTTCTATAGCTTTTTCCTCCTTTTTTGGACTTTCCCCTTTAAACCTTCAAGGCCCAGACAACCCCCCCCCCCCCCCCCCCCCCCCCCCCCCCCCCCCCCCCCCCCCCCCACCCCCACTTCCTTCCCCGCCTTTTTTTTTTCCTCTTTTTTTTCCTTTTATCCTGAGAAGCAGGCTCGAAACCTATTTTAGGAATTTTTCTATTGTGTTGGGGGCGGGTCCTGACCTTCATGGTACGTCTGATAAGGTGCGGGTACTCTCCGAAGTATTAGTATTTCCCACCTCCTTTTTTTTCTTCTCTTCCTCAAAGTCTGAGATGGTAGGACCTCAAGTATTTTCCCGCACCAATGGGCCCCTTTTATGTTGGTTGTCCCGTACTGTTCTGGAATTATTTTCCGTTTTGTTTTTCTTTTTTTTACCCCCACCTTTTCTTCCCCCCCTCCTTGAAGGTCTCGATTATTTTTTGAATTTGTTATGAACTTTTTTTTTTGCCTTGACCCCTCAATATTCTCTTCTCGACTTTATTTGCCCGGTCACCCCTTGGTTTTGTAGTCACATCCCCCCACTTTTTACGTCACATTGTACCCCGTCTCTC
>Ga0179593_1300811_pt1 | contig 15897 bp, 17 predicted proteins | sample CZODoug2_1_08_16_FD_185931 | JGI IMG/M metagenome (GOLD analysis project Ga0179593, IMG submission 185931) | Vadose zone soil fungal communities from Angelo Coast Range Reserve, California, USA - CZODoug2_1_08_16fungal (PacBio error correction) | ecosystem: Environmental > Terrestrial > Soil >... | reverse complement strand
TTCCTGATTCCTAGACCCCCTTACACGAAGAAGCGAAGGTAAAGCCTTCCTCTTTCTCACCAACCCCCCTTTTGGTTCTCGATGAGATATCCTACAGTCTCTTTGAACCAGGATTTTCAACAATTTTTTTCTTTCAGAACGGAACCCCCCAGCTCTTTTCAGCATATGGGACGACTCGTTTGGTTAATTGATCGTAGGTTTCATGGCTTTCTGGCACAAGACTATCGTGTCGCCATCGAACCCACTGAGTCGGACTTGTCCCCCTCCCCCCACGCGTCTTTTTTTTCCTGGTAAGGTTTCCTCGCTCTCCATGCTTTTTCTCTGTAATTGGATAGACTTTTGTATCGAGCTCCGGATCTCTCTAGATAGCAGTTTTCATTTTTTTGAATTGTCTTTACTCGTAAGTCTCCTCCTGCTGGCAGTTCCCCAACCCCCCCTATATATAGCGATAGCTACTATATTACCCCCTTTTTCATTCTAAACTTGAGTGAAACCCCCGTGCCGCCCCTGATCTTTTTGGATTTCCTTCCGGTAGGTCGTCCTCGTGATCAGGTCCCCCGATTCGGGTGGCGCCTTTCCCCCTTTGTTGCCCTCGCAGCGTGATCCGCGCCACTTTTTTTGAGAGATGTATTTGTTGCGTCTCTGATGCCCCCGTTCCGCGCTAACCGTTTTCTTCTTAGCCCCAACGACCTCTGAGGCAGATGTATCGTTTTTCATACCTCGCTTAGTTTTTTCTTATAAGTCTTGCGGTGGTTTACTTTCTTTTTCCGTCAGTCGACAAAAGTGAAAGATTGGCTCGAGTCAAGAAAGGTTTGGACTGCTTCCTGGAGACCCCTCTGGCCTTCTCCCCTTAGGACCCGACTTTTCCCTGTTATTGATGGCATGCGGGAAGTATCCTTCCTCTGGCGGCTCTTGATGTGCGCAGGGGGAGGCGTCCCTTCCATGGGTCTCGTTTCTATTTTTTTTCCTCGCTTGCCCCATTTCGTTCCCCTGAAACGAGGCTGTTTTTGTTTTTTGGTGCGGGTCCCCTGTCCCTTGCCCATGTTCGCTTACCTCCTGATTACCCCTGGTCCCTCTTGACCACGCTCTTTAGTGCCTGTTAGGTTCTTCTGCTTAGTCAACCGACCCTTCCTTGATCTCCTTTTTCCATTTCTAAATTACTTGCCGTGTCCCTGCGCAAGGCGGCTGGAGATTTTAACCGCCGGATTGGAGGTGTTTCCCAGCAGCTAGTTTTCTTCCTTTTTATTTTTTTGCTTTCTTTCGCCAGATCAGGAGATCCATTTTTCAGTCTCCCCCGATTGCTCTTCAAGACCACACTCCATGGGTTCGGGCTGGCCAGTTTTTTTTTGTCTTCTCCCGGCATTATTCTTTGCCCCTCTCGTGACGTTTTTCCTTTCCCCTTGCAACTCACTGTTCTTCGCCCCCTGTTTCACCTTTCGCGCGTACTAGCGGCGTCGACCGGTCGGCGAACAAGTTCTCCCCCCCCCATACCCAGGAAACGTCACGGCCCGCGGTCCCTTCCCCCTTCGCTTTTGCCTCTGACTGCCAGCTTTTTGGCTGTCGGCCCGTTCTTCCAGTATTTCCCCAACGCGTATGATAGTTTCTCTTTCCCCATGGTTCATTTTCCTTTTTTACTTCATGGCCCTGGCCAGTGGGGGCCTCTTTTTGTTCAGTCTCACCGCGTCGTCCATTCCCCCGGCGATCGCGTGGCGTTCTGTCTTGTCTCCTAAGGTGTTTCTTGAATACTGACGCAACAGTTTTTTTTGGTGTGGTATTTTTTTGACTGAGCGGTTTTTTTTCTGCCGCTTCCCGTTCTTACCCCCCCCCCTTGCTGGTGCCTTCTCATTCTTTTTCAGTCCTCCCCAAACGATCCTCCCGTATACAAGTTGGCATTGCCTGGCGTTTTCCCATCGGTACTCAACAGTCACTCCCTCGTCCAGACTCTCTTTTTTTTACAACACACCCCTTTAGCGCGTCATTTCTGCTTCTCCTCCTGCGGCCTTGTCCTCCACAAGAGTTCGCTAAGGCGTTCACCCGCACCCTTGATTACTCCTTCTACTACTTTTCTAGAGATCCTTTGGAGGCTTGAAGACAGCGCTTTTTAGCTTCTGACAGTCTCCACTCGTTCTGGAGATGAAGCATCCTTTGCTTTTTGCGTTGTGCGTTCCATATGTCTTGAGGACGCTGGTGCGCTCGCCAGTGGGTTTTCATTCCAGTGATAAGGTTTCTTCCTTCTTTCGGACCCCTCTTCGTATGTACGTTTTTTTCTTCTCCTTTCGTAGGTCTTCTCCTTCGTCTCAGTAATGTTCGATGACGGCGTCTCCTCGGATCGTCAAATTGAAATCCCCCTCTGGAGAGCAGAGTATTTCTTTTCTCTCTTTGATTCCTTTAAAGTTCCGCAATTATTTACGACTCCAATTCTTCCCCCTTTCCCCTCCCTTTCAATGACCTGTTGCGGGGGGTCCGATCAGTTTTTAGCGTGCCAATACGTTCCCAGTAGGGCTTCCTACCGTTCCAGCGAGATTTCTTCAGCAATCCCTCCCTCCTCCCGAGTTTTATGCCCGCCTTACCATTTGGCTTTTTCTTTCTGACTCCCTTTTCAGAGACTGTCTCGTCTCTCGTCGGCTCGCAATTTCGGGCTCTGAAGGAGGTTTAACGACTTTCAGACTCCTCCCTTTTACCAGAATACTTTTCGACCAAAACCCTTCCGCCGGGCTGCCCCGCCCCCCCTTTCTTTGGCTCGGTTGGATAATGCGCCTTTTTTTTCGACGAGCCGCACTGATCTGGCCTCCGAAGCCCGACGAGAAATATAGAGTCAACCCCTTCCTCTCTTCCTCCCGGTAGCACGCTTTGGTTTTAGTGTTTTTCCCAACACGTCTCTCCGTTGTTTTCCTCTTTTCTTTGAAATGCTCTGAAGGTCAGGGACTCTTCGGTGCGTTCCCTCAAAAGGCACTAGCTTTTTGATGGGTTTGAGCCCCTCTTCTTAAAAGTTGGAGTACGAGCCCTTTTCATTGTCCAGTTCCTCCCCCCGAAAACAACGCTTTCATCTCTTTTTCCTCTTTTTTGTATTGTGCCCTTCGATGGTTATATTCCGGTTTTCATTGAGTTTCTTTACTTCCTTCCAAACCCCTTGAGCCCGCAGTCCTCCTCCTTCCTAAGCGTCTTACTGCGTTCTAAGTCCTGTCCCCGCCGCTTTGGCCTAGCCTCCTAGTCGAGCCAAGAAAGGCTCAGCCTTTCTTTATATGCCATTTTTTCCTCTTCCGTTGCGCCTGCTTGTAAGCCCCCGTTCCCGCCAAGACGGCTTCCTCTCGACGACTTTTGACACATTCTGTGCGTGGGGTGAAAGTGGCTCGTTCTTTTTTTTTCTAAAGTTTCTGGGATCAGGGCCCTTACCAGGAAGTGCCATTCCCGCCCCTTCACAATCTCATAAAGAATTCTGTTCGCCGCCATGAGACGTTTTTTAGCTCAACCTTTTTTTGCTTCCCCTGATCAAAAGCGCTCAGTAGGTTCTGAACTAGGTTCTGGTCCCCCTTTGGCGTTTGTTTTTTTTCAGCCAAGTCATTTTGAGCATGACTGTACCGGCGAATCTCTATTTGCAGGGGTCGTGGCGTTCTTCAAATCTTTTCACGATACTTTCCCCCCATCCAGCTGCCCCCGACCCCTTGTGCTCCGAGACCATAGGTCTCCTCGGAATCATATCCGTCTCCTCTTTTCACCGCTGGCCGAAAGCTTCTGAGACCTCTCGACACTCCCTGCGCTTTCTGGAGCCTCCTAACGCGCGTTTGTGTGATTTCCGATACGTTTTCCTCCCCTTCAGGGACAGACCCTTTCTTCTCCGTACCGCTTATTTTTTTCATCTTTGCTGTAGTGCCCAACAAGCTGTCTTTTTTTGGACTCTCTTTTTTTCTCTTCTCTTGTACTCTTCTCTTCGGATCCTCATTTTCCTCGGAACAACGAATTAATGGTTTTTTTCAGATTGTCTTATGAGGAGGTGATTGTTCTTTCCCTTCGCAACCGTTTCTCCTCTTATTCTCTCCTCATTGTTTCTCTTCTCCTCCTGTGCTTTGAATCCCCCCTTCACCTCCTCATAGTTCCCCGGGGCTTCTGTTGAGCCCCAACAAGTCGATGTTTTCTTCCCTTTTCAGGCCGATAGTAATGCTCTTTCAATTCTCTTCATCTTCTCCCCCCATATTTCTCCCCCTTCCTTTTCATTAAAAGAGTGTTGGTGACAGCAGCCCTGCGCGGGACCGAAGCGCTTTTTGAAATCTCTTCTTGGTCGGTTTTCCGTCCATTTTGGCGGACTTTTTCTCGTCGCATCAGCAAACTCCTGTTTTGTATGCCTTGCGAAATAAGTCCGGAAGCGTTTTGACTCTGGGGTTTTATGTAGAATCGTCCCCCTTCCTTAGTATGATTCGTCGACCATTATTTTCGAGCTCGTTTTTTTCCTCATCTCCCTTCCCTCTTCTGCGTCTGGCAATTTGTTAGGATAGTTCATTTCCCTAGAATGCAAGTGACCCCCCCTCCCCTCAGATTGCTTTTAATAGTCCGCTATCTCTCCCCCTATGAGTGCCGGAGACTCATTCTTTTATCCTTTTAGCCGTTTTTTCTGGGACGTTTTATTCTTTGAATATGCGTTTTTTGCCATTTTGGGTGTTCCCCCCTGTTGACGCTAGGAGTGGCGGCGTTTTCCCGAGGGGACTGTTGTGTCATCGCTTGTTTTCGGCGAGGAGTCATCCTTAGCTGTAGCACCTTGGTCTGTGCACTCATCTTGCCGCCCAATTGAGCCTCTTCCTCTCCTCCTGGCCACTTCATTGCCCGATCTTGCCCTTCGTTATCCCAGTCCTCGTGGCTGGTGCCGGTATGCTTCCCGTTTGCATCCCCAGCGCTGAAAAGACCTCAGCTTCTCGTCATCAACCTTTTCTTGGAATTTATGTTTTCGCTCTCATTTTCCCAAGTTCCAAGGAACCTCCCTCTTCTTGCCGGCCTTCTTCCCAGTATCGCTTTTTCTGGACCTGTTTTTCATGGCTCGTGGGCTTCGTTTTGACATTAGCTTTCCCCTTATCTCGTAACCTCTCCGGGCATCTTTCGCACCGCTTGTTCTTGTTTCTTTGGGGTCCTGAAGGTGCCTGTCCCATTTTGAATGCAGAGTTCACGCCACGCCCCTCGGAGAGGCCTTTTGCGGGGTCCCGCCCGCGATCTCAGACCGGGGACTTAGACAGGCGGTCATTCTCAATTTTCCAGCCCTCTTCAGGCTTTGTTTTTTTTTTGCCAACGCCACGCCGGAGGGTTTTTCTCTCTTCCGAGTTTTCATAGGCGCGTAGGGTCTTCGTCGTCAGCCAGCCGGGAGATCGAGTTTTCTCGTCACTGAAGATAATCTTGTGTTGCCTTGCCTCGTACTTGAGCCCTTTTCTTGTTGACCGTTCTGTTGTTGGTGTCTAAAGTCTACATATTGTTCAAGCGGTGCGTCTGAACCACCTTCTCCTTTGACCGACTAGTATTCCCCTATTCCCCCCTGCGCGCCCTGCCAGAGTCTTTGCCGCAAACGGCATCGACCTCTTCCAGATCCCCTTCACTCCTGGTCCGGACTCTTCCCTCAAATTTGCCTGTTTTCTGCCGATCCTAAGTCGCTCTCTTTCTTTCGGTACCAGCCCGCCACCTCTGAAAGCCGTATTGGCCATTTTTCCAATCCTCTTGTCGCTCTTTTCACGTCACCCTTTTTTTCTTTTTGGCGTTTTGTGTCCTCTTCCATTTTTTCTGGCTTTCTCCTTTTCCGTTTTTTTCAACGCCCCGGCAGGAAATCTCGCTCTCGTTGGCTTTCCTTGTCCATTGGGACCTCAGAGGTGTTTTTTTTTTACGACGTATTCTCCCCTGGCACTTCTGCCGCCTGGCCGCTGGCGTCACACTTTTGTTTTTTTGCGAATGCATCATTCGTCTTCAAACCCTGATCTTCCCCTTAAAAAGTTTCACCCTTCCTCTTCCCCCTTTCTGTTCTTCGGTTCTAACTTAAGCCGGTCATCCAGACGCATTCTCCTGTTCAAAGCCCCTCCGCTCCTCCTGTCGTTTTAGGCTTCAAGGAACCTGCGCGAAGCGGCAAGAAGACTGATTCTCTCTCTTTTCCCTCCGTTGTGTTTTTTTTTTTTTATCAGCTTCAGTCTTGCCTTTCGTTGCTTTTTTCGTTTGAGCTCTTTTCTCTCGCGGGAACTATGACGAAGGATGGGCTTTGCACACTCGGCTTGATGAACTGTTTATGTTTTCTTCTGATGGGCTCTCGACTGTTCCCGTTTCACTACTTATTTTTGATTTCTCTTTTTCTTGCAGTCTTTGCCTTTTTTCCGGGCGTCGGGACATTCGCTCAGTCTTTGCTTTATTTACCCTTCGTTCAGAAAACTAGTGCTAGTCCCTTTCAGTCGGTCCCCAGCCCCCACCTATTTTTATTGTCCCTTGATGTTTTTTTTATCTGCCGGAGCTTGCCAATGTTCCGCCGGTGACAAACTTTAGGCTTGTTCCTTTTCGAGTGCCGTCCCTGATCTTCTGCCGCTTTCCCCCTTTGTCAGTTTTTCGAATTGTCCAACTTGCCAGCTCGTCATTTCCCCTTTTGAAATCCCCAGGCGTTTTGTTCTTCCGCTCGCGGAAAGGGTTGCTTCTATGGCGAGACCTTCTAGTCGCTTCGCTATCGTACTTGCTCCTCTTTAGAGATTTTCGATGTTAAGCATTTTTTGAGCCAGCACTTTTTTTCCAGATTTATCCCCGATAACCCCACCTACTGACCCGTGCCAGCTGACCATGAGTGGTCTCCTTTTCTTATTTGTGGCAGAAGATAGACCTTGCTATGGCTTTTTTTATTCCATCCTTCCCCCCCCTTTCTGAAACTAGAAGGGACCCTTCGGTCCTGTATCACGAGAACCCGAGTGTGATTCACTTGGCTCCGCAGTCCGCCTTCAGGATTGACCATTGAGCAAGTCCGTTCAGGTAATGTTTTTTCTTCTCAAAGGAAATAGCAGTCGCTTCTTTTTTCGTTTATTGGAGCCTCTTCGGTCACTTTGGCCTTTGTTGCCTATGGAAGTTAAAAACCTTTGCAGACCCCCCTCAAACCCCCCCCCACCCCTTTATGTCGAGCAGGGTGCCGGTTCGTCGTAATGACAATTGATACCCTTAACCCCCCATGCTGCACCCCATCCCCTCGCGACCCCAAGAAGACCTCGGGTGGCTGATTACAAGGACTTTTGTCCTCGGTTGATGCTTTTGAAGCCTTTTTGTACCTTAGTCGTGTGCAGATAGCAGCCTTTCTGTCTTTCCTTTTACTTTTTCGATAAAATTGAAGCCTCCTTTTTGCAACAAGCCTCGTTTTTTCTCTTTCCGTCCGGAAATGCGTGCCTTCCCCTTTCGGCGTCTGTATATTTTTCAATTTGCTTTTTGCCTTTCACCATGGTTAGAGCTACATGCCGACTATGGTTGCCAGCCGCCCGTCCCTCTGCCAGATCCATCCTATGGTTTTTTCTCCGCCAATGTCCCCTTCCTATCCGTCAACCCCCCAACTTTCGCTGCCTTCTAAAAATTTTCAGACATGCATCTTCGCCTACCGTAGAATGAATCTTGGCTCCCCGGCCGTCAGCAACGTCGGTTCCGCAGTTGTCTCAGATCTGGCGCGATTTTTTTCTTTTTGTTTTCGTTTCCTTCCTTCGAGGTGAAATCGACGACCTTGACACTTTCACCGCGCTTCCGTCGTCTCTCTTGGAATGCCGGCTCTCCCTCCTACAAAGCTCTTCTTCCTTTTTTTCATTCTCCCTGAGCCCGGTGAAGAACTCTGTTTCTTGCCATCCTCCGTCACCGCGAGTTGTGATTATTCAGTACGTCTGCCGCCTTTGTTTTGTCCAATCAGACCTATCCCGTTTTTCAAGTACAGCTTAGTTCGGTCAGAAGCTCCTCCAAGCGGCCCCCCAACGCGGTTTAATTTTTTAGGAGCCGATGGTTCTTCTGACTAGCCTCGCCCCTTTTCTCGGCGACAGGGCGGGCCGAATTTCGAGCCCCTCTGTAGATGATTCGGTGCTTTTTCCGCGCGACTTTCCATTTTTATCTTTTTCCTGTTAATATCCTCCTTTGTTTTTCTCTCTACCCCTGGTTTCGTCTCGCCCCCTCCCCTCGTCTTTTTTTTCGCTGATGTGAGAACCCATTCAGCTTTGGCCGAGCGGTTGAATTTTTTCGAAATCTTCCGTCCCTCTCCCTTCCCGGCTTCCACCGTCTATCAATTTTTTTTTTTTCTACTTTTCAGTCGCGTGTGGCCCCCCGAGCTGTTCTTGTCTCCTCGCTGAGGGTAGAGTTACCCGGCTGGCGGAAAACGTCTTTTTTTTCGTTCTTCAGAACTTTCTTTTCTGACCTCCTCTCCTGAGTTCGGCGTTTTGGCGCATTCTTCTCGTCGTAAGAGAATATGATCTGATAGATACTATTTACCTTTCTGAGGCGGTTTGGCCCTTTTTTTTCCTTTCTTATCGTTTCCTCTCGCGTCCGGTTTACCCGAACCCCTATTCTCCCCCCCGAGATCTGATCTCCTTCTTGAATTCCCTTCGCTTTCCGTCACTCTTTGGTTCATCTGCTAGTTTTTCTTGACTTTCATGCCCTGGCTCTATTTTGTTCCCCCCTCCTCAATGTTCCCTTGCGGAGCCTTCGTCTGGGCTTTGAGAGATTTCGTTGGATTCTTTCTTCTTTGGCAACATAGTCTGATAGCACCTTCCTTCACTGTGCCTTACTCCTTCCCATTCCTCCCTCGTCCCCAGCCAGTAAGATTTCCGTCTATGCCGTGGCTTTTTATGCTCCCTGGCCATGAGGCACTCCAACGGCCCCTTTCTTCTTTTTCCGGCCGCGGCTGGTTCTTGTTCTCGTGCAGTTCGTTCTTCAGGACGGACACAAGCTCACTGCCGGCTTCCTCTTCGAAGTGCCGCTCAGGTTTGCCTTTGGCTGTTGCGATGTGTTTCGGAGCATGTGCTCCCCCTTCCTAGAGTGTCGTTCATCGGTGCCCCCTTGCCAATAGACCGGTTTGACCCCACTGAGGCTGGTTTTTTCTTTTTTTCTTCTGGGAACCACTTCCCCTTGCGCGCATCTACCCCTTTTTCATGCTAGAAGCCAAGCGGCCCTTCCCCCTCCCTCTCCTGGTCTGCTTTTTAGGGCCGCAAGTATTTTCACCCTTCAGGGTAGCCCGGCTGTTTTATTCCAATTTCTTTTTGACCTGCGTCCCCTTCTTCTTCTCTTCACCAACACTCTTAGGCTCCCCGGTGGTGTCTGTCCCCTTTCTTTTCAGCGCCTCTCTGCGCGGCTGGTCGTTTCCTCCATGTCCCCTATAAAGGAGATCGAGGAGTTTCGCAGTCATTCTGATGGAGTCACGTCCATGTGCCCACTGGCTTTGCTGGCTTCTTCCCTTTGTGGTGTCGCTTTTGCTTTTCCCAGAGTGTACTTTTTCTTTTCGCAGTAGAGTAACCCTATCCCTTTTACTTCTTCTGCCTCGCTGCGGGTGCGAAACGCGCGAACAGGGATCTAAATAGCCCTTTTTTCCCCCCTTTTTTCAGCACTGTCCTTCCGGAGTACAGCATTGGCCGGCTTTCCCGCTTTTTTGGTACAAGGCAGCCCCTTGTCTTCCCCGTAGTGACTACCCAGATTTTCTGTTTCCTGAACGGCAAAATGTTCTCCCCTTGCGGTTTTTTCCCCTTGACATTGCGTTTTTAGTCCTCCTGACCCTGTCGTCCTTCCGGTTTCGTCATTTTCCTACTCGCGCTCTTTGACTTTCAGAAGATTTCTTTTCGCCTGGTGGCGTGAAGTCTCGACTGCATGAGTTGCCTATGTTGTCCTTTCCCCTTTCTTTCCCCGATGCGCCTTCCCTGCATCTCTCAACCACGATTCCTACCGATATCTAGCCCCCGGGCGATGCTCCTGGCTTTTTTCAACAGAACTGGTCACCCGTCCTACGCCAGTTTTTTTTTTCCCCTCCCTTTTTTTTTTCTTTCCCGGTGGTAGGCCCCCCGCTTTTTTCAAAGCGATGCTCAGTTTTTTTTTTTGCCCGTGTTTCCCAAAACCCCGTCTTGCTCTTCCATCATTTATTTTTCTTCATCGCTTCAGCTGGGCTTGACGCTTTCGACGTTTCTCCTTGAATTCCCCTTGTTTTTTTTCACGCGTGTTTCTTTTTTGAACAGCCCTTGGACTTTTCCCCTGTCTGTTGAGGATCGTGGGTTCGACCTTGGTCTCTTCGGCCGCCTCCTTTTTCTCTTTATCTGACCATGATGCGTCTCCTTGTTTGCCCTCCGGGCGCGGGCCCCATTCTCTTCATTCATGTTCGACGCGTACCCTCCTATTTTTTCTGGCTCTTTTAAGCCCCCAGCTCTTTTTGTCATTTTCATGTTCTTTCTTTTTCTTCCCCCATGACGGACTAGTCTTCTCCCTATCGCACATTTTTTTGACCCTTTCTTTCTCACTGAAATGTGCTTGCAGAGAGCCTGATCCTTTTTTTTCTCCCCTTACTCAGCGGGTGCTTTTCATGTACTTCCCCCTCCCTTCCTCCTTCTTCATAGCCAAGAACCGGCTCTTTTTTCTCTGTCAGCGGAGTGCCCCCTTGTTTTGTTCCGTCTTCTTGGAGAGAACTTTCGCTTCTTTTCGACAGTTTTCTTGCCTTCCTTTTAGCCCGTGCTTTAGATGCTTCACTTTTCTTCTGTCACGAAGGTTATTTTGAGTATTTTACCTTGGATGGCAATATTAGCCGTTCTCCCCCCCCCCACTCCGACACGAAGCCTAAGGCGGGTGGATCAGTTTTCCTGCTCCAATCGTTTTTCAGAGCCCGTCTCAGTTCCTTTCTTTACCCCTACCTCCCAAAGACGGCCATATCTGCCCAATTTTTTCCGTCCGGTAGGCACCGAGCCGGGTTTTGTTTTCCAACACGCCCCTCCCCCTTTCCTCTGGCGGCTTTGAACTTATTCGTTTGCTAGGTCTTCAATTAGGTTGTCTTCTCGTTTTTTACCTCACAAGGAACCCTTCGTTTTGCCGCTGTCTTTCCTTCTTAGTAACCCTTTTTCCTTTCTCCTCCGTGTGTCCCCTAGTTCCCTCCCCCTCCCCCCCGTTCTTTCCCTGCAATAAGCCCTTCCCTGTTTGGAAAGGCGAGTTCTTGTACGGCGACTTAGGATGGTAACTTAGCTCCCTTCAACATGCCCCCATTGCCGCGTCCAGAATCCCCCGTCTTTTGTCGTCCAGGAAGCCCTCCCGCGTCTCTTTTGGAATGTCTTTTTTTTTCCGCAGCCCTGCTCTTGAAAAGTACTTTCCTCCGGTCTCAGCCGCACTTTTTTTGCTCAAGGGTCAGCCCCCTTCCCCTGCCCCCCGATCATCTCTCCTCTGCAATGATCGTGGTCTTGGTTTTCGACTCGGATTGTCCCAAGCGTTCTTCTTTTTAAGGGCCTCTTTTCCTACAGTCTGGTGCCACCTCGCCGCCAAGCACAGCCATCTCTGCCAACGTTGGTTTTTTCTTGCCGAGTCCCGTCCCCCAACCTTTTTTTCGTACACCTTTCCCGCTTCTACCTTTCATTAAATCGTTGCCACCCAAGGCTTTCAGGGCGGCCGTTTAATCCCTTGGTCTTCAGGGTCCTCTCCCCTATCGAGTCATTTCGGGTGCGTGGTCCCCCGGCGATGTCAAATTTTCGATGACTTTTTTTTGACGCTTTTCTCCTCAGGTAATGCCGTTGCTTCCATCGTCCGCTGGCCACGCATTTTTCTTTCTCCCCTTTCTTGCTCGACCCAGTCTCGTTTGAGTCCCATCAGAATTTTTTTTTCTGTCGACTAACGCGTTTGCCCCCTGCCTTCCCCTCACCTACCCCTCATTCCGTCCCTGGGCCCCTCCGCCCTCCCTCAAAGCGCCCCCCCCCGGTACTGGGAGCTTTTTGACCTGCTTACGACGATGGGATTAATCCAGGCCCCCCCTTCCTTTTTTTGCTTTTTCCCTTGCCCTCTATTGTAGGAGTGATTCCCTCCGCTCAAAGATTCTCTCCACCTCAGGTTGTGTTTTTTTTTTTGATCCTATACATTTGTTTCTCGGATCCCCCCCCCACATCACTCGGTCTCTGACCCAGTTGAGCCCCTTTAGCTTTTCTCCGCGTTTCTATGAAGCTCCTTCTATATATAGTTGCCTCTTTTTATCCATACCTTCTCGGAGACCTGACCGGCTTTTTTCAGCAGATTGCGCTCCAGCGGGTTTTTCCTTCTCTAGATGTTAGGATTTTTACGGCATTGGAGGTCCACCTTTCTTATATTCCCTAAATAAGAACCGCTCGTATCTTGTTTTTTTTCATAAATTGGCCAGTTAGCGCCTGTTTTTAGAATCCATGTATAGTAGTCATTTGTGATTTTTACCCTTTCCCTTTCTCATTCTCCCCTGATGTCGTCGCTGATGGTGAATGTCCCTCACGTAACATTTCTAATACTGTCTTTCTCCCCCCTAACCACTACCGTCTCGCGTACTACTTCATGGGCTGATTAGAGTCCTTTCTTCTCTCAACGTTTCTCCCGGTCCTTCTTACTAATATTGACTGCTTCCTTCTTGTTTCCTGAAACCAGTTGTTCAGATTGAAGAGGGCATGGGCTTTTCCTTCCAGAGGGGCTGCGAGATGCGGGCTGTGAATGCATTCCGCTCCCTTTTTCCGATGGGTCCCTTCGGCCCACAGCAGAATTTTCCTGTTCTCTCGGCTTTCTGACACACATGCACTTCCTTGCCGTTGGAGCCTTTTTTTTGCTGGTTTGCTGTCTTCGGCCTAGAAACCTTCCCAGTAAGCTGAGTCTTTTCACCTCCAATTCTTTTTTTACTGTGGATTTTCCAATTTGTCATGCCTCTCTCTTTCGCCTCGAAAGCCGTTCCTGTTGCTGCTTGCTTGTGCGCGTTGGAGGGCTTTGCCCTCCCGAGTCGTACTGTGTTGACATAGTCTTCCAAGGACCTTCTTCCCGTTGCTTGGGGGGGGGGTGGGGTTTTTTGTGGACGTTTTCCTAACCTCGGTTTTGCATCTCCCTTGTTTTGGCCGTTCCTTTGGTGGCTAGTAGCAAGCGGACACCTCCCTCCTTTTGAGTGCCTGTTCTTTGAACCTGCCCGCGTTTCGTCCCCTATAACTTTTTCCCCCCTTATCCCCGTTTGCATTCGCATTTCCCGTTCCCTTCGCAATTCGGCGGAGCGCGTCTCAACATTTCCCCCCCTCCGGAGATCAGGTTTCTACTTTTTTTTCTGTTTCTTGAAGCGCGCTACCCTTCTTTTCTTCTCGTCCGCAAGTCCTATCTCGGTTGATTTTGTTTTCTTTCGCCAGAGACGAGCCCCCCCTATGCTGGATTGCTCTGTGTTGGTGTCGAACGGCTCTGCTGTTTCCCCTTCCAAGGGCGCCGTTCATCTCACCGTTTACCTGACCCCGCTTTTTCGCTTGAGCGTGTGTCTACGCGCGACCCCTTTCTCGCCTCTGACGGCAAATTTTTCCGCCCGGAATTCTCTGCCTGTTTTCTCTATTAGAATTGAGAGGCCCTTTCCGGTTTCACGGTAGGACTCACCCTTCTATCCTTGGCCTTCCAGCCATTTTCTTCGGATATGGCAGCTTTCGTTTTCTTTTCCCACTTTGGCGAGTTCTGTGCTTCCTCATGTCGTCCGGCTTTCTTTCACCCGCCCGTTCTTCCTTTCCTTCCTCTTCTTATTTGGTAGGTCCTTCGCGAGTTGGACCGCTTTTTTGTCTGACGCCGATTTTTTCCCCCCATGGCCACTTATGCCCGACTGACTAATGCCCTACCGCCCTCCCGTGCGACTGTTTTGGTCAGGTCCCACTTCCTACCGTCACCATTTCTGAAGATTTTCCCCTGAGAGCTAAACCTCGGACCTTTTCCTCACTCCAGGTCACTTCGTTCCAAGCCCCCGTCGCATGGAAGTTCCATTTCTGATCGTTCTCTCCACAGCAGGACGAAGGCTTTTCCCTTCGCACCTTCTTCTCTCCTTGTGTGTTGAGAGATAAGTTTGCTTTCTTCCGACTAGACTTTGTTTGTTCGCAGTTCCCCTGACGCCGAGCAAGCGGGTGCGATGCCCTTGGTCCTCTTCACCTCGTTCGTTTCTTTGTTGAGGATCCGTGGGGATCATTTTGTTTTCTTTTCCACTGATTTCGTTGTCTCCTGTCATGATGCAGTCATGCGTGGTTGTCTTCTTCCCGGGGGGACCAGTTTTCGGCTCCTTGTCCCGTTCCTCATTTCGTCTAGATCGTACACCGCTTTTTTTTTCTCCCCCCAAGCGAGTCGCTCTTTTCCTTTAAGCATCGTTTTTTTTTTTTGCTTGACGTTTATGATGACGCCTCCATGTCCCATCGTTTCCCCCCACCGCCTGCTTTGACCAGTTTGTGCCGGAGCGTTGATTTTTTTTGCGTCGGCCAATTCTTTCTATCCCTTGACCTTTTGTCCACCTTCCGGCCTTTTAACTTTTTCATTCCTTCCTGTAGAGTTGGCATGACGCTTCTTCTCTTCCCTTGCCGGCTTTTTTTTTTTTTCGCCGTTCGCTTCCCTTTGTTTTTTTTTTGCCCGGGTGCGGTTCCCCGCAATTTCTGGGACTGCACGGTCCCAAGCCCCATATTAGCCTTTCTCCCCCACACCCGGCCTTTCCCCTCCTCCCCATGTCGTTTGGATGTCTTACCTTCCATAGTTTTTCAGAGAAGCATCGATTCTTTCTGCGACTTTTTCCCAGCCTTTTATCTCTATGCTCCCACCCTTCCCCTCTCTTCGGGTTTCGAGCTCCTGCGTGTGCGTGGTTCCCCCTTCCCTGCCGCCTTGTTTTTTCTTTTCGGCTTTCATTGCGAATGCGGTCGCTTTTCCCTTTCGGTGACAGCGCGTGCGTTACCGGCACTCTCGCCGATGGCGTTATGTTCCCCTGCAATTGTTGCGCCATTGCGTTTTTTCCCCTACCCTCCCTTCCCACACCGAACCCTGCTCAGTCCCTTTTTATCGCCCTCTTGGCTTCGTTTTTTTAATTCCTAAACATCTATTTTTCTCCTCCCCATGCCCCAGTCAGCAGCGCGCAGCACTTTCTTTTTTCCTTCTTCTACTCCAGTTGCATCCTCGTTATTGGAATTTTCCTCTTTCGTCCCAGCACGCACAGACTTCCCTCCTTGCAGCCTGCCCTGTTTTCTTCTTTCCTCCCCCCCCAGACGGTCAACATAAACTTGACTGTTTCCGCCCGGAAATGATTTTCTTATTCTTTTTCAGGCGTGATCTGCTAACCCCCGTCGGCTTTGTTTCAAGGCACCCCTACCTTTTTTTTTTTTAAATAGACGTTCCTCTTTTCCTCGTGTTCAGCTCCTCCGCAGGGCTCCCTTTTTTCCCCTCCCTTCTCGTGCCGTGCTTTAACCAAATGTTCGTCAAACTGTAGCCCATCTCTCTTCGCATAGCTTCCCTCCGTGTTTGAAATACTGTCTCCCACCTTTTTTTGTCTCCTGGCACGCCCTGCCGTTTCGAGTTCCGACGTCCGATAGAGCTTCTAGGCTTTGTTACCCGTCCTCGTTCTTTTTCCATCTCACTGATCTCGTCCTTTCCCAGTTTCCGACGTTTACGAGCATGAGCGTTCTTTTTCTCCTCTCGTTCATCCATTTCTCACCTTTGGGACCCTTTCCTGAGTGCCCTTAAAGCCGGCGCGTTGTTGCCAATCTCTCGAACGCGTTTGATTTGCGACGAGAATTTTTGCCGCCAATCCGGGAAAATACTCATTGTCCTTTCGTTCTGTTTCTTGTCGGCCCCACGCACGACCACCGTTCATTACGTGCGGATATTTTTCGAGTGATAGCCAATTTGTATATTTATCTCATCCTTCGCAACCACGGCTGGGCGGATCCCTGGTTCTATGAAATGTTCGCGAGCTAGGTGCCTCGCGCG
>Ga0179593_1731577_pt1 | contig 15899 bp, 22 predicted proteins | sample CZODoug2_1_08_16_FD_185931 | JGI IMG/M metagenome (GOLD analysis project Ga0179593, IMG submission 185931) | Vadose zone soil fungal communities from Angelo Coast Range Reserve, California, USA - CZODoug2_1_08_16fungal (PacBio error correction) | ecosystem: Environmental > Terrestrial > Soil >... | reverse complement strand
TGGCTTCCTGCAGAGAAACGTAAAATTCCCGTCCCTCCCAAGGTCCCCCTCTTTATCATACCTTTCGCGTTGATTTGTTTTCTTTTCTAATTGGTTTCTACTCGACAAATATATCCTTATACACGGCATGTTCTTCCCTTTGATCCCCGACTCCGAAACCTTGAGATGCATCATCCTTTTTTTTCACGGCCCTACAGCGCGGTTGCGCGTCATCCTTCGGGGTCGAAGGCACGAACATGAAGCTTTTCCAGGCGACCTTTTCCCTGACTGCGCGCCTCCCGAAGTAGCGTCCCACCTTCGCCCTCGAGACAATCCCAATAAGACCTTACTACCATCTGCCTGTCCCTTCACCAATGAAACATTTTGTCGACAGCCGCCCCTCTTTCGAGGTCTTCCTCTCTTCTTATGGAACGACCTTCCGATCTGGCGGCCTTGCTGCGTCGGCGGTGGATACCCCCCTACTCAGGAGAATCTCCTGGAACCCCCGTGGCTTGCAGGACGACCGCCCCTCTGCATGAGATTTTTCTCACCTTTTTTCCTTTTTTTCCGGCGTCATTCTCGGAAAATTCCTCCTTTTCGGTACTTGTTGAGGACTTTCTTCTAGTTGGATGGTGACTTTTTTTTCCCCTCCTGAGCCCTTTTTTTAGCATTTGTTTGAGTTTTCCGGCCCGGATGTCCCTTTTGGCCTCACGTATCTTTTCTCCCCCCCCCTTCCTGCAACCAAATGATTTGTCCCACCTGGCCGAAATTTTCCTTTCTACACGAACGATCCCCTGGCGCTGACTTGCTCGTCACTATCACAGGTCACCTTTCCGATATGGAACGTTAGAGTTTTCTCTGACTGTTTCTTTTCACATTACCCGTTTTTCCAAAAAGCTCAAGTATGGTTCGCTCATAAAGCCTACCTGAGGTCCCTCCTCGGACCATCATCTTTGGCGGTGTTTACCCCCCACCAGCAATTTACAACGGCACCGCGATAGACCTCGTTTACACTCCCCCCTATGCTTTGCTACACTCGGCTTGAACTTCGTCTCGGCAATTCTTTTATTGGGACCCGCGAGTTTGAGCTGCAGCATTTCCCGGGCTTGGTGATGGCTTTTTAGGATCGTCTTGTGTTCTACTTTCTCCATGTGTTCGGGCTTTGAAAGTGATACTTCTGCCAGGATCTCCTCCCCTAACGTCTTTCGCCGGATGGTTGAGTGTGTGTCTCGCTCTGCCTGCTTTTTCTGTATTTCCTTTTCTTTCGCGTTGAGAGTGTTTCTGATGGCCTTCTTTCAGTTTCGATCTAAGAATGGACTTTTTCGTTCTTTTTTTCAGCGCGGCTGATTAGATTCCCCCGCCCCCCCCTTGGTTAAGGACGCTTGATAGCAACAGAGGAGCTGGGTCCGCCCCCGGCTCGTGGTTGCCCTTTCCCCCGGATGTGTTTCGCTTCCCGTTTGTCGGGTTGTTTCCCCTCTCTTGTGTGTCCCGGTCATCCTCCCCTCGATACCCTTCCCGGGTGGCCGTTTTCGGCTATCGCTTGTTCTCAAGGGTGTGTTTGAGGGTTTCGGGTGTGAAGTCGGCGCTTTATCGGCGGCTTTCACGGCAACATTTTTGAACCTCACGTTCGGAAAAGCGGATGCCATTGCCCTTTTTGTTCCCCCCTTTCTAACTACCAATACAGATTTAGCCCGCTTCCCCAGGTCTGGGGGTGGTGAGAACGGACCACCCCGTCTCCCATCCTCCCCCGGCTGTCCTTAGTTACTTATATCGAAAGGCGCGTTCCCCATTTCCTTTACTGACTCCTCCGTCGCGGGGCGACCCAACCCCTTTCCCCAAGCTTCTACCTTGATCTTCTTCTCACCAGGACTTTAGTGTCTCGGTCGAGGACCCCTTTTCTTTCTCCAACCCAGGCCTTTGTACCGAGCCTCTGCGATCGAGCACATCCCAAGCTTTCCCCCTGCCAGTCATGTCTGTCCGAAGGTCGTGACCCCCTTTCGTCCCCCAATTCCTTTTTGAAGAGGTTCCCCATTGTGGGCCGGCCAGTTCTTACGCTGCAACTTTTGCGTTGTTCCGCGATTGTTTGGTTTCTTCTTTTTGAGGTTCTTTGCCTGTTGTAAGCGGTCTGTCCACCGGGTCAGTTTCTTGGCACTGGGTGAGTTTTTGTGTCGCGCTCCCGGGTGTGAGCGTGGCGTTTTGGACCCAGCTTGAGGCTGTGTTGTGGTCCTGCACCCCTGTCCCTAAAGCCCTCCCCCCCCTACGCGTCCCCCTCTAACGGTAGCTCGGTTACCTGGATTTTCCCTGCCTTTCCCTTCTTCCCCTTGTGAATGCCTTCCATGCTCCTCGGTGAGGCCTGTGGTTGTCAAGGTAGCCCCTCAAGATTGTTTTCTGAATTCCCCCCCCCCCCCTCCGCCGACCAAAAAACAACTTCTTCCATCGACCCGCTCACTCCGCCCCCCCTTTTTCTCCCACAGGTATTCCTTTCGCTTGCCCGGATCCTTTTTTCGCGCGTGTCCCTGGGGATTACCCCCCCCCTCTCCTCCACTTTTCCGTATCATGCCTTTTTCACGCCAGGGCCCCGTTTGGATAGCATTTTTTCGCATTCTTGAATCTTTGTGTCTTGTGTGATCCTTATTTATAACTTTCAAATGAATTAGATATCATTTCCCCTTCCATGATGCGCCTCCCCCTCCCTCCGTTGTTTTTTTATTGTCCTTTTTTTTGTCGGTCACTCACTGTTCTGGTCTGTGTCTTAATCGCGTGGGTTATCGCTCATGTCTTCTTCGCGCGCAGTCCTTTATGGCGGCGCCGGTTTTTTTACTTCCGCTGCATTCGTTCGTCCCTGATCCGCCCCGCTTGTAGAGTTGCCACTTACGGTTTCTTTGAGAGCACTATGTGATGCGCGGTTCCTTTTCGCTTTTTCCCATTTCATCACTCGCAGGGGGCCTCCTCAAGATTATTGCGATTCTCACCCAGCTCCTCTCCTGCGTTTCCCCGTTGCAGTCGTATTGTGCGTTTTTCTGCCCACTTTCCGGGACATCCCTTTCTTTCGCCCGCCGTCCCTGCCGTGGTATGTTGATTCTGAATGTTTCCAGAAGTGGCACAGGCCCGTATCCCCCCGGATGATAAGTCATCTTGAACGCAACTTTTTTCCGTCCTCCTTCTTTTTAAAGATCGCCCCTTTCTGCAATTTGGAGGCCCCCGTCATTCATTCTTTTCCCACCTGTCATTTCCTTTCTTGCATCACATCCTTTCCATTATAGCCCGGATTTACTAGAATAATGCTTCTTGTGCTCCCCGTTTAGCCCCGCCGTTTACATTCGGACTTGCCCGGCGCCTTCCCTACCTGCCCGTCCTTTTCCTGACGCGCCCGTGCCTACATTGCGAAACGTGCCGTACGACCAGCAATCAGCTCCCGCTCTCGCGCTACCCATGTCACTACCGTTTCCTCCTCGTCGGCCTTAGAGTGCATTGTCTATCCTCCTCCGATATTCTTTTTGGAACACGCAAATTCGCTGATCGGCAAAGGTGTTCACAACTTCAAGCTTTGCGCACGCCGGGCCTCCCGGGGCTACGTGAACGCCCGCACGAGATCACGTGGTCCCCTGGTTTTTGATCCCATATCCCCACTTCTCATCACATGCTTTCCCTTTCTCCTCGGATAATTGATGAAAATTTTGGGGGGGTGTGACAGTCGGTTGACTTTCCCTTCCGTGTGAGCATTTTCATTTTGTTGCGCTGTCCGGGAGTGACCTTTGGAGACTGCCTGTGGAGCACGCCACAACGCATTACACACCGAATCTCCCCTTTTTTTCCCCGCTCCACTCCACTAACGCAGGAAAAGCGCGATTCCCCCTCTCCCTCCTTCCCCCACTGGACCGGATCTTATTTTGGAGTGCGACAAACTTTCCCTGACCGTTTGCTTTCCCCCCTCAAGGGGTCCAGACTTCGCCCCTTTGTTTCCCCCGTAGACGCCGACTGGAAAGACTTTATGTTTGAAGTTTCTTTACCGCACCTTCCCCATCTTGCAATGCCCAGACCCCGCCCCATCTTGACCACGCACCGGTATTGTCGCCCCTTTCTGGGCTCTGACCCCCGTTGAAACACCTTCGTCTTGCCGCCAGGCTGACAAGGATCTTTTTCCTCCGTCTTTTTCACGCCCCCCTTTTTTTTCTGCACAGGACTCTGTCACTGCGTGCCCCTGGTTTTTTTCCTCTGATCGCTCTATCCTCACCCGTTTCAACGGGTCGGGTGTTTCCCTTGATCGGCGTTCCCCGATCCGAAGGATCTTTCGACTTCCCTTTTCGCTTTGTTTCATCCATAGTTCTTGCCGCTTTCCGCCGCTATTCGTGTCCGCCCCCGATTTGCCTTTCTTCTTCCATCTGATTGGACCGTTGGCACGTTCGCTATGCGGACTTCAACATCCTCTTTAACATCTGGTTCAACTTCAATGACACTCACCCAACCTTGGTTCCCATTCTCTTTGAGCAAAGGAATGGATGTATTTTTGGACAGTCAACCGTGACCCTTGTCATGACCTCTTCTCCAATCTGTGGAATCCCCAAGTTGATCAACCCACTTAGTAAGGATTCCCCCAATTCGCATGGGATCCACGAGAGGTTGAGGGGGCCTTTTTTCTCTTTCCCCCCACCTTGGTTTTTTTTTTCATAAACCTCAACACGGCGATCTCTTTTTCTCCTTTTGAAATTTTCCCTTCCCACCGGAGGTGACACGACGTGCGGGCCCTTCCACAGCCTTTCTCACCTGGCTTTTCAGGCTATTCCCTCCAAGCCCAGTGACCCTTCTTCTATTCCCTCGCCCTCCACCCCCAGGTTTCTATCCATAAAGGTACCGACGTTTACCCCCCTAACGAAGACACCAATTTTTTTTTCCCCCTTAGGGCTCCTTTCAGGTCACCCAACCAATTCATCCTCACATATCGAGGTTTCCCCCTCCACCAAAGAACGTAGTTTTCAAGGGCGGTCCTATCCTCCTCTTTGTCTTCTCTCCATCCGGACTCCTCCTTTCTACTTCAAGCTCCTTTCGGATCGTCGCCTACCAACTTTCTCCTAACCCCTTTGCCCCCCCTTCACCCTAGATTTTACGTCCGATTTTTTTCGTTGTCTCGCTCCACGCAGCGCTCGCCGCGTTCCGCGTTCCTTTCCTTGCAGATCGGTAGAGTCGGCGCAGTTTTTCATTGGGTTGTCTGGTGGTGGGGAACCTTTAAACAAGGTTGGGGGGGGGGGTGTTGAAATTCTCTTTCGGCGATCTTACCGCGTGTCAGCTCTCCCTGGCCAGTGTGGTGTTTTTTTCTCCCCTCTTCGAAGGCATTCCCGATCTTGCAGTTCCCCCCACGACATTTTCCCTCCCTATTCCCTTTCTTCCTTTTCGCTGAAAGTTTCTGGACCTTTTCTTGAGCTACCCCACTTTTTCCCCCACATGGTCCCCCAGGGAAGTCCGCCCATACCCCCCTTTGTCCAATCCCCCGGTGACCTGGAGACGTCTAGTTGCCCTTTCCTTTGTTCTTTGTATTCGTTTCTTTTTTCCCTTGTCTGCGGTGGTTTCGTCCCACTGTGTGGTTGAGTAAAGGCCTTATCAGATCTTCCCTGTCTCAGCGCATCCCCCACTTTTTGGTACCTGCACCGTTCACTTTCGTCCGCCTGAGCCCTTGTTTCCCCAATTACGCACCCCCTTTCTGTTTTGTTCTCTACCTTTTCGCCCACAAAAAATTTTTCCAAACTTTAGCCGCGCCCTCATAGCCTCAATTTATAGTCCTGTCCGCCCAAACACCCATTTACAGCCGGAAACGATTCGTCATGCTACCGTTGCAGTCACTCTTCCAACGGGGTGAACTTCCCATTTACTCCTTTTCTCCCCCCTTTTTGGGTGTTGCCTCTTATGTGTGGAGAGGTTCCTCTTTCCCTCGTAGATATCCATGCATGAGATTCCCCACTCTTCGCGACCTGTAGATCCTCATTCATGTGTGCCATGTTTCGTTCTGCTTCCTCTGCGTTGGCTTTGTGCTTGTTGGCTCTGAAATTTCTTTGTCCCTTCCACCTTCTGGTCTGCACGTACTGATTATCGCGGTTTTCATCCCATTCCTTCTTCAGTGATTGCGCGCACAGTGATTTTCGATCCGGGCTGTCTTCCCCCCCTCTTTTTTTCCCGTTTCGCGTTTCCCTCACTGCTTACCTTGTAATCCATTGCGGAGCCCTGATTCTTGATTTGAAAAACTCGTCCGTCGCATCCGGGTTTCGGCGGTTCTTTGGTGCCACGTACGCTGTGTGAGCATATGCTTTTCCTTCTCCCCTCTTGTTGTTGTGTCTCTGATGGGTTTTGTCCCAGGGCCTGTTCCGCGGCTCCCTGGCAGTGCTAGCTCTTCACTTTTAAGTGCTTTTCACGCCTTTTTATCGCTCGCTTTTCGGACTCTCCCCCCTGGGGGCCCCCCCGTGATTAACTCAAAGTCAAGCGACCCATCCTCTCTTCCATGCTTCGCACATCGCTTGCGGCGTCATCCCGTTCCCTCAAAGGTCTCCTCAGGACGACCCTTCTCCCCAGCGTCTTCATGCCGTTCGGCGGCCTTCCTAGTCACCCTTCGCTACCTTTTCCCCTCCTCAGCCCCCCGACCACTCTGGCCTAACCATCACAACTAGGTGATTTTTCCCTCCTTCGCGTCGGCCGTTTTTTCTCATTCTTTACCCTCTTTTTCCCCTCCGCCATTTTCTCCACCCTCCAGGACACAATTAGATGCGTCCAGTTGAGGACCGGGGCGACCCCGTGGCCGTGACGAACGCCCTTTTTTAGCTTTTTTCCCCTTTCCCTTTTTTCTTACCCGCGATCTCTCGGGTCGCTTCGCCCTTGGCGGGGATGTGTGTTTGACTTCCCCCTTTTTTTCCTTGATTTCTAGAGTTGAATTTGCGCTTCTCTGTTAGCATTTGTTTGGTCTTTTCCGCCAGTCGGTTTTTTCTTTTTTTTCTTAGGAAAGATCTTCGCCTGCCTATTCACCCCCCACTTCATTAGGTTCGACCACAAACTACGTAGACAAGTTGGCGCGCTTCTTTAAGAGAACACAGGAAATGGGCGCGGGCAGCTTGCTATTTCTTTCTGCGCCACCGGCTAGAATATATCTTTTTCCTCGGGACGTTTCTTAATTAGGACCTCAAGGCCCAGTTTGCCGGCAAAACCGCCCTTTTACAGACTTCATCTAACCCCGGCGAAAGTTTCCAGAATTTCTGGCCCAGTGTTGTGCGTGGTCTCGCCCGTTGCCGGATTTGTTCCCAGGCCCGAACATTCGCGGACGCGCAGCGGGCAACCAATGTCATTCTCTGCCTGGAGACGTCCAGATTTACACAACAGTTCTCTCTCTTCGCAGGCGCATGGGTCCCTATAAATTTCCCCCTCCCCTTCTTGAATTTGGATGCAGGAGGGACACCGGCCCCGTGGTTCCTTCGGGTCGTTGTTTGGCGTGGATGTAGCCTATAGTCTCCACGGGGAGCCCCGGGTATCGGGATGATAGCCCTTCACCCATCCGGATCCTCCGGTCCAATCCGGGTAATAATCACCGGTTCCGCTCTTCTCCCTCCTTCGTTCAGCTCCTTCGTGTTTCTTCACGTTTTATCATGTTCGTGTCAGCGTTCTTCCAGAGACGTCGTCAGCTTCGGGCCTCTCCTCATCTCATGAAGAAGCACTGCGTCACGTATTCCACTCGGGTCCTTTCTCATCCTTAATTATTCCGGTCTGTTATCCGATTGGCCCTTTCTTAGAGACTGGGTTTTTGACGTCACCGACCCGGCTTTCCCCTGTTCGTGCTTCCCCCCGCTTTTCACAAGTTCCCTCAATCTCACCCCGCGATTGTCCGCGGGGCGCGCGTTTGCGTCCGACATTCGCGGAGCTTTGGTTCGTTCCTCCCCTTTCCGGTGTTTGTTAGTTCTATCTCCAACCCCCGCGTTTTTTTTTGTGTTTGGGCGTCTGCCGGTCCCCTCTGAGCGGGGTGTCAGCCGTTACGGGTTTGGGCACACCCAAACTTTTTTTATGCCCTTGGCTCCTTTTCGTTTTTCTTTCCAGACCCCAGGCTCCATCAGATCTACTTATATCCAGACGCACTACCAAGGTGGGCGTTTGGTATTCCCCAATTCCTTCCCTGCACCGGCCTGGCGCAATAGCCTGGCGCTCCCCCCACGACTCTCCGTTCACTTCAGCGGGGAGTTTGAACGAACACCCACGTACGGCCTCGGTTGCGCTCTCATTTACGGATAGACCCAGATTCTTCCGTTTTACCAAGAACCTTTTTTCGCTGCCTTCCTCTCCCAGAACCCCTTGCGCCCCGTTGCTCTTCTGCGATCCGCACCCCCCTCCCCCCGGACCCCCTCTTCATTGGTTCCGCATCTTAGTCGTCAAGTGTGATCCCCTACCTATGCTCTACTCTCCGGCCCTCTTTTGTTCCAAGCCGATTCGCGACCAAGACAGGCCTGCCATGAGGCGTTGTCTGTTTTCCGATACCTGCAGTTCGCCCCAAAAGGACCCTCCTTGGAAGAATTGCTTTAGCAGCTTTGTAGCTTCGTCCCACTGCGATTCGGACCCCCCCGAGCTTTTTTGACGTCGCAACCGCTGGTCCATGGCCGCGCCACCCCCTCCCCGTTAATTATTCCCCCTCCCTCGTTTGGTTCCTTCTGGAATGAGACGCGCGCATGTTATGCGTTTTTCGCGCAATGCGTCTCGTTTGGTCGGCTGTATGTTCGGCTTGCAATGTCCAGCAAGTTTACCCAACCCGGTCATCCCGACAAAACCCCAAAATGCTCCCCCACTTCTTCCCCCCCCCCTTTCCCTCCTACTACTCCGCCCCTAACCCACCTTTCCACACCCTTCCTTCCGTAAGCGCCTTGCCCCGGATCTTTTTAATGGCGCCTTTTTTTCACTGGGGATCCAAACCCTTGTCGCACCAGTTCCAACGCACTGGCCTGTTCGTCCCCCGCAACGGTTTCCCTCTCGTGGCCGGTTTGGTGTTGGGGCCGGCACGGTTGAAAATGCGCCTGAGGTTTCTACGCAAGTAGCTCTCCTTAATGAGGGCTCCCCCGCCAGTTTTCCATGATTACACGTTGTGTACAAAGAGTTTTGGTGCCCGATGGGGTTGAGTAGGTGTTTTTGCTGTCGGATTGAGCGAATTGGGTTCGCTTCCTGGCTTTCGTCCTTGAGCCCCCTTCCCTGCTGGCTGCGCATCTGTGGCGAATATTACCCACTTTCCTTGCCTCTCCTTTTGAAACTGGACACACTGCACTGTATTGGATCGGGCTGCTGGTGGATGTGATGACCTTCTTTCCTTTCTGCCCGCCCCCAAGTTTTTCTCCATGCGAGTCCCTCCTCTCCCGCCCCTTTTAGTCCTTCCAGCATTTCGTGACGCGCTATCATCCCCTTTTCGGCGGGGCCGTGCCACTTAGTGAACAGTCTTCCCTTCCTCCGCCGTTTTTTTTAGGTACTCTTGATTCCAAGGGTTAATGGACCCCTCGCCCCCAGCCCCCTTATAAGTATATTGGCGTTCCGAACCGCGGTTTGGAGTCCTTTGCGGATCGGGGGGCTGGCTTTTGCTGGAGAATTCTCTGAAGTGCTCGGCCCTTGCCTAGTTGATCACGTCCCGCCCTGAGCCTTCTGCTTCTGCGATTCTCTCACTGCCCGGATCCCTGTACATACGCGGATTTGCGTCTTACCACTGGCGTCCTTTCCCTGGTGAAATCGCCAGCATTTTCTGGACTTTGCTGCGCGCTCGAAAGTCCGCACCCCTTCGCTAAAATTTTTTTCCGGACAGCAAATCTCCCTTCCCTCCCCCCTCTTCTGACCCCTTTTCCTATTTGATCTTCCTCACGCCGCGTCCGTCTTGATTTTTTTTTTTTCCATACTGTCGATACTACTTCTGACTCGGAACAGCCGTCCTACGATCGTTCCTTTGCCCCCTTCTTTTAGCTTTTTTCCCTTCGACCCCTTTCTTTCGTTTTTTTACCCTTCCGGCCTTACTCCCGGTCCGGTGTCCTTTGTGAGAGTCCCCAGAGGGACGCGGCGCGATCAATGGAGATCCGGGCCACCTTATCTTCTTCCCTTGTTTTTTTTTGCATTAGTAATTGCGGGGTTTGATTAGCGTATTGGGTTAAGTTCTGTAGGAGGAGCGGTGTGGGTGTGTCGGTTCGTTCGGTGTTTGTCAATTTACCAAAGTCCCCAAAAAAGCGCGTTTGTTTCCGCTTCATCCACGGTCCTCATGTTCTCTTCATGCAATTTCAAACACAACCCCCGGTTTCAATACCCCCGCCTCCTTTCTTACCCCATCCCAGCTCTTTTCTTCATCTCCAGTCACCTGCAAGATATGACCAGATAGGAGAATAGTTATCCCTCTTGGGTGTGATTTCAATTCCCTTTTTCCTCCCCTTTTATTCCCTACCTTCCGCTCCCCCTTATCTAAGCCATATTTGGTTTATCGAACAGCAGGGTTACGTTTTCCAGAGAGACTGCAAAGATTTTTTTTTTCAGGCCCCCCACTCCCCCCTCCAGCCCCACCTTTCTCTCTGCCCTTTTTTTTAGTTTGTGATTATGTTAGTAGTTCTCTATTTTTCTGAAGGGAGGGAGATGGGGACTGAATGTCACGACCTTCTTTACGCTTGCCCTTCCGGATTCCCCCCCCCGAGGTGCTCGGTGGCTTGCCCTTTCTACCACCGGCCATTGTTGGGATCCCCAGTGATAAGTTTTTTCCTCCTTCTCTGCCGCCCTTCCACGTCACAGTGAGCTTAATGTCGATCCGAGGTTCTCTGTCCCTTTTTCTTCTACGTAGTGTGTGCCCCCCATTGCTCCCTTAAGAGTTCCTATCTTGGTCCCCGACATTTATCACTATTTAAGTAACGAGGACAGCCTGTTCGTCTTTTCCGACGGGAAAAGCGCTTGACCACCCCCTTGTCCTCCCCCCTTTTTCGTAAGAGTCACTGTTTGAAACACATTCACCCGACCCCGGACCAACCTAGGCCACAACCCCCCCCCCCCCCCCCCCTTTTTTTTCCTCCTTTTTTTCTTCTCGCGCGTGTTGGTTTCCCCGCTAGTGTTGTGTTTTGCCGTTTTTTCCCCGCCGTGGGTGCCGGTGTTGATCTTCCTTCTTGGTGCGTCCTCTCGACTTTTTTGGGTTGTTGTTTTTTTTTGTTTTGTCCAATCTCCCCGGGTTTGCAGCGACGTTTTTTTTGTTTCGCAGTTCCTGTACATGACGGTTTGGATGAATTTCAGAGTCCTCCCCCCCCCTGTATGCCCCCTATTTGTGCGCCGGAAGACATGACGCCAAGCATCAGTCTCTGATATCCCCTCGCACTTAACCATTTTTCGTGTCAATAAAGGCCCTTTGGTTTGGACACCCCTCCTCGACCTTCTTACTTCTGCTCTCCCACTGCGTGGCAATTTTTCCCAGGCAACGTAGCCGCGTGGCTGAACCTCAACGACACTCTTGTCAGCCCTTCCCTCCTCCCACACAGCTAGACCTCTATCCTTATTTTTCAAGCCTGCGGATCGGTCCGACCATCCCCTTCCTCCCCGCACCCCGTGCTTATTGCGCAATCATGCAATTGAGCCCTCCCATGGTCTCCCCCCCCTTTATTCGCATCAGGTTTTCCCTTTTCGCAGAAAAAAAAATCGGGGCATTTGGCCCCCCCCCTTGTATATCTTTGCGACAGTGTTTTGTTTTCCCCGGGCCGGCTTTGTCAAAGCACTAAGCCATGGCGTTCCTACAGATGTTCTGTCTTGCACGATCTTGCATTTAACTACACTCTGTCCCACATTCCATTTCCCCCTTTAGACCCCTTTTTACTATCCCGCGGTGTCGGGTTTTTGCTTTTTTTTGCCGAGAGCGTGGTCTTTGTCCCCCCGTGCCGGACGCCCCCCTAGTCCACCCCGGTAGGGTGCACTATAGCCAGCGGTCCTTGGCATTGTTCCTGTTGTTTTTTTTTGGTCGCCGTTCCCCTGTCTGTTATCCTTTTTCTGATTTTCCATTTCCATTTTCTCTTGTGGTTGCCACTTTTTTAGGTCATCACGGTATCTTACAATTATCCTCTGCAAGCGCATATCCTTTTTTTTTTTTTCCTGTGCCCCCACCAACCCTTTCATAACCTCCCTGAACACTGGTTTAACGCTAGCATACCACATAATTTTCATGAACCAGTCTCGAGCTGTTCGCCGCCCCCATGTTCTGGCGCGTTTTTGGATTCCCCACCTTTCGCCCCCCCGATTCCATGTCTCCTTTCCTTTTCCCATCCATGGCCAATTTTTTTCCCCGGACTTTCCTCAGTTTTTCCAGTCCTTTTTTACCGCCGAGTATTAGCGCGGCGGTTCCCTGCACATGTAATTTCACCTCCGTGCCCCTGCTTCTGTGGCTTCCTCCAGGGGCCTCCTTTATTTGTGTCCCCGTTTCCTTTGGAGGGCTGATTGCTGTTCGAATTGAGTTTGGGTTTCGCTAATGTCTTTGCGGCGCATATTTGATTCTTCGCCTTTCTTGCTAGTCTTGGCCCGGGATCACGCGCCCCGACGTCATTCGATTTTTTTTTGGAGTCCTGTGATTGCGTCGGTTTCTTTTCCCGCTGAGCGTTAATCACGATCTGGTCCTGCCTTCATCTATTTCTCCCCGCGTTTCCGACACGTTGGTCTGGAGTTGCAGTTCTCTTTTTTTCGGCCGCGCTGTTCCGATTCCTCTCTCTTTTCTTGTTGTTGTTGAGGTCTTTACGGAAAGTAGGCACAGGCCCTCCGACACGGATGATAGCGAGTGCTTTTCATCGCTTGGTCTCTCTGTTTTTTTTCCTCGCCCCTTGCACGCGATTTATTCCTTCTTCTTCAGTGACGCCTTTGTTTCTGCTCCCCTAGCCTTTATCGAATCATTTTCGCCCTTGCGCGTGAATGCCGGCTGTTCTCCCCGTAAGGCACACGCCCGCGTTCCCGGGCCCTCTGTGCGCTCTTTCCTTTGGACTTCTTCTTCTTATATCCTACATCTTTGACCTCTTCACCCCACTTCCTCCCCCCCTTTCTTTTCCCGGCCAGTTTTGTTCATGTATGTGATTCCAGCGGCCGCGTCGGACCTTTTTCGGGAGCATGTACATGGCCCATGTCTCCTTTTCCCGATCCTTCACCCTACACAATGTCCGTTTTTTTTTCCCCCCCTCTTCTTTGGGCAACCTCTTTTAAATTAGGAGGACTTTTTTTGCGAACCCTGTGGCTATTGTGAACACGACGCCCGTCGGCTTGGATCGGGGGTTTGCCGGCACCCCCTTTGTTTTTTTTTCCTAGTCCCCCCGATAGCCCCCCCTTTCCCCCCTTCTCAAGCATTTTCCTTGCTCGGTTTGGGTTTTTTTTTTTTGAGAATTTTGAGGAGAATCTGTTTAGCATTTTGTCGGCACTCTCTGAGTTTGTGCTTTTCTTACCATACCAGATCTCCCCCCATGAACCAACCTTGTTTAGGACTTCTGACCGCGGACGATGCGCTCCCCCCACGAAGAATGTACCGCCCCCTTCCGATGTCCTCTCCACAGTGCGCCTCGTCCCCTCTTTTTTCCGTCATCTACGTTGATCGACTTTTATATTGAGCGGCCCCTTGGTTCAGGATCCCCATTGACGGCAACCCCGCTCAAGTGGTTCCCTCCTTCAGCGCAACTTGCCTTCCCCGGCTTTTTTCCAGCCTTCTTTCCCTTTTCAGTTACTTCTTTCCAGGCCTACATATCTCGACCTCTGGCAACGGCTGGCGGCGTGACACTGCGGCTGAACACCTTCTCTCTGCAGAACCAGGGTGCTTGGGTGACCTGCTTTTTCACTCCCTCTCTTTCTTACTATACGCAGGGTGATCGGTTGTGAGAGGGAAATTTTTTTCTCGCCAAGAGAGTCAACAAGCGTTGGTGCGCGGTTCGGGTCTTCTTTACACTTTGCACTCTTTTCTGCCGCTGTCTTTTTAGCGTTCTCGGTTCTCGAGCGGATTCAGCTCGATTCTTCTGCCGATTGCGCCTCTATCGTGTGTGCACTTCCTCCTTTATATCCTTGCTTCTGCTCCCTTTAATTTTTTTTTTTCTTTAATCAAACTGAAAACCGCCTTCTTTTATTTTCCGACTTTTACCAGTTGACACCCTCCCCCCCACCATTGTAACAGCTGATGGCCTAGCATCCTTGGTCTTTCTTTTTCCTTTTCCCCCCTCTCGCGTAACCCCTTGGGTCCTTTTCCGGTGCGGTTTTTTGTTTGCGGTTCACCCTTCGAGACGTTTAAGTGCCACCCCGAAACTCCTGGCCGGCAATTTCGCATGTCCCCACCGCTGCGTATGTTTTTCTTGCCCGTCCTCGCTTGTTTGACCCCCTCTCTCCAAACGGCCCCCCTTTTTTCAGAATGTGAGTTTTATCCTGTGGGACTGGCCTCAATTGACGGCCACCATTTCAGCACTCACTTCTTTTTCCCGCTTTTACCTTCCCCCCCATCTTGATCCCTGCCACTTCTCAGGAGTCCCCATGGTGACGTACCAGCCAAGCTTGCATCCCCGTCTCTGCTCTCCTCTGACTCCCTTTAACCAGTGGTTGGTTCTCTTCACCCCACCACCCCTAGTGGCACTGACAGGTGTTGAAGACGGGTCCTTTTCCAAGGCTAAAATTCCTTTTCCCCCCTGAGATACGCAATGGCGCCCACCCCTCTTTACACTTCACTTTTTTTCAGAGTTTTTCTCTCTCACTTTGTCGGCATGGGGGCCACAAATAGCGAGTCTCTCGGACTAGACCATTTTTTATGCCCCTTGCCCTTTACCTTCTGCTCCTTGACTCATCCACTTTTGGGTGCTTTTCACCGCGATCTGGCCTGATTTCTGAGTCCCCCAACGCGATACCAATGCCAGTCATTGACTCCAGTAGTACCTTCCAACACCCCACCCACCCCCCCCAGGTCAACTGCTCCTTGCTTCTTGACCCTGGATTGCAGGGCAGGGGACGGTTTCAAGCCGGTCGTGGTTTTTGTCCCTCTAATTTGCATGTCCTTTTTCGATTCGTTTCCCCCCCCTCTTCAGCTCTTTCTTTTACACGGACCCTTGCTGTGTCATGAGACCCTTTTCTTTCCAGCGGTTCTGACACTGCCGGTTTGGTCCACCCCCTCCCTTTTGTTTCCGTCCCACTTGAAATTCCCCACCCGTCCGCTTCCACATATCCTCCCGGTTTATAAATCAGGCAGGTGCCCCCAGAGGAAGACGCTCCCTGGCCCTCCTTCCGCTTTTTCCATTTCTTCCCCTCTGGTTTTTACACCATTTTATCTTTTTTTTTTCCCCCCCGGTAAGTAGTCTCTCTCTCCGTTGCGTGGCACAATATCACGGGACGCCGACCCCCGTAATTGTCTCCCCCCCCTTATCCTCCTCATTCCTCTTTCCCCTCCCCCCCCCAAACTTTTCAAAAGGCCGAGTTTCTTCTCTTGCCCGGAACGTTTTTTGCGCCGTGTGTTACGACTTTTTGATCATTAACCATGTCGCACGGCATCTTTCCTTTCCTTCTCAGGTTTTTGTTCTGCGCGTTTCCTCCTCGCTATTGACTCCCGCGGAGATCTTGTCGACGGCGTTTCCTTCTAAGTAGAATCCATTCTTATTCTTTTCCTTGCCTCTACGCTCTCTTCCCCACATATCTTATCCTGCGCCAGTTGCTTTATGCTTCTCCATTTAGCGCAGGTTTCCCAATTGGGGCTTTCAGCCATTTCCATTGGATGCGACTGGTCCCCCCCTTCCTCTTCGTAATTCTCTGACTCGACCCCCCCTTTTCATCCGGGTTTCGCTGTGCGCCGTTCTTTCGCTTGGACGTTCCACACCCCGCCGGGGCCGATCTTGCGATTGATTCTCAAAGAAGACATCCGCTCCTTCTCCCCCTTCCTTTCGTTCCGCTATACTCAGTTTTTCTTTTCATTTCATGGG
>Ga0179593_1666763_pt1 | contig 15899 bp, 18 predicted proteins | sample CZODoug2_1_08_16_FD_185931 | JGI IMG/M metagenome (GOLD analysis project Ga0179593, IMG submission 185931) | Vadose zone soil fungal communities from Angelo Coast Range Reserve, California, USA - CZODoug2_1_08_16fungal (PacBio error correction) | ecosystem: Environmental > Terrestrial > Soil >... | reverse complement strand
CCCTTCCCTTTCGCTTTCCTCCGGCCCTTCTCTTTTTTTGGTCCTTTCATGAGGAAGTGTCCCCGGTGGTTCACCTCTGTTGAAAGCTCTTTTTCACGGGCGCACGAGGAAGACTCCCTACGGGACCCCCCCCAGCTTTCAAAGAATTTCTCCTCAGGTGCTCATCTTTCAATCCGCTGTTACCTTGACTCCACTGGCGGATGGCGCTTCAAGTTCCCCCCCCTCCCTCCGTGGCAAGTCTCCTAAATTCCTCACGAAGAGGAAACGCCCCGTACTGCCCCCCCCGCTGATCGTTCCCGTACGGACCGCCGGTCTCGTTCCAATCCTCGCCCCTTTGATCTGTCCCGAATAGGTTTTTTTTTCCCTCCTCACTTTTTGCGTACAGAGACGAGGCCCCATTATCTGAGTCGGTCCACAGGATGCAGGTTTTTTCTCGCGTCCCCAGAAGAAAACCCCCGGTTCTGACCGTTTTCTCTACGAGCCCCCCATTAAAGGGGATTTTCCCAAAGGTCTACCTGAAGGTCCGATCGTTTCGCTGCCCCGCGCCACGGCCCTGGATTTTCTCCTTCTTCCTCCCCACCCCTCAACTCTTCTTTTGGAGTTCGCGCGTGAACTCGAGTCCCTGCGGACGGCGTTTGGCTACGGTGGAAGCTCGTAAACGTAACGTGCGCTTTTTTGACCTTTTTTTTTTAGTCGCACCTTCCCGAGCGCTATGGTTCCAATTCTCCCCACCAAGCGTAGGAGAGGTTCTTTTTCGTTCATTTTCTCTTTACCCTCGGCACCTGCACTGGTCACCCTTACTGAATTTTGGCTCTTTTTCTTCCCCTCGAGGAACATGCCAGATAGAGACTTGTTCCACGTTTCCCCTCCTGAGCGGACGTGGTGGCGCCCGATTCTCCAGCTTCTTTCTAGTACAAACTCCCGCCGATTTTTTGAGCAGGAGCGGCATTCCTTCACGTCCTCCCCATCCCCTTGTCTTGAGTTCCCTTTCTGGGATTGCGCTGAATCTTCCCCCTGCCTTGAAAACGATTCCGTCGATTCGATCCTCCAATGAGAGCTAGGACCGGCGGTCCCGGTTTTTTTCTCCCTCTCCGATGCTCGACGCCTCCTCGTCTTTTCCCTTTCCCGACCATGTCGACCTATCTGGCCGGCATCATCCTTTCTTTTTTCGTTTTCCACGAACCTCTTTCTTGGTAATTCCGATGAGTCTCTCTCTTCCCACCATCTGTCTCGAGAGACAGAAGGCGACCACCCGCGCCCCCGCTCTACTTCTGTGTACATCTTCGCAAACCTGGCGTGTAGTCGCGCTACCTCATCCCTGATTTTGGTCAACGTTCCGCCCCCTGAATAATTCTTGCTCAGTCTTCCCGCGACTTTCTTAGTTTTTTTTTTATCTTACGTTCGTACCGTTTCTTGAGATTTTTTCTAATCACGGGTATGCTTTTTCCTCCATGCTCCCTGAACCCTACGCTTCATTCTTTTGTGCGATTCCGACCGCCCTTGATCCGGTGCTTCGGACTTGTAATCGCCCACTTTGTGCTCTAAATCCTTCGTTGAACAGAAGACCGCCCCTCGGCTTCCTTAAGCTGGACTGTGATGTTGCTTCACAGAAGAGCACTTTTCCTCACCGTCCTTTGAAATGATAGACCTGTTTTCTTACTTATTTTATATTCGATCTTTCCAATGCCCCCCTGAAAGTGACCAATTCTTATCATCCGCCTCGTTTTGATTCTTCCTAGATTGCCCCTCCCCCCTCCCTTGAAAGCTCTCTCTCGCTGAATCGCTTCTGAGATTGTGTCCCCCCCTTAAACTGAAGTAATAGTGTTTTTCTATTCTTCCTCCTTTTTCCCCAATGCCCCTACGGCGACAGCTCCTTGCCAGCCACATCCACGGATTGGTGTTCACGTCCGATACCGACGAAAAGGGCGCCAATTGCCCGTCCCCCGTTTTTTCCTTTTTATTGTTCTGAAATTTTTTATTTCTTTCTCGTTGAGAGATTGGGTCCTTTTCCGATGCATTGGTATTTTTTTTCGTTCGATCTTGACGAGCCCTACAAAATCTCCCCGACCCTGCCCGTGTTCTTATTCGATTCTCGCAAGCTTTTGGACCCCCCCCCCCCATCAGCCTTTCAATGTCGACGTCGAAACACCTTATCCCTCTTTTTTTTTTTTTGAGGGGGGTTGAGCGTCGGTCACCATGAAAGGATACTGAGGGTCTCAGCCTTTCTCACCCGATTCTAAAGACACTGTAGTTTTCCGTCGGCCTGCCCGGCACTCGTGTGAGCGGGTGGTTTTTCCCCCTTGCTACGGCGTTTCGCGCCCCAAGCGTGATTGCGTCATCACAGCACGCGCCCACTTTCAACTCTGACTCCCTTCCCTTTCAATTAAGTTCAATGTTTTTCCGGTATCTTCTTTCCCCACCTTCGGCCGCAACAGGCGGCGGACGGATCCCAAGGTTACTGCGTCTGAGTATGTGGGGCCGAGGATCTTTCCCCTCTCCCCCTCGTAGACATCGCCCTGAGGGAGTCATCCCTTTTTTCCTCAGTTTCCCGTGACTTTATTGAGCCTTTAAGGAGTGTCCCCCTTCTATGGGTCAAGGACGCAACGCGATTGGCGCTTTTTGGCTCTTTCCCCTTGTTTTTCAACTCTTCTCATAGGTCGCCAAACGGCTCCTTTACAACAGATCATACACAGTCGATCATGGGTGCCAAACTTGCGGGCTTTTCGACTTTTTTTTCCTTTACGATTACGGTCTCCACCCGGAAGTTTAACTTGCCTCCAGTGACTTTAACCAAGTTTTTGATGTCTTTTTTTACGAGTCCCGAGAAAGGTGCTGCCGGTCTCATTAATTCTTTTCTCCTGAGTTCGGGATCTGGTCCTCGTTCCGCCTTCCTTCGTTCCCTTTCTCATTCTGAAAGTCATTACACCTTCTTCGAACAAGCCACACTCCCCCCACTATTCAAAGGGCCTCGCTTTTCTTTGAGACATCCTTAGAGTGAAATTGATACGATTTATTTGGAGGGAATACCCAGAGCAATGTAGAAGTAATGGATTGAAGTTTTCTTGGCGACCTCCTTCAGATGTGAAAGTTTCTTTTTCAGTCATAGGAACATTCCAGAAGAGGAGAGGCCCCCAGCCTTTTGACTTTCTCCAATAAGGTTAAAGTTCCGCCGGAAGATCTTCCCCTGAAGGTTTTAAATCCTGATCGGCTTTTCGAGAGCTCGATCTACACTGAAATGGTCCACCCAGTTCCTCGTCAACTGTTTCTACGCCCTTCCATCATCCGTTTCCGGTTCTCAAGTTTCTTTCCATTTTTTTTTCTAGACATAAAATATTTGCCTCCTCCCTACCATGGCATTTACTGCCAGCCCTTTCCAGCTTCTTCAGAATTTTTGGGCTGATTAGCTGATGACTAAGAGAGATCTTTCTGATCACACGGCCGCAAGTTTTTCAGAGGTCCCCTCTGATCGGCTTTTCTTCCCTAGATTCCCCCGCATGAAGGGGAATAGCCCCATCCATAGCTTCTTTTTCAATTTCTCATGATTGTCTCAGTGAAATCTTTGAAGAGTCATGCCCCCGGAGAAAACATTAGCTTCCCATTACCATCCCCCTCATGACGGTTGGTGGTGATCCTCGTGACTGATTGGCCTTTTTCCTTTCTCAAAGCCGACCACCAACGCTTCGTTGGCGCCATTTTTGGTGTCCCTCGGTACACCACGTCGCGTTTCAACTCTTTTCCCTCCCCCGCTTCTTTTTTTTTTTTTTCTTCGCCGTAAGCGCGCAACCCCTCGTTTCGTCACTTTTGGATCGCCTTCCTAAATCCCCTCTACGTTTCAGACACTCTCTGTCCCCGTTGTTTTCCCCCTTAAACTCGGGCACCAAGCTTCCCTTTATGTTATAGATTTTCCACACTATTTTCCCCGTTTGCTTCTGGCCCAATTACCTGCTCCCGTGCGACCTGCAGCATCCGAAAGCTGGCATCGTACTCTCCCTTCCCCTTTTTTTCCCCTCTTCCCCCCCTTTTCTCTGGGTTGCGGGATTCTGGAACTCCCCCTTCTTCCCGGCCCGATCCCAGCGTGTTGTTTTGAATGCTTTACTGTTCTTGACTTTCGGACCTTTGTCAACTAAGTTTTGAAAAGTAGCCAAGGTAGGCTATTTTCGCCTCTCCTCCGGACCTAAGATGTACAGATTTCCCAAGCAATTGGTGTATATTTTCTCTCGGTCTTCCTTAGGTCGTCTTCTCGCTCCTTGCCCCTCCTCTTTCCGCGGGACGCTCCAGATTCCACCTTTTCCTGAATCCCACCCCATCCCCCTTCCTTCCTCGTGCGCTGGCTGCGTACTTCCCTCCACCTCCCTCTTTTTCTCCTCACCGTGTTTAGAGAGATCTCCGGTGCTGAAGAATCCTCCCCGTTTTCCCCCTCCCTGACAGCTGTTGGTGGATTCATTTTAAACCCTTGGCGTGCTCCCTTGCCCCTCCCTTTAGGCCTTGGCGAGGCCTAAGGACTTCCTCTCTCCGCACTCCTTTTTCTTCCCGAACATTCTTTTCCGAGGTGCTCCTCTCCGATTCCTTCCCCCGAGGTTTCCCGCAGCTACCTGGCGATTTGCTCGGGTGCCTCCTTTCCCTAATAACGCCAATCCCGAGGTTTGACAACAGTCCACTTCCCCCCCTCTGTTCTCTGGAGGACGGAACTGACCAGCCCATCCGCACCCACCTCCCCGGTGCGAATTCTGGCGTGTTTCAATTTATTTTAATCTTCCCCTCTTTCGGATTTAAGTAGATCGAACCATTGTCTCCAGTCGTTGTACGATCCCCCTCCCGTCCTCTACCCCTTTTCTCCCCCTTGGTATCTTTTCCCGTCCGTCTCACAGACTTTTGCCCAGATCGTTTCTAGCCACGTCTTTCACCCCTGGTCTTCGATACTTTCCACCCGATTTGTGCCGGCTGGACCTGCCCTCCCCCGCCGTTTTTCCCCGAGTTGAGAAAACTTAAGTGGTGGATTTTTCCACCATGTTCTCGTCTGGTACTTTTCGTGCGACACGTCCTGATTCCCTTCGCAAGGTTCACTTCCTGAGCAAGAGGACTTCCCTGTCGAAGCTGGGTTCCTAGCTTTTTCAGGCTTTTTTCCCGCCGTCCTGGCGCACGAAGGAAGCATGCCAGAGCGATTGTTTGCCCTTGCGGCAAGCTCCCCACCGATCAATGATTCGTTACTCTTCTTGTAAGGAAAGAGAAGAGGAGCGAAAGCAGGCCTATTCCCCCTCCCCTCGCGAAGAAAGAGAAGAAAGCGGGACACTGATCCTGGCTTCGGGGGAGGAGGATGAGGAAAGGGGAGAAGCATTAGCGTCGGCGCCTGGACGGCCTTTCTCTGCCCGCGCATTTTCCAGCACCCGGCACCCTGAAAGCCTTCGAGAGCATTCGGACGGGATCCCACTTTTCTCTTAGGCCCCTAGTTCTCTCGCTTTCTTTAAAACCTCCCCCACGGCGATGACTCCGGTATTCCCCCTCTTAGACCTGCTCCTGTTGCCCCAAAGATTTCATCCCGTCGATTCCCGCGCCCGACCTCCGATCCGGAGCTTTCTTTTACCGCCTGCTTCCTGTACGTTCCCCCGTGAACCGGCTGTCGTTCGTCAACACAGCTCTTTTCTTGGAGCCGGATTCTCTTGCTGTTTCCGGCTTTTTCCAAATCACATTTAACGTGCACCCTCTCTTCGTACGGCTCCCCTTACCCCTCCAGAGCCATTTTTCAAGGACTTCACCTGTTCCGTTCAGCACCCGCTCATCCCTCTCCCGGTCTCTCTCCTGATTCGGACTTTACGTTCTTTACTCTCTGCGATTTTTTATCGGTGTCTTTCTCGACTAATCCCCAACGGTTATGATTCCCCTTTGTGAATTCACCCAGGCCGGCTCTCATTAGGAGTGCCTTTTTAGATCCTTTTATCGCATTCTTCGCCGAGTGAGTCTCACTTTTGACGTGCACAGACTTCCTCAGATCCCCATCACCCCAAGCCCTGAGGCTATGCAAGCTGGGGGGGTTTTGTCCTTTTTGAAACGACTCGGAGTTCTGGCGAGACCCCCTCCCAGCCGCACAGACGCAAGTTTTTTCCTGCCCTGAATTTCCTTCTATTTGGCGCGAACTTCCTCTTGGAAATCAATTGATGGACCCCCTTCGTCCAATAAGCCCATCCGCGCGTTGTGCTCTCACCCGCTTCGTCCTCAATCAAAGGCTTTCTAGTCTCCCATGTTAGCAGTTCTGCTCTTTTCTTACCAGTTAACCCCCAATAATCGTATCCGCCTTCCGTGATTTCTTTTCTCCCATTACAAGTCAAGGCGAAGCATCCTCGCCCCGGTTTGACGCCGACGTTTTTTTCCCTCGAGAACTACCACCGTTTTTTTTAAGGGAGTCTTGCTTCCCCTTAGTTTTTTTTTCCGCTTGGAGTCAGCCCTCAGTTTATGCTCTCGTGGCTTTTCTAGATATAAGATTGGTTTTCAGTTTTTTCATACTTTCCAGATATCCACACTCTTTTCCTACTGACAGGACTTCGAAACGGTCCTGTGCTTAGTGATCCCTGCGTTTACCAGAATAGCCGTTGGCTCCTCTTCCCCCCCCCACTTCAAGGTGTCTATGGTACTCCGAATTCCGTTGTTTTTGGGCCGGATCTTTCATTGTGGCAAGAGCGGCCCCCTTACCGTGCTTTTCCTGAGGGCTTTGGGTGGCGACAGCTACCCACAGCGTCCTCTGGGGCGTTCCGGAATGCCTGGGCTTGCACGCCCCCTCGATGGGTTGGGGCCTGTTCCTTCTTTATACCGGCGCAAACCAATCCTTTGATCTACATCTCACCCTCTGGCGGCTGACTACACCCAACCCTCCCTTGACTCAAAGTATCTCCCTGGGGCCTCCTTGACAAAAAGTCAGTGGGATCGACCCCCCTGCGGCTACCCCCTTCTTTGACTTCTTCTAACCTGTGAAGGGTTCGAGGCCCGACGATTTTCGTCACATCTCTTCTGGTTCGGTATGCCCCTTTCTCGACAAGTTTCCCCTTCATTAGTTTTTAGACCTTTTGGGCAACGCTCTATGAAGCTTTCAAAGCGCCCTTTGTTCCATCTCGATTTTGTCCGGGGTTTTTTAAGGCTTTGATCTTTTCGCCCAAGGCCTTTCCCGCTCTTTCCCCCGTCGCTTCATGGTTCGAACCTCTATCGCTGTGCTCGCCTTCCTTTTCCTTCCCCCCGACCTGGCCAGCTCATCCGACAGGTTTTTTTGATCTTGAGACTCTCTAGTCGGTAAGAAACGGTCACGTTTTGTTTTTTTTCTCTAGCCGCCGCTTGCTTAGCCGATCCCGATTCCCGGCCGGTAGTGTATACAAAGCGCCTGAAGACGGTCTGTTTGCCTTGCTAGGGATTCCAATCATAACCTTTAGTCCCCTCCAACTTTTCGAACCAGCGACCCTGACAAGCCTTCTCTCCCGAATTTCTTCCTATGAGCCGTTTCTTCATGTTCTCCTCTTATGCGGATCGAGACCACATCTCCTTTTTTCTCCTGCATGTTCCTGGATCTTAACTGGATTTACTGGTCCGACCCGTCCCTGTGATTTCCTGTATGGTGGTGTTCACTATGCCTTTTTATAGACGAATTTAGGTGCATTAACGTTTTCTTTTGACGCCCCCGCCCCTCAAGGCTTCAGCGTAAGCCCTTCCACGGCCCCCTCTCCTTTCAGACCCGCTCCGGATAGCGCTTTCGCCGCGTTTCATGATTTTTTCCCCACCCTTCCCAGGTTCTCCTCTTTTTCCCGACGCTTCTCATCGACGTTTTAGGTTCCAGACATTTCGCTTTTCCTGCAGCGCATCGTTGTCGCTGCCCCTCCCCGGTATTTTCCGTGAAGTGATATATTTTCCTTTCTCAGGATCGCCCTAGTTTTTGCAGGTGAATAGCTTGGCATATCATCTCAGTCCAAAAAGGATAGCCCCTGTCCGCATGTCCCCTAAGTGACTCCTTCCAGATACCCCTTCATGGGTCCCCGAGAGAACAGGAGATAACTTCAGGATTTTTTCCCATGCCTTTCCATTGGACATCTGTGCCTCTTCGGGTTTCCTCCCTAAGCTAGACTAAGACCACTGCAGAATTTTTTCGACAGGATTCATCACCTACGGCTTTAATTGCCTTAGACCCCCTTCCCCGGTTGCGCCAAGGGTTGTGGCTATACCCCCCCGTGTTTCCTCCCCTAGGTTCCACGCCGGATGGATATATCAGACGAGCGAATGAAATCCTTTTGATTTTTTGGCTCGCCCGCGAACTCCACGGGGTGGAGTTCTCTTCTTTTTTACACTTCAGACCTTTAAGGTACATGATCCTTTTGTGTTCTTCCTCTCCCACTAGATTGTCCTCTTTTGTTTTGCTAAACGCTTAGCCACGGTGAGTAAGCTCGTCCCCTGTTCTGTAAAGCCTTTTCCTGTCCACGCCCGATTCGGAAAACACCCCGTTTTTGAGTGAGGGACTCGCCGGTTCCGTACTCCCCCCTAGAAGTTGGTGTTAACTGAAGTTCTTTTCTGGTCTTAGTACTTGATGCCCATTGCCGCCCTCCGGCCCCCAGGGTTCATCGCCATTTAGGGAAACCTAGTGTCCTCTTATTCATCTTCTCTGTTTCAGCTCTGTCAAACGGACAAGGGGATTTTCCCCTATGGCGGTAGATCCCCGGCGTAGTATTCGTGACCCCCGCTTGGACCGAAGACAGTTCTTTTCTTCTCGACCCTCTCCCGGCCCCTCCCTTTGGTGAAGAGAGCCTTTATTAGAACCTCTATATCTATTATTTTTCTCCCCCTTTGTTTGATACACTGAACTCTTCCACCCCTGCCTCTCCCCCCCCTTCCCCTTTCGACGAGGTGCTTGGGTAGTAGTAATGAGGCCCGTGAAACCTGGACACGTCAAGCCCTCAAAGAAGATTTGACACGGTCTCGAGAAGGCTCCAAACCCTTAAAGTTTTCCCCTCCCCCCCTTTTTAGTTTTCTGGTGTGCGACATATCATTTCCTCAGGGCCACATTTACTTCTCCTGTCCTCGGGGCCGAAACTGACGGACAACTCCCCGTAAAAGCCATGTGGCGGTTAGGCCCCCCTTGCTCCCCTTCAGGGGGAACGGAGAATTTCCCCCCTTACCCCCCCGTCTGAAGTTTTTCCCAGTACGGAAAAGCCTCGAGCCCCTTTCCCGATAATCCCCACGGATTGAACGGGGTGGCTATGGGGCGTTCCTTTCGACCTGGCTTTCCCAGGTTGGGAGATGGCAGGCGCCCTGCCCCAGTGGTGAGAAGTTTTCCTCTCCCTCAATTTCCCCCCTACGGCTCCTCCTTTTCTCGTTTTACACGGTGGATTCTTTCCCAATGCTAGTTCCCCTCAAGTGGCTGATCGGTGACTTCACGTAGCGCCCTACGTGGACTATACCCCCGTATTACACGCTTGGCGGTGAACGGAGAGATACAGCCCCCCTGGGAGTATAGTTGTCCCTCGGGTAGTGTTTTGATCGTACACAGGAAGTTTTTTATGCTTACCTTGAGTGAGTGGCACCGGCAAAGGTCTCTCTATTAATTTTCCTTCCCACCCCCCCCCCCTTCTCCAGTCCAGGACCGTGTCGAGAGTTGGAGAGTTTTCCCCTCATCCCGGGGCGATTACGATTCACTGAGACCATACAGTGATTTCCGATTGGGAGGGATGGAGAGCGCTGATCAATGACTTCCCTCCTAGAATTGGAATACCTTTTCTCGGCATTGGCGGCCGTGTGTTTGAGCCTCCCTTCGTTTTTCCCAGACCGCTTTGTTTCCCCCGCGAATTTCGAGCCTTCTCCCTGTCCTGGCCTCCCCCCCCCGATGACGCCTTTTTTTCGGCGTCACTGAGGTTGGCGCTTCAGATGCGAACCTGCCCCCGCCTTGCCCGTCTTATTCCATGAGGAGAGACATGAGCTCCCCAGAGGGACGCCCCGTCTCGTGCGCCGTTCCCCCTCCCAGGATTGGCTCTCTGCAAGGGCATCCTTTTGAGCTTTTTTCGTGAACCCTTGAGGCCCACCTTTTCAATCTGTGCTGGGATTCCCCCTGAGGAGATTGACGAGCCCCCGATTTCCCCCCCCCCCCGCACCCATCTATTACGACTTCTTCCACCGCCCGACCGCATACATTTTTCTGGGGCGCCCTTCTCTTTTTAGTCCGCCCCCTCCCCACAAGGCCTGCAAAAGGGTTCCTACGCATGAAGTCTTCCCGGTTGGGCGGACTTCTGTCCCTTCGGTCGATGGGTGACTCTTCTAATCCCCTTCTGATTACAATGAGGCAAACAGTCCGTATCCCGGCGTTCCTCAGAAGACCCCTCCTCTATCTTCTTTCCCTGTCGGCGATTTTCACGGTGCGCGTTGCTTTACTGACCAGGCCCGTTAAAAGAACCTTGGGCGTACTGAAGCTGCCGGTTTTTTGAGGAACCTCTCCTGGCTCCCTAACGCCCAGTTATTCCCTGGATCGACTGGACTCTGCGCCTGGATTTATTCCTTCGATCGCGACAACCCTGATTAAGCAGGACAAAGAGCCACACCCCCTGAATCTCCCTTTTCTCGCGCCCTTCTTTTTACTTCTCTCTCAGATTCTAACTAATGCAATCTACCTTTCACCAAGTACCCCTCTTCTATCCAAGTGTTCGCCGGGATAATCGTAGCCCCCATGACCTGTAGTTCGCGAAGCCCCCCGCAAACTCTCCCCAGTCCAGTGGTTCAAGCCAGATAAGGACCCTCGCATGCCAATCCCGGCACCCTTTTGAGCTTCTCCCTAGACACAGAGTAGAGTTATTCTGCTTTATTTGTTTCTCCTTGTTTGAGCCCTCTTCCAGTCTGATGCACGGAAAGAGTTGGTTCCTCCTTCCCTTTTTTTAATCTTTTCACATTGTAGAGCTCTGGTCCTTAGTTTTCCCCCAGTGATTCCTCTACCTTTTCTTCAGCTTTCCCCAATGCATCTATCTTTTACCTAATCCCCCTGTTGACATTGAATGCCCTTCATCGCTTCCCCCATACCAGGCTAGGAGGAGTGTGTTTCAAACTTGCAGATCCCTAAACCTTCTTTTTCCCCATTGAGGGCGGCGGACTGACCGCACGCGAACTTTGGACGTCCCTCCTTTCGTGTCTATTTGACAACCCCCCTTTCTTTTTCCCCCATCCCCCCAATCGCCTGTACTCTTTGTTTGAATCCCAAAGCCCTGCATCTCCGTTTCAGCCAGTGGCTTTTCTTTTTGTATTTCTAGGTTAAAAACTCCTTTGCGCCCGAAAAATTGCTTCTTTCTTACCCTTTCTGCCGTTGCATGTGGTCTACCGAGGCCCAGACTACCCTTCCCCTTCTGAGTTTTTCCTCCCCTGCACTTTGATCGCTTGAAGGTTTCCCGTTTAGCGCTTTTTGTCCCTTGGAGGTCCCATTTTACGTTTGCCGTCTTTCCGTTGTGATAATTGTCCCTTTGATGAGCGTTACACGGCCGATTCGCCTATTTTTTCTACCCCCAGTAATCTCCCGCTATAATGTTCTCACTGTTTGTTCGGTGTCGTGTTTTTTTGTTCTTCCATTCTCTGTCCACCCTCACAAGATTTTGACGCCCAGGTGCCTTGGATTCTTTGAGACTCTTCTAGGATCTTTTCCTCGGCAGTGAGTCCGCACGCTTTCCTAGAGAGAAGATGGCCCTTTTGTTCTCGGAAACTTTCCCCTTCTTTTTTTCGCATGGCATTGCCTCATTTACGTTGATTATGAACCCTTACGCCCACAATCCCCCTCCCCTATTCCTTTTCATAACGCCTGGAAGATGTCTCCCTGTCCTTACCAGCGTTTCTTTCAACTTTTTGTATATGATTTAACTTTCCACACGCGCACGGTCGCGAATGTTCTTTCGATGCAATGGAGGTTCCTCTTCGCCCTCGTCCTCTTTTGACACTAAGGATTGTGTTCTTTTTTTCCTTTAGCGGAGCGCCAGCTGCGACCTGAACGAAACTCCCGGTTACACTTTACTTTCGTCCCCTTCGGACCCATTTTTTTCTTTGTCGCCAATTGATCTCGCTCTGAGATGCGACTTTGGGCATTAAACCACTTTTTCAAAATGAAAAGTCGTAGTTTGCCCTCGGGCGGCCTCCAGATCGCAGCGATGGAACTCGTTGTTTCCCATTGCAGATAGTAGAGACCCCCCAACCGTGGGAACGAGACCACAACTTTTCTGACTATTCCTTCCCCGTATTACTCACTTTCGGTGAATAGGCCTTTCTCTATTGGCGACCCCCAACATTATAGATCGTCCGATAAATCAGATCTCGCGAGTCCTGTTTCTCGTGTCACCCTCCAAGCCCCATCTCCTAATGGACCGGAAAGTCTATTAGCACTTCTCTATTTTGCGCCTTCAGTCGCAATTTTAGACCCCTCTTCACACAGCAGAAATCCCCCCTTCTTATGATCTGAAGGGAGCCACCTGGTTTCGGCTTCCCTCAATAGAAAACCAAGGGTTGGACGCAACGGGCCCCTTTTTCGCTCCCACCCGGTAGAAGTTTTCAAATACCGGACCTCCCCGGCTTCTAAGTTCTTCTTCCACGCCTTCAAGGTGCCGGTCGGTGTGATCGCACTCTTCCCTTTTCTCGCCTGTGAATCCCCTCCACTATCTTCCAAGTTTCCAATAGGGAAAGATCACCTTCTCTTTTGTTCTTGCCCCTTCTGTTATTCCTTCCGTTTCCCCTTGGATTTTATTTCCAAGACGCATACAATGGTGAGTTCCCAGAAGAAGCTCCGAACTCGCCCCCCGCTAATCCTTTTACAGCACCAGCGCCCGTCCTCCGAGTGAGGACAAACCGGGAATATGGGTGAGTCTCTTTATCGACCCCGTCGTCCAGGGCTTGCCCTATTTTGCTGTATTTTAAGACACAGGAGTGAGTTCTCGGCTTTTTCCATTTTTTTTTCCAGGTATTACCAGTGGCCCAAGGCCCCTGAGAATTTCTCCAAGTACCCCTTCTGTCACTATGATGTCATTCAGCTTCCCTCCCTTCGGCGTGCTTTTCTCAAATTGACGGCGATCAAGTAGTCTTCCCCCCCCCGCCCTTTTGCTTCCCCCTTTTTTTTTTACCTCTACAGTGAATCTCATGAATACTCCCCCCGCAAATCCCCCTCCACGGTGCGCGGGTTCTTCCTCACTATTTCTCTATTTTAATCCCTTCTCCCTGTTGTTTGGTTTCCCTCCTGATGTCTGTCAACTGAAATCAGGTCATCCGGCAGCTGTTGATTCTTTTCGGTTTTAACCTGGACTTTTACCACCGAGGGGGGGGTGTTGAGGGTGGGTTGGGAGGTTCTAGGCCCTCTTTTTACGCAGCTTTCCCGGCCTGAGAATCCATTTCCCAGACGTGCCAACGTTTTCTCAAAACCCTTTTGTTTAAGCTTTTTTCCCTACTCGTTCTTTCCCCCCCTTGACCCCCTTTGGGGTTGAGTGCAGATTCAATGGTTTCTCCTTTCCGGTCTGTAACAGCAGGTTTTTAAAATAACTTACAATTAAAGAGGAAAGGCAGTCCCTTCCCAGATCATGATTCCTCTAAGGAAAGACGGTCTATTTCCAGGGTCCAAACGTGCCAAAGGGGGACGACAGGGAGTGAGAAGATACCTCCCTTTTTTGCTGATGCAATTCAAGCTTTTGTTTTTCCTTCTCGGAGAGCACGCAAAAGTTTTCAGTTCTTCTCGAGATCGCCGAAACGCGAAGTATTTTTTCGAGTTTTCTCCGCCTTTTACCAAGTTTCTTTTTTTCCCTGACCCCTTTTCCCACAGAAGCACTTATTTTATCTCTCCCAGTCCACGCCTCGTGGCACATTCTATACCCAAGATAGTATTCAACAGATTTGTCTTCAGTTCCTTCTGAGATACAGCCTTTGAGTCCCTATCCCCATCCTCTGTGGACTAGGAAACTGTCACCCGTGGCATCCCTCTGGCGTTCTTCGTCGAACACCAATTCGCGCTGGGAACTTCCTCGAACCCTCGATGAGGTTCTAGACCCTTCCCAGCCGTATTCACTGGGATCCCATGCCAGATTACCGCTAAGACAATTCGGAAAGTCCCCCAATTTTTTTCCATTGGACGGGAAGAGAGCCCTACCCGTCGCGATCCCTTTACCCCCCCTGAGGCGCCTTCCTCGATCTTCTCCACCCTGTCTTCCTCCCCCCATACTTTTGACCTTTCTGTACTTTCTGCTTGGCCCGCCGCACCCAAAAGCCAGCCTCCTAATCTAACCTCAACCGAAGGCTCGCGCCCTCTATTGGCTGGGGTCTTGAGATACTAATAGCTTTGAAGGCCCCCCTTGAGCTGGCCCAAAAGACCTAAGTTTTTATACCGCCTCAGATTTCCTTTAATTTCACGAGAGTGGTTTCTCCTCACCTCGGGAATTTTGGAACCTTCACGAGAATCCCCAAACGCGGAAAGGCGTTTCGTGCAACTCGATCAAAGGCAATGGTGTTCCCATTTTTAATGCCTTTCACGAGCCTTAGACTGAGAGATAAGCGATGAGATGGATACTCTTGGCTCCAGGCCTCTCCGTTTTTATCGAACTTCAGAGGTGAGGTGTTTTCATAAAGAGGTCTGGAAGAGCCTGCGCTGCCCCCTCCCCCACATTCAAGTTTTTTAAACATAGAGGTCCCAGTTCAACGCCCCGCCCTCTTTCAATTTCCCCAGGTTTTCCCCCCTGCGCGGGGTAGTCCCCTTTCGATCAGTCAATTTAGCCTGTTCCCCGTGGGTTTTTCGCGCATTCCTTTGACTCCGTCTTCCCTCTTCCCAGTCCGTTTTCCCGGGTAGTGGGTGAGACTTTTGCTGGAACGATTCTCACCATCCTTTCTTTCCCCTGATGCACCTTTGCACCACTCCCGTTGCTCCTCTTCCGCTTTTCCTTGGCAATCTTCGTCGGGATGCCGCGGGGAGAAGCGAACTTTTTTGCTGCTTTGGCACTTTTCTCCCAGCGGTGTCCCTCCCTTGTCCTGAATCTTTTTTTGGTTGATTCTTTACTTTTACGAAGACCCCCCGCGCACAAGAGCACTTTCTGGAACTGCTGCTCCTTTCCTTTGTGCGACCGATTCGATCGCCTTTTTAACCTTTCTCCTCACTCTTTCCAGCCACCCCTCCCCACCTCGATTTTTTTAGTAATAGAAAGAGTTGGAGCCCTAAGTAAAGTCTTCTCTCCACTCCTTCCACTGATCAAGCCCTTCTCAGTAACCTCCCCTTCCTCTGCTTTCTGTTTTCCCCTCGTAGTACACATGAAAGTATTCGAAAGCATAATTTTCCTGCCTCCCCTCGCGACGGACCGTGTGTCACGAACCACCACCTCAAATTTTTCCCCCCCTTTAGATTTCTTGGATTTATCCTAAAGCTGTGAGAGTCTCCCACCTCTTCCCCTGGTTCTCTCTTTGCGATAGATCAAGCCGTCCCCGGTCCACCCAGAGTTTTTCCCCCCGCATTTGAGACAGTGTTGTAGTCCGCTGGTCGCCAGCTCCCAAAGACCCCCCCTCCTCCTCTCCTTGGCCGTATGACCCCAAAATGAATCTCTCCTTCCGTTGTTGTTGTGATCTTCTCTCCTTGTCCTCTTCCCCTTCCCATACCCCCATGAGGTCTGGTTTGAAACGCTCCCCCATCCGCTACCTCACTAGTACGTTGGTCCTTCGGTTGTCCCCCCCCCCCCCCTCGCTGTTTTTAGGATGATCGAAGGGAAAAAACCCCCCATATTCTCCCCTTTCCCTCTTTTTCCCTTTTGGTCCGTTCCGAAGCACATCTTTTCCCCCGCATCTCCCTTCTCCTAGCCTTTGTTTGTGTAGGCTTAGGACAGGTTTTTTTTTACCCGGTCCCGGGGCTGCGAACCCCCTGGTTCTAAAATGATGCTCTCCGGTTCGTACTTTCC
>Ga0179593_1552044_pt1 | contig 15899 bp, 14 predicted proteins | sample CZODoug2_1_08_16_FD_185931 | JGI IMG/M metagenome (GOLD analysis project Ga0179593, IMG submission 185931) | Vadose zone soil fungal communities from Angelo Coast Range Reserve, California, USA - CZODoug2_1_08_16fungal (PacBio error correction) | ecosystem: Environmental > Terrestrial > Soil >... | reverse complement strand
AGGGTTTTTCAGTAATTCCCTCGAGATTAACCTCGCAGAGTCAAAACAGCTGCCAATAGTTTCTCCCTACTTGGTGAGAGATCTTTGATTTTTTTTTTTCCCATCTATGTCTTTTTAGACAGGTTAGTAATAAATTGATCCCCCCCCCCCCCCCCCCCCCCCCCACCCCCCTGATCCTCGGACTCCCTCCCTCGCGGGCCCGCCTTTATAGTCCGTTGCGCTCGGCCCTTCGAATTTTGAGAAGGACTCCGAAGAACCAGTTATCTTCCCCCTTTCGGTTGTCTCAGGGTAGTCGACTTTAGCTTTCCCTCCCCCCTTTCGAATGAGGCACAAGCTGAGAGCATAATTTCGTCCCCTCCGCACGTTCAGTCTTCGTCTGTACCTCGAAAGGTGTCATGGCCGGACAGAACCCCCTCGTCGTCTCCGGTCCCTGATCCTCTTGGCCCAGTATCGCTTCCCCTCCTGGCTAAACGATTCTTCGCAGTGGCTAGACAGGGAAGTACAAAAGGACACGGGACTTGTTTGCTCCCTCGATAGCGAAACTCTCCCCGAGTTTTCTCAGGCACCAGTAAGTGAGAAGGATCACCCTTTTTTATTTTTCGGCCCGTCCTGAAGCCTGACCGCCACCTGAGTTGTGTCTCCAAAACCATCCCCCGATCCTCTTTGGGTTCAGTTTGCTAATTGTTCCCTCTTGCATTTGTCTTTCCTTCGTTTAATATCCCGGCGAGTTTCTTTATGTTGTGGTGGTTTTCCGTGACGACGCAGGTTTTCCGGCACGTGGACTGGTTTAAGTGGAACACTTTCTGTACTCGACCGGACCCCCCGCTCCTCCCTTTTTAACAAGTTTAACGTCACTTTCCTATCCAGTCCGCAAAGGTTTCTAATCCAGATCGTAAATTTTACCATTAGTTAAAATCACTTTCATTTTGGTCCCAACACCCCCCTTTTCCCATGGGAAAGATCAGACTTTACAGTTTTTTTCTTTAAAATGGATGTTCGGCCTCTGCTTGTTGAACTTTTATGCCCGCTCCCCACGTGAGTCGTTCGAAGAGCCTGTTTTCTTCTATTCATGTCCCATCGCTTCCCGGGGTGATGAACTTTTTTCCGAGATGGGAAACTCTCCTTTCCTGTCGGTTTTTTATCCTACCTAGATGTTTACCCTTCTCCGGAACATCATCTCTGACTTTTATATACTTCTCCAATTTTTTCTAACCCCAGCGTTCAAGCATAAGACTCTCCGAGTTAGTGCCATCTTGTTTTCCTGACCTTCCGTCCTCCCGTTTTTTTCCTACCCCTTCTATATACCATCAACGGATTCCCCTCACTCCTTTCTATCTAGAAGGCCGATCTCTCTTTTTAGTGCACTTATTTTGAAGATACTTGGCTAGTACTTCTCCTTGTCGGAGTCACTCCTGGAACCCCGATGCAGTCGAGATCCCTGAGTTCTCCTAATCAGTGATCCCCTTTGACTAGAAGACCAATCCTCTTCCTCTAAAGATATACCCCTCCTTTCCCGTGTCACTTTTTGTGGCATTCTGAACTTTTACTTCTCTATCGTCTTTAAGTGAATACTTCGTTGCTCCAAAGTACCTGTCTCATCTCTTAATGCACGAACCACTAATTCCCCCTCCGTCCCCCTTCATCTTTCTTCATACAGATCCCCCATCCGGACCTCTCGTTAATTTGGGATCCTGAGAACTCCCCTTTTGATTCGAAAGACCCCTAAGTCTTTAAGACGCTAATTTCCCTCTAGGCGGGAAGTGACTGTTGAGTTTTTCTTTTCCCTCCTTTACCCTCCCCCCGACGCCCGACGCTTCGACACTTGTCTCTCGTCGCCCCCCCCCAGCCGCCCCTTCCCCGCGCGGCCTTCTGGTCCTCCCTTTCACTTCCTTTTTACATATTAGCTTTCCCTCGATGTTGAGGTTCCCCCCCCACCTCCTTCCCTCAGTCTCTTTTCAATCCCGTACCAGCATTGCTTTGGAAGCCTTGATACTTCTAACTATGGGGGCGACTCCCCTCCCACCTCTCTTCGGCAAGGACCCGCCCATGAGACTTTTCTCTTACACTACCTAAAGGTTCTCCCTTATATTTCTTCTCGACCTTTATTTAAGTAACCCCAATTTTGATCAGATTCTCCCTTTTTTCGGACCACCTCGGCTCGTTGAGACTCCCCGAAAGATTTTTCCAACCTCCCAGATCAGTTCCCAGAACAACTCCTCGTACTTCACACTACCCCTTTCAGGTCATTACTCATAAGTCGAGCATACTCACCCAGATCAGAGGGTTTTAGGGAACATACTTCCTTTCTCTCTCGGTTAGTTGCTAAGTCTTTCCTAGCCGTTTTTAGTCCCCCCCCCAGTTCTTTACCCCTTTAGTGTAAACTGTCTCCTCATCGTCTGGCTCTCCCCCTTAACCCTTCCCTGCTGTATGGGAGGCGTCCCCCCCTTAGTAAGACGACCATTCTACCGAGCCTTTCCGACAGCTCTGTTTCCCTGCAATTCAAGATCTCTCCCCGTAATTGGCCAAAATACTTACGTATCCCTCCAGGGTTTCCCTGTCTCTCCTTCTTTTCTCTTTGAAGGCATCTGGCAAACCCCTGGGCGACGTATGTTGGCCCTATGGTTCCCGTCCCCTCCCTCTGAAGACTTAAAATCCTCTTAGATTTGCTTTATACCTTCCCTCTTCCCACCCCGGTGTCTCTCATTAGATCCTTTTCGGCGGTCAGTAGGCTCCCCTTAGCGTCGGATGTCGCGAGAGTTTTCAGTCGAACTCTCTCTCTACGATAGGACGTTCCAAGTCCAGACCCCCTCCAAAACCAACCCAACCCACCATCAACCCAAACCAACCAACCAAAAAAAAAAAAACCCACCAACAAAAAAAAAAAAAAAAAAAAACAAAACAACAAAAAATAGAGGGACGAGATGGTGAGCCCCCTTCCCCTCCCTTTTTCTTTCTAGCTCAATCCTCCCACACGCGGTGGTTACTCCGAATAGAATTCAGTAACCCGTGAAACTACTATCCTAGTCCCGGAAATTAACTCATCGTCTTCGTAAGAAGGGTACATCGAGTCTTTTCCCCCCAAGCCCTTTTTTTTTGAGAGAGCTCCTCGATTCTCGTATTTTCTTTATAGAAGGTAAACCTATAAAGTGAATATTCCCTCCTTCTTTGGATCCCTCCTCTCGAATTAGAGAGTGTGATCTTCTCACCCGCCTGTGGTTCCCGATAGATCTGGATCTCAGGGTTCGGTTTTATGCGCTTCTCCCTCTAGGTCGGTCATAAGGCCCCCCCCATCGCTCTGAGTAATTAGTACCCCACTTATACTTTTCCCCTTGATTCGACTTGACCAAAAGAAGCCTTCTAGACTAAATACTAGTGGATATGCCCTCGGCGATGCCCCCCGCTTTGATGTGGAAGGACTTCCCTGTATGGAGTTAGTGTTGTTCTCAACGTCACCCCGTGCCACTTCCCAAGTGCCTCCGAGAACCCCCGCCCGAGTCTGAGAAGTCCCCGCGTCTTTCCCCTGCTCCCCAGGTCAGGACCCTCACTTTCGATGCGTCCTCAAAGGAAGGGTCATTCCCCGCTGCCTAGAGAATGGCCGAACTCAACGAGGGATAACACGTCGCACCCAATCTCACATTTCCAGTTCTACTTCGCCTTTTTGTCGCTTGGTTGGAGGACTCGCCTTCCCCTTCATCTCCTTGTGGAACCTGATAAGAAACCTGTTACAGTCTTATCGCCCCTTTGTTCCCGCGGTTCAACCGAAACTTTTGGTTTTCCGAATTTGTGTCCCGGTCCAAGGCCGAGAACGACCCGTCAACTTTTGACAGACTTAACAATATTCGTTTTAATCCTTGTCCTCCCCCCCTTAGGCAATCTTGGTTTTGTCTTCAGAGGGGGTAGGGATTTGGAGCTCCCCCCTGGCGCATTTTTTCCCGCCTCCAATCTTTTCTTCCGCTGCACTTTTGTTTCTGGTGTTCCTCCCCGGTGTCGCTATTTATTTCATAAATTTTTTCCCAGGAGCCCTCGTTCACTAACCCCTGGTTGAGATTCTTCGACATTAAGTGGGTCCTGCATATTCCCTACTTCAGTATCCTCGCGGGAGCCCCTCGCAATCCTTCCAGACAGGCTAGTTCTTGATCTCGGCGGCAGTGGGGCATAACTTCGGTCCGGTCAGGCTGCTCAATCCCCAGCCCGGTGCTTTAATTCCCCATCCAGTTCGTGAACTCCAGAAGGCTGTCACGTAGCTTATCAAAATAACGCAAGTATGTCTCTGGAAGATTCCACTTTGTGGGAACCTCAAAGACATTGGGTCATGTCCTAATAGGCTGATCTTCAATAAGCCCAGAAACCCTAAAGCAGTATCGCACTTTCTGATTCATTTTGTGATACGAACTTAAGTCCAGATATTTTTCTGTCCCTTAGAAGTCTTATTGGAGAAACTTTTCGAAAAGGCCCCCCCTTAGGATGAGCCTCTTCCCCCCTGCCTTTCTTTCATGAATACCTCTTTGATTTACTGTTAAACCACCTCATCCAACCTGCTTTTCTCTCCATTTGGCCCTCTGAGTACCTCCTAGTAGGCCTCTCTTCTTTCTGTTTCCACTTCTTGCCTCTTGCAAGTTGACGGAATCATTGGTCTGTACCCCCGTTGGCTTAAGTCCCGGGTTTTTGACACAGCTGTTTTTTGGATTCACCTCTTAGTATTCGCACGTCCACGATCTTTTCCAGCATAACAGATTTCCCCAGCCGACAGTCCCGTTCCTGTTCTATCCCTTGATACGTCTTAGGAGAGACAAGGCCGGATTCTACTTTCAACAGACCTCTATTACCTCTGAGAAGGTGTCCAAGTTTCAAGGCTCAGGGAAAACGGTACCAGTTCCCTTCGAATAGCTAAGTCGTTGAGTCGAACCCCCATCTCTGTTCACTAATGCTTCGGAGTTTTCGTATTGCTAATTCTCCATTTTTAGGTCTGATCGTGGATTCCTATCGACTGTGTTTCCCTTACCTTGGGCTGCCACTCCCCCAAGAGCACCTTTCCGTACGCTCGTTGAGGCGAGATTAGGAGCTGTAGTTTTGAAGCTGTCGACTTCGCTTCCTTTCGGAGCGAGACGTCAGCAAGAGCTCGTCATCGACTCTCTCGAGGAATAGATTCTGAGACCCACGAGAGTATCTGTTAAAGGAGAAAACTTTCCCCTCTTTTCGATATCAACAAGTCTTTAGGTGACGTTACGAACCCATTCTCAGGAGAACTCCTTCAATTTAGTTACTTCGAACAATTATTTCATGAGATCTTGCCCCCGAAGGATTATAGGTCTTGGCTTTTGTTCTTTCTCAAGTTAGCCACAGCTGCTGTTTTATTTATGTCACCCCGCTCTTTACTCCCGATCTAAACTTCGAACCGGTTTTTTAACTATCTGATCCGGAAAGCACTACAGTAGTTCGCGTCGAGTTTGCACCAATTTTCAGCTCTCTCCCACCCCCTCTTTCAGTATCCCGGCGTCCGAAAGTGCTCTTTCGATTCCGAAACCTAGACGGCAGCGGTGAAAGGACTGTTTTCTAAGACCAGGAGAGCAACTTTGCTAAGAACCATTCCCCTAACACCGTTATCGTTCGCTGCACTCCCCCCTACCCACATCCACTCCGACTCCCCGTAAGTCCCTCCTACTTCCCCCCTCTAGCTTTCTCCACCACCGCCCCAAAGAGGGTCCCTCTGTTTTTTCCCCCCACCCCTTTTCTTTCTGTCTCGGCTGCCACACGACACCCCCCCCCTCTTAGCCCTCCTCCTATTAGTAGTTTTTGTTACTCACCAACACAACAAAATCCGGGATAGAGTGCCTTTCCGCTCGAGCTAACCTCCCCCGTGTTCTCCTTTACCCGCTCATCCTAGTAGTCTTCTACCAGATCGTTGTGTTTGGGTATTTAGACCCCCCGCAAGGGGAATGGCTACTGTTCTGGGAGCGGCGATTCTCTTGATTCTCTTCACTCTATTACTTTCAACTAACTCATGTCCCCTGCCCATTCGGACCCCTGGAATACACCCCAGCTAGAAAGGAGGCGGGCTCAGGAGTTGGAGACCCTTTACACTTGTGGAGTCTGTTCCTCTTCCGTGCCCCCGAGAGGGTTTTCTGAGGCCCGCGCCTCAGTCCGAAGGTTCGACACTCTCGCATACGTTTTTTTCGTTCGCGGTTCGCGTCCCAATTAACTCACCCAGAATCTTGCTTTCTACTCTCCCCCTGAGATAAATGCTTCGTCACCGTTCAGTTCTTGCCGCCCGTTATTCAACTTTCTTGATCGCTCAACGACGATTTTTGAGGTCCCTCCTCTCGTTTTCTCTTTTTTTCCTCTTCTTAGATATATTTGTGAGTTTCATCCGGCCTATCTTTTATCCGACTAAAATTATGAAGTTTGCTCCAGTGCGCGCTTACTTCTGAGAGCCGTCTCTCCCTCTTGATTCTCTTCTAGATTTGCGAGACCTTCTTTGAAGTTTCGTCCCGACGCCGGCCCCTCCCTCTTTATTTTTTTCCTAGTTGTCCGGCCTCCATCCGTGACCCCACCTGATATCAGTCCTGCGTACTTTTCACGGGCTCCCCCTACTACTACACGTCAGCGATGGCGTCCCCATTCTCCATTTTTTTCCTGCTTCCTGCAAAATCCTCGTTTCTTTTCCCTCCGTAAGAGTTAAAACCATACCCTCCTTTCCCCGCATTTTTCCAGGCCCCCCCACCCCCTTTACTCACCTCCTATGGCGTGTCATCCCCTTACCCGGAAAACTTCACCCTGCGTGAGCCTCTTTCTTTCAAATTCCTCTCCCCCTCTTTTTTCTCTCCAGCATTCGCCTATAAGTTTCTTGGTTGTCCCGACTAATCCCCTTTTTAAGAAAAATGTCTGTTTGTCCACCCCCTCGTATTCCCCGGTTTTCTTTGGCTCAGTCTGATTTGGTGAGGCCCTTCTGGGCTGACGTCCCTTCGTTAGGGATTGTTTGGAGGCGTGAGGCTACGGAAACCGCGGTGTGGGTACCTGCGATGCCTTCCTTGGGGGGGTCTTGTTTTGTTTTTTTTTTTGTGGTGTGTTTGGGGGGGTGGGGTTTTTGTTTTTTTTTTTTTTTTTTTTTTTTTTTTTTGGTTTTCTTTTTTTGTTTTTTTTCCTGTGCTCTCCTCCCTTCTTACAACCGCTCTCCAGGGTCTTTCAGCGTGAACTTCTTCGACTCCGGCGACGGTACCCCCTGTTGGTCTCAATACTCTCTACTTCCCCTTGTACTCCCCCCGGACCTCCGTTTTGAGTAGGACAGGTCACTCGCTCCCCCCTTAAAAAAAACACTTTTTCGGGGAACTTCGAGAACTGACCCCTTAGTTTAGGCTGGAGGCCCGGGTACGCCGCAGCCGACCACTTTCCTCCTTACTTTTTGCCTCGCGCAGCATCCTTTCTTTAGACGCCCCTTACCGAGAATTTTCGATGCCCATTCTTTCGTGAACTTCCTTCTTTAAACTTTTTTTGCTTCACCTGGGAACGTTTCTCCGACATATAAAAGTACTGGTATCAGTTCCATTCATCATGGTGGCGATGCTTCACCCAAAACCCAACCCACCACCTTTCAAGGATCCCCAGAATTGATCCAGTAGACCTCTTCAACTCTACCCTCAAGAGAATCTTTTTTAGCGTGTTTTTGGAAGGACCCCGAGCTTGCTAGTTTACTCCCGATAACGACTCTCCCTCCCAATGCTCACCCCGCGTTGCTTTCCTCAAAAGCCTCCAGATAGCTTCTTTCACGAACCTCCGGGTTTCAACTCTGACGCATGTGGATCTAAGACGGCGAAGTACAAAAGGATCCTACGCGACAAGCAAGACAGCTCCCTTCCCTAAGGGCGTGGAAGGTCAAGATGAGCGGAGCCTCTTTGAGCGTTACATATACATTCATATATCCGTACCCTGAGATCCCCTTTACCTTCGGCGCGCGCACCCCACCCCCCCACCCCCACCCCCCCCCCCCCCCCCCCCCCCCACCCACCCAAAAAACCCACACACCCCCCCCCCCACCCCCACCCCCCCACCCCCCCCCCCCCCCCCCCCCCCCCCCCCACCCCCCCCCCCCCCCCCCCCCCCCACAAACCACCCTTCCAGGGAGTAAGGGAGGACCGTCAGATTTTTGGCACGTTTTAAGCTTTATACTTACTTCGACCCTCAATCACAGTACAAGCAAAATGCCTTTAAGTACCCCCCCCCCGTAGAGATATCCCTGATCAAATCTTCTTCTTCTTTTCCGTCTTGTCCCCCCCCTCACAATAAGGTTAAGGGCTGAGGAGGACTAACACGATTTCTGTAGTAAGGGAATCAGCCTCGCCTCCCGATCGCCGGCAGTGCTTGGCGACAGGTTTTTAACCTCAAGCCGGAGTCTACCGAGCCAGGAATGCGGAAGAGGACCCTATCCCCCCCAAATATCAGAGGAGACGACAGGAACCTCGATTGGCCGCTTAATAGCACAGTCAGGGGCAGCGGAGGTCACCCGCATCTTGAGGATCCTTAGCCTTTAAAGGTCGACTGTACGGTTCGAAACACATAGTCACCCGTTTGCAGACTGGAGAGGCGGAAATTCAGTCTCCTAAATCGATCGGCTCCGAAACGGGAGCGAAGAGAACGCTCGGGTCATTGTTTTACGAAGCGACCCCGTGCCTTCCTTCGTCCAACTTACGCCCTCGCTACCTCTTCCAGCACGTTCGAAATCCTCGGATATGCATTTTCCTTTCATGACATTCTAAACCATTCTTCGATAGATTCTTTTGAGGGGAACTCCGGCTGGTCTACGTAAAGCGTTTACAAGATTGAGAATCCCCCGAACCGACTTTTCATACCCCCCTCTTTCGATCAAGTCCCACCTTCAGGGTCCTTCAACTAGCGGAAGAGCTCTCACCCCGCCCCACTGCGAAGCGGCTAGTCACTCCTAGTCTGCGAACCTTTGATCTGGTTAAACTTCCCTTGGCGGTTTCCTTTCTCCCCTTTCTTTACTCGTCTGTACAGTAGATAAGACGTTCCATGGAGGCCACGGGCAGTCGGATCGTTGGCGTAGATGATGTCCTTTCCTCTCTCCCCTATCGTCCGACGTTCTCCCTTGTTAGTGGTAGTTATCAGTTCTTCCGCCTCCCCCTTCCGAGAACATTGGTCTACGAATCTAACTTGTGACTGGATTATCTCTCTTTCTCTTTAAGGATTGAGCACCGGGCGTTCCTTTCTAGATGTTCCTTCCTTTCCCGCCCCCCTAAGGCCTTCCACTCGTGCCTTTATCCCTCTAGCTTCAATTTCGAGTCCCCGCGAGAGCTTTTTTGAAGTCGTCTACCCCATCCGCTTTTTTTTTCGTAGCTCGTTCTCCCCTCTTAATTGAAGTACGTCTAGAGGGTCGCTTCGCTTTTATGCTTTTTCCACCCCTGCCGATAAAGTGCGCTCTTAGCGAGATACCAGGTGGTCCTACCCCCCCTAGCTCTTTCTTCTACCTTTCTGAACTTTTTTACTTCACTGATATGACCTACTCAATAATACCCCTTCCAGGAACGCACCCCTCATCATCTCTCCCTCCTGTTTTTTTTTTTTTTAGATGTTGACACTCTTGACTCGGCCTTCCATTAGTGAGAGTAAGTCCATCATTGATAGTTCCGTGGGCTTTGTTAAGCTCTTTGCGTGGATCTTACCACCGGTGGGATACTCTTTTTTCTAAGGGATCTCCTTTGTCGTCCATTCTTTCCGCCCGCTATTTGAATTCCTTCACCACTTTAGCTATAACGAGTATCCCCCATAGAGAACCCGATATACGACTCGTTCTCCGGCGGAAACCGCATTCTCTCCCCCCCATCAGAAAATTGCGTGACTGTCTGGGCGAGGTGTCCCGCCCCGCAAGTTTCGCCTCATGAAGGCTTTGAACTTCGCTCCGCGTCGTCCCGCCTTTCTCCTCTCCCGATCCCCTTAATTAGAGCTCCCCAGAGTCGTCTTTAAGCAAAGTTAGTTGACGGCCTGCTTAACGAATGCCCGCCGCCATTCGGAGACCTTTAGACGAGATTCGTGGCCTCTTTTTCTCGACATCTGACTCCCGATCCAACCTCCCCGTCGGGGTCCTTTGGCTCCTCACGCTAGAGAAATGTACCTCCTCGGTTTTAACGAAAGGGGACTTCGTATTAAAGCGAAAAGGATCAATCCTACCTAATCAATTCGAACTCCTCTTCGACTCTTCTCCGTTATTGTTATGGCTTATCTCCTACCAGTGAAGATTTCACCGACTCCGCGCTCCGTCCTCCACTCCCTTCCCTTGCTCCTGTGTCTTGGTGATGCGCCCCTTTCGTTCCGAAGTTTCTTTAAATGCTCCGCTTCTTCCCCTGCACCAGATCGCCTCTCTTTGTTGGACTTCATGACCATTTCCCCCTCGCATCCTTTCAGAAAAAACTTCCTTAATATTTCGCTCATTATTCAGTCAGTGGCCAGAATTTTTTCAAGGTTCTGCGTTACTCCTCCTCCCAGGCTCCCTATTCCCCCCCCTAACTCAGCGCTTATTGACGTTTTGAAGGACTACGACGTCGGCTTCAGCGTTACGGTTTTATCTCCTTTCAAGGACCCGGTCCCTATCACAAATTTCCTCCACTTCCATTTCTGCGAGGACCCTTCGTCAATGGGCCCGTCGTCAGACCTCCCCCCTTCTCCGCTGGTCGTAGAAGGTTGGGCTGCAATGACCCGACCGCCGGCGAGTTTATTCGACTGCGCGAAAGAGCCATCGCCTTCGGTGGCTCCCTCCTCCCCACCGTCTTCGCCTCCGGTCCAATTGATCGAATGCGCCCTATTGAGCCCTTATCGAAGATCTCCCCCCTACGAAGGGGACTTGAACCGCCCCTAAATGGTTAGGGACCTGTATGACCTTTTTCGTGGTCAACTCTTATTCTTCCAGTACACGATCTCAGGGAATACGCTCAATCCCCTTTCCCCCACGCCGGGAGAGAGGAAGACAGTTTTATGTTTCATGACGGTGGCGGATAAGCCCCTGGCCCTTATCCGTGCAAAAGGACAAGGTGTAATGTGCGTCTGTCTTAAGGAAGACAGCTGGGACCCAGGAAGGCGTGAAGTCGGCGCTAACGTAGTCATCTCGTACCCTACCCCGATGTGACAACCGAATAGCTTTATCGCCCGGAGTGAGCCCCAAGCGTGCGCTGATTACGGATCGGAAGTCCGTCTTCTTGTTAGTAAATTCTGTCGGGCACTCTTTTTACTGGACCCAAGCCCACTAACGCGTCCCTGACTCTGGTTCGAGGCGATGATCTGAATTTTGGCCTTCCTGCTGCGAGTGGTTGCCCGTTCTTCATAAAGACCGAAATTCTCTGCCATGCTCCGTTCCGCTTCGTTCCCCCCCGTTCGGATGTTCGACTCCACCGAAGTCAGTCCGATCCACCGTTCCAATTTGCGTGACGGTTCGAAACTTTCCCGGCGCCCTCGCTCTAAGGTCGTTTCTTTCCCGACACGGCTTCATGGAGTGACAAGAAGTGTATCTATATTGTAGAGGGGTCGGTGCTTTGTGACTTCACCTTTCCTCAACCGATTTTAAAAGGATCCGAGATCTTCCCATGAATGCTGTTGGGTGTACCCCCTCTACGTCAGACTAATTAGTTTAGTCGTTGGGAAGACCCCAGCTGACGCTTCGAGTCTTCAAAGTGTCCGTATCCCTTATCTCCCCATGAACGAGCAAAACTTCTGAGAGGTTGCCGTCAGGATTCAGCACCTGTTTCCCTCAAGTACGGTGAAGTACACCTCCCACTTACTTATTAGATAAGCCCACAGTTCCCAAGTCTCCACCACATCCAACCTCTCCGCCCGGTCTCAGTTGAAGAAAAATCAGACATGAGACACTGAAAAAAAAGAGGGTCTTTTCTAACCAATACAGGTGACGTTAGTATTAGGACGCAACCGACCCCCCATTTTGACCCCTTTCGGTCTTCTTATTCAGATACTGCCCCGAGGTATAGACCTGTCTAGAGTACTCTCGCCATAGTGGTCGTTGTAACCCTTGCCGAACGACAAGGGTAGGTAGCCAGCGGCAGACAAGGTCAAGTAGTACCCAGATAGCTGGGTGACGTTTTTCTCTAGTCGACAGGAGGGATTCCTGAGTGTCCGTGCTCTCGTGAGCCTCCGACTCTTTTCGTCCATTTCAGCGTCCTTTGTCACTACTGTCCCATCGAGAATCGTTTTCGGAGTAGGTGGTGCTACTGACACTCCTTCTCTTTATCTTATCAGGCCTTGTTAGTAAAGGATCACGGAAGCTAGAATCCCCGGAGACACGATCCCCTCGGTTTACTCCCCCTTGTTCCTCGACTTTTTCCCGCGGAAGAATGTTATCTGATAAGAATCCCGACGTTACATTCTTAGTCGGAGCTTCTTCTCTCTGATCCCTTTCTCATTTAATTAGTGGACCTTTGTCTTTTTTCCCCGATGTCCTATGGTAAAGCAGCACCTCATATATATAGTTTTATCCCCTCTTTTTTGTGGGGGTTGATTCGATCGATTGCGGACCTCGTCTCTTGATCTCGAATGACAACTATTGGCTTTTTCCCACTCCGACATTAACTAGAAGAATCTTGCCCCTCACTCATCTTGACTCCTCCGTCCCCATCGTCCCATAGGAGTCTGTTTCTTTCCCGACGCCCGAAAACCGTATGTTCTCACGGGGTGACGTCAGTAGACCGTACTAACCCCAAAACCACGATCGTCCTGTAGCTCCCCGATCCTCCCACTTTTCACCTTCGCAAATAATAAGAACTCCTTTCTTCGTATTTGTTCCAGTTAGTGCCCGGTTCCCTAGGGCCTGTATCCAAAGTCTCCCGGATGATCATATGCCCACTCTCCTTACCTACGCTCTCGGTTACATCCCCCCAAACCCTGTACTAAGACGACTTATTAGTTTTACCCACATTTACTTCCCCCCTTCCTCAATGTGTGCTGCTGAGAGATTCGATCAACTCCCTATGAGACCACGCAGTTGTCTGCACCTTCGGCTCGTCCCCTGTTTTATTCCTTTTGTGCACAAGCTCAGCTGCAGAAGACGCCTTGAGTGTGGAGAACATCTTTTCATCTTTGGTTCTCAGTTGGATCAGCTGATGGGGATGTTTCTTTCGGACGCGTTTCTTTGGGTAGCGTGCTTTTGCGGAGCTACCGTACGCCGCTTTTGCCTTCAAGGGAAGGCGGCCCTTTTTTGGCCACCGTGCCTACTCCCCTGTCCCATTTGGACGCCCCCTCGAGGTTGTGAGTTTAAAGTACAAGTTCCCCAGACGTTACGCGCAACGTGCATTCTCGCGGACCCGTAAATTGGTCTGCAAACGACCCGGACATCCGGGAGTCATGCCGGTCTTCGCATCGGCACAATTATGACGGGTACGCTTAAGGTGACCCATATATTCTTCGAGTCACGTTTGAGTTGTTTCCATATACACCCTCTCCTAGTGTTCTCTCGCAGCATCATTGAGTAGATACGACCTTCTCCGGAAGTTACATTTTCACGTGTTTCTATGCTCCTTTGAGTTTAAAAAGTAAAGTCATAGCCTAAGGGACTGCGCAATTGTTTATTCTGAGAGGGGAAGGTCCTGCGGGTTGGCCGAAGAACATCGAGAGCTTTGTCTTAGCAGTCCGTCACCTCTGTCTTTCGGCGTATCTTAAAGGTCCTCCCGACGTTCTCCAGCAACCGTGACAGCCGTCCTCCCTCCATCGCCCGCGTCGGCTTTGCTTCCCTGCCGTCGTGTCTTTGACGCGCCCAAGATTTCCTACCAGCTAGATATACTATAAGGAGATTCCTAATTCTCTTTCAGTGATCTTCACTGAAGACCTGCTTAGAGAGTACAACGAGCGGGGTTTACGTGCTTCTGTTTATCCCTCGACGGACCCGTACGTCCAACCTAGCTCGGAAACGACAGTCTCCCGGGCCCCTGTAAGAAATCGAAGGATGAGCAGATGTCATCGGGTCGAAGACACAATACCCGGTAACGGACTGGAAAAGACTATCCTACGTACCCGGGTTTTTCTAACCGCGATTTTTTGAAAGGCGTTGATTCCGAAGAGATTTTTGAATTCACGTCCTACGCTTGATACCTCCCCGTTTAGTAGGCCAGTAAGGCAGAACCGGACAAGCCCACTTCGTTCCGTCCTCGTCGAGTTTTTTTTTCCTTCCGCTCAATAGGAGAATCTTTTTTCGTGCTCAGAGTTTTGCAGAAGATCTTCTCTCTGCACAGCCGTGGTCCGGCGGGCCCCCCCTCAGAAAGCTGTTCCCCTTCGAGGGGAATCCCCACCCTTCAGACCCGCATGCCGCTTTCCTTTGTCAAACTTGCCTGCGAACGGAAACTCTCTTCAAGAGCCCACGGATGGTTCTAGATCGAAGCAACATTTCTCCGCCCCGACATGTCGTAAGAGGTGACGTATGGTCGGGTTCACTGGCCCTCGAGCCCGGCTGCCTGACACCAGGTTCGATTTCTGTGCGCCCACCGTCATAGTGAAGCGGCCTTCGAGGACCGCGATGGGAAGTAAGTAAAGAAGATCGAGGGTCTCAACACGAAAGGCCTAGGAAGCCTACGAGAGGCGCGCGTTAGGAAGAAAGAGTGCAGGGAAACCCTTGTCTCTTCCAAAATGACCTCCCCTATCCGAGGAAGAACTCCTTCTAAAGTTCTACTCATACGCTGATATGCAGCTCCGCCTTTGACTTCAACAACAGTGTTTTGAGATTCGATTCCTTGTTGATACTTTGGGGAGACTTCGATTCTCCTTGCCTAAATTCCTTTGAAAGACGCTTGGAATCCAACCGACCAGCGCCCCCTGATAGCAACCATCTTGTGACGTCACCCTTTTCGAACGTAGAGTCAGAAGTCCAGAAGAGCTCCAGAGACGAGACAAAACAAATTTGAGAAAGCCTGGAACCCCTTAGGACTATTCTAGTGTAGATGCCGTCTTCGAGCGTGCATTGTCCGTCTTCTGGGCGACATCGTCGCGGTTGGTTTACATTTTGTCTTTTGAAGCTGTTCAGTGTTATAAAAACGTTTCAAAGGAGTCTAGGGGCTGATCTCGTCGATGAGTCCGCCAATAGCAACGAAGCCGTGAAGTCTCCTGGACTCCGGAGGAAGAATAGAAACAAAAAAACCAAAAAAAAACACGAGGTTGTTGTTGTGTGTTGTTCTCCCGCCTCTATTACAACGAACCCTTCCCCACCTTTAAAAAAAACCCTTCAAAAAATCAAGACAAATAAAAACAAATTTCCCGCACAAAACTGAAACCAAAAAAAAAACACCAAAAACAACACACCAAAAACCCCCAATAAACCAAACCCCAAACAAAAAACAAAAAGCAAACCACCCAACCCACACCCAACCCCCCCTCCTCCCCTCCCTTCTCCCAAACACCCACACGCCACCAAACCAACCCAACAAAATCTAACACCAACCAACAACTAAAAACCAAAGATGCAAAGAGCAAAGAATTTTATCCCAGTCATAAGAAGCGTGCTGCTCAGACGATTTACGGGATACTGGAGATGGACAAGCAGCAGAGTCCGCCCCGCGCGACGAATTCCCCCGTAAGAAGTTCAAGACCCCAACCCTTCCTTGCCCCTTTCCACTCGGAGAGTCCCCTCCGGCACCCTTCAATTGTCGAGTTGCCTCAGTCTGGAATGTTTGCCGTTTTGCGCGACTCGCGTTGGATTGTCTAGAGGAGAAGAGAGTCTAGAGATTCAAGTGGCGGCTGCCCCCCTCGAGCGCGGGCGAATGCTTAGCGACCCAAAAGGGATCCCGTGAGTTATCTAGCGATCCACGCGGTGGCGACCCGATCCCCGCCACTCTCTTTTTTCCTTATCGACGCTGCCCACGGTCTCTCTTGATGACCTCCCCCTAGGAGAGTCAAGCCCTTTC
>Ga0179593_1569638_pt1 | contig 15900 bp, 25 predicted proteins | sample CZODoug2_1_08_16_FD_185931 | JGI IMG/M metagenome (GOLD analysis project Ga0179593, IMG submission 185931) | Vadose zone soil fungal communities from Angelo Coast Range Reserve, California, USA - CZODoug2_1_08_16fungal (PacBio error correction) | ecosystem: Environmental > Terrestrial > Soil >... | reverse complement strand
CATCCTCCGCGGTGCGGATCTCGTTTCCCTTTTTTTTTCCCCTCCACGCCATCGACGGGCTCAGTGGCAGTCCCTTTTTTCTTCTGCGGTGAAAAGCTCGCCAGTACAAAGCTTTCTCCAACGTTCAACGCAGACCTTCACGCTCTCCTCCCTTTTTCCACCGTCAAATGACGTTGAACTACGTCGCCTTTTTCCTCTGACATATGTGTGAAACATTACGGTCCTTTTTCTCCCTGTGCTATGGCTCTCGGTCGTCACTCCCTCGGAACTCCACCTTCGGTCTCCTATAGCGTTCCCTTCTTTTTTTTTCCCCCTACATTATACGCGCGAGTACGCAGCGGATTCCTTTTCTTTTTCCATCTGGGTTCGAACACCCTTTTCCCCTGTCGCTCAAGACCGGCACGTACGCGTGGATGCGAAGGCTCTCGTCTATTCCGCTGCGCTCCCTCTCCGCGAACCTATTCAGCTTCATTATTTTTTTTTCCCTATGGGAAACCGGCAGAGAATCCCCCCCTTTTCCCTTTGAGCCCTTGGCTTAGATGGATATGGGGACAATTCCTGTTCGGGACGGAGGCCTCCCTTCTCTTCTTTTTCCTGTTCCCGAGATTCAAGTCAGCAACGTTCCCCCTCTTCCCTTTTGCTCGGTTCCGTTTCGACTGTTCTTTTTGGATTGCGGCATCTCTAAGGGAGTTCGTATCTTCTCCCACGACCATTCCGCGACACTACGCACCCAGTTTTCTTAATCGGAACCGCCCCCTTTTTCCCCCTCGCTGGAAAATGGCGGGAGCGTTTTTTCCGGCCGTGCGATGCGGGGAGTTCGGTTTCGCCGCCCCGTCACGGCACTCAGCTTCGCGCTTTCCTCTCATTCAGGATTAGCTAGCCTGCTTTTCTTTTTTTTCCTTTTTTTTGATCGGTTAACAGATTTTTCGCCTTCGGTTTGCGAAAGGCGTAGAATATGGCGATCGAGGAGGCGCCGCAGCCCTCTTTTTTTTTGAATGCAAGCACCAGCTTTCCTTTTTTTCCCCCTGCGTACCCGAGCCATCAGCTCATCAGCCTTTTCCTTTTCTCGACACCACAATGATCGCGTAGATACCCAGCCCCCAACCCTGCAGCCGATCATAGTTCCCTTCTCCTGATGAAGAAAGGGCCGATCCTCCTTTTGGGCACAAAGGAATCAGGCGTGTTTTCCCCCTGTGCAGCGGAAAGGCGGAGAATATCCAGTCCCTATCAGCCATGCGCACGACAAACCCTTTCTTTTCCAAGCAGCCCCACATTCTCTTCCCCCGGTTCGCATATGCGCGAAGCCGATGTTTTTTCCCTTCGACGGTCCACGGTTGGGTTTTGTCTTCACCCAACGGCTGCTCGATCACCGGCGCTTCGCCGTTTTTTTTTCCTTTTCCTTTTTCGAAGGGTATTATGTAGGAGTGTCTTTGTTTTTTCCTTTTCCCAGCCTCTCCGGACCATCCTGCCGGTTCCCTTTTTTGGGAAACTGGAGACAGTCCATTTCTTTCTTAGAACGTCCCAACTTCGAACGGTAATCGCTTCCCCGCAGTCCCTCCTTCTTTGGTTGGAGCGGCAATCAGCGGAATTTTTTTCCGACTTTTCCCCCGGATTCGGCTCGGAGGGGCATGCCCTTTTTTCTGCCTGCACTTGAAGCATGGAAGCTTTTCGGAAGCTTTGATTTTGGAGATCCTCCACCCCCTTTCTTTTTTCCCGGCAAGACGTGCTCTTTCTCCCTTCGCCTCACAGTGCAAGCCTTTCCCCCCTATGACGGCCAGATTGGCGTTCGGCTTAATTACGCTTCCTTTCGAGTGCGGCAGATTTCTCCCCGAGATGACTCGGTATGGTATGAGTCCTTCCTTCCGAGCATTGGCTGGGAGCGTCTTGTTACCCGCTTGTCGACTTGTCCAGCGACGCTTCTTCCCCCCCCCCTTCGATGCTGCGGGCGTATCTGATGTTCCCTTTTTTCCATCCCCATTTTCTACCCTAAAAGCCTTCCCAGGCTCCAACTGCGACACGACCCTTAAAGTCCCGAGTCCTTGATTGCACACCAGGCCGGTCCTTCTTTTTCTAGTGAAGACCTGGAGGGTATGCTCCTTTCCTTGAGGATTCGCAATACGTTTTTTTTGCGCATTTGCGCCGGTGATGCAGTCGGATGAAAGCGCTTTGCCTCATTTTGATGGCTGGTGTCGGCCTCTTCTTCTTTTATCCGGCCTCTTTCCTTTTTTCTCCCTGCCGGTCTGAAGTAAATCTGCCTTCTTTTTCCCCCGAACACCGAGTAACCGTTCCCCAATACTTTCCGGAAGGGCCTCCTCCCTCGACAAATGGAGGCCCCCCTTCCCATTAAACGCTGGCGCTTCACCTCGATGACCGCAATCGCATTCCGGCTTAGCAACTGCGTTCCCTTTTTCGGCACGGGCGGCGGCCCCCGGATAGCTGGACACTTTTCTCTCAACGAGGGGAAGTACTTTTTTTTTATGCCGCACCCAGATTCGCTCGATATCCCTATATTTTCCTCCCGAGATCTTTTCTTTATTTTTAGGGGGGGTGCGGCATGCTGAAGCAAGATTACGGCCCTCTTCCTTCTTCCCCTAGCCGTTGGGATTGGCCGCCGCTCTCGCCGAACGCAGTTGCGTAGTTTTTTCCTCGCGCAGCGCGGCCAGTTGATTCGTCCCCTCTAGTACCTCTCGCTGGGGATCTCGAGCACCTGTTTTTTTTTGAACGGTGGACTCGGTTTTTCCCCTGCTTGCAGATGTACTTCAGACCTTTATTTGCGCATCAGAGCCCCGAGGCCGGGAATCGCCACCCTTTTTTTCCCCTCCATTGCAGGATGCCGAGCCCCCCCTCCCCCGGTCAAGCGCTTCACCGGACGGCATCAACCTTGCACCCCCAATGCGCACCTGTTTTTTCTCCGTAGGCGAAGCCTCCTCTTCTGCGGTCGCTCCATCCAGGTCTTCCCCGGTTACCGGCTGGTTTCCCTATGTCCGATGGACGTGATATTTTTCCTTTTTCTGAAAGACGTCGTCCCCCGCCGAACTTTTTTTTAGCAAAAATGGCCGTTCCACCCATTTCCCCCCCGCTCAGGAACCGCCCCAGCTTTTTCCCTCCCCTGAAGCGTCGCTGGCAGCTCTTTTTTTTTTTTAACAAGAACGACAGGCAATTTTTTTTCCCCCCCGCAGCCATACAGAAGAGTCATATTCTCCTGTGGTATTCGGACGGAATTTTCTCCTCGCCTCTTTCTTCCCCCAAGTGCCGTAATTAACGCCCTTTTTCGTAATCCTTGTCGATCATTGCTATCCCCTCGCGAAATAAAGGCCCCAAGGTAGGTTGCGTCTTCTTTAGACGGTCTGGCGGGAGCTCTTTGTGGATGAGATCCACAACATCCTCCTTTCGTGCAGTAAGCCCTTCTCCGAGCCGAATCCGGTTGTGATCGACCTTGAGCCTTCGTTCAACCAAATGCCGCTCTGCCTCCTTCCCCGGTATCCTGCTCCGAGGTACTTCCCTCCCCCTTTTTTTTTGACCGTCATAAGAATCCCCCCTCCAATTTCCGGAGAAGTATGGGCCACGGAAGGCTTTCGGAGAGGTTGGCCATGGCCGCTTCCTCCTGAACACAAAGACACGCCGACAGAAGACCCTTTTTTCTGAAAGCGCTGTGACCCAACAGCGCTCGCGGTGATCGTCTCCCTGGTTTGGGTACCGCAAAACCGCCCTTTTTTCCTCTTCTCTTCTCCCTCAGATAGAGGAAAAACCTCTTTCTTCTCTCTTTCTTAACAGTGTGGGATCATCCCTTTGCGGTTTCATCCAGGCTTTGTGTCTGCCGTGTCCTCATGGCGATTCTCGTGAAGAGTGGGTCCTTTTGTGGGAGATGGTCGCCTTTTTCCCCCCAACGTCAGGAGGACTATTTTCGCGTTCGGTATAAGAATTCTGGTGGACTTTCTGATAGGATGGCATTTTTGCTTCCTCCCGATAATTGTGGGTATCCAGTACTTGTAATGCGCCATTTCTTTCCCCGCGGGTTTACCCTTGTTTTTTTCAGAATGGTACAAGATGGTGATGCCCCCTACGTTCTGGGGCTTGCTGCTGGCTCCTCCTATTATCCCATCTTCTACGCCTTCGCCCCCCTTTTGCGAGCGAGATAGGGTTCTTCCCTCCTTCTGCAAAAAAAAAGTTTCTTTCCCACAATGGTGCGGGGCCAGGCCTGCTAGCTACCCTGTTATTGTGATTCCCCCCCCTCCCACTTTAACACGCGGAAGATTTCTCTTCTCCCCGGAACTAAAGACAGTAGCCACTTTTTTTTTGTCGACAATCTTCGCTCCCGGCCAGTTTCAGCGTCGAGTCTTGCGACATGTCTTGCTGTCCCTCTTTCCTTTTTTTTCCGTATGTGAGAGGAAATGGGCTTTTTTCCTTTCGGCATATCACTGGAGATGCCTCCCCCCATCATTGCCCCCTTTCGAAACGGAACCCTAGCAATTTACGTAATACTCAGCTGCCGTTTTCTTTCTTTCGTCATCTCGGGAACGGCGCCTTTCCTTGAGAAGGGAAGTATACGTCTTTTTCCTTCCTATATAAACTCAAGCAGGGCTTCCCCTTGCTTGCAGGTTGGTGTTGTAGGGATTTTCCTCCTCCCCCCTCCTGCAGATCAAAGCCAGAGCCCTCTTTTCTTTAGGGATAGACGTGTCCGATTTTACTTAGATGCCTTCGCATTCAGCGGGATTTCCGGGTCTTTTTTTCTCTGACCAGTTGCCCGCAGCTCTTTTTTTTGTTGAGAACCAGAGATTTCCTGTTTCCTGACAGTCATCCGATGCGGTCCTTCTTTTTTTCACAATGCCGTGCAGTCTGCGCAGCTCTACGTTCTAGTTGCCGATCCGTATTCCGGCGGGTTTTTTTTTGGGAGTGACGAAGGAAGAAGCCCCTCTCCGACGACCTTCATGTTCACAGCATTCTTTCCGGGCCGGCTGACGTTCTTTCTTAGCTGCAAGTAATTTTTTTCTTAGCGTGAAGGTCTGCGTTCACAGATGCTTTCGAGCTTTTAACTGCATCGCAACTCCATGTCGTCACCGAAGGGTTCACGGGCGGTCGATGGCGTTGATGGAATCCCCCCCCCCCTTTTCTCAAAGAGATAAGAACCGCGGATCATTTCTTTTGTTGTTGATGAGAGAGATGGATCGCCTTTCTTCTTGTGCTTCCCTCCACGCCATCGACGGCTACAGTTCGCAGCGGTGACGACCCTTTCTTGCGTGGTGAAAAGCTCGCAGTCTTTTTTCCTCCCTCTTACCGGGAATATGGAACCGCATCTTCTTTTTTTCCCTTTCCGAGGACAAGCTCACCTTCCTTTTCCTCCCCCCCCCCTTTCAAGCCGGCCCGGACCTATGATGTTGCCACATACGGTCGATCGGTTGAGCGTTCCTGGTCTGGCCTCCCGGTCTTTCACCGTCACTCCCTTTTTTTTTCAGTCGCGTGCGCGGGACTGACAGCGGTCCTTCGCCTTTACGCGGCGAGTACGCAGCGATGACTGGCACGTCGTTTGGGACCCTGACAGATCGGGTTCTCCCCCCTTTCCTTTCGGGAAACTGGTAGCTTCCCGTCTTTTTCTTCTCCGGCTGATCGTATATTCGCTGCCTTTTCCCTTCGATACCTATCAGCTTCAGGGAGATCGCTGGCGGTGATCGTTCGCTTGGGAAACCGCCAGAGTCCTTTCCCTCCAGCCGTGAGCCATGGCGTAGATTGGATATGTCGGTCTTCTTTTTCCCCTGCTAACTCACTTTCGCGCCGTTCCTCCCCTCCCGGCCGCTGAGATTACGTAAATGTGCTCGTTTTTTCCTTGACTGGGGCAATTGTCGCTTTCCTTTTCCTTCTCCCTTTCTATGCCGTATCTTCTTCCCCCTTTTTCCCCACTACGGCACCAGGGACTTTTTTTTTTGACTCTGAAACCGCAAAGACGATGTCGTCCGCACCCCATCGCTGGCAACCTTTTTTTTCTTCTTCCGAAGACACCTTTTTTTTTTTTCGACGATCCCGACGCAATTTTCTCGTGGGGGGGAAACTAACCAGAAGCTTCTTAGCTAGTCCCTGTCCCGACCCCCTTTGTCTTTTTTTGCATCCGGTTAATAAGCAGTTTCGCAGATACCCTCTTCTTTTTTTCCGAAAGGCGAGAAGATGGCGAGCAGTTTCCCTTCGTTATGGGGTTGAATGCAAGCCCCAGCGGGACAGGTCTTTTTCCTGCACACTGGTACCGCTCATCCCTTCTTTTCTTACAAAGATGATCGATCACCCTCCCTTCCGCAAAAAATTGCCAGGAGTCGTTGCCGTCACCAGACTGATTTGAAGACCTTTTTTTCCCCTTGAGATTTTCATTCAGTTGGGCACAAAGGCTTTTTTTCTTCCCCGCGCCACGCGGGCCCTCGGCAGCGGGACTTTCTTTCAGCAATAGAAAGGCCAGCAAACGCCTTTTTTTTCCCCTTCCCCAGTTCGACAGGGCTGAGAAAACGCGTCCTTCTTTTTTCCAGCTGAAGTCGGAGCTGTGACCTTCGAAGGTCCCCCCCGGTGATTTTTTGCGTACCCAACCGGCTCCCTTCGGTGAGCAGGTCTTTTTTTCTTTTTCAGAGGGCCATTCTATTCTGTGGCCCTTGTCTTTTGTCAGGATGTCCTCTCCTAGGAAATGCCTTCCTTTTCCCTAATTATCCGGAAACTTTGGGGAATGTGGAGTACTTCCCTCTCAACGGGTAAATCGTTCGGACGGTACCGCCGTTAAGCAGGGATCCCTGTTCTTGCAGAGGTTGGAGCGTCCATCTCTTTCCTCCCTTTTTTTCTTTTCCTATCACAACCGGATTCGGTCGGCTATTTTCTTTTTTTCCCCTTGAAGCCTGGAAGATGTTAGATCTTCCCGAGCGCGTGGCTCCCGGCCCAGACCGTTGTACGCAATACCTTTGGCCTTTATTTCGCCTTTTTTTTCCCTCTTTTCTCCCCTTCCGACAAGGGAGGACGGCCATCTTTCTTTTTTTTTTAATACGGCAATTTGCTCTTTTTCGGCGAGGAGAGATTCAGCGTGCATTACCACCGCGACTCTGATTTGTCTGGTATGAGCTGCTGTTCTTTCCTTTTTTTTTTTTCTTTCTTGGGTACCAGCTGTCATCGCTGCCCCCCTTCTCCTCTGTGGATTCCAAAGCGGCGAGCTGCGTTTTTTTTCCCCCTGGGTGGACGGCCATTTTTGCTCCCCAAAGCATGCCCTTGGTCGTCTTTTCTTCCCGGGCCTTCCCCCTCTCCCCCGGACACATATAAACGTCATCTTCCAGCCGGTCAACATGCTCTGGCCTTTTGATGCGACCCATCTTGTTCCGGATTCTTCTCCTCCCCCGGCGCCTCTTTTTCCCCTCCGTCAGGTGATGCAGTCGGTTCCTTTTCTTTTCTGGTGCGATCTGCATGGCTTCCCACTTCCCTATTTTCCCGGCGCTCTGCTTCACCGACGGTCTGAAGTACATCCTCCCTTCTGGCGCACCGAACCCCTCTTCACGCTCGGAAGGGCTTCCCATAGGACAACATGGCCTGTAACTATTTCTGGTCTAATCACGATGGCCGCGCTTCCCCTCTCTTTCTCCGATTACGCAACTGCGTTCGGCTTTTTTTTTTTTTTCCCCTTGGACAATATCGCAGGAGTGCTCCAACGAGGGCCTTCCGTTTAGCATGATGCCTCCCCCCCCTCCTCTCCCCTCCCTTTTACTACTACTCCGTTGTTTTTTTTTCCTTTTCCTATCTCGAGCGATGGGCCCCTGCGAGCACGTTACGCCCTAGTTTGCATCCTGCGCCTGTCCGCGAGCAGCCGTTTTTTTTTTCCCCCCTTAGTGACCTCCTTTTTTTTTTCTTAGAGGAAGGAGATCTCTCTGCCCAGCGCCGGACCTCCAGCGTGAAAGTTGATTGCCCCCCTTTCGACCAGTGTACTGTGTGCGAGCCTTTTCTCTCGCACTGCTGCGAAATGTAAGACTTTTCCCTTTTTACATTGAGCGCTGGTTTCGCCAGTGAGTAAGAGGTTCCTTTTGACGATGTCTTCTTCTTCTTTTTCCACTAAGGAGAGGCGCACCCCTTCTCCTCACAGGATGGAAGCCTTCTCCCCAGCCAGCCCGCTCGGCAACATCTTGCTTCACCTACTGGCTCCCCCGCTACAATGGAGCCGGTTTTTCCTTCTCGGCGAAGCATTCCCTTCCCTCTTATTTGGCGTCGCATCCCCCAGTCCTTCCCCACTCTAATGCCAGATCTTTCCCCTTCTTGGTGTGCCCTCTTTCTTTTTCTTCCTTTGTAGTGGTCGCCGTTTTTCAGACGAGGACGCCAGTAATTTCATGCTTTCTGGGTAGCCACCCCTTTCCCCCCATTTGCAAGATCAGGGACCTTTTTTTTCCAGCATCGAAGATTGTAATTCCCCCTTTTTTCTCTGGGCAGAGCGTGACCTGGGTACCCCAAGAGCGCCCTTTGCGGAATAGCACCCTTTCCCCTTTTACCAGACCGAGTCATCTTCTCTTCTCTTTTCTCTCGCCGCAATCGCCGTGATGCAGCACCTCCCTTCCTGCGACGCCAGATCTGTTCCACTCCTTGTCGATAATCTGCCCCCCTGGCGCACTGAGCGACATACCTTCCCAGTATGTGCGGCTTCTTTCGGAGAAAGAGCTCTTCTCTATTGAGCTAAACCTCCCCACATCTTCCACGCTTCAAGTTCCGCATCCCCTCGATCAAAGAGGGCCTGTTTCCTCTTCCGGTTGTGATTCGACCTTGCCTTTTTCCCCCCCCCCCAAAACTGCCCGCGCTCATACGAAAAGGTATTCCTGCCTCAGCTGTACGGCCGAAGTCTTCCCCGTTGCTCTTTTCCCCTTCAATAAAATGACGGTATCCAGTCCCCCCCCCCCCTTTTTTCAAGATGGGGCCACGGAAGGATGGTGCAGGTCGCCTGCCGATTTTTCTAGAACAGTTTTCCCCTTCCCTGAACCCAAAGACCTCTCCTGAAGACACTTTCGACGAACCCCCTCCCTTTTTTTTGTGCCCCACGAACCTTGCGTTTTCTCGAGAAGACGGTTTTCTCCTTGACCGTCGAAGGTCCAGCTCGAAGATTAAGGGAAAAACCCCCCTACCCCCAGCATATGCGAACAGCATGGCGAACTTTTTGTTTTCTCCCAGGCTTGTGTCTGGCGTGCCTATGTGCCTGATATTTCCCTTTCTTTGAAGATGGCACAGTCTTTTTTCGGCGGCCTGATGGACTTTGTTTTCGGCGGCCTGTGGATTCGCCGCTGATCGGCCCGTCTTTTTTTTGAAGGGCAAAGCTCTTGTCCATTTTTGCGGGTATCTTTGTGTGATAGATCAGCTGTATGCTCCCGGCTGTGATGCATCTGTTTCTCTTCCATAATGGTCACGATTTCCCGTCAACCCATCACCGGCCGTCTGGCGTGCCTTTTTTTTTTTTTTTCTGAGATCGTTCTGCAAACCGATGGCGGATTCTTTTTCTTGCCCTTAGGGATCTTCGAAAAACCTCTTGTAAACCTTTTCTTTCCCAGGAGTTCGAAACACTTCAGGGAATGTCTAGTATCCTGGCTTTGGTGATTTCCAAAGTTTTCCCACGGAGTATTCCCTTCCTCTGATTGCCCGGGATCGTCGACCCGGTCAACGCCGTTCGCCCTTCTCGTCCGGCGACAATTTCTCCCGTGGTGGAGTTAGTCGACTCCCCTCTTCAGGCCAGACCATTACGGTCCCTTTGCCGTAGTGTTCGCGTCCTTCCTTTTGAGGTGGGGAGGAAGCTCTCGTAGATGGCCGCAAATTACCCTTTTTTCCCAAGTTCGAAACATACCCGGCGCCCCCTTTCTAATAATCAGCTTTTTTTTCGAACGTTTTGGGAAGAGAGGTAACGGCGTCTTTTTCCCCTTTTCTTTCTTTTTCCAGGACAGAAGTCACTTTTCTTGGAAGCAGAGCCCCCCGAACCCCCCCTTTATTTTTCTTTTTCAAGGGGGGGTCCCTGGGGTAGGGATTATCTGCTTCTTCTGCCGATCACCGCCAGCTCATCTCCATGTTTAGTTTGATCGGTATCCCTTTTTCTTTTTCCTGGGATTGGAGCGCATCTTCTTCTCCCGTCTTCGACATTCGTGACAGGCTTTAGCGACAGAGCCCGCCATCTCTTCCTTCTTTGGGCAGAACCCATCTTTCCCGCAACCATAGACTTTCCCCCCCTCTGCGGATCGCGCGTAGAGAAGGGACCTTCTACCAATTTTTTTCCCTTTTCCCCTAAATTATCTTTTCAGATAAGTTATTCCCCGGAGGGAGGGCGGTTTTCCCCCTTTATATGTGAAGACCGGTCCTCTTTTCCCCCGATGAATGACCGATCTCCCAGCTAGGTCCGAGGCCCGTCCTCGGCTCTTTGACGTTTTTTTCTTTTTTTTTAGTAGTTCCCCCTTTTTTCCCGGCGATTTCGCGTCTTCTTTTCCTTTACTGCGTCCAGATGGCCCCTGTAGGATTTCCTTTCCCTGCGAGCTTTCCACCTCTTCTTTCCCTCCGTGTAGTCAAGATGGGCTCTCCCGATGAGTGAGGGAAGCACCCGCCGCAATTGTGTAGCCGCACTGCCCCTATCCCCTCGGATAATATATATATTTTCCCCTCTGTGGTTGAGAGAATTCCCCCCCCTGTGAGGATCTCGTTGCCCGTCGTTTGACACCTTCTTTTTAGGCCCGAAAGCGCGCGTGCACCCAAGTTGGGCCTCAGCTTTCGAAACGGGGGAGGTCCTCTTTCCTTTCCAGCTCGCATTCCCCCCGGGCAGCCGAGACCTTGGAACGCAGACATTCACGCTCGTGCTTCAAAGAGCCTTTCCCGCAAATGAAGTTCCCCCTTTCTCAAGTGGGAGACACCCCTCCCGATTGATGTGAAAATTCGTGTAGATTGTGAGGCCATTCTTTTTGTCCTCCTTCCTCCCGGGTAGTCAGGTCACTCACTCCCTCCTCCCTTATCGGCACTATTTTCTTTTTCTTTCCGCGACTGCGCATTCCTTGCAGATTCATTGTGCCCCCTCCTCCCTAGAATTTACTTTTTTAGTCACCAGCTGGTTCCTGGCATCCTATTTAGGACAATGTCATTCTTGTTCCCCTTCCCCTTCGACACTTTTTTGGCAATGTCTCGTTTCAAGACGGTCACTTTTCTTTTCCCCCCGAAGTCCCCTCCCCTCTGAGATACAATAGGATCCCGTCTACTCAGATCAGGTCTTTTCCTTTTCCCCCCCGATGCGACGGTCCTTTTCCCATGGGAAACGGCAAGTCCATCCCCCCCCCCACCGCCAAACTCACTTGAAAATGGCCTCTTTATGGGAGGACCATCAATGCATCCAGCGTACTTTACCCTTCCTTCCCGGAGAATTCCGCGATTGCCCGCGCAACGCGTTGAAGGCCTTTCTTCTTCCTTTTCCATGTGATCCTTTCCCCTTTAGACTGGGCAATGAGGCGGGCGGTAATTTCTCTGGCATTTCCCTTTTTTCTTCCCCGTCTGTCATCCCCTCCCGTACGCGAACCCCCCAGGGACCTTGTATTCTGTGCTGAATTTTCAGCAAACAGCCTCCTCCTCACAATAGCTGTTGAAAATTTTTCGTCTCTCCCTCCCCCTTACCAGAAGAAAATTACCTGCGTGATTCTCCTTTTTCATCAAGAGGCCCATAAGACGTCTTTCTCAGAATTTTAGGTTTCCCCCAAAGAAAGATTCCGATAGAAGGCTCCCCCTGCCAACTGTGCGCTATCTTTTCTTTCACCTGCAAGTTATAAGAAGTGCCTCCCCCTTTCTTCGAGAGAATAGCCCCTTTTTTCCCCTAAAGGAGTAGGGAATTGCTATCCATCTTTTTTTAGCCCTCCCTTCCCCTAGAACGGCGTCCCTCCCCGTGATGGAAGAGTCTTTTTGAATCCCAACTCCCCCCTTCTTTTTTTCCCCCAGGATGCGACTCCCCCCCAATGTACCTCGCCCTCAGAAAGGGCCTGCAGTCAAGCTGATCGATCCCCCCTTTCCTCGAGAGATCACCCCCCCTCCCAAAAATTTTATATCATAGTGTGTTTTTGCCCCGTACCATCCCTTTCCTTTAAGGAACGGGCCGATCCCCTTTATCACGACGTCTTTTTTTTGAAACAAAGGCCAAGGCCGAGCCCTCATCTACCCCAGAAGGTTTTCCCTTCTGGGATTTGAGAATAGAAAGAACTATCAGAATCCCTATCGGGCATGCCCCCCGGGATGGACCCCCCGAGAGCAAAAAGTTTTTCACAGTTTGTACCCATTTCCTTTGATGCGCGTTATGTTTTAAGATGATTTCTCTCTTCGAAGGTAAAAGTCGGTTTTTTGGCTCACCCCTTCTGCTAGGTAACCCTTCTTTTTTCTTGTTTCGTGGAGACTCTCTGCGTGCATTCACCCCCTCCCCCCCCCCCACCCCGCCGTGCCTTTACCTCGTCGGTCTTTTTCCTCTCCTTTTCCTAATGCTTTGTTCGCGCCTTTTCTTCCCTTCTCCGGAAAAATCATTCTTTTTCTCCGGAACTTTGGGGAGGCCACTGGCGGTCCGTCCCATTTTTCTTTTTCTCCTTTGAGTCCCACCTCTCTTGTAAATACTCTTCGGCCCCTTGTAGAAGATACATTCTTTATGCATTGCAGTTGTGCCTTCCTTCCTTCCCCCTTTCTTTTTTCTTTTTTTTACCGTAAGGCGATATCAATTCCTTTCCCCCAACCTGGATGTTAGTCGGATTCTTTTTCCCCCTCTTTGAGCGTGCTAGCTTCAACTTGACCCTTGTGACTTTCTCTTTCTTGTATGTGTCCCCCCCAGAAGATCTTTTGTTGTAGCTCCACGGCCAGACCTCGTTGTTACTCGCACCTTTGGTGTTCTATTTTTTCTTTTTTTTTTTTGGTTTCTTTTTTTTTTCTCTTCAGTTCTTTTTTTTTTATAGCAATCCTTTTTTCTTTTATAGAATCGACCATCATTCTCCCTCTTTCCGGCATTTATTACTCCCTTTTTCCCTACGCGAAGTGCGGCTCATTCCTGATTCAAGCGTCGAATACCCCCCCCCCCCTCATCTGAATACGGTTCTGTCTGCGTTTATTCGTGTCTCGTCTTTTCCTTTTTCCTCCCGTTTCAAGCGCTTTCTCACCCTTTCCCTCTTCGAAGTACCACGGCAGATCCTTCCCCGCGGACAGAATGAACTGCCGGCGCCTGCTCTCGCTTTCTCTTGCCTTTTTTTTGAGACGGCCCCCCCCCCCCCCCTTTTTCCCCCTAAAAGCATGCTTTTTGTACTCGTTGCTTCTCTGCCCTTCCCTCCCCCTGACAAAATATAACGTCCTCCTCTTCATTGAATCACCCTCCCCGTAACAAGGATATGGAAGTATTTTCTTTATTCCTTGTAGGATGCGTTCCTCCCTTTTCCTTAGGGCTTTTCCCCCTGCGAATATATGAGACCCCGGCTTCAAATTGCGCTTTTCCCTTGGTTTCCTTTCCCTTTTTGTTGAGCAGATTTTTTTTTTGGCGGGCTGGGCTCGTTCTGCACTTTCTCTTCCTTTTCGAGTCAGGGGCCTCGGGCCCTGCTTTTCTCCTGCAATGAAGGTCCCCTCCTGTACATCTGAAGAAGGTTCACCCTTTCCTTCCCCCCCCCCCCTCGGTCACCGTCCCCCCCCTTCGGGCAGGTGCTCGATGGTTCTGGACACATGGAAGGTTTGTTTTTAGTTTTTTTTTTCCCTTTTTCTTTGTTTTTTTCCTTTTTTCCTTTTTTAAAACCCCCCCCTTTGAAGCGAGCGAACAGCGTTTGCTGCATCCCTTTTTCGCCTTTTCCCCTTTTTTGGCGAGTGCTTTTTTCCCTCACTGATCGCTGACAATATCGCAGGATCTTTTCTAGGCGTGATCGGAATGATGCCGCAACCCTCTCTTCTTTTGACTCTATCTCTTCTCCTTTTTTATTCTCTTTCTCTGTCGATCGGGGTGCGGCCTCTGCTTCTTTTTTTTCTTCTCCTTTTTTCCTCGAGAGATTGAGCAGAGCGCAGCCGTTTTTTTTTTTTTTCCCTCGCCACGAACGAAGTTGACGTAGCGGAAGCCTTCTTTTCCTTTACGAGAACTTTGCGTCCCTCGTTTCTTTTCCCTCTTTTCCCTTCCCTGTGTCCGATGGGGCGGAGTAATAGAGCCCCCCCTTTTTTTTTTTTCCCCCTTTCCGTATTTGGTGAAACGGTGACTCGTGTTTTTCTTTCCCTTCTTGCAGAGTGTATCAGATTTGCGTTTTGCGCAAAATCTCCCTTCCCTCTGCCGGACGCCCTCCCTTCTTTTCCTCCATGCAGATGACGAGCACCAGCCCCTCTCTTATTCCGAAAAGCGCTTAAAGACGCCATTTCAATTCGCCCCACTCTCCTCCTGTGCTCTTATTCGCCGTAGGCGAAGACTCCCCCCCCTTCCATTATGGGGCGAATCAATCAAGTTTCCCTTCCCCTCCAGAGAATGGTGACGTCGTTTGTTTTCCCTTCTGCTAGTTTCCGTCCCCTTTTTCTTGGTAGAAGTTGGTATTTTTTTTCATCCGAGGAAGCCTTCTGGTGCCCCCGGGCGTTCCACCCCTCTTTATCCGCCGAAGCATCGCCGTCTTTTTTTTTCTCCCCTCCTAAAGCGTAGATGGGAAGCGCGTTCTCCTCTTTTTCCCCCAAGACGCGCCAGCCCCTTTTCTTCTTAGAAACTCCATCGATCCCCCTCTTTTTTCCCCTTGGTCTTCGAAGAATGCATTCCTCTTCCTTTTTTTTCTCTCAAAGTGCGTAATTCCCTTTTTCTCTTTTCCCCGTAATACTTGTAGATCATGCCGATCCCCTTCTTGCACTTTTTGCATGCCCTTCCCTTTTTACTATCACGGTCTGGCCGGGTCTCCCCCCCCTCTTTTTTTGTTTCTTTTCTCCAACCCTCCAAGTCGAACCCTTTCTTCAAGGAAGAATCTGTTTTTTTCTTGTTGTATTTTTTGTGTGTGCTTTTTATGTTTTCCTTCCCTCGCCGAGCGTACTCCTGTTTGTTTTGTTTTTCTCCTTTTTTTTTCCCGGAAAAAAATTGACCCTTTTTTTTCCCCCCCTCTGAATATAGGAAAGGTATTCTTTTCCCGCAGGTTGGCCTCCCTTTTTCCCTGTTGCGCGTTGAGGACGTCTATGCCCTTCCTTTCCTCTTCTAAGGTCCCCACATTTTTCCTTTTTCCCCTTTTTGCAGAAGGGAAGGATGTTTTCCCTTCGATTCAGGCCTTTTTCTTTCCCTTTTACGATCAGGACCCCACTTCCTGCCGGACATAAGAAGTAGACCTCCCCTTTCCTTCCTGTGCCACAAAACCGGCTCTCGAAGTCTAGATCCTCTTTTTTCTCTCAACCATCTTTTTTCTCCCTTTCTTTCGTTCGTTTTTTTTTTTTTTATTGTGTTCTCTCTCGCGGAAACCATGTTTCTCTCCTATGCGCTTTCTCCCTGGCGAACTGTTTTTTTTTTTCCCCCTTTTCTTTTTCCATCAAGGAGATTGTGTATTGGTCTCTCTTCCTTCTATGGATGGAGATTTCCCCTCTCGCCATGCCGACCCTTCTTTTTTTTTTGACCGTCCTGATGACATTTGTGACAGTCCCCCTTCCCGGACGGCGTGCTTTCTCCCGTTCACGGTATCAGCTTTTTTTTTTTTTTTCTGGTTCAGGGTCCCCTCCCCCCCCCTCGCTCTGCTGGCAGTTTTTGCTGTTCCCGAGAGCCCCTTTTTTTTGCTCGCATGAAAGTTTTACTTGCAGACTGCGTTTTCTTTCTTTCCTTGATGGCGACGGTTACCCTTTTTTTTCTGACCCCCCCCTGTTTCCGCTGGGGCGTGCATTCACCCCGCCGTTATGGGGAGTTGATGCTGGTTTCCTCTTTCTCCCACGCCTTTGCACACCACCGAAGGC
>Ga0179593_1497779_pt1 | contig 15901 bp, 16 predicted proteins | sample CZODoug2_1_08_16_FD_185931 | JGI IMG/M metagenome (GOLD analysis project Ga0179593, IMG submission 185931) | Vadose zone soil fungal communities from Angelo Coast Range Reserve, California, USA - CZODoug2_1_08_16fungal (PacBio error correction) | ecosystem: Environmental > Terrestrial > Soil >... | reverse complement strand
GGAAGCCTTTCTCCCTTTCCCCATCTCTGGAGTGAAGTAGCAAGCCCGGTTTTATTACGGATTTTTGTTTTTCTTTTTCTTCTCAAGGTTTTCTCTCCCTCGCCCCCCTCGGTCCCCCTCCCCTCCCCCAACTGTTGTTCGTACCGCCCCCTGGAAAGAGAACACGACTCGGTCGTGGACCTTGATAATTGCCCCAAGGTTTCCCTTCTTTCACGGAGTGTTCGGAACGATCGCCCCACGCGCTGTCCTATCCTCCCTCCGCGAATTCCGTGGACTGTCCAAGTACTTTTTGTCGCGTGCCGCTGAGGAAAGTTACGCCAGTGCTGGAGGGCTAGAATTAGTTTTTTTCCCGTTTTTTCTTACAATTTTCAGGAATCCCCTTCCCCCCCCCTCTGTCGAGACCAAAACTGAGGATATTGAGCAAAAGACCCTCCCCGGGGGTTCGCGCCGTAAGTTGCGGTCTTAACGGAATTTTCCCTTGACTTTTCGCCCAGGGAGTAGCTATGGGACTGGCTTCTGGACGCATCCCCATCCCAACACTGACCTCGACGGCTAAACGTTTTCCCTTCTCCCACACGGAAAGGTGCATGTGGTTATAGCCTGGTAGGGAACCCTTCCCCCCCCCCCCTTGATGAGATTTTTAGGGCCAATTTGGTTTTCCCTTCGACCTAGTCTTTTTTTCCGCATTAATCTCGACCCCCAGTTTGTCCTCCCCCAGCGGTATGATCTCGATGACATTAATTTCATTCCCGATCTCCTTCCCCAGCTTGAAAACCTGATTCTCCGGCGCGGGAGACTCATTTTTTTTCCCACCGCTGGGTGCGGCGTTCTGAAGGCCTTCCCCTGCTGGGGATACGGATTTTGATTGCTATTTATCTCCCCAGACCACCAGCTCAGCGAGGTCCGCTGAAAATCTGGACTTTTCCCCCCTGGACACCGCGGGAATCTCCCTCCGGATCGCACGGCCATCCACGATCCATGGAAGACCCCTTTTCCCCCCCCTCTTTTTCCCTTTTTTGGCGGAAAGGCCCCTTAGTCAGATTTCTCGATCTTTTTTTAATTTGGGCGATGCGACTCTCCCTCGGGCCTGCGTTTTCAAATTTTTTGACCTTGACTTTGCTTCACTCCCGTGGCTTCCTTCCAGTTGGAACGGCGCGCGCGAGGCGCTTCAGTTAGGCCCGCTTGGTGTAGCTGTTCTTGAGCTCGGTATGGAGAAGTTTCTCTCCCTCCTTGAACTTTAGGACATAAAACCCTGAGGACCCACACCGACCCCCCTTCCCGCAGCGAATTTGAGGCTCTATGGTTTAATCACCTTTTTGCTCTGGACTAGGCGGGGGCCCCGGACTTCATCTGAAAGGGTTTGCCTTCCTTTGTCTTTAGATCGATAGTGCCGAGAAATGTTCATCGTATCCACTTACCTCTCCCTATGGGTGGACATGCGCATGGACCACATTAGCTTCCCCCCCCCCCCCCTTGGTGGTGGTTTTTGCCGATTAAGAGAGATCCTCCCCGTCCCTCTTTTCCCTATTAGCCTTTTACCCCCCCTTCGTGGAGTTTCTACCCCTTTGCTCGCCGGTGCGAGTTCCTTTCTTTCCCATTGGGCGTCACGGGATTCCTCTGGTTCCCTCCCAATAATTATCTTGCGCTAGCTGCGGGTCCCCAAATCGTCAAACTTTAAATAAATCTCCTTAAATACTTGAGGGGCCAACCGTCCAGGCCTCCTTTTTTCTGGCTATGTCGCGGCGCGGGGATGTTTGATTCTGGCAGCATTCGCATCCGATTTTTATCTTCTTGGATTTTTTTCCTTCGGTGTTCTGTAGATTCGGTCGCAAACTCTCCTTTTAGAATTTCTTCCGCACCGCGGTAAAAGCGTCCCTCTCCTCTCTTTGGCCTGCGTTCTGAGCTTTCGTCCTCGGGCGCGTCAGTATGAGGCCATATTTTTCTTTGCCCCTGAGATTGAGTTATCGCGTTTCTCCCTCTTCTGTGCTCCCCAGTGGCGCTTGCCTGGAGTGCATTCGGTAGTAATGAAACCCCAGCTTTTTTTTCGGCAAGTTTGGGACCTTTACGGCTCTTCGTACTTTTCGCAGTTCGCTCTCACCGTAGAGGTGGACCTCGATTTTATAATGGAGGCGCTACAACTTACCTCTCCAACTCTAGTCTCTTCGTCGGAATTGCTAGGCCTCCCTCCGCCCGCGTATCCTCGCCGATGTACCCCTAGGTTCAATCGGCTCCTTCCCCTAGCTAAGCAGGTTCAATTTGCCTCCAATCCCGTTTAATATCCTTCCTCCGGTTGTGTGTATAGCTCTCCTTGCCATGTTCCTGCCAATTTCCGGATCTATCTTTTCGGGCGCCAGCTCGGCCACTCATATCGCCCGCGGCGAGGTCACTTCAAATTGCGTAGCCTCAAGCCGCTTCCTCCTCGCTTATCTTCTTGTGCTTTGTTCGAGCGCCGGGCTCCTTTCCGAACTCAAAAATCCCCAAATCCAGGTCTCCCTGAGCCCCCACTATGAGCTGATTGTCCTTCTCCCCCCAAATTGCTGACCTCCCTCCCCCCCCCCCCAAAGCCCCTCCCGCTTTTTTGCCCGGTTACATCAGCTCCAGTCCCGCGTTCCCATACCCAAAACGCGAGCAGTGATACTTCAACATTTTCTTTTCCCCCCCAATTGTCTTCTTTCAATAACATCCCGTTAAACGCGCCCGGTCCAGCTCCGCAAGCCACCTCGCGGACGCCGCCCTGATTCCGCTTGCCCCATTAAATAATCCCCCCTTCTCCTTTCCTCCCCTTCCTACCACCCCCCTCCAAAAATTCCCGGTCGACGGCTTTTCAACCGTCCCCCTCCCACGTTTTAAGGCACGTTTAGACAGTTTCCTGATCCCTCCAGAGAAGCGAACACCATTCTACAGCCTTTCCTTCCTCCTTGAACCCAAGGTGACTTCCCCTCACTACGTCTTTAAATTCCCCTTAACTCTTTAAAAGAAGATTACGATAGATTTTTTCTTATACTTTTGTAGTGGTCTTGACGACCAACCGTGCCCGCCATTTTTTTTATTTCCCAGCGCCGCGCGCTCCCTGTTCTTCGTGTCACCACCCCCTTTCCTATTCTTTCTCCTCAGGTCCCTATCGCGGAAGCTGTCCTGAAACCCCCGCCTATCAGCACTTGCAACTTTAGTGTTCCCTCGGTGTGGATGGCGATGAAAAGTAAGGAATTTCCCCGCTTCCCCCCAGAAAGCCTCAAAACGGGCAATGGGCGTGTCTCTCCCCCCGTCCCCGAGCCAGCCACTTGTTTACCATCTTGCCCCCTGCTCCCCAGGATTCGATCCAGATGAACGATTTTGTTTTCTTCCCCCTTCTTTTTCCTCCTTCAAGAGGTTAGCCACTTTTGCCCCCTTCTTTGCCGGGCTAGCGTCACCTTACAAACAGCCTAATTCTGCCAAACTCCGCCTTCTGCGGCTCGCATTGGAAGAAAGAAATTGCCCCCCCCCCTACCCCCCCATAGTGCCCTCCCCGGCCCCGCCTCGTCTTAGAGATGTACAACCCCTTTTTTTCTTCGTACATTGATAATTTTCTATTTTTCCCAATAAGGACCCTGCCCCCTATTTTTCCCCCCTCTTCTTTCGTAGGCCCTTCTTTGATGGCCCATTTTTTTTTTTCGCTGTTCTGCTCCTAGATATTTTTTCAGTAACGGACCCCCCCTTTTTCTCTTTTCTTTAATCCCTTTTCTCGTGTTCGTTTGTTGTATGACTCTCCTCCCGTCCTCCGCAAGTGACCTTTCCCCCATAACCGTTCTTTCTTTTTTCCGGTCCTACAGCCCTCCCCCAAACCTTTTCTCTCTTTTCCCTTTGCTTCAGCTTCCAGAGTCTTTCGAATCAGGTCCCCTTTTCTTACTTTTCTCTTTCCCAAGTCAGTTCTGGCCGAGATCTCCGATGTGAAACCTGGATTCCACCTGATTGGATGCCGTTTTCAAGCGTCGTCTCCCCAGAGGGCTGGGCCGCCCCGCAAGCCCCCTTTGGCTTCCTTTCAAGCACGCACACATGGTCACCCGTTCTTTCCTTTTCAGCCGAAAGTTAAGTCGTACTTCCCTCCCCATTTCTTTTGGTGATTCGTGAGTTCTCCCTTTTCAATCTGCTGGATTTTTCCCCACGAAGTTTTCATTAGTTGTCTCTCAGTCCCCCTCCAACTTCCCTGAGGCGTCGTTTTCCCCCGCTCAAGCTCGTCTTTGGCTGCAAAATATAATCCCCCCCCTGTTTTTCCCATGTTTTTTTTGCGTCAGGTAGTGACGACTGCGGCAGAGCACCGGTCATCCGTTCAGGCCTTCCCAGACCGTTTACTTTCCTAGTACCCCCTTTTTTTGGTTACAAACCCCCTTGCATCGGATGCCGGCGTCGTCTTCCCGCTGTCTCTCGTCCCTCTTTTGTTTTTTCAAAACCAATACGGTCTGCTCGGTCACCCCCCTCGTCCACCGACGAATTCGGGTGTCTCCTTTTGTGCAGGTAAAAGACTAAACTCTTTCTTCTTCCACCCCCTTGGGCCCGCGTGATTTCCCTTCGCCTGAGCGATTCCCGAACAAACCCTCCGGATCCTGACGGGGCTGCGTTCAAGCCCCGATGGGGTTGATAGCGTCCATCCTCTCTTTAATTCCTAAGTGTTGTTGTTTTCTCCCTTTCCGCCCTCAATCTTTTCTTTCATTTTTCCTAGCAAGGTCCCCCTTCCGATTCCGTCCTGGTTGTTTTGTGTAAGCGTTTTTTTGCTTTCGTCACTCGTTAATTTACCTGGTTTCCCCCCTCCCCCTGACAGTTCGCAACTTGTGAGGGAAAGGCACCCCACCCACTCCTCAATCCCCCTCCTTTCTCGTTTTTCCTCTCTTTTAAAGGCCTACGGATCCAGACGGATGTTCTTTTTCTTCGCCCTTCTACTATTCACGATACGACTAGTTTTCCCTGCACAAGGATTTTGCGGAGACTTAGCGTTGTTTTTCCACTCTTTTCTTTCCAACTCTTCTCCCCTCGTTGGCGTCTTTCCGGTTTTGTGTTTCATTATTTTTTCTTTCACCCAACCTGAGCTGCAGCACTTTTCACACCCCCGTTTGGAGTATTTTGCAGAACCTTATCCGGTTTTGGCCGCACGCGGACTTTTTCCGGTGTCTGAATACGTCCTTTTGGTTGCTCGCCTGGAAAGAGACGGAGCATTCCCTCCGAGCCATACCACAAAAGCCAGATAAATGGAACTCCTACGTAAGGAGCACACCAACGAACGGAAATCTCCCCGGATTGGTCGGCAAGACTTCTTTCTCATTCTTGCTGCGATTGGCGGCCAAGGAGATGTTTTCATCCCCACCTCCCCTTTGTAAACCCTGAATAGCCCTGAAATTGTTCCAGAGGAAGACCGCCTCCCCTTCTGTTTATCGTTATACGCGACCCCATTCTGGCTGTCCCCCACGAATGCGCGGGGAGTTTAATAACCTTTCCGACCCGATGTCGGGTGCGGCGGGAAAAAGTTGCCCCCCTCCCGTGCGGGAATCACTGGAGGTTTTTGATTCCTTCCTCATTCTTCTACTTTTCGAGTCCCCCCCCAATTATCATAGACAGTCTTGACGGACACAGACCTCTGGAAATCTATCCGCGAGCGAAAAGCCCGCTTGTTCTTCCCCAGGACATCGTGCTGATGGCTGTTTCACCCTGCGCCCCCCTTATTCCTTAGATTTCACTACCGGTTTGATTTTTTCTCCTCTCATTAGCTTGGAGCCTTTGATTTGGGACTGTCCTTCCTTTTTATTTTGAGCCTTCCTTCTTGAGCCGCGATCCTCCCTTTTTGTCAACTATTTTGTTTTCTTGCCCTAGGTTTTCCTCCCCTTTTTTAGAGAACGCCCCCCTCTTGCAAAGGAGGTCCAAAACGTTGAGGAACCACCCATTTTTTCCGCCTGGAGTCGTCCCCTCCTTTGTGAGCTTACTGCGGTGGACCCTTGTCACAAGTGTTGCTTTTCCTTTTCGGGTGGACACGCCCTGCCGTTGTTGCCTTTGTCGGTATTCGTTGCGAAAGTTACGCTATCCTCGTACGAGGGACACGGACACGCCAAGTGCGCTGTCCCTCTTGCGATCTTTTTTTTTTTTTTTTTAAGCTCCACGATACGGACGACGATGTGGTGTCACTTCTCGGTCCGTCTTTCTCCCGCGAGTTGCGAATTCTGGGCGGGAAAATTGTTGGGCTTAACTTTTCTTCCCCGTCCCCTCCCTTACTGGCGGCCGCTGGGCGCGAATATCTGTCCGCCCTCCCCTTCCTTTAATAACGAGTGGCCAACTTTCTGTCCCGCACTGGCCGCGGTGCTGGGAACTTTTCCCCCCCATGCTTGCTTTTCTTTCGAAGTCCTCGCCCGACGGACGTTTAGCTGGTTGACCTCTTGTTTCGGCATTTTGCGTCGGTGTATGAGGATGCCCAAACGCCTGATGAAGATTGAATTCGGACGACCCTCCCCCTCTTTTCTTTTTTTTACTCGCGCGGGCTGCGTTCGTAGCTTTCGGGTCTATGTTGAAAATCGGACTTTTTCTGTCTCTTCTGCTCGTTTAGCCACTAGGGTTCGGCGTTCATTCTTTTCCTTACCCGATTCTTCCGCTGTCCCCTGGGCTTGCAATCGCCAACGCGGAGCTTTGGCGGTTCATCGTTTTTTTTAGGCGCGTCGAGTCCTGAAGACCCCCCCGCCCGGATATGGGGGTCCCTTCCTCATTTTGTTTGAAATAACTAGCTACACTAGAGTACGCGCAATTCGAATTGTGGGCGGTAGCATCTCTCCCTTCTTATCTTTCCCTCTGATGTAGACCTGGGAGTCCTTTTTTCCAACCCCCCCCCCCTTCGAATGCAATTTGTCGTAGACAGGAACACTATCTTGTTGTTGTGGAATTGTATTTCCCTTCTGGATTGTCCCTTTTTTTTCGCTATTTTTCTTCAGTAGTCGAGTTTTTTTTTTAACTTCCAGCGGCTATGATACCCTTCGTGCGTAGCACGCCAAGGTTCTTTCCCCCCCCCTTTTTTCTTGCAAGAGTTGGCCCTTTTTTTCCTCTTTAGCCTTCACTTCCTTGAAAATCGAAAAAACGCCCCAGGAAGAAACACTGGTTAACTTCCTTCCCCCCTCTTGACCGCCGCCCAAAGCAAAGATTTCTTTCCGAAATCTTCTCCTTCTCCCTCTGCCCCTCTGGACCCATAATAAACCTGCCCCCGCCGATCTCAACCCTTGAAATCAACCCCCCTTCTTTGATTGTAAATCCCTACGTCAAAAATTCCTCCACAGTCTTCCAGATTCCCCCTTGAACACGCCAAAGCGGATCAAGCTTTTATCACTTTTCTCCTTCAATCATTAGACAGTGTTGAGACCGCCCTTCCCCACCCTCCCCCCATTCAAGGTGTCCCCCCTTGAGTCCCCTTTTGTCCCAATACAACGTACGGCCGTTTATAGCAGTCCCCGCGTTCGCGACATGTAACCACCCCTCTTCCTGATGATTTCCTTTGAACAGGGGTTTAGTAGTTGATTTTTCCCCCCCCCCCTTAATTCCCTTCTTCATTACCACGCGCGGGTCCCAGCCTAACGTTTTTTCTTGCCTCCGGAAACCTCCACTTTTCCGCCCCAGAATTAGATCTTCCGATCCTCAAACTTCTTTAATCGCAGGCACCCACGCGATGCATCCGTTCTCGTGTTCCGGACTAGAGGACTTGAGCCTTCCCCCCCCCACCCCCCCCGATCCCCCACCTGGGCCCAGCACTGGCCACTTGTAGGTTCTGTCATGGAGGGCTTTGGGACACAGCCTCATCGCTAGAATCCGACCCTATCCCCCGTTTTTTTTTTTCTGCCCCCCGTCCCTAGTACCCATAGCGTCAGAAACTGTTCCCCTTAATTCCCCCTCAACCAGGATTCAGACTACTCCAGTACTAACGGTTTTACACGTTTTTCCACTTTCACCCATTCTTTTATCAATTGGATTCCTCCCCCTTCCCCTTTTTCAGATTTTTCTCCGCTACCCCCAAGCGCGCTCTTTGCCCAACCCTGCGCGCCGAGCGTCTCCCTTTTAAGAAATCACTCTCGTCGCCCACCGCCTTAACAACAAATAGTTTCCCTCGCCTTCGATTTAATAGGATCGTCATTCAAACGTTGCCATCCCATCTGAATTCGTTAATCCAGCCCAGCCCTGACTTGATGTCCAGCGAGCTTCGTCTTGGCTGATTTTTAAGTATCCCCCCTCCAGATATTTTTCGCTGTTTCTGCTTCACACTCTAATTTTCAGTGGTACTCCCTGACTTTTGTCGATCGCCACTTTCTCAGTCTCCGGTTGACTTCCCCCCCCATCCGGGCCCGCGTCCCCCCAAGAACCCCAGCCCCCACCCCACGATGACACCCGCCAACCACCGTGGACCCTGATGCGTGCATCGACCGCACACAGTGTGTATGTGGAACCTCGTTTTCTTTAATCGGTTTGCCCCACGTGCGTTGTACCGTTCTGGTACCTTTAAGGTTTTTGATGGCCGGAGATACATACCCTAACGTTGAAACACTGTACTCGACCGACTTACGTTAAAGTCCACCGGCCTGGTCCGCCCCCGCACTCATTGTAGTCAGTTGATCTTGACCGATCCTACCCCAGATACCAAACTATTTTTTTCTTTTTAGCCCGTTTTTCTTTAAGGCCATTTGAAATTATTTTTGTTTTTTGGCCTTTCCGGCGAGCACGTCTTTTTTATTCTCGGCGGGACCATTCCGTTCAAACTCCCCGAACGCAAATAACGTGTGTTCGCAAAGAGTATTTTTGGCGACCCCCCATTTAATCCTAACCCCCTTTTTTTTACTTTTCGATTGGTTTGTGAAGACTCGGCCTTCCAATGGCATCCAATTTTCGTTTTCCAAAGATTTGAGTTCCCGGAGTACTTTCTCCCGAGCGCGAATATCAACCCTCTTTTCCTTTCCTCGTCCTTCGGTGAGTCGCAAGCGGCTTTGATATGCGTGCCGTCCGAACTTCCGCTCCTGAGATCTTTTGAACGACGTGGTCGGTCTTTCCGTTTGTGGGAATCAAACCTTTTCACGCGTCCACTGTAATTGCCGCTGGTTCCCCGACAGCGACGCAGTCTTAACCCACCACACCTGCGGAATCCTTTTCTTTCCTCTTTCCCACTGCGATGCGTACCAATCTTTTTCTCATTTCCCCACTTTTTCTTTGACGCTATCCGCGGGGCGCAGGCCATCGTCTGACTGTCTCACTCAAGATTTTTTTTAGCAGGCGCTGGCTATCCGCGTCCACCCTTTTTCATCCCGCCCTTTTTTTTGAAACACTTGGTGAGGTGCTGAAACAAACCCCGACCCCCACGATTTTTCCCCCCCGGCCTCATTACTCCCGGAGTCGGAAACGATCGCCTATCATTGCCCTCCCCCCCCGAATACCCCGGAATCCGGTCCTGCCCTTTTGATTTCTTCTACCGCTGGAGGAACTTCTACTTGATGGAGGACCTCTCTTTCGTTGTTTTTTTTGATGCCATTTTCAAGTCCTCAGTCTTAACTGTTATTTTCAAAACGTTTTGAGGCTTACCTCCCCTCTCTCTTGTTTGCCGTTTTTGCAGGAGCCCGTAAGTTGCGGTTCCCTATCCGCCTCCTTACGTATGTTTGCTGCGAAGCTGACAAGCTATGGACTGTCGCCCTGGCCAAGGAAATGTAAATGTACCCTAGTCCTCCAGGGCGCAACCCCACCGACCCTAACTTTACGTTTTTTTTGTAGAATAAAACTTCTACAACTCCTTGCTTTCTATTGGTCCTTCGTCTTTCAACGAAGTCCCTCCCAAACTTCCCCTTTATCTGAAGTTGTTCAGGGTTCCCCAGCGTTCTACTTTACTGTTCGTCGATACGAGCCACGCTCGACTTTTATTCTTCGAAAAGCGGGATCTGGAATTTCTCATCGCTGTGAGGATTTCCTCCCTTTTCAAAGTACCCTCCGGCCTTGTTGGTTTAGTCACCTGGCCTTCGCGATTAGCGAAAACGCGCACGCGACCTCCCTCATGCGACATTAGTGGGACGCAGCCCCACGCGGGAAAATATCTTTCCTTTGTTTCCCACTGCCAGTGCCCCTTACGCATCCTGAAGCGTTTGGTTGTCCTTCGTTGCATGTCCCGATATTATCCCTATTGGCCTATTTCATTTGAGATCCTTCCGTAGAGCTGGTCTTCTTTTTCCCTCTTTTTGACCTTCTTCACGAAGCACTTGGTCGGGCGGCCAAGGTTCCAGGCGAGCCGATATTCTTCCGTTTCCTTTTTTTTGTCTCCTGTGACGAGGGCGTCTCTGTCCCGGCAAAAGTCAGCCCCCAGGATTGAAGCCCTCAAGTTTTTCGACCCCCCCCGCTTCGGCTGGATTACTTCTGAAAGCCCCATTTTAGGAGTTATTCCCCTTTTTTTATTTTTTTCCTTTGGTCCCTTCTGGGTGCAGGACTCGCCCTGGCCCGGTTTGTGCGTCGCTCTCATTGTGCCGTCTTTAACTTTTCCCGCTCCTGGACAAGTCCTTTTTTTTTTTTGATGGTTTTTGGACCCGGAGCATCGCGGCTTTGTGTCAGTTTGCGCTCTACGGTACGAGACCGCATTCGGTGTTTCTCTTGCGCGAAACCCATTTGCGCGAGACTGGGCGCCGGAATTTCTGGTTTTTTCTTTTTTTTTTCCGTTGCCATGACCCACTACCAATCGATCATGGGTACTGATGTTTCCGCCAAGCCCTTTTTCCATACAGGACGGAAATTTAAAATCACCGAGCTCCTTTTTTGATTTCCTTGTCGCCTGGAGGAATCATAAGGCACGATGGCCCTTTATTCCTGCTGCTCTTTGAAATGGAGTGGCTTTCTCCAAAGGCCTGAGTTTGTAGGTGGTTTGAAGAGGTTTTTAAGGCTTCCCTTTTTGTGTGATGAGATTTCGCAAAACGCGAACTGTCTCAGGCGCGAATCGACAGTTCCCTTTTTCCCCGATAGATTTGGCTGCGTTGGCTTTAGCGCCTTTTCTTTTCTTTTTTTTGATTTGAAAATCCGGGCCCTTTTTTATTGGCAAGAGATTCGGATCGATAGTGCCCTAGGTCGAGGCGCTGGAGTCATGTCATTTCCCCTTCTCCCCCAACCGTTGTTCTGCCCTTTGGCGGTTCCGAGTTTGGGACCAGGTTCTTCCATCTTTTTCCTGCCGCACCGTCCGACTCGGTTGGAAAACTTTTAATGGCCCCTCCGCTAACCCTCGAGTGCGGTTTCGCTCCTCTTCATCTTCTGTGCTACCCAAAATCCGATTTCCGGTTTTTTAGCTGAGTGATGCGCGAAATGTCGATGTTAGCCGGAACTCGTTTCCCAATTTCGCCAAGACGGGTTTCCCCCCTTCTCCTTTAATTCTCCGTTTGGTTGTTGAGTTTCTCTATTTTCCCCGGTCTCCGTCCCTTTGACCCTCTGTAGTTACGTTCGCCTCGCCACAGTGAATAGGATACTCGGTTTCTTTCATCAATTCCGTCAGTTTGCTGAAGAACGAGGTTCCTCTTTTTTAGCGTTTTTCTCCCGCTCCTTCGAAAATCGCAAAGTTACGGCATCGCCTAGAGAGAACCCACTATGCGTCCGCGCCCGATTGTCACCAACGCGTTACTTCCCACGTGCGATTGCATGTCCAGTGACATGCCAGGCCCTCTTTGGACTAATAATCCTAACCTCTTTTGATACCCCCTTCTCTTTTTCCCTACCAACCCCGGAAGGTCTCCCTCCCCTGTCCCACTTGGAACGCCAGACCGACTCCGCGGGTCCGAGTGAGACCGCGGCTTTCTCTACCCAATCCTTCTATTAAGTTCTTTCTCTTGAGAAAGGACCCCCTCATCCAAAAGTCCAGTTAGCCGGCCCCGCACGTCCACGCTTTCCACCCCTCCAACCAGGGTCGAGCGCTCAGTTTAAATCGACCTCTCCATTTCCCCCCCACATTTTTCCCCTATGCGTTCCCCCCACCAGCTAGTGACAGCGGAATCGTTACCATCCCCCTCCACTATTTATTTGTTCAGCTTCGAGCCAGAACTTTCTCGGAACCTCTTTTTGTTCCGACTCAACTGCCGACGTCCCACCAATTTTCCCGCCCCCGAATCTGGCGCGCCAAATTGTTTTGCCGCCTTTTCTTTTCCACGGATTTCCGTTTGCTCGGAAGGCTCCTTCTATTCTTTTGCGCCCCCGTCCCGCTATAGCCTCCGTTTCCAGCGCCTGGCCACATGTCGTTCATCCGGTCCGTGGATGGCAGGAACCCAAAGTCTTAGCTTTTTTGCGCTCGAAGAAGATAACCCTCCCCTTCCCCCCCCCCCCGAATGCTGTCACACGTGCCGAGACACACGCTCCAGCCACTTGTGCAATCCACCCCCAGGATTTACTTACCCGTATTCTTTGGGGTTTCCTAACGTTTGAGGCTCAATACCTAATCTGTGGCCCGGGGTCCCGTGACACCGAGCGCCCTGTCCAGTACAAGCGTTTCTGTGACTCCGCTCGCGCGATTCCCTTTTCCTTTTTTCTCCTTTTATTTCCCGCAAGTCCACAAAACTTAGTTTCTCCCCCTTTTTTCATTCGCTCGATCGCAAATTTAGGTCCCCCCTTATAATTGACTTTCGTTTTTTTTGCCATGCATTTTACCTAGGTCACGATTTCTTCGCTCGTAAATCTTCTGGTTTCCGGCTCGATCAGATTCCCGCGGTTTTTCGGCACCCTGTCGCTCTTTAATTTTTCGGGATCGCTTTTTTCTAGACCCTTTTTTTTAGATCGTCAGATCGATTTTCATTGCCCCAACCCCACCATCAGGGACGCTTGGTCCGGTCCTTTATCTCCCCGAAGATTGCTGCCCTTTTCAGCTACTCTCAATCTATTAGGTTTCGTCCCGTGTGTCTGCCTTAACGACGATCACCCTCAGTTCCCGATCTTGGAAACTCCCGGTCACACCCTTTTCCGTTTTACTTCTTTTCCCCTGAATTCTTCGGAAAGCAATTTTTCACTCGTCCCCAGCCCCGATTGTAGACGTGCACTGAACAAAGTCACCCAGGTGCAGATTTCCTAATTTACCTTTTCGTGTTGCCGTAACCCAGCCCCGGTCCCCAGTTGAACTTTCTGTGGATTAGTTTTTTTCAGTTCAATCGCTCAACTTCCGATCCGCGGAACATCCTTTTCCCCCCCATTCCATCACCGCAACTTCCGGTTCCCTGCCCCCGTGTCCGCCCTAGGGCCAATAATGCCAAACGTTTTTGAAACAGTGCTTTTTTCTTGTTCCGCCTTGCCGGACTGCCCCAGTTCTTCCACACCCCTTGCCATCCAATGTCTCATTTTCCTCCCCCTCACGGCGTACTTTATTTCAAAATCATTGTACAACGGATTTTTCTATCCTACAATGTGTTTTTTTCTTAGGGCCCTCACAATCGGTTTTTCTTCAGTGCCCGGAGCTTTCCCCTCAGTCGTTGTCGTATTTCGTTTTGCCGGTCAACGATCCTTCGTTGCTTTTTCCCAAACCTTGCCGCGGTGATCTCCCTTTTTGATTTTCCCTGAAACCCACACCCCACCTGCATATTGCCGGGGCTTGTCCTTCCGCTTTCTGATCGTCCAATTGTCCCTCTCCTTTTTTTGAGGGAAGCTTCAAGGGGAGCCGTTTGCCCCCATAGCTGATTAAGATCATGACAATGCCCATTTCTCCGCCCCTTCAGGTCCTGAAAGTGCGCTTCAAGGCGTTTTGCGATCCCCGCGTCCATTGGCCCCCACCCGCGTTTATTGGTTCTTTTCCACGTCCCCTTCCCCAACGAATCGGTCGTGGACGCTTGTCTCCATCTATTGTTCGAAACGAATCGGCCTACACACCCGCTTGCCTCTCCCCCCCCAGTCTCTTACTCCGCTGTACTGCACTCTTTCGGCTCTTTTCCTTTTCGAACTCTCCTTTCTTTATTGCCACTTCTAGTTGAGATTTTTAACCCTCCCCCTTTCAGGCCTGCCCATCACAAACCTGAGTTTGCCCCCCCGTTGAGGATTTTTTGCCAGCACCCCCTTCCCCCCCTCTTGGTTCCCTGGGCAGGACGCCATTGAAGTTGCTTGGAATATTGGCCACGGCTTGTTTCGCCTGGGCGACGAAGCTTTTTCCCTTGAACGGACGCCTCCATCACCCCCCCCCTATTACCCTGCCCCCCTCGCCGGCTTAACAGTTCACGGCGCACCCGACTTTCCTGGTCTCTCCGCTGGTGCCGAACAACTAATTTCTTGCCCCGGAGCTGGTCACAACCTCATCTTCCCACGGCTTTTTTCGCCCAAATATTTTTTACCTGGTTGTTTCCAGCGGATCGATCTCGCCCCCCTCCTTTTACAGCGTTTAACAATGAGACCACTGTCCCCACTTCTTCTCACCGGATTTTCTCTGTCAATTCTTCCTAATCCCCGCTGTTCGTTTCTTTTCCCCCCTGGTCACGTACAATTTTTCTGTGGTATCCCAATGGTTCTTGAGCTCGGATCGACCCCCCCTCGAAGCCGTGACCCGCTTTTGATTCTTCTTTTCGTGTCCCCGTCACCCCCACAGCTTTCAACATGCTTTTGCTGCCGCTCCAAGCCATCCAGTTTCCCACTCTACCGAATCGAATCTTTTTTTTGAAACTTCCCCCGAGAATTCCTATTTTCTCTACGACAACAGTTTGCATTTGACCCTATCGCGCCTTATGCCCATGATTACGATTTTCCAGTCTCCGGAAAGAACCTTCCGTTTTCTTGTCGTGACCATGCGCTACGCGAGGTCGCTCAGTTTGGTTTTGTCTGTTGACGATGGGGTTTTGTTTCAGGACCCAGCCTGGTCTCAGCAATTGCTAACCTTCTCTCCCATTCACAAAGTTGAGAACACAACTGAAGTTTTCCTTCGAATCATTTCGGAGCTATTTTCCCCTAAACGAAACTCTTTTAATCAGCCCCTGGTTGCCGGACCTTCTCGGGCGTGTTCTCTTTATATCAAGTTGTGATCCCCAAATCCCCGAGACTTGTTAATGACACAAGAAAATTGTGTTTTCTGATATTACATCTGAGGTTTTTTCCCTTTTCTTAATTATCCGCAAGTAACGTCTCAATATGCATCGCGTTTTTTTTTCCCTTCTTACACAATTGTTCTCCTCGGTGCTCCTTCTTGGGCGTTTTCCCTTGTGGTTAGTCACGGGTTCCTATCAAGACTCCCCCCTTTTGGCATTTTCCCTTTTTTCATAAGCTTTAGGGTCATTTAATCCCCCCAATTTCCCCCCGTCGTACGGGGCACTAACGCTTTTCTCCCCTTTCGACTTCTGGAAATTTCTTTTGGAGAGTTTTTCATGAGCGTGCTTCCCCTATCGCCGGCCTGTTGTTCGTGACGCGTTTTTTTTCGCCTTCCACCTGGAATTTTTTTGTTGGTGCTTTTCTCTGGTTCCAAAAACCGCGCCCCCCATAGACAGGTCTTTCCTGGGCGCCGAATCCCGTTTTCGTACGATCCGAGCTTCTGCGTTAGGTTTTTTCTAGCCTTTTTTTTGAAGTTTTCTTGAAAAGCCTTTTTAGGCACCTTGTCTTGGTCGTTCTTCTTTCTTGTCCAGAGGGCCGCGTCTTTAGGAGATAATGTCCCTTTTTCATGAAATCCCCCGCTTCGTCTGGAGGCCTGAAACAAGTTTTTTGCCCCTTCTCCTTCGGTAAGCTCCTGTTTTCTCATTGTCGCCCCGGCTAGCGTGGGATTTACCTATTTCCTACTCTTCCCGTTCCATAACCGACCCCCTATCTCTTCCCGCGGCTCTGCAAGCCATTCGGAATTGCTGCGGCCTTTGAATTTCTCATATACGATGGTCGACTCTTAGTTCACGGTTGTGTTTCTCGGCACTTCCCTAGTTGAAAGTTCCTTCCTTTTTCCCCCCCCCCCAAACAACTT
>Ga0179593_1481081_pt1 | contig 15901 bp, 21 predicted proteins | sample CZODoug2_1_08_16_FD_185931 | JGI IMG/M metagenome (GOLD analysis project Ga0179593, IMG submission 185931) | Vadose zone soil fungal communities from Angelo Coast Range Reserve, California, USA - CZODoug2_1_08_16fungal (PacBio error correction) | ecosystem: Environmental > Terrestrial > Soil >... | reverse complement strand
CAAATACTTCCCCCCAGACGCAATCAAATGCTCTTTTCCACTTAAGTTATTAATCTGAACCCCAAGTCTATAGGATGCGCGGTGATTCCGGCTCCGTGGCATTATTCGCCCGTATGTGTTGGTTTAATTCTTTGGTATGTGGAAAAGACCCCTCCCCCCCTTCTTCAACCTTTTTCCTTTTCTCCCTTTACCTGACAAAAACCGTCCCTTCAAGAATTCTTATTTCAATTTTTCCTTTTTAGTGGAGGAAGGGATTCCCCCTTAGAAATGTGATACTTTTTTAGCTTCTTTTTCTCCCCCGTGAAAGTTCGTCGCCGCCGTCTCTGTCGCCCTGCCCCGCTTTACCTGTTTCAACCATAAGAGCCCCCACTTCTGCCCGACCTTTTTCTTTCCCTTTCTGGCCCCGTCCAACGCGATCAGAATGAGTTTTTCCTCTCGTTGGAGAGGAGTTTTCGCTTCTTTTTCGGAGACCGTTTCTTTTGTACAGCCCCCTTTTTTTCTCCTGTCCCCCATGACGTTTGCTGAAATTTTGTTGTCCCCCCCTACTCCATATTGCGTCCTTCCTTTTTCTATGTAAGCTCTTTCTCCCCCGGTTTTCATTCCCCTTTTTTTGACGAAGGTTTTTTTCACGAGACTCATCGGGCGCGATTGATTCTATTGCGCCCCCCCTAGGTCTTGGTCTTCGTATACTTTTCTTCCTCTTTTGTGCATGGATGGCTTTTCCCGGTGCTCGTCCCTTGTTTTCCCCTTTCTATAGGCGGGGCTTGCGTTTTTTTTTTTTCCCTCCCACCTAGGGTCAATTCCTTTTTTGTTATTCGTTTTGGGAAACTCGAAATGATGTCTTTTCGCTCTCGAGAAGGCGGCCCTTTTCCTTCCCCTTTTCGTTTCTTTGGCCAAAGGGGCGTTGTTTTTTCCCACCCCCTATCCTCTTTCGACCCCTCCCTTTTTCTTCGGTAGAGTAGTTTCACCCCGGTTAATTCTTCCCCACCTCCTTTCTACTTGGCCCTAATGCTGGGCCACCCGCCCCGCGACTTCGGCTTAGGCCGTAGTTTCGTTCGCCTGCCAACATTTTTTTTTTTTTCACAAGTGCCCCTTTTCCTCCGTCGGCTTCGGCCCTTCGTTTTCCATAGTACGGTCCCCTCACCAATCACCAATCGCCTTTGCCTTTTTTCGTCACACTTCGTGGCGAGCCTGTTTTGTTTCCTTCTGCCCAAACATTTTTCTAAGTTTCTGTTGCGTATTCTCCGGTTGGCGACCGGCATTCTTTTCCACAAGCGATTTTGGAGGTTCCAAATCATTCTCCCAATAGTCCATCCTGCCTGGCGATACCCCCCAAACTTCTACCCTCCTTCCGACTACAGATGCTTACTCCTTTGCCCCGCCATATCCACCAACCGATTTATTTAACTTATCCGGAATCTCCGGTTTCTCTCCTTTTGTACCAATCTCCTTGCCTTCGGCACCAGTTTTAAGGAATTTCCCCTCGTTTTACAAGACCCTTTATCACACAATCACCTGGTGTTCATTCCGTATATCCTCAATGCCGAGGGAGTCTTAGACTCTTTTTCCTGCTTCCGAATTCAGCGGCGTTTTTTTGCTGCCTATGCGTTTTGTTTGTTGTTTCTTTGGTTCTTCTGGAAGATCCCCAAAGAAACCCGTGTCCCTCTCGACCGAGAAAGGTTTTTGCCCCCCCCCCGGAGATTCGTTTTCCTATTGGGATTCCTTCCCCAAGCTGGTAGATTTGTTTGTACGAAGGTGGACCTCACGCCTTGTCACTCTTCCCTGAGGCCCCCCCCGGGCCAATACTGTTTCTTCCCCCCTTGCCATCCCAGGACACCGTTGCTTTTTCTTCCCTTCCCTAAACATTAAATTGTTCACACATAACCCGATGTGGTTGGGGCCTTTCGCCTGGCAAAGAATCACGTACCGACGAGCAGCCCTGTTTGACGCCTTTGTCCCCCCCTCCGGTTCCGGAACGATTTGTTTGCTTCTTAAACAGCCGGTCCGGCGTCCTTTCTCCGGGCTCTTCGACGTGTCTTTGGCTCGATGGGCACTTTTTGTCCATGTTTTGAGGACTAGTCTGGTCCCCTTTGCTTTGTCCTGCCGCCTTGTCCCCCACTCTTTTTTCTTTTTTCCTCATTCCACTGTTCTTTTTTTTATTTGCGTGTTGGGGCGCCCTTTGTCCGTTTTGCTTCACTTCGGAACGGGGGCGGCGGCGGATGCCTTCGGGGCGGTCCAATTTCTTCCTTTTGAATCGACACGTTTTCTTTAGGCCCCCCCCCATGAAGAGCTCAAATGCGGTGTTCCCACTCCATTCGTCTGACTTCCTCTTTTGCGGTTTGGTCAATCCGTTCACGCTCCCCCTTCCCCCAAATGCGCTCAAAAAACGCTTTTCCTCGGCGCTTCCCTATCCTCCTCGGCCACTGGGATGAGCTCTTGGTACTGACGCTTGTTGGTCTCTTTGGATAGTCTTGCCTAAGGGAAGATCAGGCTTTCGTTCCTTGTTCGACTTTCCCCGGGCGGTCGTCTGGGGACCCCCAAGAATTCACTAACCCGTCCCTTTCCTTTTATGTCCTGGGACCTTTTATAAAGCCCGAGGTTGTTTTTTTGTAGTAGGGTAGGGAAACATTTATAAAAAAGAAGGTTCAAGTAGCGGGCACTTTTTCGGTCGGTTATGCTTTTTTGTGCTTTGTTTGTTTCCCTTTGCTCGGCGGCTTCCTTGCTCGGTCTCCGCGGTGCTTCCCTCCTCCAAACGATGAAGTCTTAATGCCTGTTTATCCGGCCTTAGTTAATTCTTTTTTTTTCACTTATACTTTTTCCCTTTCCCTGGTCACGCAAAGTCTTCGCGCTTTGTAAGGAGGCCCCAAAACCGGGAATGGATTTTTTGTCCCTTTAAATTGGCCGCCCACTTCCTTTTTCCGCCCTCCTTTCCGGGCCCTAGAGTTGCCCTTTTTTTTTTTATCTTCGATTCTGTCCGTTCCCCCTACTAACACAACCTTTCTCCCCCCTACACAGGCCCCCCAAAGTCGAGGAAGTTTTGCCTCATGTTCTTATCCCAATTCGGTCACGGATGGTTTGCCCTTTGCTTCCTCCGTCCAAGGTCTGGGAAACACGATCCCCCTCCTTAGTGCGTTTAGTAGGCGGCGGCTTTCCCCCCCCCCTTTGCACCCACAGGGGACCGCAAGGACTTTTTCAATTCTTTCCCCTTTCCCCCTCTCAGAAGCTTTTTAACAGGACCTTTCATTTCCTCCACCTGTGATCACCGCGTCCTCTCCCCATGATGGCGGCCCTAGGTTGACGTTGGCCTTTTCCTGCCCCAAGGGTTGGGGCCTCTCTCCGCCACCCCCCCCCTCCCCCCCCCATGGACTTTCCCCGTTGCTTCCCGTTTCGAGTTGCCCTTGGCATTTTCCAAATAGACCCATCCCACGTGATGAAAAAAAACCCCCTCTACGCGACCTCTCGTCTGGCCAATAGATTCCAATTTTTCCGCTTTTCTGAGTTCCCGTGTCCTGTGCAACTCGTCCCCCCCTTTCGGTTGCTACACAGGATCTGATCGGGGGCGGGCGCGTCTGCAGATTCGCCGATCAGTTCTTTTCATGTCTGGCCGCCCTTCTTCATCGGTCATCCAATGGTTTCTTTGCTAACACAAGAACCCCACCGTTTTTTTTTCTTTTTTCCCCTTGCCGTCGCACTATTCGCGCCTTGCCCCCAACGCGCGTAACGCGCTCTTTGCTCTTGCGTTTATGGGGCATCCCACTTTCCCTAAAGTCGCCGAAGTGGCATTGCTCTTTTGCTTGTCTCTGTGTCCTTTTCGGGCGCTTTTTTTTTTTCCTTCTTTTGAAGATTCGGCGCAGCGTTGAACCGCGTTCTTTGCGCCCCCCCCCCTTTGCCTCACTTCGGAGAAACCCCGACAATTCCATTAGCGTAACGACGTTGTTCCCTTTTTCCCCCGATGTTTCGTGTCTTTCGCTTGCACTTTGTATTTGCTTTCACCATCCCCCCCAACAACAGCCCCCCGGCACCCCTTTCCCTCCTCCCCTTTCTCTTAGGTGATATTTTCTGATACTCCTCCCTTTTTTTTTATGTTCCCAAATATTCTTCCTTTCCTCCTCTCATGGTAGTCGGGAGTCTGTGATCCTTTTCTCTCACTCTCCCTCCCTCTTTAGTTGCTCTAGTTCCCAATAGTTAACATCTTTTCCGCCGACCCCACCTTGGATCCTTTCCCCTGCCCTCTTTCTACTTGAAGTTGGAAACGTATCCTTTTCCCATGTCCCCTCCCCCCCCCCCCCCGATAACCCCCCCAATCCGCCGTTTGAGCTTCGCCCGCTTTTTCCTTGTGTACTTTCTGTTGTTGCTTGTTCACCCTACACCGTCATATTCTTCACATTCTGAACATTCCACCCCCCTTGCCGTTGATGCTCGTTACGCAACCTTTAACTTCGGTTTTTGCGCGAGGGCTCCACTTGTAGAAAACTGCGAACGTTGGGTGCCCCATGCGGGTCCCTCCCTCCAAGTGGTCCACGGAACCGAGAGCTCCCCCTTCAACTTGGCCAGATAAATCCTGATATTTGAGAATTTTTTCGGTTTTTGTTTTTGCCCTCCCCTTTTTACGGACCTTTTTCCTGCCCCCTGGAAGGTTTTTCAACTCGACCGGTCGGTTTTCCCCTGATCCCTTTGGGGAGGCGTCTGAGGGCTTCCTCGAGGACCGTGTATGTTTTCACGGTGCACTTTGGATCGCCTTTTGACTTTTTTCCATTGAGGTTCCCCCTTTAAAAGCTGATTCCTGAATAGTCTCCCCGCTTTTCTCCCCCTCTTTATAAACCTTCTTGTCCGTTCCGTTTGGGTTTCCAACCTTCATTGGCCGCCGATTTGATCCTCCTTTTGCGACCCTGAGTTGTGGCGTGGATTTTTTGCAGCTACGTTTTTTTTTTCTGAGATTTTGTACCTTTCCCCCCAACTTCTTTCCGTCTCTTCCGTTGCTGTGCGTTCTTTCTTTTGCCTTGACGAAGGGAGTGAATTATTTAGGCTGGGTTGTCTCGTGGCCCCTTCAACTTAGGGGCAGTCCTTTCCTTGTTTTTTCTCGTTCTCGGGATCCAACTTTTCCTCCATTCCCGGGCTGTTTTTTTCTTTCGACGACGGGGGCACCACTTCAATGTGTGCCCTCTGGGGCAATTTTCCTTGTGAACCAGGCCTCTCTAAACGACACTCCTTCGTTTTTCGTTTGACTGGTCCCACTTTTCAGGTTATGCATTTTCCCCAATTTTCGATTGGCCGCCCCTCCCCGCCTTTTTCCCCCAAACGTTCGGTACCTTTTTTCCCCTGAGGTGTTCCAGTAGTTCGTAGCCATGAACTAGTGCTCAAACTACCTTTCCTTCTTCTTCTGTTTCTATACATTCCTTACACCGTTTTTTTTCCCTGACAAAAATCCATCGCCTTTTTTTCCTTTCCCTCCCAATTCTTGCTCTTGATTTTAAGTCTGTGAAGCACTCTTCCCTGTTATTCAGATATTTAAATTTCTTCTTCTGTCCCCTTTTCCCCCCCCCGTGGGTCATTATCGGAAATAGCTTTCTTTTCGCCAAAACCGGCCCTTTCCGCCGTCCTAGGCCCCCCCCCCTTTCTTCCACTTTCCCGGAGGTTGGCCCCCGCTTTTAGGAGGAACTTACCTCTCCAAAACCCCCGCTTCTTTCTTCGTTCCTCCCCCCTTACCTAGACCTTTCGTGGGGTAGCTTCTTTTTCAACATATCCTTGACGTTCTTCAAGGCGTTCGACTCTTTTTTCCTTAAATTACGTTTCCCCTCCGACATTTTCGCAACACTCAGGTTTTTCAGTTCAGGGATAACCCTTTCCTATTCAGGTTTGAGGCATAGGGACTTTTTCCTCTCCGAATTTTTCCTCCTTCGTTTTTTTGCCGGCGGCCGCAGTCTGGTTTTTGATTCTTTCCCTATCCCAACCTGACCAAGAGAAAGTTATCCCCCGGGTTTAATGGTTTTTTACCCAACCCCCTCCTCTTGGTGGTTTTTTCTTTTTTTCTTTTGGCATCTCCCCAACGCGTTGATTCCACAGTCTTATTCTCTTTTCAAGACTGCCTTTCCTTTTTGATCCGCCGCAACACCATATTTTGAGTCCCAATGCAAGACACCCCCGTTCAATTGATCGGCCCTCCTGGGGTCCCTAAACCCCGCACATTTTTGCTGGGAACCAACCCCACCCCTCGGTTTGCCCTTTTCGGCCGCCCATCCTCCTTAACTCAATTACGCATGCCGAACTGTGGCCTTTCTCGGTTCCCTGAACTTTGCATGACAGCCCCCCACGGTCCCGCTGTTTGTTCCCGGCCTGTCTCGAAGAGGCGTTGTCACTGTGCCAACTTTCCCTTCCCTTTCTTCCTTCGTCGTTTTAAAAGTGATTTCTTCCCAGCCCCCGAAGCCCTCATTCGGTCTTTTTTCAGTTTCAAATTGCCTTTTTCTTGGCCCCCCTGGAGGGCGAGGGCCTTATTTGGCTCCATTTCGCCGAGGTTGGTCTTGTTCTTTTGGTAGTGGTTTTCCCACCTTTTTCTACTTCCCCCCCCCCGAAAAGTCGAGTGGAGTCCCCCCATTGCATGAGTAACCCCATTCGGCGGTTGACCCCCCCCCCCCCTAGTAGAGAGGGACCGCTTTTTCCCTGGGTTGGATACGTTACCCATCTTACCCAACCCTTCACGAGTCTTTTCCGGTTTTTTTTCTTACTTTTGCCGTCGATCCGAATTCTCGCCTCGGGCACTTTGATTTTTGATGATTCGATACTGAAGTTATTTTTCCTTTTTGGAGATAGGTCTTGTGACGGCCAGTTGCCCGCTTTTCTTCTGCTGGTGGCCTCGTTCCTGGTTCTTGGTGGCCCCCCAAAAGATCCCCCCCCTCCATTTTAGGCTTTATACCCCTCGTGAGTTGGCGTTTGTTGAGGACGTTTGTGAAATGGCCCTCCCCCCGGTTCGTAGCTACTGTTTTTAGCCGGGGTTGCTGTCTTTTCGCGGACTTGATTCGTGCGGTGTTTTTTTGTCTTTTTGACCATCATCGATGACTAATCCCCCCCTTTTCTTCAAAAGCCTGATATTACTCGGAAACTAATGTTATCCCTTGCTGACAATGCAAAAAAACCCTTCTTCTCACCGTCCCCTTGAGGCAATTCGAATGATTTGCTGACCGGGCGCCCTGTACTGGCCACCCCCTCCGACCCCTCAGCCAGCGTAGCCGTCTGTGCTCGTTAGGGTCCTTCTCCCCCGTTCAAAAAACGAGCCTTCCCCTCTCCTTCCCCCCAAAACCTTTCTTGGACGGTGTTTTTGTCCCAGGCATCGGTCCCCAATCGCACCTTTTCCTTTTGCCCGAGGTCCTTACCGGGTCTGTTTTCCAACGACTCTAACCGAAGGAGTTGCGTTGCCCCGAGGCCGTTGCTTCTATTTCACCCCTCTTTGCCACAGCTTTTCCCCCCAAGGTTGAAGCCCCTTGCTCTTTTCCCGAGAAAGAACCCTCTACGCCTCTTTCTTCCTTTCCCTGAAAATGTGACCTCTTTTTTTCCCCCGCATCCACCGATTTCTGCCCTTAACGTTCCCCTCTGCCCTTTTTCCCTCTTATACAGGACCTCACTTTTCGGCACAGCGAGCGAGTTCCCTGGTACCAACTCGCCCTGAAATGTCAAAATGCGCCCAGTAATCTTCTTCGTCACGGCTTTTTGATCAAAATTTCCCCCCCCCCTCCAGGGGGCCGATCGTCTTTTCCTCGCAACTCGGTAAAGTTTTTTTTACCCCTTCTGTTTGAGAGTCGGTCGTCCCCTCCTGGGGAAACAAGAGACCCTTTTTTTTTGCTTGCGCGATTGCTTTTCATGCGGGGGAAAAAATTAATAGTGTCGACCACCCCCTTGGCCTTGCTACACAAACTGTGTCTTTTTTCCCCGTTGAACAGATCTTTTCGCCTGCCCCCCACCTCAGTTGGCCCCCAAAACACAGGCCGATAGGGCTTTATGTTTTTTCTCACTCCGGTGCGCCCAACCCGTGCGAACCAAGTGGCATATATATGGAGGTTTTCGGGCATTTGGTTTTTTCTGGGCTGTCCCGGCGTGGTTTCACGACTCGCGGTTTCAGCGTGTCACCCGCTTTCTCTTTTGACCTCCAGTTGTCTCCTCGCTCCACCTAAACTCAACATCCCTTCTTCAAAGAATGTTATCTTTTTACTGTGTTACCAAATTTCCCTGCCACCCTTAGACCTTGTGCTTTCCTAAAACCCAACACCCGTCCAACCCGGAACGTCCTAAAGCCTCCCGCGGATGTTATTACTCCAAGAGCGGAATAAATTTACGTTCAGTACACGTTTCCGTGGTCACCCAAGTTAATGTCTTCTGTGCTGTTTCCAACTTCTCCTTTTTTCCCTCTCCTTCAGTTTGTGTTGTGAGTTTGACCTCTTTTTAACAAGTCGTTACAACGCTACGACCCCCTTGGCTCCATTTGCACCCTTTAGGAACGTACTTTTCTCTTCTCTTAAGCCGAAGGAGTATTTTTCTGCACGGCTGGTTCCTTTCACTGCTTTTTGCCAATGACCCAGGCACTTCTCCCCCTTCATCGACATTTACACGACCCGCGTGATTTGCCTGTTTTTCTTCTTTTTTCCTGCGTCTTCTGCCAAACTGGGATCCACCAAAGCGCAACGCTTGTCAAGCGTGCGCCATCAACAATTCCTTCACCTTTGCCGTCCCCCTTAGTCGGCCCGTCCCCTGTCTTTTAACCCCTCTCGATTCCCACTTCTGGACTTGTTTTTTTCGCCTTTCTGCCACCTGAGTGTGTCACCCGCGATAATCTTATTTTTTTTTTGCCGCGCGTGGAATGGCGCGTCGTTGTCACCGGGTATTGTTAGCGGCCTTTTTTTTCTATTTTGATGAGTTCGGTGGTGCCAGTGTTCGAACCGTGACTTTTCGGCTTTTTCGCCTCTTTTTTTCTCAATATGCTGTCTGACTCTTGACTACACTTTGGGCAAGAGTTAATAATCCTTTCGCGAGATCGCCGTGTGCCGAGGTCTCGTCTACGTTTTATGGACTCCTTATGGCATTTTCTTCTATACGGGTTTCCCTCCCTGAAAGGGTTTTCCCCTTTTAAATCCGTTCGGGGCGGGCGGAAACAAACGCGGTTTGGCCCTGAGTTGGTGGCTTTAGTTTAGTTTTTGTAACTTCTCACCCCTTTTTTTTTTTTTTTTTTTTTTTTTTCTCGGAGTTATTTTTTCTCGCGGCGGCCGATAATTGCCCCCCTTTAACCGGTGTTGCAAATGTTTTGTTTGCTACTGGCTCCCTCTCCGAAAGAAATACTTCGTTTATGTTTTTAGCCACTTTCCCTGTCTCCTACATACACCCATCATGCGATGCTTGCTACTGATTTCCCCTATTTTTGGAAGGGCTTTTCGGATAGGTCCGTCCCCTTCCATCACCCCCTACCTTCTTTTCACCCCCCTGCATTTGGACTTAGTTGGACGCTTTCCATCATTCCCTGGTCCCATGACACTTCGCCTTTTTCCTTTTTGCAGCCAAAAACCTCCCGTTTCGTTCCTCCCCTTTGAGAAAAGTTTATTTTCTTTTTTTTTTGAGTCTTTCCCTGCGTCCGAACCCGGGCATATCGGCAGTCCCGATGATGACTTTCTTTAAACCATTCTCTACCCCTGCCATTTTTCCGCTTAGTCATCAAACCAGGTGCGTACGACCCGTCTTTTTTGCGATTCCGTGACCCGGCTCCCCCCAACTGCATACCGCTGACATAGATTCGGGTTAAGCTCTTTGCCCCATCTTCCCCTTTTTTCACCCCCCATCTTCCTGTGTTAAGGCCTTCTCCTTACCGGTAAAGAAGATCGAACCCTTGGACCCTTTCTATCATCCAGCTATTGGGAGATTTGCCCTCCATTTCGCTAGTTGAGCCGACTGCGGTTTAATTGTTCCCACCCAATCCAAAGAGCCCCGACGAGAGGTTTTTACCCCTCCCTATTTGTCGCTTTGCTTTTTCCCCTACGCTTTCGTGCAAGTGGACCCCCCAGGGCACTGATCCGAGGTGTTTTCACGCCCGGGCTGTCAACTTGAAGCCAGGAACCACCGCTCCCGGTCCCCTAAAACACATGTCCTGTTTCACTAACTGAGTTGTGGCTGCTTGTGACTAATCACGTACCCGGCGCCCCCTAACTTTGTCCCGGTCCAGGTACCCGTTGATTGCTTTCTGCCCGGTCCGTCCTTTTCGTTCCGGCCGATCGAAAGCCCCTTCGATGCCATTGTCGTCCAGGGTGCAGTTTTGTACCCACGTGGATTTCCCAGGCCTGTCCCACAGTTTTTTATTTTTTTTCCCTCATCACTGTGGTGTTTTACTTCCCTGGTTCAGGTCCGGATACAGAGCCTTGTACCCCCCTGTTGTGGTACCTTGCCCTTCGCCGTGAGGGCCGTTTTTGGATTTCTGGTCCTTTTTTTCCCCCCACCTTCTAGTGCCCATCGACAACGTTTGAGTTCGGCCAAGCATTTCTTGCCTCTAGTGTTTTACCCAAAAAAACCCCTTCTCGGGGTCTTTCGCGGTTGCGTTGGGTTCCACCTCTATTCGCAGGCCCGTTTTCAACGCGCGAACTCCCGGCCCTTCCGGCGGTTTTTTTCTTTACTCTGCCCTGACGGCCCGGGGTTTTGTGCGATCCCGTCTGTTCAACGTGAGAATTTTTTTACCTTTTCCCCCCTCTTGTTTTTTTCTACTTTCGATTTTGGCTGGTGAACCAAGATATACCAGACCCCAATCTTTACGAGTCACTTTATCCCCCCGTTTTTTTTCCTTTTGTTGTGACTGTCGTGTGCAATTTTCGCCACCCGCTTTTCGTTTAAGAGTGCCCCCGGTCTTGTTGCCCGATCGGCCGGGCTTCCCTTGCTGGTGGTTTCGCGCTATTTTGGCCAATCCCTCTCTTCCGTAACCTGTTTCTGCCACAGCCCTGATTTACCTCTCGCACATTATATTGCGACCCTCCCCCAATTGAACGTACCTTCTCTACCGCCCCCCCTTTGTCCCGCACCCGGGCCCCCCAAGGCTAGCTTTCATTTGTTGACACTTGAAGTTCTTACGCGTTACCTTGCCTGTATAGCTGATCCCAGTTCTGTTTGCTTCCCTCTTCGCGACGGAAATCTCCTTCTGGTAAACCTATCGCCTGGAAACGTGTTGGTCCTCCTTTTTCGTTGCCGCAATCTTTTTTGTCAAGAATGTCTTTTCATTTAAACCGGGCCCCTTTTTTTCCCACCGACGCGAATTTCCGTAGCTTTCTGCGTCGGCTATCACGCCCCACCCCTTCCACGAGGACCCTGCAAGAAGGATGTTTGGCCGCCTTCGTCGCTGACCGGTGCGAACGCACTTTCGACCCTTATTCCCGTCGGGCCCGCCTAAAACAGTCTGCTCCCCCGGGTCCGGTCCCAGATCCCCCCTCTTATAAGGCCGCCCTCTTTGGCCCCCCAACCCGCGGAGCTCTTTTCCATTGACCCCGTACCATCGGGCAAAAAAAGTTCTTCCGCCCATTCCCCCCTGATGGCGACCCCGGTCTTACAACATCTTTGCTTGCCGTTATGGTAGTCGCATGTGTATGGCTCAACCCTTTTTTTTTCGTCCCCCCCCCTTTTTTTTTTTTCCCAAGTTTTGTGGTCTTAACTCAGTTTTGCGATTGAACATACTCTTTCTCCACAAAGCTTCTCTGGCCCAGCCCCGTGACCTTTCCTCGCCTAACCCAAAGGGCCCCTGCTACATCTAAAAGAACCCCCCCGTTCTCTTTCCATATCTGTCCTCGCACCTGCTTCATGTTTCTATGACTTGGTTTTGGTGCCAGAGGACGCCAAACTGAGTGCGACACCCGTTCCCTCGACGTTTGCTATATATTCTTAATTCGGTTTTTGCATTGGCGCTCTCCTGGCCTTCGAGGACGAATTCGGCGCCTTCCCCCCGCGTCGCTTTTCCCTTGATTCCTCCATTGCTCCCCCCCGGCTCCAATCCTGAGTAACGCCCATCTGTTCAATTCAGCTGTTTGTAATTTTTCGATCTGAAGACCTCTACCCCCTGTTTTTCAAACCAAAGCCCTTCCCCTGGTTGTCACCGGCTCCCCACCTGGTTCCCCTCGCTTGGTTGATCCAGGTAGCCGATCCGGCTAATTACGGTCTTCGATAATGCCGTCACGAGCCTGTTCTGGCCTGCTTTTGAAATTTTGATTCTCTCCTCCGCCCAGTTGTTTGTGAGTTAGACTCTTTCCCCCCTTTAGTCCCCATTCCGGACCCTCTCTTTCCCGGACTTGAATAACAAGGGACCGTACTCGGCTCTTTTCGAGATCAAACTCCCTCCCCGCCTCCTTCCTGCCGGTTTACATTACCTTGCTTGTTTTGAATAAAACTCTCTCCACACTCATCTGACCCCCCCTTTCCACACACAACCTCTGACTTTTGCAGTCACTCAGATTTTAAGCGTTTTGGTGTGATTTTCCTATCACCAATGCTAAACGCTGTTCTCCTTTAGAAAAGTAGTTCCCCCCCCGCCCGCCCGCGGTTTGCGAACCGCAATGCCCCCTCCTTAACAAGAGGAGCTCCCCTTGCCCATGCTCTGTGCCCCTTGATCCCCCCGCGATCAGTCGGTTTCCCGGGGCCTTTTTCCTTGAACGAGCTTTTTTTCATTAGACTTTGTCTTGTTTCTTCTGGTGTGGCCTTCTTTCATTTTCGGTTTGGGCTGCGCCACATTATCGGTTTTTGCCTTTTTTTCTCTGTACATCCTCGTCCCCCCCCCCCCTTCGCGTATAACCTCTTTTTGAAGCCTTGCCACGTTAATCTTCCGCGCTCTCTCGCCGTTTGAGATCGGTCTTTTTTCGTATACTTTGCTTGCATTGGGGCCAATTTCCCTTCCTCCCCCCGGTTTTTGGAATGGTTTGACTTTACTCGGCGGTTGCCTGGCCCCCCCCCTTTTCAACCCCGGGAGCCTTTTCTGTGGTATCGGGGTCGTCATTACGGTGCCTGACCCCAAATGCTGGATCGTTTCGACGAATTGGTTGGGAAATTCCTTCCTTGCGGTCCCAAAGTGCGTTGAAAATGCACCTCCCCCTCTTCCAAAAAACCCTTTTTTTTTTAGAGTCCTGTTCCCCCCCCCCGCCCTTCAAATTGATCTTTTCCCTCCCATTAAGATTTTGCCTGGCACATCCCTCCACCCTTTTTTTTTTTGTTCTGTAGTATTCCGTCGCCCCCGTTCACTACCTTCTTTGTCCCCCCCACTTTTCCGGCTAGTGCTTCGCTTTTAGTCTGCGCACATTTCGCCAAAGAACCACCTCCCATCGTGTTAGTGCCGGACACTCTTTGGAGACTTTGCTTTTTCCCCTGCCTGAGCCACTTTAACTGATCGTTTTTCGAGAGTACCTCTTCAGTTTTTTTTTCCTCCCCGTTTTTGCAATTTGAGGACTTTCTCCAACCCATTCCTAGAGACCCCGCCGCCCACACCCCCTTCCCCCCGTGGCCTGCGACCGCTTTTTTGAGGCTTGCCCCCCTCCCCCGCCAAACCTCCTTCGTTTCCCCTAGACCAAGGTTGTCTCTTCTTTTGTTCCCCCCTTTTTTTCCTTTTCAACCGTACGGCCACCAGCGTTTGCGAAGGCCTTCCCCCTCTAAGTGACTCTCCCGCACCCTCGAAAGGGAGTTCCCTTTTCTTTTCCATTCTCAGTTAGAGTCCGGATCTTGCTGACGCGCAAAGAACTTAAGCCCAGGGTCCTGTTTTCTTGAGAGTCCCCTTTTCTCCCAACCGCCAACCCTCTCAGGAAGGACATCCCCCCCTGCATTCATTTTCTTTGGTCCTTTTTTCCCACTCAACAGATGTCTCTTTTTTGCATGGAATTTCTTGGTGGAAAGAACACTGCCCCGCCTTCCCACCCGACCCCCTCTGCCCAATTTCCAATTTTTTGACCCAGATTTCGCCCCTCCGGCCCACCCCCGCCAGTTTTCAAATACGTATTTTCCCTCGGCTTTTTTTTCCACACACTTACCTCCCTTCTCCCCTACAGTCCCCTGTATTGCCCCCTTCGGTACTCCCCAAGTATTTTTGAGTTTCCCCTGTCCCCTCCCCGAAGTTTGTTCGTCCCTGGTACCTCGGACTGATTTGAATTGCGGGATTTCTGTGCTCCTTCGTCCTTTTGGATTTATTTTCCCCCTGGCCGACGGTTCCCCCATCGGTTATATTCCCGCATTCCCATTTTTTCCTGTTTATGGCTCTTTTAGGCCAGCCTGGTCTTTCCCAATTTGCAGCCGTAGGCGTCTGCGGATCGTGACAGTTTGGGTTGGCGTTTTTTCCACCTTACTTGCCCCAATACCTGACAGCGTTTGGCCGTGATTAGTCATGCGCTTCTGGTAACCCCCTTCTCGTTCTCAGACGGGAGCGGTTTTTTGAGGTTTTGTTCTTTAAAATTTTTCAACCTCCTGCAGTGCGATATCCACGCTGATTCAAAATTTCTGCTTCCTCGATCGATGTTTTTCATTCTGATCTCGATCCTTCCGGCGGGATAGGTTTATCCTTTTTTTTTTACCTAATGGGAGACCAGTTTTCCCTTTCCCTCCTTGTGTTCCCTTTCCAGTTTCCTCGAATGTTGAAAAAGTCTCTACCCCCGAAACATCATTTGGAGTCCCCCCAATTATCCATTTTTTTTTCCGTGTGTGATCTCTTTTTCTGGCCGCGCAAAATCTTTTTCTCTCCCGGTTTATGGAAAGTGGCACCTGGTTTGGATGTTTTTTGGAATTTTCTTCCTTTTTTCCGAGTAATTTTGGGGGTAGACTATTCTTATTTTCCCTCTAAAACTATCTTGCCTCTTTTTAATTTTTTGGACATTTCCTTTATCTTAGGGTCACCCCCCGGGCGGTTTTTTTTTTCCCGGCTGTACACGCCTACCTTTTATTTCCGCACCTTTTCAAGGCAACAGTTCTCTTCTTTATTTTCTGGGCGACTGGCCTCCCTCCCTGCAGTTTTCTTTGCTGGGCTGGTGAGTTTTTTTTTCGTAGTGCCGACTTGGTGACACCCTTCTCCCCCTTCCAAATTCCAAACATTCCTCCTTCAGGGGAACAGGCAGTTTCCTGGGACCCTATCAAATGCAATGGATAAAGTAACACCTTTCCCTCTATTTTTTTTTTTTAAAAACGTCCCGACCGAAGGATTTCGTTTTTTCGGGGCTATTTTTTCCCTCCCCCCTTTCCCCCCCCCCTTCTTCCCGCCCTTTCTGTAATGGGTTCCTTTCCCTCCGTCCTACGCCCTCATTTCGCAACCTTCCCCGACGATCCACCGACTTTCTCCCCGGTTACTGTGGCCCCCCCCCGTGCGCCCCCTAAATTTGTTTTTTTTTGGTTCCTTCCACAAATTTCCGGGCCCTTTTTTTTCCACCATCGGCAGAACTCCAACTTCCTGACAGCTAGGCGCACGTTTTAAATTCGAGCCCGTTTCTGCGTCGACCTACCTAATTTGCGACTGCGTTGCTGTCGTCTAATTGAGGTGCCCCCCTCTCAAGATTTTTTTCAGCTCTCCCCAGTCCGTCCTTTTCCCTTTCTAACACGGGCCAGCTGACCCCCCCATCCGGTTCTTTTAAAGCCCTTCGTCCCCCGCCACGTTTTCCCCCCCCCTGCGTTCTGGATTCTGTACTCCTACCACTTTTTTTTTTCTTGTGCCCCCATTTTTTTTTTAGGCGACATGGTCTTTTTAGCGGGCTTTGGTGCGCTCCGCTCCCGTTCGTGTCTTTACCCTTTTCCCCTTGCGCAGCCCGTGCCTTTCGTTTCAGTTGACTCCCCCCCTTAAAAATGTTTTTGACTTTTGGCCTCCCGGCGGTCGTGTTTTAAATCGGTTGCCTCCTGATTTTTCTTTCTTCACACAGCCATTTCAACCCCGGCCCCC
>Ga0179593_1290549_pt1 | contig 15902 bp, 32 predicted proteins | sample CZODoug2_1_08_16_FD_185931 | JGI IMG/M metagenome (GOLD analysis project Ga0179593, IMG submission 185931) | Vadose zone soil fungal communities from Angelo Coast Range Reserve, California, USA - CZODoug2_1_08_16fungal (PacBio error correction) | ecosystem: Environmental > Terrestrial > Soil >... | reverse complement strand
TCATCTTTTGTTCATCCTGCTCCTATTTCCTACTTTGAAACGCATGATCCAACGCCTTCCTTGCTCCCCCTCCAATGGCTTCATTTTTTGTTTCCGTTTATCCCTAGGTTTTTCCTGCCTTTATCTTTTCCTCCCAACCTTACTTCCCAACCACGGCGCTTCACCCCCTTCCCTACAGTTCAAACTCTCCCCCCTTGCGATCGCCCGAGCTTTTTTTCCCCCCTCTTTTGGGCACTTTTCTTCCTTGATTCTTTTTCCTTTTTTTCTTTTGGAGCCTTTTTCGTTGGGCCCATCCCCTTGTTTGTACCCTAACCTTCTTTTTCCCCCCAAACTTTTCTCCCTTTTCCCACCTGTTTTTGACTTTTTTCCCCACTAGCCACTACCCTGGCCCATGGGCTTTCGATTTGCCAGAACCCCCCCAAACCTTTTTTTCTTATTTGCGATCCCCCCATTCTCCTTTCCCATTTTTTCCCTATCTGGCCATTTTCGCGTCCTTCCCCGCCCCTCTTCCCTTTATGAGGGCTTTGTCCGTCCCGTTTGGGTTCCCCTCCGCTCGTCATTTCTCCCTGCGGTACAGGTTGACTTGCTTTTTTTCTTTACGTCATGGGGGCTTTTGACCCCTGATTCTGAAAACCCTTCTTTTACTCTCGATGGAACCATTCTTGTTCCCCGCACCGCCCCCTCCCTGGCACAGTCCGTTTGGTCGAAGGACAATTTCCTTACCTTTTGGTTATGTAACCCCAAGTGGGTCCCCTTTTCTTCAAAGTCTCCCGACCAGTCTCTTCGGATCTGTTTTTAGTTTTCTTGTTTTCCTTCTTTAGCTCGTTGGTTGGTTTTCTTTGGCGTTTTTGGCGTTACCCGGGTTTTGTCTCTGTGGGTCCTTGCGTTCGCTTGGTTTTAAAGCTTTCCCCGACCGTTTGTTTTCAGTGATTTTGTTTCGTTTTTCCCTGTTTCTGCTGTTATGGCGAACTACGTCTTTCTTCATCTTCGCTTGAGGGACGGTTCACTGTTTGCAAAACCTTTTTGGACCCCAAAATGTCTCTTCTGCTTTACCCCCCCTAGGCCCCTCGTCTTTTTTTTTAACGTTACCTCCACCTTCCCCCCTATGGATTTTCATGGCCCCCTTTTGCACCCTGCTTTTTCCTTTTTGCGGTTCCTCCTTTTTCCTCCCGCTAATTGAGGTACACTTTAGGGTTTCTATCCGACATTTTTTAGACCGGGCTTTCTTCTTTTTTACTTTCTTGAATTCGGTTTTCCCCCATTGTGTTTCCCCTTTTCCCGCCCCAAAAACCCCCTTTTAGCGACGGTCCGGTTCTTCCCCTTTTGTTCTCAGGTGGTTCCCCGCTTTCTGGTGATGAATAATTTTTATGCAGCGTCGTATTTTTTTTTCTTTCCCTTCTTCTTGGGTTTTCATATACCTTCTCTCCTCTATCACCTTTTTTCGTCAATACCCACAATGCCCCCAATCTACTCTTTCGGGCTGTTCAACATTTTCCTTACTCACCAACTTTACCCTCTACGCAAGCTCCCCTTGACCAGGCTTTTTTACCCCTGATTTTCCCCTTGGCGCTTTTCCCAAAAGGCATCCCGCATCACTTTATGGACCCTTCCCCTTTTTTCCCCTTCTGGACAATCTCTTAAGGCCCTACTTCAATTTTTTTTTTTCCCCCCGGTATTTTACTTTCTTTTTTTTTCTCGCAATTCCAGTTTGGTCCGGGCCCCGGTCCTTTTTTCTGGCACATCCCGTGTTCTCCTGGCCAACCTTTCTCCCTTTTGTTGCACCCCCGTTTTTTAACGTGTGGGGACCCAGATGTCTTTTTCCCCCGTAGTTCACCATGCCCCCTGGACCCCCCACTTAATTCCCTTTCCCCCCACCCCAGGCTTTCTTCCACCAAAAATCCAACTTGATAGCCCCTTCTTTCGCACCCGGTTACTTTTGCGACTTTACCTGTCCTTACATCTGCGATTTTTTTTTCTAATCTTGCCAACCCCCCTTTTTGTAAAACGGATCGCGGTCCCCTTTTTTGGATTTTATCCCCCCTATTTTTTTGCTTCGACAAAACATTGCCTTTCCCTTCTGACATTTTGTCTCCTTCCTTTTCCATTTTTGTTTTTTTTGGACTTGTATTTTCCACCCTTTCGCGGTTTCCGGTTCATTAGTCGTGGATCTCTCTGTTCTGGGCCGGTACAGTCATTTTTTCTTTTTTGGCCGTCCTTTTAATTTCTATGCGGGGAACATGCTTGGTACTTTTGCTCTTGAACTTTCTTAAACCCGTTTAACCACTCCCATCCCAGTCCTTTCCTTGTTTTTCCCCATCCCCCCTGTTCGAAAGATCTTTTGGGTGATGGCCCTTGAGCCGATTGTTTTCCTTTTTGGTGTGCTTTCACCTTGCCCTTTTGTTCTTTTTTCCCTGTTGCCGAGAGCACCTTGATTTTTTTTGACAGGGGTTTGTAAGTCCCCCTCCCCGTAGCCTTTCCCCCCCATTACTAGGGTCATTTTCCATGGGTTCTTTTATTTTTCGCTAGAATTTATCGCTCTGCTTTTTTTTCTGTGGCTCCCCCCTTTTTTCTTCTTTTCTGGTGTCTTTTTTTCCGTATTCACACCCCACGCCCTTTCCTTTTTTCCGCAGGCTTGTTTTCCCAACCAAAAAGATGTCCTGGCCGATCTTCCCCATCCGTTTTCCCCCCACTTAGGGGAAACCAATCTGTTTGTTTTTTTTTTTTTTTTTTTTTTTTTTGTGTTCCTTCACGTGTTTCCTTATTTCTCCTCATCCGGCGTCCAACCCCATTAACGAACCCTTTTTGTTTTTCCCGACCCCCCCCCTTCCCCTTCCCCTTTTTTTTCCCTACATGTTCTTTTTTTCACCCCCTTGCACTTTCCCCTGATTTTGGTGTTGCTTCTACCTTACCCCCGATTCAAACCCCCCACGGAAAGTTTCGTGTTTTTCCCTTTTTTTTTATTTTGCCCTACCAGCTTTTCTCCGACCTTGGCTTCTGATTGAAATCGTTGTGCATTTACCGTTTACTCTTTTCAGCTTAAACCCGTCAAAAAAGCTGGCCCTCCTCTCCTCACTGCCCATCCACACAGGCGGGTAAAAAACCCCTCCCCCTTTTCGCGCCTCTTTTTTTTCCAAAGGTGGGAACCCGTTTTTTTTTTCTATTTTATTATCTTCTTTTTTCATAGAGAAGAATCGTCTCCTTTTCGCATTGGTCTTCCTTGTTGGTTTTTCTCCCCCCCCCCCCGACCTGGTTCTTCTTCGTGGACATTTTTTTGAACAGTTTAATCGTATCCTTTTTGCGATCTTCTTTCTCTCATCAACGGGCGCTTGATTGCTTTTCCCGTCGTCGTGGTGGACGTGCAAGATGGCCTGGGTTTTCTCCTTTTTGCTCCCATTTTTTTTAAAGCTTCCCCAATTTTTCCCCTTTCATTCCCGGCTTGTTTTTTCAATGATTCTCCAGCCGGTCGGGATTTTTTCTGTATCCGAGAATTACCACACCCCCCAACCACGAACGTCTACCCCCACCTCGCGGCTTTGCCTCCTGGACCCCCCCAAAAATGGGTTGAGGGCAACTCTCTCTGCATCCTCCTTTTCCAAGAAAAACTTTGCCGCTTTTCTTTTTGGAATGCGAGTGCAAAATGACGGCTATCTTTTTAACGAGTCCCCTTCGGCACCCTCCTCCTTGGCCTTTTTCGCCCCCCCTTCGCCCTTTCCTTCCCTCCATGATGGAGCACACTTTCTTTCTACGTTTTGATTTTTTGGAAGTCACACTTTTTTTATTTTTTTTTGACCCTTTTCTAGTTGGCTTTTTGCTCGTCACTTGTTGCAGTTTCATTCCTAAGGGGGAATTCCCTTCTCATCCCTTTTTTTTTGGATCACTCTTCTTTTTTAGTTTTCCATGCTGTTGGAGAGCACAGGAAGTCCCCCCCCCGTCTTTTCAAACGGCGGTTTCCTCCTGATTCACCCCCACGTCCGAGCCCCTGCTGCTGGTTGGGCTTTTTCGCACATTTTCTCTGTGGGTTGGCTCTTTTCCATGAAGTTGTTCTTTAGAGGGGTTCATTTTTTTCTCTTCTTTGTTTACTCGGTTTCCGATGTTCCCCTTTTTGGTCGCGTTGAAATTCGATGCTTTTTGTCAAACTTTTTTGGGACCGCCTTTTTGGACCTAACATCTTCGCACTTTTTGTTTCGTGGCGTCCCCCTTCGGCTTGACGTAACCTGGTTCTTTTCCTCAAGTCCACCTGTTTTTTTCTTCTTTTTTTTGCGGCAAGGACGCTTGTACCGATCTTTGCGGTCCTGGCCGGCCCGGACTGTGGCAGGGCCGTTTGCTCCGTCTCTTGATCTTCCTAACTGTGTCTCTTCGATCGTAGTATTTTTTTCCTTGTTTCCCCTTCCGTAAAAGTTGTGGTTCGTTTCCACCCTTTGGCCTTCTGCTGATCTTCTTCGGTTTACTTTTGTCTGAGGCCGATGATTGTGAAATCCTCAGACTGTTTTCCCCCCTTTTTCCCCCCCTCCTCGGAGGTTTGCCCCTGTTCTTTTTTTCACCCGACCTTTTTTGGATCGTTTCCATTTGTAGGCCTTCTTTTTCCTTTTTGACCATGATTGTTTTTGCTCGATACCGGTTTTCCCTCTATTCTTTCAAGCAAGTCCCGTTGTAGATTTTTTTTTTTCTTTTTTTATCCCTCTTTTCAAACGTTAGACCGTTTTTGGTTTCTTTGTTCCTCGTTTGAACCCTTCTATTCGGGTTCATCTTGCTTGTCTCAACGACATAGTCTCCCTTCCTCCTGGAGTTGTGTCTCCTCATGTTTCGATAGTTTCTTTTCCTATCCGAGCCTGTCGGCCGGCGGAAACCACCTTTTCCCATTTAAGTGGTCGTTTCCCCTGCCATTTTTTCAAGTTAGTTTCTTCCCCCCTCTTGGTTGTGTCCCCCCGTCTTTTCCTTTCGTTTTTTCCTTCCAAATTGGGTTGTTGTCAAGTCTCGGTGGGCATCCCTTTTAGCGCCAATTCTTAACACCACCCCAACCTGGTCTCTTTTGCGATTACGGGTCCCTTTTTTTGGCAACCCCTCGGTTTATTTATGCCCCTTTTTTCTCGGTGCACCCTGGCTGCCGGGTTTTTTACGGGGTGTTCTTTTTGCCCCCCCCTGTCGTGCTCTTCGGCCTTAGGTCCCCCCGTTTTTTTTCTGACACACTTTCTGTGTATCCAGTTTCCCTTTTCGCACTTTTCAAATCGCCTCTTTTTTTCCCCCCCCTTTTTTTTGGTCCTTTTTCCCCCATTTCGAACATGGCTGGTTTATTGTCTCTTTGTGACAACGTTTGGAAGTTTTTCCCTTTTCACCTACCCTTCTGCGCCCCTCTGTTTTCATCCCAGTTCATCTTCCCCATGATTGCTCCCCAAAACATCTGACCACTTCCTTTATAACCCGCTCCAATCACCTGGAGCCGTCCTTTGTTGTTGGCTACAACCCCCTTTTGTAGGTTTCCCCCTGATTTTTTCACCCGTTCGGTAGGGATAAGTGGTTTTTTTTGTTTCTTGTTCGTTCCCCTTGTACCCCTGGAACGCTCCCTTTTTGTACCCCTTTTTGGCCTTTATTAGGCCCCCTTTTTTTCTCTCCTTATGATTACTTGAACATTGCACTTCGTCTCGTTTCGTTTTACTGGTAAGACTTTGGATTAGAATCGTTGGCTTTTTTCCGCATTCTGTGGGTCTACCTGTGACCCCTTTTCTTTTTTGTTTTTTCGGTTGATCGGGTTGACTTTATCAACATTCCCTTACCGTTTTTGTTTTCCCCCGGACCCCCGTTTTTTTTTTTTTCCCTGTTTAGTATTTCTTTTGCCCCTATTACATTTGTTTGAACCTTCTTTAAAATTTGCCTTTTCTGAAAACCACCTGGTCCTCTTTTTTCCCCCAGGTTTACCAACCCTTTCTTTTTGCTTGGTTTTCCGACATCCATCCACGGGCCCTCTCCCCGTGTTTTTTGATGCGGTTATCGTTTGGTTTTCGTTCCGTGCTCCCTTCCCCCTTATGTGGTCCCTCTGGTCCTGCTTTGTTTTGCTGTCTATTTTTTGTTGTTTTTTTTTTCCCGTTACCGTCATCTTTGTCCATTGACGCCTTTTTTTTTTTTTTTAGGAGTTGATTTTCTTGTTTTTTTCGCAATTTGTCTGACCCTCCTTTGATATCACCTCTAAGATTCTTTTTTCCCCCTTGCTTCTCTCCCATTTTCTGTTTTCTCCCGGTGTTTTTTTTTTTATAAACACTTGTTTTTCTTGTTTATACCCCCCTTGGCCGTAGTCTATTTTTCTGTTTTGCCCGGAACTTTGTTAGATATAAAGATAATCCATTTCTTCCCACCGTTGTCGCCCGTGTCGGACCCTCTAGTCTTTTTTTTTTTTCCCCCTTTCACATTAGTTTGCTTTTTACCTCTCTATCCTTTTCCCATTTGTTGAATTACGCTTCCCTTGTTTTTTTTTGGATTGGCGTTTTGGTCCTGTTTTAACCTCGTTTTTTTAGCATTTAGTGATAACAAGTTTGAATTTTTCTCCCTTCTGTTCCCCCCAGCTTTGGAAGCCTTTCACCCTCTTTCTTCTCCGTTGTGTCTTTTTCTGGTTTTCTCACTTCTTAGTCACAATTCCAGTTCTCTTTTTGTTTTTTTACACCCCCAATTTTTTTTTTTTTTTCACCCTCGTCCCCCACACCTTTTTTCCCCCCGATAAACTAACATTCCCTCCCCATGGCCCCGTCAACAGGTCTTTTCTTGCCAACCTCCTATTTCTTTTATTTGTCAGGCCCCTTTTGTCATTGGTTTTTCCCCACTGGGCCCGCTTCTTTCCCCTGCCGTCCGTGACCTCCCGTTTTTTCATTTGAAGCTTTATCTGTTTTCCTTCTTTTCACGGTTTCCCTACTGAAATCTCCCTTCTTCCTTGTTTCTTTCTGAGTCGGTTTAAAACTTCCCCCGTTTTCTTTAACTTTTTCAACCCTCCCTGTTCCCCCGCCGATTTCTGAGATTTTCGTTTCGTTTTGAAAACTGTTTTTTGTTTCTTTTTTTCCATCCTTCCCCCTCTAGGAGTGTATTCTGCTCCCTTTCCCCCCCAATGCCTTTTTTGTTTTGTTCGGGTCGAACGGCCCCCTCGAAGCTTTTGTTATTTGTTTCTTTCCCGACCAGGGCGTGATTTTCGTTTCTGATGTCAACCCGTTTTTCGGAGGGTCTTCTCTTTTTTTTTCTCAGGGCCGTGTTTTTCCTTGGTTGCCGTACCGTAACTTTGCGTTCTCCTGCGTTCCCCCATGCTTTTGGTCTTCCTTCCCCCGTGCCTTTTTCCCTTTTTCTTTTTTTTCGCGATATACTTTTTCCATTTTTTCACCGTTTCTTGGAAATTTTGTGGGTTTTCCTTTCATTCGTTGGTTTCTTTCCTGGTCAAAATTTCGTCGTTTTTGGGGGTTTCAGCTTTCTCCATTTGTCCCCTGCTTTTGAAACTGTCTAACTGAGGTCTTGAGTTTTTCCGGTCAGGGCGTCCGGCGTCTTTCTTGCTTCTTATTTCACAGTTTTCCTATCGCCTTCTGGTGATGACCTTTCTCTTTTTTTTCCTCTTCTTTTTTTGTTTTTTTTTGTACGGATCTCTTTTTTTTTTGTGCTTGGCTTTATCTGCCTTTCCCTTTTCTCCTGTGAATTCCCCCTCTGCCCCCAGGCCTGGACTCTTCTCCCACTTGCTTAATTCTTCTCCCCCGGTTTTTTTTTTTGCTCTCTTTTCATCTCCCCCTTCAAACCCTTGTCCCCACCCTACTTTCCTCTAATTCCGTCGGTCAACCTTTCCCCCTTCCAACCTATCGCGAGAGCATGAATTTTTTTCCCTTCTCTTTTCCCTTTCCCCTTTTTTCTGATTGAAGTTTCCCCTCCCTTTCTTTTTTTTCACCGGCATTTCCGGGTCCCCCGCGACGGCCTGTCCTGCTTCGCCCGCTCTCCTTTTCGTTCTACACCCCCCCCCCCGGATGTCCCCCCCCCCTCCATCTGCACGTCCATGGTTTTCGTCTTTTCATCCTCCGGAACCACTGAAAACCACCCATCAGCGGAGAGTTTTCCTTACCTTTTTTCTATTCCAACCCTTTGTTTCTTTTGCAGAATTTCCCCGGCCGATTTTTTTTTTTTCCCTGAACCCCCCCCCCCCCCTTTGGCCTTGCCGATTAGTGTGTCTTTTTTTTTTTTTCCTTTTCCAAGATTTAATTAGTTTTTCTTCAGTTTCCCTTCTTTTGGAAGGTTGTTCCCTTTATTTATTGTCTCCCCTCTTTTTTCTTTTATCCCCTTTTTGTAGGTATCCCTTTTCCCTCCCTTTGGACTGAACCAGCTTTCCTTTTTTTTTAACCTTCCCCCCCGTCTGTTTACGGTTTGATTCTGACCGGTTCTTTCGACTTAACCCTTTTTTTGCACCGTTCCCCGTCTGATAGACTTCCCCTCTGCGAGATTGGGGCTCGTGTTTTGTCGTGGGGTAGAAATTTTGCGTCTTTGCGTGTTGCTCCTTTTAAACCTTTTTTTTTCGATTGGGGGATTCCCTGGCGTTTTTTTTAATTTTTGACTTTACGTGTGCTTTTTTTTCTTTTTGCGGCTCGCTAAATACGTCCCTTCTTCCCCGCCTTGTCGACAGGTGGCTTTTTCTTCCCCCCGTAAATTTTTTACACGCCTTTTCGACCAAACCCTTCCCCCTCATTCTGTTCTCAACCCTAGTTTCCCAGATTGTCCCCCCCGATTTCCCCATTTCCCCTCCCCCTCCCCATCGCTTCTTTTTTTCCATCTTCCCGTTTCAACCCAACAGGGGGCCATTTTGTCCTCTACGTTCAATTTCTCCTTTTACCGTGTTTTTGGGACCCTCTTCTTCTTATTCTTTTTTAGAGGAATCGGTTTTTTTTTTTCCTTTTCTTATTTCTCTTTCGATTTTCCCTCCGGGCTTCCCTTGTCCCAATCCCTTTCAGACTGTCTTCCGTTTCTACAGGCCGTTGTTTCAACCCTTTGCCCCCTTTCTGCTGGGTTTCTTTTTTCAACCGTGTTTTTCACTATCCTCGTAAGTTATCTTCTCCTCCGTTTTTTTTCCTGGCGCTCCTTGGTTTAACCAATGCGAATAAAATTCCCTTCCCTTCTTCCGTGCCTGCGGTGTTTCATTTTTTCCCACCCAAAGATTTTTTTTTTGCATCCTTTTCTCCCCCCATGTTTATTTATCCCTGCCAATCTCCACTTTGACCGCTTTTTTTTCAAACCTCGGGACCCCCCCCTTTTTTGGCTCTTGTCACTTTAAACAACTGAATCCCCTGCGTTTTCGTCACAGGCCGGGTTCGTAAGTTTTTTTCCGTCCTGCCGGATATCAAGGCCCACAAAATGGGGGCCCGTCTATTTAGGTTTTCCCGCGGCCCCCCAATTGGGGTTACACGGACCGTAACTGGTTCGTGATGGCCTTTCACTTTTTTCTACTTTCATTTCCCCCCCCAGTTATTTTACTTTTTTCCCCCCCCTTTCCGTTGACCCCTCTCGATCTTTTTTCCCCCCCCCGTCCAACACTTGGAAAACCCCCCCATTCCCTTAACCTCCTCCCCCCCCATGGATCTGCATTTTAACAACCCACCCCCCGCCCCCCCCCAGATTTTAATTACTTTTTTCAAAACCGGTTATTTTCATAAGTTGCCCCGAGCTTTTTTTTCTTCCCTTTTTTCCCTTCTTAATTCCTTCAAAGTGCCTCTTTCTCCATGTTTTTACTTCCTTTTCAAACATGGGGTTCCCCCCCCCCCCTTTTTTTCTCCGGTTTTCAGTTGTTTTTTGTCCTTCACATTTCCGTTCCAGACACCCCCGGGCCCATTTTTTGTTTTCTTTCCTATCCCTGCCCATTTTCCCCACCCCCTTCTCCCAATTTTGTGGGCCGCAAATCATCTTTCCCCCGCGCTTTTTTGGAGACTTCCCTTTCGGGTTTTTTTAGTAGAAGTGGTCCCCCCTCTGTTTGTCCTGTCCCTTTTTTTTCCTTTTCTGGTTGCACTCGGCTTTTTCTTCTCTTTGGTTCGTTTTTTTTTTTTTTTCCACTTCTTCCCCTTTTTTTCCAAAAAGCTACCATCGTGCCCCCTTTCTCCTTGTGGACCAAACAATACCCACCTTTCCCTCCTGTCGATTTATTCTCTTTGGGGGGCTGTCTTCCCCTTAGCCGGATTTCCTTGGTTTGTTGTCGAGGTTCACGGTCCCCTTTTTACGTTTTTTTCTCTTCCGGCACCCATTTCGTGACAGGGGTTTCCCTCCCCCCCGCCGTCCCCCCCCCTGCCATTAATCCATCCCCCCTTTTTTCGGTGCGATTTCATTTGCTTCGATTTTCAACCGCACCGTTTCGTATCTTTCTTTCTTTTTTTTGGTTTTTCTTTTTTTTTGCTCTTTTGCTCTTTTTCGATGCGTTCCTGGTTTTCTTCCACCCTCCCGAAATCTTTGTGTCCTTTTCCTGCCTGTCCGTTTTTTTTTTCACCACCACACCATCTTAATTTAAGTTCTATTACCTTTCCCCCCTTTTCTTTCCAGCCTTTCTGTGCCCCCTTTTGTCAATTTACCGCTCCCCCCCTTTCCCCTTCTTCCTTCAGTTCCCCCCCCTTCTTTTTTTTGCACTCCCCTCTTTTCAGTTCCCACCGATTCCCTTTCTTCTCTGTTTTTTTTTTTAAATCTCCCCACCGTCTCAATTGACCTTTCTACGTTTTCTTACCCCTCTGACAAGATTTACCCGTACCTTTTTACATCTTCCTTCGACCGGCTTTTTTATCATGTCCTCCTTTCTCTGATCCAGCTTTTCCCCCCCCCGCAACCCTGTTCCCTCCTCTCCCCCCCCCCTCAATGCGCCCCCCCCCCCCTTTTTTTCAACAGAATTTCTTCCGGGCCTTTCCTTGTTTTCCAGGAATTTGGGCCAGTCTTTCTTTATTATTTCATTTTTTCCTTCTTTCGTTTGCGCTACTGTCTCTGATCAGTGCGTGCTATTTTCTTTTCCTCCGTTGTGAACACCCAACCCCTTCCCCCCCCCCCCTTGATTTGGGCTTGGTTGTGCTTCCTCCAAATCCTACTACCGAGTCTTACGGTTTTTACGCGGTCGTGTTTTTTTTTTTGCTTTTTATTTTTCCCCGCTTCTTGATTTGGCCCCCCCCTGTTTCCTCTTCCTTTCCCGTTCAATGCGCAAGTTCTTTTTGTTTTTTTTTGTTCCTGCTTTCTACCTTTCCTCCTCAAGTTTTTCGTCCCCCTTCCGTGAATTTTTTTTTCACCTGTCTGTTTCCGTCCCCCTCACCCCAATGGTCCTCTCTTTTCCTTTCTACCAACGTGAGGAAATCCGAAATAGGATGTGTCTTTTCCCGTCCCGTGTACCCCCCTTTTTCCCCCCCACCCCCGAATCGCTGCACTTCTTTTTCTCCCACGTGGAACGCTCTTCATATGTTGCTCTAGTTTCCCAGTATGACCTTTTCTTGTCACTCCTGTCACCTTAACCCTGTTTTTTTGTTTGTTTCTTTTTCCCTCAACAATTCGCAGTTTTTCACTTTCCGGATCCCCACCCATGCTCGTGATACTTTTTTTTTCTTTCGGGTGGCGTTTTTTTTTCCCTCAAGCGGTATTCCCCGCCGTTCGGGGTGCTTCGGTTTGCTCGCCTACACGCAGCATTCATAAGGCTCTCTTTTTTTCTCCTCCTCCTCTTTTTTGATTTGTTTGTCCTTCTAGATTATGTGGTCTTTGAATGCTTTTTTTTTCAAAAAAGAGCCCCCTTTTAGACTTTTTTTTCCTTTCAGTCCCTGTTTCAACACGTTTTCGCTCTTCCCAGTATTTTTTCCATTGCGTTTTCTCGTCCCATTATTTTCGGACCCAAGGGGTTTCACCGACCTGTTCTTTTTTCCCTTTTCCTGGCGGTTGCGTTAATTTTTCGTGGACCCTTTCTCTCCTTCGTTTCCTTTGAAGTTTCTGCTTCCCTGATTTTTTGTGCCCCAATTTTTTTTGCCCCTGCTGCAGAATCCGGCCTTATCGTTGTCTTTTTCCCTTCAACCACATTTTTTTTTTCAGTTTCGTACCCCCTTTTTTTTTTCACGTTTCCCCCCCCCTTCTTTTCGCCCTTGCTCCCCACGGAAGCTTGTTCCACCAGGTCAGTCTTTGGTCTTCGTTTTTTCTTGCGCTCTTTGGCTGGCGTTTTCCATCCGGTCTTGATCTTTCCCACCCCATCCCCGCGGCGAATTCTCTCGTAGTAAGTTGTTGCCTTTAGGAAACCGTTCCCTCTTTTTTTCAAGTTTGTGGCGTCAACTTTCAATAAACCAGGCGCTCTTTTTCTTTGCTTCCTTAGTTTTTTTTTTTCCGACCCGAGTATTTTCCTGGTTTTGTGATCCCCCTCGTCGCTGCTGTCACTTTCCCAATCCTTCTTCTGAACTTTTTTCTTTTTTTTGTACCAGCAGTTTGTTCTCTTTTCGGGTTTATCGTTTCCGCCTTTTTTTTTTTTTCCTTTGTTTTTTGGAGATTTCGCTGATAACCTTTCTGGAGATTCCCGCCCCGGCCTTTTTTCGTTCTTTTTTTTTTCTGTTATCCCCCCCCGTCTGTTCACGTTGTAGAATTTTCCTTCCGTGCTAGTTTCGTTATTTTCTTCTAGTTGTCCTCATGTGAAGTGGTTTCAAACCGAAAAACACCCCTATTAGCCGGTAATGCTTTTTTGTTTTCCTCCCTCGGTTTGTTTTTTTTTTTTGATTTTTTTTTTCTCGCTCGGGGGCAATGGGCCTTGCGCCCCCCCCCCCCCAACCATTTTTTTTCCCCGAATTGTTCTTTTAGATTGTGTCTCGCGGTGTTTTTTCTCCATTCTCGAGGTTTTTTTCACTGCCCTTTCTCTGTTAGCCTTTCCCCATGGGTTTGGAGTCTTAGTCCCACTCCTTCCGTTTCATTTTCCGCCCTTTCCATACCCCCCCACAATGACGTCTCTCTCCGTTTTTTTTTTTGTGTGACCTCGAAGAGTTTCTTTGTGAATCTCTTTTTCCCTTGAATGGTTCCGTAAACATTCTGTTCTTTGCCCTCCCGGTTCGTGACCTCCGCTTGCTCCTTTTCTTCATTTGTCCCCTTCACCGTTGCTGTCCTTTCTCACCCACAACGGCCCGGGATACCCTCAGCATCACCTGCACCTACTTCCCACAACCATCATCACATCCCACCGTCCACTCCCCCTCCTCGGTCCTTCGGTACCCGTGGGCTATTAACGAAAAAAACCTGAGACGGGTTTTCTTTGATTTGGTTTTGTTGGTGTTACCAACAAATGACTGTTCTTGCTGGTGCACTGATTTGATAGTGCCTTGACAACGTGAAAGAAAAGGGCTGGCCCTCGATTATTTGTTTTTTTGAGCCTCGAAAGAACCATGCAAACCTCCCATTCCCTTCGCCCTCCACACTCTCCCGTGAATCCTGGCCCACCTCCTTCCCTAAATAAATCCGGTCGAATGTAATCCTCACACCTTCACCACCCTCTCCCACCATGACGCCCCGATCCCCCCATTACACCTCTCCCCCATGTGCAGCATGGTCTCAAAGTTCGTACCTCCCGCTTCTTCCTTTGACATCCCAAACCCCCATACCCCTTCCCCGGCTTTGCTCAGTCTCCTCCACCAACACAATATCTGGAAGGTAAACGCTGATTCTGAGCCCTATATCTTTTTGTCCTGCGCTTCTCCTAGCCGTGATCCAGTAGGGAGATGACCGGGTCACATGGTGTGCGGTCGTTCGATGCCTGGGTCCATTGCTACAATCCCCACTTGTACGTACAAGACCCGTATTCGTTGGTGGATCCCCAAGGCGTTGGGTTTTAAGGCCTGGTTCGGTTTGAACCCCCTTGATCTTTTCTGGTTTGAGTCCCGTCCCTCCCCCAGGGCATAGATTCGCGTCCTATCACCCAAGCACATGTGTGGTGAGCTATAAAGTGTTGTGGATGCTTTTTTTTTACAGTGGAGGTTTTTTGTTTTTGTAGCGTGCGTTTGCCTTGGCCGACGAAGCGAGGCGCCTTCTCACAGGGACCTCCCTACTCTCTTATTTCAACCCCCACTGCCGGTGAATCTTTGCATGAATTATAACTTACGGACTAAACGTGGGTTTGGGGTCTCCGGGTGTCCACACTCCCCGCGTTGGCCCTACAGTAAGTTGGCAAGCTTCTACCTAGACACAGTGTCTTTTTTATGTGCACGCAGTGCCCCAGGGTTTAAATGGAAGGTCTTTTCCCACGTGAATTTTTACCTTACAAAAACCCGTTAAGATACTTCCCGCGTTTCACCATTTCTTTTCTTTGCTTTTTCTTCGTCATGATGTTTTTTTGTTTGTGTTTGCATATGTTGTTCATTTCCCCCTGGTCCCCGGGACTTTCGTTGAAAGTGTTCCCCTGCTCTTGTGTCGTTTTCTTTTTTGGTTCTTTTGACCACGTTTTTCCGTATTTCAATTTACGCTTATGTCGTCGTTTTGCTGTGTCACTGGTTATTCTACTTTGATCTCCGCTTTCAGGTCTCTACCCCCCCCGCGAAAGTTTTTTAAAGTTGCATTCCTTTTTTTGATGTCCTGCAGAAAACCAAAATTATGTTCCCTCCTCGTCCATTTTTTGTTGAGACCAACCTTCCTTGTACCCGTTGGCGTGCTATTTGTCAGTTGCCGTGACGGCCGATTTATTATTTCTTCAGAAATAAATATAACCCCTCGCTTTTCTCGCATCTTATGAGATCTGCCCATAGACCTTCCCTTTTTGTACCGCCTTTTTTTTTTGTTGGTAGGCTTCCCCCGCTTCTTTGCCCCCCTGGGTTGCCGGTGTGTCTACCCTGCGCCCCCAGGGCTCGGCTTTTTTGTTGTAACTTTTTTCCCCCCAGCGTGCTCTGGCCTCGGGTAGCACAGAATTGGGGCTTTAGCTTTTTGACCCGGCTGTGCCGGCCGTCTCCCTTCAGTCTCCTGAATTAGTCGTCTCGTTTCCTGGGAGGTGTTTTTAAACGCCTTATTCCCAACACCTCCCTTCGTTTTTTGGTTCCCCCGCAACTCCTCCCACCCCGACCCCCTTTGGTGACCAGCGTACAATCACAGTTTCCCCTTTTGAACCCCGAAACGAGTTGCCCCCAAACCGACATTTTTATTGCCCGTTGGTCCTTTGCCCCCTTTGTGGTTCAGTCCTTCCCCTACACATCCCTGGGTCCCGTACAGGTATCATTTGGCAAGGTTTCCTTTTGGTTTTGTGTTCCAATTTTTAACACTTTCTTTCTCTAAATCCCCTCTTTTTTATTGCGTCCGCTTCGTTTTTACACTTTCCAATCGTTGCCCCAACTTCTATTGTGCTAGCTCCTTTTTTCTCCCTCCTGTCCGGTGCCCCCTTTTTTGTTTGGTTTATGGTCTTTTTTCCCCATTCCTCTTTGGGTTTTTTTTTGTTCCTTCGTTACACCCATTCCAAAATACGTTCTTGCTTGCCGTTTGGTTTTTTTTTTTTTCTTTTCTGTCGATCCCCGAACAATATTTTTTTCTTTTTGGCTTGAATTTTTTCCTCCACCCCTTGTTTCCTGCTTTCCGTCGTTGTTTTTCGGACTTGTCAATGCGGCCTTGGTGGTGGTCGGCACGGTTTCTCCGTCACTTGTTTCTCCTTGGCTTACCTTCCCCTTTTCTTCCCCTTCTGCCGTTTTTTTTACTGCCGCCGTTTTGTCTCCGTTTTTTTCTGCGCCCCCTTTCGGTTTCCGTTGCACTCTTGAGTTTGGGGTTTACTGCGTTCGTGTTGTTTTTTCCGGGTTCGTGCAAGGTGGTCCCTTTCTTCCCTGAAGGCCCTTGTCCTTTCACCTGTTGACCGGATGGAACTACTTGATGGTTTATGCGGCGGTTCTCTGCGGCGTTGTCGCCAGTGCCTGTTTCTTCCACCGTAAATTCGGGCATACTTGGCACCCCAACCG
>Ga0179593_1334249_pt1 | contig 15903 bp, 24 predicted proteins | sample CZODoug2_1_08_16_FD_185931 | JGI IMG/M metagenome (GOLD analysis project Ga0179593, IMG submission 185931) | Vadose zone soil fungal communities from Angelo Coast Range Reserve, California, USA - CZODoug2_1_08_16fungal (PacBio error correction) | ecosystem: Environmental > Terrestrial > Soil >... | reverse complement strand
TTAGGAGCGGAAAACATGTTGAACTCGTTTTTTTCTGAGCGTCTTTTCACTTCCGCTCCTGTCTTTTTCCACGATTGACGTTTTTTATTTTCCCCATGTGTTACGCTGCGGCACCCACGGTCCCTCCTTGTTGCAACTTTTTTTTTTTTTTCTCGTGTGCGAACATCCCTCACGTCCCCGCACCACTTTCTTTTGATGGCGTCCTTTTTCCCGTTTTTGCCTTGGCCTGGAGGGCCCCCTTGATGCGCTAGCCCCCATTCTTTTGTGTATCTTTTTATTGAGGCTGATCACCTTTCCCTGTGCCTCTATCTGGCACTCGTTTGTTTGTTCTTTGTTCTCTTACTCAGTTGCGGAATCCTTTTTTTGGTCATTGCCCCCCCCCCCCCCCCCCCCCCCCCCCCCCCCCCCCCCCCCCCCCCCCCCCCCCCACACCCCCCCATTCGCCCCCCTTTCCCAGGTTTGTCAGTTAACGGTTTTTTTTCCTTTCAATAGCTTTTGCCCGTTTTTACACACCATTGACGAGTATCCCGTTTTTTTCTTTTTCGTCCCTTGCATTGGTTTTTAACTTCGGAGAAGGTCTTTCCTGACTCCAAAGCCGCGCCCATTTTTTTCCCGGGGCCCAATGCGCCCCCTCGTCCCTGAGTTTACGTTGTCCAGTGGGGCAGGGGTTGGCTTCGTTTTCAGACGGCGGTCTCCATTGACACCGGCGAAAAAAAAAACAACACTTTGTTTTTCTTCCGTCTTTTTCCCCTTTGCGGACCCGCTGACTGCCCAAATCGTTCTCATCATCTTCGCCTGTTTCCTTCACAACCTGGGTCACTTGCTTCAATTCGTCCGAATCCTCTTGTTCCCTTGCAGGCTTTTTGGGTTCGCATGAAATGTTTAGTTTTTTTTTTAGCTCGACCCTTTTTGTTGACTACCCAGTTGCTTCCCGGTATCGTTGGGCTTTTCGTTTTTCCAGGAGGACACCGTTGTTGTCCCGCTTGTTTCCCCTAGCTTCCGCTTTCGATGCCTTGTTTGTGATGCGCCCTTTTTTGGCGTTTTGCACCACAACCTTGGGCCGGGCCGTACTCGAAGTTTTGCCAGTCTCGGCGTGCCTGCTCACAGGCCAAAAGTTTTTCGTCATAGACTTTTTTCCCGGAGACTTTTCCTTTTTTTGCTTGCTGTTTTTTTTAAGCTCCCATAATGATTGGATTGGCATAGTGATTTGCCATCTGCAGCTATGGGCCCCCCGACTCCCGTCCCACTCGTTCATACTCGTCTTTCCCCCGTTTTACAAGTCTCCCCGCCGACTGGTGTTCCCTAGTTTTGGAGAGGATGGTTTGTTTGTTAATCACGTGCGCGGGTTGCAGCGTGAGCTTTTTTTCGCATTTTTTTTGAAGGTTGGGCCCCACGGTCGCGGGTTTATGTCGCCAATTTTTTTTTTTTCCGAAAAATCCTCTCACCCTTCTCGCAGAACACCTCCCCGCTCTTCCTTTCGTTTCCCGGCCAACCCACAGTCTCTCTTTGTATCAGGGATCTTCTTTCCGCGCTTGTTCTTACGCCTTAGCCCTTGAATTTCCTTGTCCTTTTTCCCTCGTTTCGTTTTCCGCTTTAGACTGACGGTTTCCAGTCTCTTTTCGTTCCCCCACTACCGGATCACGCCGTTTTTTTTCGACAACCCTATGTATACTCCCATCTCTTGACGGTGTTCATTCTCCCGCATCGTTGCTTATTTTCACTTGGGAACTTCCTCGCTTCCACCCCCCCCCCCAGTTGGATAAATCGAGACTTCCCCCCTTTTAGGCCAAATACTTTTGATCATTGACTGTCGGTTTCCGCTGGGAATTTGATTCGTTCGGCACCCCCTGATCGCGGTTTGGACAGTGCGAAGTTTTTCCACTGCTCTATGATATTTGATTCTACTGTCCTTTCCAGCTTTCCTTTGGGTCTCGTCTTTTCCCCCAAACACCCCCAAACGGCCCCTGAGGTTACTGGGGCGCCTTCGCAACCCTCGGGGGGGGATTGTTGTGAAAAAAGTTCCTTCGGACCCACGGCCGCTGAGCGTCCACGGCTTTATGATTGTCCTGAATTGTCGCCCCTCAGCTTTAGGGTCTGTCCACATTTTTCCCGGTCAAACCTATGTTCCCCCCTCCCGAACCCGACCTGCCTTGTTTTTTTTACCCTGGTTTGCATGTAACCTGTTGGTAGTGATTTTCTTGTTGGTTCCCCAGCCTTCTTGCCCGAATTTTTTTTCGCGGTCGGATTGGCCCTCACATGGCCTTTTTTTACCCCCCCTAATTCACTTGCTTTTCTGGTTTTTGCTATAGGTCCAAGTTCCGTCACACAGATTCCCTGCTTTCATGTTTGTGCTCACTAGCACCCCGAATTTTGTGCGTCTTCTGGACCTCTTTAAAGCCCCCCGAGTCGTAGCCACGCCCTACGGGCGTTGCCCACAGTTGCTTTTGTTTTTTCATTACGTTGCGTCCCCCATCATTTCCCCCAACCGCGTTACACTTTTCTGGGTTTACCCCATTTTAAGCCTGTGCTATTCCTACCCCTTGCTTCAACACTTTCGCGTGCGTCAAGTTTGTCCCGCGGTTTCATTTACCAGCTTGGGTCCCGCATTTTAAGTTTGGTTTCTTTTTTTTCCCCCCAAAGTGGAGGGAACTTGGCTTACCAACCCCTCACTATCCCCTCAACATCCTCCATTGTGCTCCCTTCCTTTCCACGATTTCGATGTTTTCTTCCGTCGGGATCGCCCTTTCGTTGGGTTCCACCACCCAAATTGTGTCTTATTTTCGCCGGGTTTGTCCAGTTTTTTATCCAACAAATATTGCCTCCTTTTCCCCCCACGTGCCTTGTTTTTTGTTATATTGCTATTCCCCCCCGCCCCCCCTTCCACCCTGACACCCCAATTTGGTAGTTTTTTATGCCTTCTTTCGTTGCAAGCACTTTTTCGGTCTCCAACCTTCACGCCCAAACGGGACGGGGAGTTTACATCTTCAACTAGAGACCCTTTCCGGTCCCCCCTGGATTGCGATAAAACCCGCCCACTTCGACGTTCTTCTCATGCCACCACGTTTGGGACCGGTGAGGTTTAAGTCCTACTCATTGGTCAACCTACCTTTTTCTGTGTGTCCCTCCTTTTTGAAATCTCTTTTTCCCGGAACCCAGATGTCCCCATTTTGGTTTGGATTCTTTCAGGATCTTTTTCCCTCCTTTTTTCCTTTCCCCCTCCCCCTTCCGTTTGGGGTTTTTCTAGAGAGGAATGCGATTCCCACTCCACAACCAATGGTCCGTTGGGTTTTTTTCAAAAATCTCTTTGCACTTCGCCACCTTTTCTAAATTTTTAATATCTTTTCTCCTTCCCTTTGTGCTTCGAGGCACCCCGTTCGACATCCTTTTTTTTTAGAGTTTGTTTTTGCCCCTTCCGTGGAATTCACCGGCCTTCTCCTTTCCCTGGTAACAACGCCCCATTGCACATTTGCTTTTCCTCGTGTTTTTCCCCCCTGACCTCCTCGTGATTTTGCCCCCCTTTCTTTTTTTTGAACTACCACCAGGTCGCCCTTTCCCCACTTTTATTCTGGGCCTGTGTGCGTTTTTGATCGCCAAAGGCTCACCTTTCTTGACCCGTTTTTTTTTCTTTAAACAACGAGTTCAAATGCTTGACATTTATTTCACTTTTGAAAACTTCGCTCCATTTTTAGTGGGTCCGACCTTCCCCTGCTGTTGCCTCACCATTCGTCAGCAAACATTTCGTTTGAAAGCTTGCCGGCCCTTTTCCCATTTTCCCCTTGATATTAGTGGACTGTGTTCACTGCCTTGTCCTAAGCTCTACCCAACCCCCCCCTTCTTTCGTCCAAACTTTTTTCCACCCCAATTTCCTAGGGACGTCTGTTTCCTTCGCAATGGTCACCCTTTTCCATCTGTTTCCCGCTATGGGCTTACCAGGAACTCTTTTTCAGTGCTTTTTTCCTGTCCTGCCCCAATTTAAAACACCCCACTGCGTGGGCTCGACGCCGTGTGGGTTTTCTCGTAAGCCTCTCTTTTCATTTTTTCCCCCCTTCCAGGCTCCGTATTTTTTTTTTTTCCCTTAAAACCAAGTTGATTTTACATATACCCCGCCCCCCCTGCCGCTTTTTACTGGATAAAGGTAGACGTTTCCCCACGGACGGGAAGATAGGCTTCTCCCTTCCCCCCTTACAACTTTTACCTGCAAATTTGCATATTTTTTTTCAACCCAAAAAGGCCGGTTTTTTTCCTTCTTGGTGTCCTCCTGTGAGGGAACAGTACACGACCCCTCTCTTCGCCTTGTCTTCTCCGTTGGAGCGCGTGGAATCTAAGGGTTTTTCCGTTTGGCCTCCTTTTATTATTTGGCTAGGCGCCCCCCCCGCTACGGGCCGTTTTTTTTTTTGTCCCCATACGCTCACCTTTATGACACGTGGCCATTCCCTTCTTTTTTTCATTCATACAGCGAAGCGTTGTTGTGAAACCAGACCGTTCGGCTCGACGCTGTAATCTTTTTTGACCGCCGCATCCACCAGTGCTTCACCCGCTTCGTTTCTTTTCTTCATTTGGGCCTCCCTTCAGTTCTATTACTCGATTTTTTCTAGTTTCCTTCTTTTTACCCCCTTTCTCCTCTCCGATATGAGGGAGTCCAGGAACCCGGTCTTTGCCACCACTTTGAGTCCACCCATTTGCGTTTCTTCCCTCGTTTTTTTTTTCTTCCGCCTGGGATCATTGGCCTTCGTTCGAACCTGTTCTTTTTCTTTTTTCGCAATGCTACCCGGACTCCCCCTTTGTCGAAGCTTAGGAAAACTCCCTTCCACACCCTTTCCTTCTTTGAAGACTTGTCGGTGACCCGTGTTCCCCTCAAATTGAGCGTTGCTGTCTTTGCTTTTTTCTTTTTTCGGGTTTGCGTTTACTCTTTTTTTTTTTTTGGCTGGTTTTTCCAGAGAAACTTGACCACTTTTTTTTGATGAACGCCTCTCTTGCCCCGCGGGTGGGTTCCCTTTTTCCTTCAGATCCGACGTTTTTACTCTTTGGAAATTTATTACTTTTAATTTTTCCCCCCCCTTCTGTCCATCGAGGGCAAGGCCTTTGCTGGGAGTTATTTGGGGTCGCCATTTCCCCTTTTACTCTTTGATCCTTTTTTGCCATTTCATTTCAAGGAAGTTCCATAGCTATTACCTCCTCCACTCGTCTTCCCTACTGACCCACTTCGATACGGAACAGTTCCACGTTTTTTTTTATTCCACGCATATCTCTGGCCGTTTTTTTCCGCTCCGGAACGGTTGCTATGTTTTTTCTTGATTTTTTTCCACCCGAGGGCATCGCTTCATTTCACACTCCATCACGCTCTTGCTCTGCACCCCCCCCCTCCCACTTTTAAAAGCTGCTTCCTTCTGGGTGCCAAACCACCCCCCCCTTGTCGCCCGGTCCGTGCCGCGATGGTTGCGTCAAGGTCTCGCTCTTTGTCTTTGCCTGCTGATCTTCCTCTTGGAATTCGATCCCGATGCTTTACGGTACCCTTTTTCCTTTTTTTCAAGCACGTTGCCATTGTTGGGTTTGAGACCACGTTCCTTCTGCTGATTTTTTCAGGTTGGATTTTAGGGTCCCAAGTTAAGTGACAAATGTACTTGCTCCTACTGAACCTTTTTTTTTTTCAATATTCAATATTTTTAATGGTCGCTTTCTTTTTTATTCTTACCCGTTCCTTCCCCTGTATCCTTCGGGCGCTCGTTGGGGGTTTTTTGGTTTTTGCTTTTTCATTGAGATTGGTTTTTGGGGATTTTCTATGTAGATTTTCTTTCGATCCTTTTGAAGGTGATTCCATTCCCGGCATGGCCCCCGGAATACTCTTCCCTTGTGAACCTGATCCCTCAATTGGCCCTTTTCTTCCCCTCCCCCCACCCCCCCTGACCTTTGAACTTTGGATGTGGCGGGGCTTCATGACCAGGTCCCACGAAGGCCTTCCGCGCTTCCGTCATCCTCATCCCCCCCCCCCGCTTGTGGAACAGGTTCCAACGAGTGTTAGATTGACTCCATTTATTTTTCTTTTCTCCGCTCATTGTGGTTTTTGAACCAAACCACCCTCCGGCATTCCCCTGGTCCCCTTCGTTTCAGCACATCACCCTTTTTTGACCCTATGGTTTCCCACTGGGGACGGACGTTTGTCCCGCCTTCCGTCAGGTTGCTCCGTGGTTGTGATTATGTCTTTTCTGCCCCCGTTTGCTCCCCCTCCAATATGTGAATTTTTTCGTTTTATTTCAACCAGGCCTTGGAACGACCCCCATCGGGCAAGATCGTCCAGCTTACTTTAGGCGTTTTTTTTTTTCATGATGCTAGCCTCTCCCCCGAAGTTCACCCTGTTTCCTTTCTCCTGAATGGCGTATATATGTTTCTTTTTCCTCTTGTTGTGTGTAGGCATAGATTCCCTTTTCGTCTCAGGAAACCCATTGTTGGACTTGGGGGCTTCGGTTTTTTGAAGCCTTAGTCTGACCTCGCCTCCATTGAGTCTGACGTGGGCCTCTGGGTATGGTTCGTTTCCCTGACGGCGGTTACCCCTCCAAACTGGAATTTTGCTACATATTGCTTGGGATACCCCCTCGGTGTAACGGAAAATTGTTTTACGACCCCCGGATCTGCTGCTCCTTTCACAAAGCCCGTCACCCCTTTTTCTGTTAATGTTTTTTTTTTTTTTGATAAAAAATGATTTTTTGGCAAACGATTCTGTTGTCGTCTTGTTTGTTGTCATCTCCAGGAGCTTTCTCCTGCCCCCCATACTTCGGAACCATTTTTGGTCCCCCATCGTTGTTGCTGCTTCGGCCTTCTTAGGTCTAATTAGTTGTTAATGGTTTACGTTCTGTCCCCTCCCCTTTCCCGTGCCTTTTCCCCTTTTTTTTTTTCTATCCCGCGTTATTCATTTTCCCCTCTGTAGCCGTTTTTCCGATTCTTTCCTTTTTTTCCCCTTCCTTGACCTTCCTTCTTCTTGGCCTCCGTTATAAAATTTTTTTTCAGACATCGGCCCATTCTCAATGCTCCCCCCCCCCTTTGCTACCGAGGGATAATCCCTCCTTGCTCGCGCCCCAACTTTGTGCTAAATCCCGGCCTTTGCTTCACACTGGTCTTTTGCTCTCTTTCTTCACCACTTGCCTTCCCCTATGAATGTACCATTTTTCTGTCAGATTCCCGCTTTGGCACCCAAAGTGTAAACTTGCCCTTGCAATCTGCGTGACTCTATTGAAAGCATTCCCGCATTGCGCTTCCCTGCATTCATTATGAGTCTTTTTTCTTTGAAGAGCATTTTTTCCCCAGCCTGTTCCCGTTTTTTCTCGTGGTCTCGCTTTTTTTTTTCAAGAGGGATACATCGTTTGACATTTGTTGAAGATGCAGTCTTATTTTTCCTGTCCCAGCTTTCTTGTCCCTAGTGGGCGGTGTCGCCCACCCGCCCTTTTGCCGTAAAGCTTCCCCCCTTCATAGGGGAGCTTTTTCCTGTAGCACCACACCTGTGCGCTGATCCCCCGCCCTTTTCCCCTCTGAGAGAGTGGTTGTCTGCTGGTTTCCGCAACTGTCTCACCTGCCCTGATGCTGTGCTTTCCTGTCCTCTTGTCACTGATGAAATAGGCTTTCTCCCCCTTCCCTGCCCCCCCCCCCCGCCCATTCGGCATCTCTCTCCTTGTGAAAACCAACCCAACCTTCGAGCCCTCCTTTTTTTGAACCAATTTTTCAGAGGGGTTCTTTTGTTTTTTTTGTCCTTCCTTTTTCACCTTGGCTGGGAGGGCAGCGTTTTTTTTTCATCCAGCCGGTTTTCCCACCTGTTTTCGTCTTGTTTTCAGATAACATTGGTCTTAACGCACCCCCGATATTGGACTACCAGTGTCAACGCCTTCGCCGTTCCCCCCTTCCCCCCGACTGCTTCTTTACCTTATTGATGATTTTTTGTCGTTTTTTTTTTCCCTTCTCCTTTTCGCGGAATTTCCTTTGGTCTCCCGACGCTTCGTCCGAACTCTATAGAGGTCATTCACGCCGTCTCCCTCCGGCTGCCCTTTCTTTTTTTCCCCTTCCACCATTTCGTGTATCTCCTATTTTTTTTGAATTTTTCCCCATCTCTGTCCCGTCCCCCCCATTTTTTCTAATCGTTACTTTTGATGCCAGGTCCTATTACTACGTTTAGGTTTTTTTTTGCCCTCGGAACTTTTTTTCTTGTTGTCCCCCCCCCCCCTTTTTTCTGTGGTTTTTCCGGAGCCGATTCTTTGGCTCCCTCTTCTGCTTTTGATTTATATCCGGCGTCTTTTTTTCGAGGGTGCTCTTTTCTTTTCCCCACCAAAAAAAAACTTTCCCTTTTCTTCGGATTGTTCGCCCTCTCCCCCCTCGCAAAAAAGCTCTTTTTTTTTTCCGCCCTTATTCTCCCCTCGCTTCCGGTGATCATTTTCCGGCAGTCTTTTTCTTTTTTATACCTCTTCATTTGTTCCTGAAAAAACAAACACCAGGCCCGGAACTTTGTTGCCTGCCATGGTGTGGTACATCATTTTTCCCCCTTTTTTGGCTTTTTTTGTAGCCCATTTTTCGGCTTATTTGCCGAAGTAGCGTGGACTGCTGACCCCGGGCTCCCCCCCCACGACTTCCTCGGCTTGCGGCTGGTAAGCATTTTTTTCAAAGAAGCGTTATGGTGTTAAATTGCTGGCAAGATTGGCACGTATGCCCCAATGCCCCTCCGGGGCCGTCCATGAAAGAAACCTCTGACCCTTCTTACCCCGTCGAAAGACCAAACTTTTTTTTTTGCTCTTCTTGTTTTAAGTGTTGTCTCTCCCCCTGCCTCCCACGCGCCTTTCCCCCCCTTGGGTTAATTTGTTTTTTCTCTCTGCTCTCCCTGTACGTTCCAAGTGTGCATTTTGTCTTGCTTCAATTTTTCCCCGAATTTTTTCCCCTGCGGGCCTTGTCGCTGTCTGGACTCGGTCCGTGGGGTTGTTGGTCCCTCTCGGGCCTTCAATTTTTCCCCCTTCCCCCTCTTTCCCTCCCAGACCTGTGTTCCTTGCACCCCGGCTTTTCCCTTGTTGCTTCGGTCCTATTCTTGTAGTTCCGGACCACCCCCCACAACTTGTTAGCTATTTTTTGACTTTCTCATTCTTTTTCCCAGCCGACACCTCCCCCTTCGTTTTCCTCACGCACGTTATCGTTTCTCCCCCTTTTTTTTGGCCTTCATCCCCCCCAGCCCCCCCCACTTACCTACACGCTTTTTCTTGTCCCGCGCATCCATATCTGTGCCCAGTTTATGTACGGTTTACACAACTTCCCGCCCCCCTGCTTGTTTACCCTGTTGAACTTTTTGATTAGGGACTCTTTTCCATTGCGTCTTTACCTCTTCCCCCTTCTCGACGCATAGAGCACCATTGTTCTGCGACCGGGCTATGAGCCTGACTTTTCATGCAATTTTCCCTCCGTTATTTTTTTTTTTTACCCCCCGGCGATTTTCACCCTCCCCCCCCCAAGGCTGACCCCTGTGTTTTCATGGCGAGATTTCTCAATCTTACTACCCCTTCCGTTTTGTGTTTTTTCTCTTGAGATTGACTATACCCAGAAACCCCCCTGTTGTTTCCTGCCTTTTTTTTTCCTTTCACAAACTTCGTTTGCACTCTTTCCCACCGGTTCTTATTTAATATGCGGTTTCCTTTCATTGTGCTTCCCTTTCCTTTTCTCATTGGTGATTGCGTTTATCCTACACATTCCCGTTTGGTCAGGCTTCTTCATCCTTGTAAAAGCAAGGCCAGTTTGGCGGTCAGTTTTTCTCACTCTGGTTTTTCTGCCTTCTGTTCCGGTCCCGGTCGTCACCTCACGCGTTTTTTTCCCCCCTTTTTGGGCTTGGCGTCTATAGCCCAACCTTTGCTACCCGCAGTGGGACCGCGTTTTTTTTTTATTGTGCAAGTAGGGCAATTCTTTTTCTCTGCAGTCCATCACCTTCGGTGTTTTTGGTGTTTTTTTTTCTTAAACCTATCTCACCTTTTCTTTTTCCGAGCAAAAGTCGTCCTGCTAGCAAACCCTTCTGAACCTCCCCCATTTGGCCGTCGTCACAACGTTTTTAGTTCACATGTCAGGTTTGTGATCTTAGTGATGGTTTTCACGTGTTCCCTTCTTTTTTACCCAACACAAACCACACTTCCTTCTTTCCCCCCCCACTTTTTTTCTTCCCCCCTTCCGCAGGTTTGGGACCCCCCGTTCTTTCCTTTGCGCATCAACTTTTCCTCTTTGGCTGTCCCTTTATGGGTCCCCATTCCCTCTCTTTTCCCGCCTTGTCTCCCACTTTTTTTACAACCAAGACGTTCTTTCCCCGGTTCCCTACTTTTTTTGCCAGAGAATTGCCTTTGCACTTGTTTCCCAATAAGCGTTCCCCCTCTTTTTTCTCCCGTGATGATTTTACCTGTTTTTTTTTGGCGTTGATTCCCTATCCTCCCTGCAGTGCCACGTTTGGCCCCTTTTTTGCCAGTTTTTTAACACCTTTTCCCCTTGCCCCCACTATCGGACTCGCCCCTCCCCATACCCCCCTTCCTTTACTTTTGCCCAATGTTCAACCCAGTTCCCCCCCCCCCGGCATTTTTCTTTTTCGGATGTGGTTTCCCCCAGTCTCATGCTTAAGTAGTTTGAACCCCCCTCTCTTTTCCAATGGCTTTATCCCGGAGCGTTTGAACGTCCTTTCTTTTCCATTAATTATTTTTTCTCCTTTGCCTTTTTCAATATTATTCCCCTTGGCATTTTTTTGTTCCCCCTTTTTTCCTCTCCCTCGAAAACGCGGTCCTCCCTTCCCTCAAGCGATCGTTTGGGACCCCCAAAAGCAGCCTTATTTTCCAGAACCGTTTTTTATCTTTTTGGGCACATTGCAGTCCTAAATCCCGCCCCGGTCAACCCTCCCAGGGTCGTTTTCGGCGTTGCCTTCCCGTGCAAGCCCTCTTCCGCTGGGGGTGGACGCCCTCCTGGTCCTTTTCCCTTCTTAAGACTTGTGACGTGGTCTTTCTTTTCCAAGGTCCTGTACAACTGTTCTTATGAAGCCCATTTCGGCCTTTTTTCTGTGGGAGCCCCTTTTTTTTTTCCCCGGTCGTTTTCCCAATCCCTTTCGTCTCAACTCGTTCGGATCAGGAGCCCCAATTCCCTTATTCCCCCCGTTTTTCTCGGAGGGCCCAGTTCGAGCACCCTCCACAGTTCGTCACTCTTCATTTCAAGTTTCTTTTTAGTGGGTTAGTCGTTTCCCTTTTTCTTTGGCGCTGCTGTTTTTCATCGGAAGCCGTTTTTTCGTTCTTGTAGCGTGCACGGCGTACCCCCCTTTTGCCACCTCTGTTCCCCCAGACCTTTTTTTTTTTCCGTGCTTGCCGTTCCTTCTGCTCCAGATTTTCCCTGCTGCCCAAAGTATGATACTTACTTTTTCAACCCTGTTGTATCTATTGGCATTTGTAGGCATTTTTTTTTTTCCCATCGCGGCGCTCCTTATCTGCATTTCATGGAACATCAAGTCTGATCTCCTTACCTCCCCCCCCCTTCTTTCCCTTTCATTCTTTTTTTTCCCCCCACTTCAGCTCGTCCCCCCTCCCGTTTTTTTTTCCTAAACGGCTGGCTGATTCTGGTCTTCCCCTTCCAGGGCTTTGATTGTTTTTCTTCCTCCCCCCCCTCCCCTGGTTGGCATTCCACGGTTTCCCTTTCTCCAGGGACCCCCGTCTGCCGATCTGACAACCGCGGGGTTCAAAAGATGTTTTGTGGTCCAGTCAGCAACGTTTCAATTTTTTTAATTGATCTTCCAGTAGAGCGTGGTTTCCGCGCTCTCCCCGTTTTTTCATGATGGTTTTCTGAGACTGAGTCTTTGTTTTTCCTGAGTGCTTATGTCCTCTTTGCAGCACGTGTCACCTTTTTGTGTCGCGCCCAACGAGTACTTCTTGTTTGCTGAACTTGCATTGCAGCCCTTTTTTCCTCAGTCCGGTTGAAGAAGGTACTCCTCCGTCCCGTTCCCCTTCCGCCGATCCCCTTTTTTTTGTTCGTCCTGAGATCCCTGTGTACGTTTTTTTTCGTTGCGGCCGTCGTGCCCAATTGGAGCTGGTTTTTTGGTGGATTTATCTCTTTTCCTTAGCTTCGTCCGTGGTCCGTTTTTTTCGCCACCCACTGCCGCCGTAATGGACAACGGATCCCCTTTTTTTAATTGTGGTACCCTTTCCTTTTTGATTCATTCCAAAAAACCCCCCTTCCCAACTTGCGGGAATCGCACTTCAATGTTTTGTTTTCCCCTTCCCCACTAAGTTTCCCCCGGCCTGCGTCCTTCCCCCCCGTGGCTGTCACCTTTGGCTTTGTCAATCCTCTTTTTTTCCCGATTAGGACTTTCTTTTGATCCTTCCTGGCGCTTTATGGGTCCCACAAAAACATTCCTGATCGTTTTTTTCTTCTTAGAGTACAGGTTGAATTCCCCCTCCGTAACCTTTTTTTTTGCCCCCGGTTGATGCGTTTTTGTTCCCTGAATTTTTCCGCAAGGCCTTTTGGGCGTTTTCATGTCTTTCGCAACCGATTTTTTGATCCCCACCCCGCTTTGTGCTTTAGTTTTTCACGTTTTTCCCACAGCATGGACCCTCCCCCTCCGACTCCCTTAGTCACTCCCCCCCACTTCGGGAGATCTGGCTCTCACGCCTCTCTCCTCTTGCCGAAGTCCCCCCCATTTTTTCCCTTTGATCGCGATCTTTCACCCTACCCTTTTCTGTTTTTGATTCCTTGGAGATTTCGTCCTCTTCAGGAAACATGTTCCCCCTTTTCTCTTTTTTAGTCCCCTTTTCGATCCCTTCTTTAGCGAGGCGTGCCGGGCGAGTTTTCTTGCTGTGTCGCTCCTGACCCCCCGAGGCTTTGGACATCGGATTGTTGTACACTCAGGTGCTTTGTTTTGAACCTTCTTCAAGGTCACCCTCCCCCCCCTTATTCCCTCTTTGTGTGGCGTTTTTCTGGCCCCAGCTTACCGTTTTTTTTTTTTTTTCCTGTTCCTGTTCATTGGTATCCAAACCTTGACCGTTTCTTTTTCAAGTCCCCCCAAGTTTTAATTGAACTGGTTTGTTTTTTTCATCTTTTTTTCAGTTTGTTTATCTTTTTTTCACCCGTCCTTTGATCCCTTTTTTTTCCCTGGAACACCTTCCAGTCTTTTTTTTCTGATTTACGGTCTGTCGCCTTCTGTTGTTCTTTCCATGTTATGTCCTGCCCCCCGCCTTTCAGTTGCAGTTCCGGTGGTTTGCTTGAATACGGATTGTATTTTCAAGATTCCACCATTGCCTTCCTTTCTGTTCCTTTCTCCGGCAGTGGCTCTCGACTGAAAGCTTTACTTTCAGACCCCAAAATTAAGACCCTTGTCCCCCGAGTTGCAATGCGCCCGGGTTTTGCCCGAGGATCCCTTTTCTCCGGTGTTTTCTCGCTGAGTCCCTTCCTGATTTTTTTTTTTAAACCTCCCTTCTTGTCTTGAAACGTGGGCCCTTCTGGCTTCCGTCTTTCCGTTTTTTAATTAGGGAACCCGATCTGCCACAACTTTCAACCTTCTTCAGCTTTTTCTTCCTTTTTGGCCTTTTGCAACCCGGTTCCCCCGTGCCCTTTTTTTTTTTTCGGACCTCTACTTTCCCAGACGGCCCCATGGGATCAGCAGCTGTGAGAGATTTTTCTGCGGTCCCCCTCCCTGTCCGTCTATTTTTCCCTCGTACTGGTATGTGTCTCTGCTTCGTAGGAGGACCCCTTGGCTTCAGTTCTTTGCTTTTGTTTGATAGTAATTTTTGAGTCCTTTCGCTTGGATCTGACAATGCTCTTGGGATCTCTTGCCAACCCAAAGCCTGTCAGTAATCCCTGGTCAATTCTTGGGAGAGTTTTATTCGGCCAAGTGCCCCCCCCCCCCCCTGTCGCCGAGTTTCTGAGTTTGTCAACAGTGATGTCTTTTTTTCCTTAAGCGGATCCCCACTGTCTTGATGATGGTATTTTTTTTTGGCGATCGGGCCAGGCATTTGGGCGCCCCAGAACCCCCTCCAGCACCGCTTCCCCCCCGATGATTTTCACCCCAATTCTTTCCCTTTTTTGTTCAACCCCCTGTTTGGCCGGCGCGTTGAAGCTGGTCTGTTGGTTTTTTGGACCTTGTGGCGCGGGCAGGCCCTTTGCTTTCTTCCAGGTCAGTTTGGTTTTTTTTTTTTTGAACTGTTTCGCTTTTTAATCTGATCACCCGCCGAAGAAAAACCGCATTTCGGCTCTGCACTTTTCCCACCCATCCCCCTCCTTTCGTTCCCTTTTCCTTCCCCCATGCTCATGAAGGTTTACGTGACGGATGGTCTTTTCCCCCTTTTGCTTTGGACCCCCTTTTGTTGACTTCCTTCCGACGTTTTTGTCCGGTCCATTTTCCCCTTTTTTCTTTTTCCTGAGGTCCCTTCCCGGCTCCCGCCCGCGCATTGTTTTAATACCTTTTTCCCCGGGTTCTCTCCCCCCCCGCATTTGCTGATGAACTGTTTTTGAACCCCCTGTGTCCCCCATCTTTTTTCCCACTTCTTCTGCACTTGCCCCCGTTCTTCACCCTTTCTGTTTTTGACTTAGGTGACTGTTTGTACTTTTGAGCGTGGCTTCCCCTGTTGTGTACGGAAGAAGAGTTCGTTTCCACCCCCCCCCCCCTGTTCTCCGTCTTAGCTTCCCCTCTTTTCGTCCACAGGTTTTCAGTTCGTTGATCGTCTTTTCACAAACAACCCCTTGTTTCCCTCCCGTGAGGGAATGGGTCCTCCTCTCCCCCCCGTTCGTGAACTAAAAAGGTCTTCTGGACCCGGCCCGTTAGGCGTCCAGCCTCATACTTCCTCCCCCCTTTTTTTTTTTCGTCATGATTCTTGAGGTTTTGTTTCATAACCTTAGGAAACCCCGCAGAACTCCGGGAACCTCAAATGAGTGTTTTTACTTCCCATTGCCTTTAATCTGTTTCTTTGATGGGCCTTTTTCTTTCCCTATCTTTTGAAGTGAGTTAGTTCCTCTTTCGACTTCGATCCCCCGTTCTACCACTCCAAACTTTTTTCTGGGAGTGTCGTGTTTCCTTGTCCATACCTTGGAAAAAAATTGTTTACCGCGTGTACTGGGCTCCCCCCTATGTCGTATTTGGCAACCGATGCACCGCCACCCAACAGGACTTACTTTGAGTACGTAGCAAACCCCGCCCCTGTTGCGATCCAGGAACCGGGGCTCTTTGTTAAGCTTTTTTTCTTGCCTATCGAAGCGAAACCCAGTAGTGGGTTTTTAAGGCCAAATAGTTTTCTTATATAACGAGGTCAATTTTTTTGCTGCGCTTACGGCACTCATGGTCCTTTTCGACATTCTGTTCTCAACTTGTCATGTTTTGTTTCCCGTCCGTTTTTTGATGCCGTTTTTCCCCCCCTCACAATCAACTGACCCATTTTTTGAGCGCTTTTTAAAAGGTCTTTTGGGATGGTTTCCCCCCTTTTTTTCATTTCCTCAGCCTGGTTGTATTTGTTTTTGCCCCCCCCGTGTGTCTGCTACATTTTTCTCACGTTTTCGGGTCAGCGAACTTGACATAGTTCCCCCCCGTCCGTTGGTTGCTGGTAGCCTTCTTTGCTATCCCCGTAAAAGCCCAGAATACCTTGTTAGTTGCTTACCTTCTCCCCTCTCCGGCAACGAACCCCCACTTGTCCTTCTCCTCCCCGTCCAATTGGGCCTTGCTTTTTTTCCGATGAAACCTTTAAAGCGGCGTGCGTTTGGTGATATCTCCCCATTGATCGACTTGCTCGAATTTCTTCCAATTGTCCCTGGTGTGGGTGCCCTTTTTCTGGTCACCGATTAGCCTGTTGGTTTTGCCACCTTTTTTTGTCCCCTTTATTTTTCAAAGAAACCCCCCCTGCTTTCCCCCCCCTTGTTTTTTTTTTTTGTTCTGGGAGGATTCGCTCC
>Ga0179593_1731898_pt1 | contig 15904 bp, 19 predicted proteins | sample CZODoug2_1_08_16_FD_185931 | JGI IMG/M metagenome (GOLD analysis project Ga0179593, IMG submission 185931) | Vadose zone soil fungal communities from Angelo Coast Range Reserve, California, USA - CZODoug2_1_08_16fungal (PacBio error correction) | ecosystem: Environmental > Terrestrial > Soil >... | reverse complement strand
TGCTTCCCTCGAAACCCCTGATTATTTTCTCGATCTCAGGTCGGTTTCATAATCTGCGTTTCTTTTTTACCCTTCCCCTTATGTACCCCCTAACTCACGGAACTGCCCTCTGTTTAATTTTTTAGGAACTTGCTTTTCTGTTGATCCTTTCCCCAAGTTTCTTCTTTTGTTAGTCCTCGCGACGATGAAATCCTCTACTTTCGTAAACGTGGCACCCCCCCTTTCCCACTTTCATGTGCTCCGAGTCGGTCCTGGAAGAAATTTATCTAACCATTCCTTTCAGCAGAATCTTTCTCTCCCCTTTTTCATTTTCCCCCAACGTCTTTTATATAGAGGTCCTTTTTTCCTATACTTATCGCCCTCCAGGCACTTTTCTAAGTTCTGCTGGAGGGCACCTTTGCCGGACTTTTTTTTCTTACGGTGGTCCTTCCTTAGTTAGGTCCCTTAACTTTTTTCTTTTAACATCTCCTCTTGTTTTCGGACTCTTCCCCGGTTCAAAGTCCTCAATCCCATTACTTCCCATTTCAAACGACTTCCCCGTAGTTACCTTTTACCTCTTGTTCAGGGAAGCGCCTCTCGTCCATTTTTTTAGAATCTGAATCGCTTTCCTTGGTTTTTTCCGACCCCTACGGAGTTTCTTTCCGTGCAGAACCTTGACACAGAGTGCGACTGCCTTAGAGTTGTTTCTGTTCATTCAGAATGACGATCTTAGCCCAGGGAAGTCCCGGCCCGATTCATTCCCCCCTTTACGTCCTCCTTTTTAATCTTGCGAATGAGTCCTTCTCCGTACTGGAGCCCGCCTAGCCCTTCGGGCAGACTATGTAAGTTTTTTTTTCTCTGCGCCCCGCTCTTTTTCCTCTACTTTTTTCGCGACCTTTTCTGTCGATCCAGCGGAGTTTCTTTAGACTCTCTCACGTTTCAGTTTTTTTCGGTCGGGTTTCGATGACGCGGTAATTTACGATATCTTCTTTTATTCCCGGGCAATTCCCCCCTTAGGAGTCCACTTCGCAGACACGCTTTACTGGGAAATTTCCTCGCCTATGGTGCTTGTCCCCCGATCTCTTCCTTTTTCCCTTGCATCTCCCCTTCCCTTCAGCATTTCGAAGTTAGCCTCCTTTTAAGATGCCTTCGAGACCCTCATCTTCACTTCGTTCGTTTCCGCCCTGTCCGTTTGGTGACCTTTGCCTCCTCCAGTTTCATCGTCTCCTTCTTTTCTTTTGAGATTGATTTTTTTTTTCGGACCTGCTTCTCTTTAGTGCGCCTGCACCCTTACCGCCGCTGTGTTCCGCCTCTGCCCGACTCTTTCAGCCTCTTCACGCACCTTCCAGACTTTTTCTTTCAAGAATCCTTTTTTTCTTCTTTCTAGTGTCTTACGGTTTCCGTTTTTTATTTTTACCTCTGAAGGTTTCTCCTTCAGGCGGGATCCCCCTTTTTTTGATGAATTCTTTTCTTTTCTCTCTTCAGCTCCTGTTCTTCACAGTTTTCTTTCTTTCTCCCACCTTTTCTTCTCCTCTTTTTTTCCGTCTTTGACTTCCCCCTGAAAAACCGGCCGACTCCGCTCTTGGCCTTGACTGGGTGATTCTCATATTTTCCTGTGCTGTCGTTCAAACTGTTTTTGCTGCCGTTCTCCCCCCTTCTTCACTTTCGCCGGAATTTCCTTTCGTCAGTACTGAAGTCCTGATAACGTTTTTGCAGATTTGGGGCTAGCCCTTCCCCCTTCCCATCTGCACTGATCCTTAGTTCGCACACATTCGAAGATTTTTTTGAACCAATCCTTTTTTCTTTCCTTTTTTGAGTTCGGTTCCGCTTTGTAACGCGGCGCGCTCGGTTTTTCGTCCCCTTTCTGCCTGGGTTTTTTTCAACTTACTTTTTTTTCCGAATTTTTTTCGGCATTTCATTTTGGTTTTTTGGCTTATTCCTTTGCTGAGGGACGGTTTTGACAGCTTTTTTGAATTGTTCGGCGCGGTCCCTTTTGATGGATCGTAACCTGTTTGTTTTTTTTTTCCACCGAATTGGAGTCTCCCTTCGGTTCAGTTCGATCTCTCTGGAGTCTAGGCTTTCGTGGTCTTCTCCTCCAAGGCCATCGCAACTGGTTTTTTTTTCTATCTACGGTTCTTAGCTTCAAGTTAATGTTGGCATTTTTTTTTTGAGTCCGACGGATCCGCGTGGAAAATTGCTCGGTTTTCTTGTGTGGTTCACCTTCCTTCTTGTGAGCTACCCCCCGTTCTACTTTTTTAGTTCCTTTTTGGTCGGCTGTCTTTTCGTTTTTGCCCCATTGTTTTCCGAATGCTTTTAGGATTTTCTGGTTCGCTCTTTTTTTTACTCCTTTTTTCTTTTTTTTTTCACTTTTCCCCAAACCCCCCCCCCACCGACCCCCGCGCCCCCTCCTCCAGACCCACCTGATTTTTTTAATCCTCGCATCCCCCTGTTGTCCTTCCCTGTTTTTTCCTGTAAGTCTCCTTCTATGATTGTAATCTGGCTGAGTTTTTTCTTTTCCAACGGTTTCCTAATTTGCGGGAGTCCCTCCCTTCTCACCGCCCGCGTGCGGCCCCTTTTTTCCCTTCGTCGAGGTCTTTCCGCGAACCCCTTCTTGGCCAGGGATAGCTTGCGAAGCAGTCCTCCGACCTTCTTCTTTGCCGTTCCAGTCCTTTCCTTTTTCCTTCCGCCGCCTTTCGTCTGACCTTTCTCGAGTTTTATAATTCCTCCTAGCTTTACCTCCTGTCAAACAGTTTCGACCCCCCCCAATAGACTTACTGGTTTGGAACTTTGGCTTCTTCCAGAAAGTTTCCCCTTCTAAGCTGCGGGTATCCCGTCTCTCCTTAACGACTTTCCTTCCTCTTCGATTCTCTGACTTTTTTTTTCTTTAAGTAGCGGCCTCTGCCAGCCAGACGGCCCCGATCATGTACCTTTCCAAATCCTTTCTTCAGTCTTCCCTTCAGAACCCAACTTCGTCTTTTTTTTGAGATCTTCCTAACTTTAGCGCTTCTGCGTCCCCGCACACGTGCTATCAGCCTCCCTCTGTTTCCTGACTTGAGATTCTCCTTTTTTTCATTGGACTTTCTCCGACTCTAACACCCCCAGCCGGATGAGAACCTTGTTATTAGAGTTTTTTGTGCCCCGTCGACTTTTTCCTATGCACCCTTTCTGCCCTTCGGATAGTTTGGAGTTCATTTTTTCTTTGGCTCTGTTTTTTTCTCATTCGCCCCGAGACCCTAACTCTTTTCTGGCATTCCTTATTTTTTTCGAGATCTGTCCCTCTTCTCGCCCTCCTCTTCTTTTCTGGATGTCCTGACTTGCACACTTTTCTGCTCCCCCCAATAAGATTTCCGAGCCTCCTGAAATTTTTTTTTTTGACCCTTTTCCGATCATTGCCTTTCCCTCCAGTCTATACTATCCGGCGGACCTCTAAATGTCCCCGCGCTCACCATTTCAAATTTTTTTTCCATTCGCATCCCTGCCCCTCCTCCTAGTCGTATCTCTAAAGCGTACACGTCCTCGAATTTTTATTATCCCTTTTTTACAGGCAAACCACCATGTGCGGCCTATCCCCCAAAATCATGTTGCGTCATCAGTTTTTGATGTCTTCCTCCCTACAGTGCATTTTATGAGCCATTTTTCCGACGGTTTGTTTCTCTACGATTTCCCCTTTTTTTTACCTCTACTATGGGGACCGTTCCAGGTTGGCACTTTGCTTTCCCCCCCTCCCCCTTCTGTCTTTCGATATGGTCCCGGAGGTTTTCCCCTTCCTTTAGTCTTTTCTTCTTTTCAGTTAGTTTCCTCTCTTCCCTTTTTCCGGTATCGTTTTCGTTACCCGTTCACCGCGCCCCATCTTTCTCTTCAATACCGGTTTCGAAACTTCAATGATCCTTCCGGAACCTTTTCTTCTAAGCAAGCTTTTTCCTCGAAAGCCTGCGCTCCCCCGCAAGGACGACTCCCCTTAATTCCTGCCCGACCTGAATCCTTGTTGTTTTCTGTCGGGGTTTTGGAAGGGCTGGGCTTCCCTTGCTTATGATTGCGTGATGCGTCCTTTTTTGTTTTGCTGAGGCACTTCCTTCTCGACACGCTCTTTCCTGACGAAAATTTCTCTTTTCTTTTTAACTTCCAATTTGGATCCCTTTTTTTTCAATTGTCTCGTCAACGAAACCTTCCCGTTTGTGAAGACTATCCTTTGCGAACGCATCTTTTTCGGATTTTTTTTCTCCTTCGCCTTTTCCTTTTACACGATTTTTGCAACTTTGGTCCCAGAAGGATCTTTGCCTTTCTTCGTTTGAACATAGCCCTCCCTCGTGAGCCTTTCGATTTGGACGTTTCCCCTTTTCCTGAAATCGACATGGTTCCTTTCCTCTTAGAGTACACTCCCCCGGACACTCTTGCTGCCCGGCGGTACCTCGGCAGCGAATTTTTTTCCTTACGTTTTTCGCGAAGTTTTTTTTTTTCACTCGGGCGTCCGTCTCGCCTCGCTTTTCCAAGCGAGTCTTCATTTGTTAGTTGTCTCTCCTTGAGGTTTCTTTTCATCTTTCATTCAGGGTTTCTTTTATGATTCTTGCCCTTGCGCTTTCAACGTTCGATTGGCCGCCCCAATATTCGCCGGCTGTTTCTTTTTTTTCCTGCTGAATAATTTACTGGAGGCGGTTCCTCCCCCTTGTTTGGACCCTCCTTTGGCGATCCCTCGGGAGTTGCTGCCTTTTCTCTTAGGTTGTCAGCTTTTTTTTTTCTTTCACAGTTTTCTGTTCAAATGAGGTTGACGGCCCAAGGCGTTGCGCCAAAGCCGTTCGGGATTCCCTTCACAGATTCTTCTTTGAGCGTTTCCACCCCCTTTTCTTGAGTTTTTCCCTTTTTTTTGCCCCTCCTTCTCTTATGGTGGAAATGGCTAACTTCCTCTTGAGCAGGTTTTTTCCCTCATATTCCCCCCCTCTCTAGTTAGTTTCCCCCCCTTCCTTGGTGTTGTTTTTCCTGCTTCATTCTTAAGACCGGCCATGAATTCTCTCTCGCCTTAATTCTTAAGTTCTGTGAGATTTCTTCTTCCCTTCCGAGGTTTCTGCTCCTTCTTCCGATATACCCTCCTATTTTTTTCTGCGGTCGCTCTCCTTTTTTGCTGTTTTGGCTCCCTTTTCTTGAAGCCCATTACTCCCCTCGGTTTTTTCCTCTCTTTGCCCTTTTTCAGGAAGTGTCTTTTCAGCCCGCGCTTCTGCTCTCCCTAAAGGTGCTTTTTCCACTCCATGATGGTTCCCCTTTTTTGAAGTTTTCCCTCCGCCCCCGTTTTGCGGCGGCGTCGAGTCCGCGTTAAACTTTGGAATTCCCTTTTTCCCTGGCGTGGCTCTGAGCTTTTTGGAATTTTTCCCACCCTTCTCCGAAAGATCTCTGTTGCACGAAGGCATCTCTCATTTTTTGTTTTCGAGATTCGTTGACGTCCCTCTTTTTTTATAGAGAGTCTGGCCCTGCCGTTTCTCCTGGACACGGCAAATCCCATTTATAGAGCCACTTTACGCAAGTCCCCCTCCCAGGTATGCGGTAAACCGTTTCTTGATGAACCTCCCTTTTCCCCTTTCAGAGCGTGTTTATTGAAACTTGACTCGATAACCTTGTTTTGGAAATCTTCCCTTCTGGAAGTACACTGACACCCCTTCTTTTCGGATTTTTTGTTCCTCCGTCCTGCTCGCGAGCACTCTCCCGATCCTTTATGTCCAATCTAAAATTTTTTCCCCCCCTATTTTAGAACTTCCCTAGGCCCCCCCTCTTCAACAGATCGACACCCCTGACGTTGCTCTTCCCTGCGTCGCGGCCAACCTTCCCTTTGAGAGAGCTTTTTCAAGCTTTTTAGAGTCTGAAATCTTTCCCTCGAGACCTCTATGGGAGAGCTTCCGTTTTTTTTCGATTGTACCGCGCCGTTTTCCCAATGTCGGTCGCGATTCGTTTTCTCGAAACCTTTCCCTTGAACTTTTTCTCCAAGGCGGGACCTGACGAAATTACTTCTCTCTTTGAATATCATGACTCCCTTCCTTTTCTTCCCTTGGACGTGCTCCCTTTAGTCCTTTTTCTTTTTCAAGACATCTACCACCCCGCGCGCGGCCCGTTCTTGAGGGATGTCTGAAATGATTTTCTGACTTACATAGAAATCTTTTCTTCTTCCTGTCCTCGCATCCTTTTTTTCCAGGTTCCGGTCCCCTCACAACGTTGCGCTATTGCTCCGAGAGAAGAATCCGACCCCCTTCATATTCCGTCGAAGTTCCCCAGTCAACCTTGCGACCCTTTACTCCCCAAAACGAGTCGCCTCGACTGTTTTGCCGAGTCACGACTACTTCCACTACTGCTCTTCTGGAGTCCTTCCCCTCCCGCGGTCCTTCGCCACCCACAACTGTCTTTCCCAAACCGTCTCTGTCATGTCGTTTACCATGAAGTCCTTTTGAAGGGTTTCCTTAGTTATCATGCCGTCTTCTTACGGAAGGTCGTCCAACGATTAAAGTCCGGTCTTAGGGTTTAGGTCCCCCTCTCTTGCCGTGGGCCCCGGATCGAGCCTTCCACTAGTCCCCCCCTCGCGGAATTGTCGTGCGCTGCTTTTTGAGAATATTATTTCTTCGCGTCAACGTTTATTTCCTCTGCAGGATTTTCAGCAGCTTTCTTCTTCGACACTTTTTACCTTCTCCGCGAAGGCATGGAGGCTCTTAGTGCGCCTGAACAGTTTTGGACAGCTTTTTCTCAAAGCTTTTTTATTTCCCAAGTCCCTTTTCCACATCCCTCCGACCTCGGAACTGAATCTATTTCTTTTTCCTCCAGTTGTTGTTGTTGATCTTTCTTTTCCTCGCGGGCGTGGTTTTTTTTTTTGGTGACGTATCTCTGCGTCGGTTTTTCCCCCAAGCTTCCGGTTCCTTCTCCCTTTCGAATTTCTGTCTCAATCCAGATTTCGTCGATCGTCAACTCCTACCCGTTGTTTTTTTCCTTTTAGTAATGAAAATCCCTTTTTTCGTAACTATCCTTTCTTTTTGCCCTCCTCCCTTATCAGAATGGCGGCGTCTTTGGCATAGAAGAGGACGTGTTTTTTTTTCTGCCTTGGCCGCGTCTTGATTCCCAACGGGTTCCTTCGTCCCCCCTTTTCCTTACATTGAGATCGGCTCTGGGCGTCCGCGGGCGTCTCCTAAACTCAACCTTCTTGCTTAATTACCTTGTTTCTTTTCCCCTTCGAAATTGACCCTTTCACGGATTGTTGACTGTGGTCAACTTTTTGCTCAGGCGCATGTTCGTCAGCGCCGCTGGATCGCCCTCACGCTGAGTCCTTTCTGCTTAGTCTTTGCTAGTCCTCCTCTTTTCGGGATTTCGATCTCCCTTTTCTTAGTAAGTTGTCTTTCCGCCGAGTTTGCTTCATTGCGTTTTTCCCCTTTAGCGTTTATTCTCGCTTCTTTTGATCCTTTCCCCTGTTCTCCTGCATGGCCGGGCCACCGTCTGCCAAGTGTGCTCGTCCCTTCGTCGTTCTACTTCGGTCTTCGTGGTGCCTTTCCTTGTCGTTCCCCTTCCGGAGAGCCCTTTTTTGAAGTTCTCGCGGCTCCCTTGTGAGCCGCAAGAGGCTTCTTTGCCAAGCCCCTTCTTCCGTGATTTTTCTGACGGCTTTTTCCTTGGGCTCTTCTCGTCCGAACGTTTTCTCGTCGCGCACAATGTTTTTTTTTCGAATTTTCTACTTTTTTCCAATGGAATGAGAACTTTCTTTCCCTTTCCCTCCTCCTGAGAGAGACGCCCACAGTTCTAAGCTTCCGATTTGTCCCCCCTCTTCGAAGTTTTTTCCTCAATTTTGAACCCTTCAATTCATTTTCCCGGTCGGCGCGTTCGGAGGAGCAATTTTGATCTCGTGACCGTCCCCTTTAGTCGATTGTTTTATGTTCCTTTCTATTTAAGATCTTTCCTCTGCTGTTTTGATCTCTTTGCGTGCAGTGACGCAGTTCGTCAGCACTTCAACCTATACCTCTCTTTTTGGAGTTTTTAATTATCTCCGGGCGATGCTCGATTCGACTCCCATACCCTCCTACAAATCCTTTTTTTTCCCCTTTTGGGCTGTTAATGCCCTGCTGCCCCAGTTCTCTTTTTTATTTTCCCCTAGAGAACTAATTGCAGGTGGCCTGTCTTTTTCTTACTTTTTTTCCTTGGAAAGCCCTTTCCTTTTATCTCGCTGGACGGCGTCCCCCATTCTCCCTCTTTCCCTTTTTCGTGTTGTGTGTTTGAGATCTCGAGAGAGCTTCGTTCCGCCCACGATCTGAGATCTTTCTCTGATCTCTCGGTCTCTGAACCGGACCATTTCGAGTACCTGAACCTCTCGTACGCCCAACCCTGTGCGGGTCCTGGGAGTCGGTGCAAACTTCCCCTCCGGCTTTAGCTTTTTTTCCACTTCGAATCCTCGAGAGACATCAGAAAGTTTTTCCCGTATTATGTTTACTTTTTTCACCTACTTTTTTGCAGGTCGCCGGACCCCTCTGCGAGAGCCACGCTTTTCCCCCTTCCCTGTCTCCCGGTCGTCTGTCTTCAAATCGATCCCTTGGATTCCCTTTTCTATCTGCCTTTCTCGAGCGCTTCGCGTGATAGAACCCATCACAGCCCGTATTTCGCCTTGAGGCACTTTTGCGAGAGATATCCTCCGGTTGAATCTTCCTCTCCCGGGAAGATTTCCTTGAGATGGTAGTATGGCTTTTTCGAAGTCCAGTTTATGTCGTCAATTACTCTTTCTCGGCCATTTCCACTCTTTTCGGATACGCTTCCTCACGGTTTTTCCCTTTGTGTTTCTTCTACGTTAGCCTCCTCCTTTCCTCAATTCGCATTCGCGGCGAGAATCTTGCCTCCGATTTCCTTTTTCATTTATCCCTAAGTTTCCCCCGTCTTTTTCGGGAACGTGCGCCTACTTTCCGCCGAACATTTTTTTCTACTTAGATGTTTCTGTAGCCCTCTTCTTATTCCTCCCCTTTTTGCACTCCCTTTTGTTTCTATTTGACGGCTTCTGTTGACGATCCTGGCCCTTCTGCCTCTTATCAATTGAAATTTTTTTTTCTGCCTGGCTCACTTTCTTTCGAATTCCCCCCCATGGCGAGCAGACTTTCGCCCGTCACGCTCTTCTCGTCTGTCACGACTCTCCTGTTCTTCTATTACCCCTCTTTTTTCGCCTTTTTCTACAAAAACCACTTTTCCGGACGGCTCCCTATGATTTCTTTCCCGTGTTTGGAAAAGCATCTCCCCGATTTCTTTTCCTCTCGATTAGCATGGACGCCGCGTCCTCTTATTGCGATTTGAGCATTTGAGCCCCCTCCCTGGATCACTTTACTTAGGAAATTTTTTCCTCCCATCGTTTTTTCCAAGCAGCCCGAGCCCCGATTCGATATGGTTGGCTCCTTCCGCCTTCTTTTGACGATGCGTTTTGAATTTTCTGTCAGGCCCTCGAAACTGTCTCTTTTCCGATGGGCAGGACGTGCTCCCGAGAATCTATAGGTCTTCTTTTTGCCCCGGTCTGGCATTTCTCTCTTGTGATGTCCCCTTTTCTTATTTAAGCTTCTCCCTTTTTGACCTTTTTTTTTTCCTTCCTCGTTCATCGTCCTGACGGCCGCGCACCGCTGCTCCCGAGATCATTCAGCCTTCCTTGGCCCAGTTTAAAGGCAAACCCTGAAGATCTTTTCTCTCGATTTCCCCCCCTCTCCTCTTTTTTTCGATCTCTTTTCTTTCGGGTCTTCTTTTTTGCTTTTTTTTCTTCATCGTGACCGGCTTAATTTTTTTGATGCGGCAGTCTGTTCTTTTCCACCTCTTTTGATGCTTTTTTTTTTCCACCGGTTTCCTTTGGCGCACGCGTCTTTTTATTTGTTTTTTCCTTAGATGCCCACCGGGTCTTCTCCCTCCGCCCTTGGAGGCGCTTTTGAATTGTCTGCCATCGTTTCAACCCCCCCCCTCTACCGTTTACTTAGACTCCCTTCGAGCTGGTTTCTTGCCAAGTCTCCTTTCTTGAGCATATCGACTTTTTTTTTCTCGTTCTGCTGCGTGTTCCCGGACGTGGACGGATTCCTTTTCGCCAACGGGCACGACGTCTGTTCAAAGTTGTGCAAATTTTTTATTCGGGCCCTCTTGCTCCAACTTCCCCCCCCCCCATTTTTTTTCAGCAATCTCCTTCCTTTGGGCGTGGCCTTCCCAAAGGCACCCCCCTCTCTATTCTTCTTCGGTCTAAGTCTTTGGCCCCCTTTTTTTTGGATCGCATAGGCAGGAGTCCTTTTCGTAGTACGTGAACGCGGGCGCGCCCTCCTCGTTCGGGTACTTTTCTTTTGAGTGCTTCCCCTTTTCGTTGTGGAGATCTTGACGGTTTTTTGAATTAGAAGCGCTTATTTTTATTATCGCGGCTCTTTGTCTTCTCGGCAACGGTTCGCTGGCCCCTTTTTTTATGTTCCCTCCAAGACTCCCCTCCTTTGGATCGCAACTATTTTTGCAGAAACCGTTTCAGGACCTCCCTCTCTCGAGCTTGTCCCTTGTTTCGCGCTTTCCTCCAGAGTCTCAGAGTCCCCCTTTTTCCCCTCCGTTCGGCGGCTCAGACGCGAATTATCATTTCCGCGGAGGCGGCTTCCTAATGCGCAGCGCTTTTTGCTGACCTTAGCTCCTTTTTTATGCCGCCATATTCGCGAACAATGTTCTCTAGCCGCCACCATTTTCCCTATCGTTCTCTACCACTCCCCTTGCTGCCGCTGGGTGTGGTCTTCTTCGAAGCTTTTCCTCCCAGGTTCCTCTCCTGCATTCCTCCCCCTTCAGAGGATTTCGACCGCCTTTTTTCGATTCTGTCTGCTCTCGAAGCCGTTCGCCCCTTCCATCAGACTCAGTTGTGTTTTTTTTCTCCTCTTTTTCCACTGATTCGATCAGACATTTCCTTTTTCAGCGCCGTCCACGAACACCTTCGGTCCTGGGTCACGGGTCTTTTTCCAACGTGTAAGTCCCATCCTTGGATTAAAGAACTCTTTCGCGCTGATCGTCGTTTCCCGTCCGCGTGTTTTTTCCCTCAAAACTTTGCTTTGGTGGGACCTCTCCTGCCCCCCTTTTTTGCCCACGCAAATTCTTTCTTTCGGGCTGGGGTTCCGTCGAGGTTAGAGGTTGCTTTTTTGCTTCAGTCCTTTTACCAGCGAGTTTTAGGATTGGCCTCCTTACCTACTCGACCTTCAAGATCACTCCAGGGGACGGCAGTCAATTCTTTTCTATCCTTCCGATTTGATTCGTTTCTCCCCTCTCTTTGTTTCCCTTTTTTTTCTTCTTCCAATTCCTCTACTGGAGAAAACCCCCCAACGGCACAACTTCCCTCCCTTTCCTCCGATCGACCTTTAATTTGCGAAGGCACGTGGCGATGTCAAGGTGCACCCCCATCCCCCTTTTTCCTTCCTGCGTCCGGGTACCGAATCTTTCTCTGACATCGAACGCTTTCGCGTTCCTTCCGTTCCCCCCCCCCAAATCCCCTCCCCGTTTTTTTTACCGGATATGAGGCTGTTTGCGCGTAATGTCCTCTTCAGACGAGCTTCCCTGTCTGATCTCTTTTCAGCATCGACCTCCTTTACAAAACCGAGTCGGATTCTGAGTCAACTTGAGCGATTAGACCCCTCAACACATTTCTCCGCTCTCAGCACATGATGCCTCTGCCGGAATTGAGATTGGACACTTGCTGAACGGAATTCGGTCCTTTCGATTAGCTTCAGCTTCTTCTCTCCTGATGGTCTTTCCTCTTTCCTGGCGTTAGGAGACGGCTTTGCAAAAGGGTCCGGTATCAAGAAACAATTCCCGCACCTCGCCTTTCGTTATTTTTGCGTACGGTGCGCGACATCTTCTTTCGACGGCCGGTCTGCAGAGAGACCTCCTTCGTTCGATCAACTCCTTTCTCTTCTTTTTTTGGTTCTCCACTCCCTGCGCGCTAAACCCACTTCGAGAGAAGACGAGGATATGTCTTAGCCTCAGATGATTTCTTGGATCCGTAAAAAAACCAAAAACTAACCAAACAAAAACACCAAACAAACAAAAACCACACACAGAACTTCACCAAACCACAACAACCCCAATCAAACACACAAAAAAAACACCCCCACAAACAACAACCACCACACCACCAACACAAAACCACAAACCAAAACAAACAAACACAAAAAACAACACCCCAAACCCCAACAACCAACCACAACCAAAACAAAAACAGACCTAAAAAACAAACTTACAAAAACAAACAACCCAAACCACCCCACCACCAAAAAACAAAACAAAAACAGAAAACCAAACAACTAAAAAAAACCCAAAACAAAAAACCCACGTTTCCGCTGTGGTTTGGTTGGTTGGGCTCCGGCTTGGGGGGTTTTGTTTTAAACAACCCCAAAAAAAAACCAAAAATAACCAAAACAAAAACGGGGGGGTGTTTGGGGGGGGGAGGGCTGGGGGGTGGGGGGGGGGGTCAGTGTTCTTTGTTTTTCGGTGGCATGGGGTTTTTTTTTTTTTTTGGTTTTTTGCGTTTATTCTTGGGTGGGCCGTTGCTTTTTTACCACTTTTTTTCTTTTTTTTGTGTGTGGGGGTTGTGGGTTTTTGGGGGGTTTTTTTATCTCTCGGTCCTCAGGCTCTCCCCACCAAAAAAATTTTTGTTTCTTGGCAGTTGGGATTTTTTTTGGGGGTTTTTTTTTTTGGGGTCTTTGTGGGGTGGGAGGGGGTTGGTGTGGGGGGGGGCGGGGGTTTGGGGGGGGGGGGGATTTGGGGGGTGGGGGGGGGGGGGGGGGGGGGCGTCTTTATTGCGGGGGGGGTGGGGGGGGGGATGTCGTGGGCTTTTTTTGGTTTTGGGGGGTGGGGGCGGGGGTTGTTGGTGTTTGGAGGGGGGGGGCGGGGGTTGAGTTGCGGGCGGGGGGGGGGTTTTGATGGGGGGGCGGGCGGGTGGGGGGGCGGCGGTGTTTGGTTTTGGGGTTTTTTTGTGGGGGTGGGGGGGGGGGGGGCGGTTTTTTTTTGGGGTGTTTTTTGAGTTTGGGGCGGGGGGGGGGGTGGTTGGTGGGGGGGGGGGGGGGTGGGGGGGGGTTTGGGTTGCGTGGGGGTGGGGGGTGGTGTTTCGGGGGGTGGGGCGGCTTTTTTTTGTGGTTTTTTTGGGGGGGGTGTGGTGGGGTTGGGGGTGTTGGGTGGGGGGTGGGGGTTGGGGGGGGGGGGGGGGGTTGTCTTGGGGGGGGGTGGGGGGGGGGGCCCCCAATCTCCCTTTTCCCTCTGAACCGCTTACGATCACCCCCGACCGTTGCCCTTTTTTGCAAGGCCCCCTTTGTGGCCGATCATGTCCCCTCTCGACGATCGAATAATCGCTTCGCGTCAGCAGCCTGTTCCTTCGTCCACGATGCTCCTCCCTGTCCTTTTCCCCCTTTCCCGACTGTCACCACACACTGAGAGAAGACTAGTCCCTTGCACGGAAGAGCGTCTCGTTAGGGACTCTTTTCCTACGCTCCCCTCAAAATTTCCTCGCGATCCAGAGTCGCTTTTATGCGAGTATTCGGCCCCCCCCCACTGTGCAGGCCTCTTACTTCAAATTTTTTTCCGTCGCTTTCTTCCCTACACTCCCGGCTTGATTTATGGACCCATGTGTTGACTTTTCAGACGGAGGTACCTTCGCGAAGGTCCGATCGCCTCTTTAAAGTACGTCGCTCAGGGGATAAATTCCCTCATCCCTTTCGTGCCCTGGGTTGAATCAATCCGATCCCTTTTAAGCAGAAACGATCCCGTCCGTTCGAGATGGCTCAGCACCTCCTAGTGTTTGTAGGCTTTCCTTTAAGAGTCCTCTTCCCCTTTCCTTTTGGTAATCCGTTGAACGATGGGTCTTTTTCTCCAAGTTTCAAAAGAGCCTTTCGGCGGAGGTGCGTACTACCGTTTTCCTTACTCCAGACCCTTTCCCTTTTGCAGGCCCTGAGCTCTCTTCCGCTTCCCCCTTTTGACTTTTTTCATACCCCCGACGGAAGCAGCACGCCCCTTCTCCACGAGATCATTAAGATTCGATGAAGGACCCAGACGTCCACGCCTCTTTGCCTTTGAAAAATATCTCAATGAATCCTTTATTTGTTGTGAGTTTTTTTTTTTTTTGATTCAGGTAGTGATCGTGTTTACTGGTTGGGTTGGGGAGTGGACGGCTGGGATTCTTTTTCGGCCCCCCCCCCCCCCCCCCCTCCCCCCCCTGAATGATCTGTTTCTTTTTTTGCGGGCGCCTCTTCGGACCTTTGCCGGAGCAAGAGTACGTTTTTTTAAAATGTGTCAGGGCAAGGCGTCTCGCTAAGGGTCTGCTCACAGAGGAGTCCCCTTCCGCAAACCGGTATCTCCCCTCCCCATTATGGCGGCGCTTTTCCCTCTTTCTATCGTCACGAAACCTTCCCCTTTGAAGGCGACCTACTTTGAATATTCGAGCGGTTTTTTCGCATATGAAGAGACATTGGCGGCGAGGGGTGATGAGCCATCTTAATCGGGACGTTGACTTTTTCCTAAGTGGATTGCGCACCGGTCCCTCTTTTTGCTGGCCGTGACCCCATCTTTCGAGGAAATTTCGCCTCTTTGAAATCGTGGCGCTCGGACTTGAAGGCGGAGCGGCTTTCTGCTAACGAAACTTGCGGGCCGAAATTCTCTTCAATGAGGATTTCCGTCCTCGCCCCCCCCCCCAAGACGGACACTCTTGCCCCCTTTTTGCCGGGGATCGGTCTCCAGTGTTTTGTGCGAAAGTTCATTGGCGGGAAAGCGCCTCCCTTTTCTCGACTACGCCGCATTCGCGGGCGCGTTAGTATTGCTCCTTGACGCTCATGAAGCGCTGCCCTTTGGAGTTTTTCCTTGGGGTGGTGCGCGTCGATGTTAATTTGAGGCCGACGCCTGGTGGAGCCATAGGGACGTTTCGCCTGGAATTCGCTGTTGGGCTTTCGGATTACTCCTCCCTTCGAGGAGGCTGGATCCCCCCTCGCAGGGGCCGGCAAATTTTTTCAAACGGGCGTTCCCGTGCTAGAAAAAGCGCGCTCTCGTTCTTAGGATCGAAAAATGTCTTGGGGCAAGAAACACCCACTCGACTTTTCGGAAATCCTCCTTCTTTCCGGCGTTCTCTCCGGCGTTTTTTTCCCCCCCCCTACGGGAGCGTTCCCCTTGATAGCCGCGGCCAAGGCCACTAAGCCGTTCGGCTCTCCTTTCGCGCGAATGAGAAGGATCGTCCCTGCGCTTCCTCGTCGTCCATGTGTCGAATGTAGCGCCCCATGTTTTTTTTGCGGACGCACGGTAGTTTGGAATCGTGGAACTGTTTTGTGCGAGACGTTGCGCTTCAGGACACATAAGCCGTCTCGCCCCTCCGGAGCTCGACGAACCTCTTCTCTAAATCGGCCCCCGCGGGTGTTTTTTTTTTAAGCCCGGACCGAATTCTTGCCGTTCCTCGCTCGCTCTTGGCCTGCAAGCAGTGCTGCCTCACTTTCTCGGAGGCGGAGGAGAGCACCGGTGCTGGTTTCCCGATCTGGCCCTTTTCCTCGAGCTTTCGACTCTATCCCTCCGTTTATGTTGTTCTGCTGGCGGTTTTCTTGTGGCACTGATTTCCGGTGAGATCGCCATGATCTAGTGGCTCGAGCAGTTCGTACGCTACCCTTACCGAAAATCGCATCCCGAGTCCCTTTCTTTCGTTTTTAACGGGTACGTACCTAATCGCGGGTTAAACCAAGCGTTTCTCCCTTTCTTTTGAAGGTTCACCCGGCCGCTTGCATTTGGAAAACTTTGCTGTTTCCGGGACATCGCCGCGTTCCTGCCGCAAATGTCGTTTTCGGGCGGCCGGCGTGAGGTTAGAGGTGACGAGACTTTTTTTTCGGAATTGCTCCAGGGAGTTCCTCCCGAGCGAAGATTGATTGAAGTTGAAGACTACCTGCTTTATCTCGATAAAGATCTGGACGGTTTTTTCCAACGC
>Ga0179593_1352424_pt1 | contig 15904 bp, 11 predicted proteins | sample CZODoug2_1_08_16_FD_185931 | JGI IMG/M metagenome (GOLD analysis project Ga0179593, IMG submission 185931) | Vadose zone soil fungal communities from Angelo Coast Range Reserve, California, USA - CZODoug2_1_08_16fungal (PacBio error correction) | ecosystem: Environmental > Terrestrial > Soil >... | reverse complement strand
AAAGCACCCTTTTTTCCGCTCCCGTTTCCCGCACCCCATTATACATTGAAATCACCGGTCTACTGGGGCAGTGTAATCCTCTGTTAAGGGCGGTGGCGTCAACTTTCCCGATAAGCAGTGTTTTTTTTTTGGAGCTCTTTCACGCTTTCCAGCAAAAAGCCCTCTTATATTGTTGTGTTACCTTCCACGTAGGCAAGATGTCATTTCTATCTTTGGGTGAACGGGGCTCTAGCTAGTTTCCTTTCTCAAGAACGTTGAGAAGGATCCTTCCAGAAACTTCTCGGTATATCCGCGAGACATTCTATCGAAACGATCGGGTCCCACAGGATTAACTTTTAAGCATGACGCTCGCTGATTGGAAAACGAGCAAGCTCTCTTCCATGGATAATCGGCGTGCCCTTAATTATTTCTGCCTCTGAGCCCCTCGGCAAGCAACATGCAGTATTTCGCCAACGATGATTCTTTGAATCTGAATCCTTTTTGACCTCTGTCTCAGCAGAGTCCCCCACAGCCGCCCGATCCTCTTGGTTTCTTCCAGCCCCATAATTCCCAGGGGCCGTTCACGCCCCAGATTGCCGCCCCTGGCCCCGTGCTTTCATTGAAAGTGTATTCTCTCGCAGTTCTCAAACGCTTTAGCTTCCCCCAGAGGGAGGGGACTTCCCCGACTTTACCGTAAGCCCTATACTAGGAAGATTTTCATAGCCATGATCAATTGCCCGGATGGAATCCATATGAATATAGTCCCTCTCCCAATTTTTTCTCCCCGAAATTCCCGCTCTATAGTTCGTTCACTCAGATCTAAGTAGCTGGAAATAATTTCGGTTTTTTTGTTGCGGAGCAGGTCCGTCCTCCCCCCAGATCGGCCAGCTCTTTTTAATGATTAGAAAGCTGTTGTAATGACATTGATCATCTGGGCAATGTCGATAACCTGTTTTCCTTTACCGCCGCCGTAGTCCCCCCCTCCCCCTAATAATCGTCGACTCAAGCGAAGAGAGTCCCCCCCTCCCCCCCCCAGAGAAAGTCCCACCCACCCCCCCCCCCCCATCGCAAGAGAGGCTTGACCGTTCTTCCCGTCCCTCGTCTTTCTTCCCAGCTCAATCCTTAACCCTTCCGCCCGAGCGCCTGATCACTCATTACAGATTCCCCTGTCGCTGAACTTTCTTTTTTTCAAAACGGTATTTTCTCCTTGCAGCCTGCCTTTCATCTCTGGTGTTGATGTCGATTTACGGGATTCCTCATGTGTTTTCCCCACTGATACCGACTCCCGAGCACGGATGAGTTGCGACGCGAGCCGTTCCCTTCTTTTCCCAGAAAAGCATCGGACGATCTTTCTCCACCCTATCCAGGCCCCACACTTCATCTTCTTACTTCACGGAAACCACGAACGCTTCGAGCTCGGTTTCGGAGAAGTATTTCTTTTAACCACTTTTGATGGTTCACGTCTTCCCCGATATAGTTTTTTCTTCGGCTGGTGGAATCGATATACGTACACCAGGATTTCCCGTTTCTGATATTTCATGAGGTCCCCTCCTCCGTGCACCACGAAGCGCCCGGAAAACCCGATCCCAGCACCCTTTCACTAAAGCCAATGTTCGTTACCAACTTTTTTTTTCCAAGTTTGTGCCCATTCGTTCCCAGCAAAGACTTCGGAGGGAGACTTCGTTTCCGCAATAATTTCGGTAAAGTCAGTATGACCTCACCCTTTTTTCCCCCTTTATTTTTATTTTTTAACATCCAACTCCCCTTGCTCTTTCGATCGCTCCTCGAGTCGTTGTCCCCCCTTCCGAGACCAGCCCCCCTTTTGACATTGAACGCTCAGATACTGTTTTGGACTTTCCTCCAGCCTCTTCTGGCGCAAGAAACGACTAGGACCACTTTTTCTGCACAAATTTTCGCCCCGTCGTTTCCTTTACTGGTCCCCTCTCTAAGAATAGACACCGCTTTCTCCAAAGGGACTTTTGCTCCCCAATAGCCGTTTCTCCATCAATTTAGAAGCCTTTCCCCGTGCCTTTCAGAGGTATTTCTTAAGAACTGAGGGGACCCCTTTCACCCCCATTTTCCTGACGGGGGCATTTGCAGATCGTTATCAAGAGATTGTCAGCCTGGTCCTCCCCCCTCCACCACACTGGTATGGACGTTCCCCTCTTCTCTTCCCCAGTCCCCTCCTTCCGTCAGCCCGAGATCAGAGTCTTCTCCTCAGCCATGTCTCCAGAGTCTTCTGAAGCACTAGGCTGAATTTTTTTTCTTCTTCGATTTGGAGGCAGAGGCTGGCGACTTTTCGTCCCACGATTTTTTCATGCCCAGAAGCTGCCACTACAGGTCAATACCCTAATTCGAAGTGAGTATCCTTTTTCCTCTGCCCGCAAGTTTTTCCCTTTTTACCGGTATATGAGTAAAATTTTATCCGATTTAGGTGCCAAAGGGGGCTTGCCCCCCCCCCCTTCCTTCTGCCCTCTTCCGTTTCCGTTGAAAACATCGATGGCTTCTTGATTTTTGAATCCAATCTTTTTTTTTCTTTCTGAAGGTAAGATATTTCCACCCTCCTCTACTCTATTCTGGATTTTGCCTATTTTTTGTAGTCTCCCCGGCTCAAAGAAGGAGATGGATCTTGTATTCTCGTGTATGATTGCGCGCCGTTTCTTCACAGTCTTGCCCGCTCCTGATCCTAACAGAGCATTTGGTTGTTAGGTGTAACTGGGGCCCTACTGAACCGCTTTTTAAGACTTCCATTCCCTTGGTTGTTGTTGTCTGTGGGAGAGTGAATGTGGCACCCCCCCCCCCACCATCCCTCTTGTAAGGCTCTTAAAGACTCTTGTTTTCCCCAAGTGCTCGCTACACCGTAGGGTAACTCTGATACCCTTCTCAAAATGTGAAGTCCCTGAAGATCTAGCGATCCCCCTAACGGTCCCCGCCTACTACAATGGTTTTTAGACTTGTGCCATTCTGGGCCTTAGGAAGCCACACGGCGGTTTCCTCAAAGGCAAATACCCATTAACTTGGACGGATTCCGTTGGTGGTCGGTCCCCCCCGTCCTCCAACGTGGCGTTATCTTCCACTTGGGTCCCCAGAGGATACCATGTGGAATTTGTTTGATCCTTTCCTATTCCTTTCCCTCCTTCCAGCTACTTTTCTAGTTCCCCTATCCTGTCAATTGACGAGTTCCTGCTCTGTGGCGCTGATCGTTCTACGTTTCCCCATCTCTACCCCCCTCTTGCGCCCGTACGAGGCCTCTCTGTCCGGACCCCTTTCTTCTGCATCGAACGCCGCTGTGACTCCCTTCCCTGCTCAGGCCCTTCCTTGGCACACCTATCCCCCTTCACGTCAGTACCGTGTGGTCTCTCCTTTTCCTCTCATTCCGGTCCCTAGAGGGTCCCCCGTCAACAACCGCTGCAGCTTGAAAAGATCAGCAGGTTTAAATTCTCTCTTTGACCCGCGTTATGAAGCACTACCGCGACTTTCTTACAAAAAGCTTCCATATGATCCCGTTCCCTTTCTTCCCTGTAAACTTCGGAACTGGTCCCCGTTCGTTGAAGAGCTTTTTGCTGCCTAGGGATCCGCCGCAAATTAAGTTATCAAAGGGAACACACCTGTTTCAGTCGGCAGCACCCTCTTTTCCCTATTCGTTTTTTTTGCTTGGAGTAAAGATACTTCCTGTCCGGACAAGTAAAAGCCCAGGTTGAGTTCTCCTTTTTCAATGAGAGAAGGGGCTTCGAACCCCCCTCATCGTTCCACCGGACAGTGATTTTCTTTTGGATCCCTTTCACCGAGGCGGAGACCCCCATGAGGTCTGTTGCACCCTCTTCGGTGTCATGTTCCCCCCTCTTAATTATTGTTTTTAACCCTGAAAACAGACAAGGCAAAGCGTTTCTTTCTTTGACCCACCATCCCCTTGCTCTTTTTTTTCCAACATAAAGACCAGTGTAAAAGAATTTTTTCTGGAGGGGCTCTCCTTGCTTGTACGTCTTTGTTGGTAAGTGGTCTCCGTAAGACGCGCTACAGTTTTCCCCATTGCATAATTCCTTTCCTCGCCTTCTCGATGAAAGGAGGACTGTCTCCGCCCCATTTCCCAAGAGGCTTTTCCCCCTTACCGCGCCATCCTCCCCACGCCAAACGAAATAGTGTGCCCGCCAACGTTGGTTTTCACCGCCGACGACGTTTCTGACGCTTTCCCTTGCACTTTCGGCGACTTGGACGTTTGCCCCCTCTATGAAGCTGCTTTCTCGGTAGCCCCCTCTTCTCCTGTTTACTCCCCTGTGTACAACTCCGTGACGATTTAACCTGCCCCTCCTTAGTTATCACTTTTCCACTCTGCTTAAGGATTTGGGATCTGAGTCAACAGCGTCAGCGAAGCACACCCCCCTTCCCCCGGGGGAGAACCCCCTTCCAGTCTGAGGGCCGGAACGCTCGACTGTTGAGCGCTCGAAGTCCTGTGTGCCTCGAAGGAAAGGGTGTGCTCTGGCTCTCGGACATCCTCACCGAATTTCTCCCCCCCTCAGAGGTCCCCCGTTCCGATATCTCCCTAATTGGCGCTCTCCCAATCACCGCTTCGCTGCGCTTTTTTTGAGATAGTCCGACGCGGGTCTGGATTATAATGAACATGCACATTGTCCCAGTTTCGATCCCCTTGGGACCCGACAGCATACTCATCAACCTGATATGTCCGGGATTTTTCTTTTTTCCAGAAGGCTCCGAGACCACACACACCTCCCCTCATGTCTCCCCCCTGTTTGATTGAGGTGAAAAGTATAGGCGACACTGTGCTTCTCGGGCACGGTGGACCTACTCTTCTTGCCTATCTTGCTATCGGGACAAGCCCCCCGTCCTCTTTGACAAAGTTTTCTTTGCCCCTACTTTTTTAGCCTCTAAACAGCTTTCTTTCCCCCCTTCAGAATTTTTTCTGCTCTCCCTTTTGTTTCCCCAGTCATGAGGCAGCACCCTGACGCGGAAGAAATCTGGCGTTTTCTTCCGACCCTTTGTCAGATTCGTTCAACCTCTCTCCGATCCGGGATTTGTTGTGGCCGGCGTCAGTCCCCAAAGTTCACACCACCTTCTTCCTTCAGCTTTTCCTTTTTTCCTCTAGGTTGTTTGAATCGTTTTCCTGGTTTTCGCCGCCCTTTCGGCCGATCAGGCCCTCTCCTCCTGCTGCATCTTGATTCCCTTTCCTCGCTTCTTTAAGTAGAGTTGCCACTTTTTTTTCCCACCGAGCTCCCTCGCTTTGTTTCTCCGGAAAACACTACTCGGCAGTTCCTACCTCTAACCTCGACACCCGCTAATGGTAGTGATTAGATTGAATTGGAAAGCCACCATCTTCAGGCCGTGCTGAACTTTCCCCCCATCTCATGTCCAGCTCCCCGGGCTGGCCGGTACTAACCAATCTGTTCCTGCCTTCTTTTGCGCACTTTATCCTACCCCCCTCCTAATAGTTTTCTCTTTCACAAGAGGTGTCTTCAGAATCCCTGACATATGGTGTCTTACCTTCCCGTTGGGAAGGTGTTCTTCTTTCTCTTTTGAGCCCTTTGGTGAGTTTCCATCTGGTTATTTCTCCAAGTTGCCAGGTCACTCCCGGCCCTGCTTTCATTAGCCGCGACTTTCTACCAGCTTTACCTGCTTTGAACGAGTGAATCAAGCCAGGCCGCTGATTCAGCTTGGCCAAACCATCTTTGCGGCGAATTTTTAAGTCTAAGTAACTTTCCCATTCAAGGAGATGAGCTGATTCGCCCCTCGCTCCTTCCCAGTTCCAGTGATAACAATGTCCTCCTCCCCTTCCCTAGAGACCCCTAGGTTCTCCGTTGTTTTGTTGAATTTTAGTGGCCTGCCAATGAACCTAGTCCCTTCGCTTCTTCCACCCCTGTCGACGATTATGGTTTAGTTGCGAAGCTGCCTCAGAGGAATCCTTGATGTCGCCTCTCCTGTCCCTAAAACTTAGTGGTCTCGAGTGCGTACTTTCAAGATTACGTTCTACTTCTCCCCTTTCACCACGAGGTCCTATTCTAGGCAGCTTGTTAACTAAGCCCTTTACATGACAATGACCGAGTTTATCCTCCTCTCTTCTAATCCCCGAGCCCTTGCCCGACTCACCCTCCCTCGCTTGGTCTCGTCGTCTTCGCTGTTCTCTCTCTCATCAGGTCTTTTGGTTGCGGCCTCGAGTAATGACGATTCGACACACTAAATTCCCTGTTAGCATAATTCTACCCTTCTCCGATTGTCCTTGAACAATCGCGTTGGCCCAGTTTTAGCTAACCTTGAAGGAGAACTCCGACCCTACTTGCTACCTAGGGCGATATCTTTTGCCTTTTTTTCCATTCCTCAGGTCCCAAGACCCTGTTTTATTGTTGAGCACGATTAGAGATGTCCTCGATCGCAAAGGGAACTGTTGCCCCCTTTCTCCCTAATTCCGCCACCCCATTTAATTTGTAGAGCTTCCCAGAATGTATGTGAGAGTTTACTCCGGGGCCCCTACCTGGTGTTCGATGTCTCTGCCTCGTTGAGGCTCCTCCTCCTTCCCCAATTGCCCGCCCCATGTCCGTCTTTTTTGCGTTGAGATGAGACAGGAATGCTTTGTTCACCCCCAACTCATCGGCCCTCTTCCCACTTGTATAGATTTCGGAAGGAGCGTCTAGCCAGGTTATTTGAACCTGTCCCTTTTTGGCGCGTCGGCGGTAAACCCGAGTGAGGAGTAATCTAGGCCGGGGCAATGTTTCCATCTTTTCAGTGTTGCCCCTCGGTGGTTTTCCGAGGAAGACCGAGAGTTTTACCTGGAGATGCGACCGGATTGACTGGGCTCTTTTTCCATTACCGACAATGCTTGGGCCTTAAATCATGCACAGGCAATACTATGACCAGAGCTTGTAGTTTCCCTTGTTTGCCCCCCTTTTTGGGCCAGCCCCTAAAGCTGCTGACGTGCGCAATATCTTCAAAAGGCCTTCGGCTTGACCCTTTCCAAATCACTGTCGCTGTAATTTTTATATACCGTCTATGTATGAAATAATTTTCTTTTCTGTGTAAAAGGACGCGGACAAAGCCCCCTTTTCCCGAGCGTTTCCAGATCCGCTGGGCTTCTTCGAAGAAAGAGGGATTCGGTTAAGCAACTTCGGCAATCGTTTCTTCTTCCCGAAACAGCGATCGGTTATCCCTTTTCTTCAACTGTATCTATATAGACCACGCTTGGTTACCTCGTCCCCGTGCGGCTAACCTTTCCGGCAAAGCGCGCATTCCCTGCCCTTTCCATGAGGAAGGGTAGCATTTTCTGTTCTGCAATGCGGACGCAATCCTCTTCTTGCCTTTCTCTTTGGCCCACACCGTTTTATTCCCTCTCTTGCTCAGTCTTTCCTCGATAAAACACTGTCTGGACGTCCTCTTTCGGGCAATGTCCTTCCTCCTCCCCCCGCCTTCATGTTTCTTCCTCTCCATGTAGCCCTGTTTATCCGTTCAACTCGGCTCATTTCGCCCATAGTGACGAGGGCCTACTTCTTTCTACGCTCGCTCCCGCTTTCTGCAAGGGCAGTCCTTGAAATTTCCCCCCATGTCAATTCCCTCTCAGCAGCGAGTTATCCGGTTTTTTTCTATTGATAGGAATTTGTATAGTTAAGTTTTTTTTTGCTATAAGAAGTTCCCCCTTTTCTTTTCCGATGCGGAAATGTTCCCCTTAATGAAAATTTCCACCCCCCCCCCCTTCACCCACGGTTCCTTCACAAACCCTTATGGCTCTTGTAGTTTTTTTTTTTTTATGAGTGACTCCGTCCTCTTGGCTCGACAACTCTCCCGTCCACCCCGTATTTGAGGAGAAACTTTTCGTCTTTTTTTTTTTCTGGGCACTCTAGGCTCGTCCTATTCGATTTCCGAGGACTGTAGCCTAGAGGCTTCCCCTCTTCTTTCATATGAGAAACCGTCTTTGTTTCCCCCCTTTGCTCCTCCCCATATATGATCTTTCAAGAAGACTCTTTGTTTGTTGTTTGGTATCGTGCCAAAGGGGTTTCCCCAACCGCCTTTTTTAGTTTGCGCAGTGGACCGCTGGAAGCCGCCGCGTTACATTTCAGCCCAGCGATCAGCTCTCCCTTCAGTCTGGTCCGACACCTCCTGAACGAAGGGAGCTTTCTCCGACCAACGGAGTCTCCTCTTGGGACACTCTTAAGGAGGCCGGCCTCCCCCCGGAGTAAGTTATCCCATGACCTTCCCCCCCCTCTTCCCCGAACGCATTTTTCCCGGGCGGGTGGCCCCTTCCCTCCCCCTGTTCCGTGAATGTTGTACCCCTGTGCCAATTCGTTATCCCAAAGTGGACTGCTTAGCCTGTTTTGTTTTTTCATCCCCATGTTTGCAGCCCACCATCTTTACTAAGGATACGGCTTCTTCTCCTTGACAATTCACCTTGTGAACCCCCTTTCCGGTTAATGCTTGGTCCTTTTTCCGTGACTCGTCTTCTCCAGAGTCTTACACTAAGTAAGCGAACTCCCTCTTTCGTTGCTCGGTTCTCCTTTTCCCTGCTTACGGGCCCAGACTCCGTAGTGAATATCCATCTGCTTCCCTCCTTTTTACCGAGAAGGAGTTCCTTTCCCCCGCCAGGTTGGTCGGGACTCGTCTCTCCCATTTAGAAACCACACTTCTTTAGCTGCCCCCCAGCAGAATGAGATTGTTCTCTTACGGGTGCTGCTCCTCAAACCGAGGACATTGCGAAACGCGGAACCTTTCCTTGTTGCGCCGCTGACCATTTTTTTTTCCTGATTTTGGAATACTTGCAGCGTTTTGTCTTCCCCCCCCCCCGCTTCTTGGTCCCCCCGTCACGGGCCAATTATTTTTTACCTTTTTCCTTATTCTGAAAAGATTGTGTCGTGGCTTTTCCCCTCTGATATTGAACAGTTCCCCCATAGGGAGGTCCTTTCAATTCTAGTCACCGGGTTCTTTCTGACCCGGCCGGTTACCCCCACCTCCAGCTGATTTTATTCGATGGCGTCTCACGATGCGGAGATTTACAAACCGCCTACCGGGAGTTCTTTTCATAAAGGACTATTAGGGCCATGCCATATGGATCAACACCTAAGCGGCAACTCCGATTTTTTTGCACCCCCTCTTTTTCCCCAAAAATTTCCACGTCCCCCCCTTTGACCAGAAGGTCTTGTGCCTTGCGGGGTCCTGACCTTTTTTGAACGTGCGCTTTCCTTTTGCCTAGGCTCTTTCCTGCTCAAGGCCTCTTGATAGACCACTTTCTTTTCCTGATTTCATTCAGTTTACTACAGTTAAGCACAGATGTAAACAAACCCTGAGTCTTGAACTGGCCCCGCCCCGATTTTAAAGACGCACCCGGGGTTCCCCGAGTCGCGGAGCTCCTTTCCTTTCTTTTTTTTTTCCTGCCCCGGAACCCCCGAAGCGCCTTGCCGAGCCCGACTTAGAAAAGGCTCCCTTGTTTCCTTTCTTGTGGACCCAGCCCTTTTCCGGCTGCGCATAAAACGCCCCTTAGGTATTTGTGCCCTTCTTTCCCTTTTCCCTCCGTTAGGAGCATTGTTTGGTTGGTTCAACAGCTTTCCCCTCTCAGCACCCCCCCCCCCCCATGTCGGCTTCAACAAATACCTTTAGTAGTGCATTTTCGCCTACTGGCGAATTCGTTCACTCCTTAGGCAGTTTGCTCTTTCCTCTACGATGGGTTTTTCTTTGTTATTTCACAGCCCCTTTACCGTCCCCCTGAGTGCACCCTCTGCGCGAGGTTTTTCCTCTCAGGCTGCGTCTCCCTGAAATCCAGAAGAATCTTACAGAGGATCCCCCGGTCGCCGATTTTTCTGAGATCGGATTACGTTCCCGGAAATTTTCTGATCACTGTTCCAGGAAAGACGCTTCGCTGGCCTATGAACCGCTCCCTGGAGGGATTTTCCGGTTTTTCCGCCTGACTCGGCCCAGACAATCACCACCACCGTCCCCTATGAGCCGGCGGTTCCCTCACTCCGTAAAGAAAGCAGAGTGATTGGGCTGGGGGCTCTGTCCTCAGGCGGACTCCTTCCCTTTTGCCCTTTTCGGCAAGGGCAAAGATGGCAGTTTTGGACGCTGACTTGTTTTCCACATTCGTGACCGTTCAGCCCCCTTTTCCCCCTAGGTTGCTCCCTGGCTTTTTGCTCACCAGGGACTCGCACCATTCTTTTCCGCTTCAATGCCTTTAGGCCCCTTGCGTCACCCTCATCTCTTGATCCCTGGAGGAAAAGATATGCCCTAGATGCTTTATTTTGTGCGGCGTCGCCCAACCCGGCTGGAAACACCCCCCCCTTCTCTCCTAACACTATTCTTGCATTCTTCCTTTTCTGTGGAGTACCCGGCATTGTTTCTCAATCCCTCTGTAGCGCAGTCTGTAAAATCCCCCACTCATTATCTTAATAACTTTTTTCTCTCTTCCCAGTTCTCCTGCTTACCTGTTCCCCCCCTAACCGTCCGGCCTCTTGATAACTAGTTAAGCTTGTTAGAAGAGGAAACACTCTCCCTTCCGCGCCATTATCCCCCCCTTCCCGCCGAAAAAGAGTCAAAGGTCGTGCTTGAGCCTGCGCCCCCGTTCTATTGCGCACACCTCTCCCGTCCTTTTCTGAACTGTCTCAATTCCAATTCATTCACCCCTCTAAGGGGCCCCGGAAGTCTGCACCACTCTTTTTCCTGAATTAGGTGGTGCACCCTTTTAAGCTTACTCCTCCTCGTGGTGTTTCGCGCGATAACCCTTTGCTAAAGAATACAAGAGTGGTGAGTACCTGCCCGCTTTTTGGAGAGTGTTTCATTGAGATTTTTTCTCCCTAAGGTAGCGTTGTTTTTCCCCTTTTTTTCCGTCCCGCCGGAATTTTATACATCACTGCTCGGTTTATCTTGTCGGATTCTCTTCTTTGAAGTTTTTTCCCGCTTACAGAGGTGATCTGCGTAGCTACGCATTTAGCTTGGGCAAAGCTGCGTTATTTCCGCAGGCTACACCATATTTGTTCGACTTTGTCTTTTTCGCCTCTCGTCGCACTTCGGCTGTGAACATGTGTACTCAGCTCCTCTTCTAAGTACTTTCGAATCCCTTTGTTTTTTTCAAGGAATGGTCCCGGGACCATTTAATCCCGAGCGCGGCCTCTCTTCAGCAGCGATCAGTCTCCCTTTTCTCAGCGGTTTCGACTTACTCATTGTCCTTGGTCTGCATCTCCCTTTCCTTCACGGCTTGCGCTTCCCCCGGTTTTTTTCCAGGGATATCTTTTACCTATTTTTTTTTCTCCCCCCCCCCTTCCCCCTTTTTTCTGAGCCGTGTTGTCCTTAAATCCGCAATTGGAGGATCCTACAGATACCTTTAGAGCGAGCTGCACCGGCCGACCCTCCCCTCCGATTGTCTGGATTTTTTTTCCTTTCGAGTTCTCTGGAAAGGTCTGGTTTTTTTTGGGTGGTGCTTCGCCGGAGGAATTGGCCCAACCCTCCCATCCATTTCTCCCCCTGTGAATAATTGAATTGATTCTTCCTGCCATTTCTCATCGAGGGGTGTTATAACCTTTTTCCTTCTAGCTTTTTTGAGTATCCCTCCTCCCCTCCCCGTAGACTTATTTTACGGTTGAGTCTCGCATTGCCTCATAGTCCCTGGAACTCGCTGGTGGTCCCCTGGATTCTCGTCCGTCCCGAGATTGCGGTCACATTGCCGCTCGCTCCCCTTTCTAAGAGTCTCTTGCGCCCCTTAGTAGGACTTCACGGAAAGGGAGTGTGCTTTTTGAAAGTATTGAACGTTTCTTTTTGCAGACTGCCCCTTCCCGTGTCCTCTTCTCCTTTTGACTCAGGAGTCAACATTCCCCCGCACAGATTCCGTTAGGTTTTAGCGATCCTTAAGTTGTCCTCCCTTCCATAGATGCTGAAAAGCTTGAGCCCTATCGTCAATGTTTGCTTTTCTTTGGAACCCCTCCTTTTTCCGATAGATTCATTCGTCCCCCTGATTTTGGTTCCGTACCCCTTTTCTTCTTTGCATTGGACTCCGATTTCTCGTTTTTCCCGAGGTGGGGGCATATAGTGAATCTTTCTTCGCTCGATCGAATTTCTGGTCCTTCTCCTCTTTCTTTTCTCAGTTTTTTTGCCAGTACGTGCTCACCCTAACATGAAGCTAACATACCTATCAGCCCCACCGCAATACCTCTTCCAAAGTTTCCCCTTTTGGTCAAGGTGTTTTTTGATTTGCAAGCACAATCCCCCCTTTTGTGGAGTATTACTTCCATAGTACACATTTTTCCCTTATGAAGACATTGTGAAATACTACCCTGTCATGTTTTTCCCCCAACGACCTTTTTCTATCTCCTCGTCCCATAGTTTGTTACACCTCTCCTTCCCTTCGTCAAAAGGTTCGTTATTGCGAGAAAGAAACTTGGGAGGTCGTTCCCGCAGCCCCCTATGGTTCTCCAGTCTGCACTCTGGTTATTCCACCCCCCCCCATTTCTGCTTCTCTTTTTTCCCCCGTTCGGGCCCGGCTAGAACACAAAGATGGTCCCCGGCTTCCCCTGCTTTCCCCTTCCCCAGTTCCCCGAGCTCCCCACTCCCCAATGATTTGACGCGTTCCGATTTTCACGCCCCTTAGTTGCCCCTTTCCTCTCTTTCCCCCTTCCGGATAATTTTCTTCCCCTTGTTTCCCTGTTCCTTAATTTTCTTCAGAGCTTTCCTCCGAGTTTTGAGGCATGACAAAACCCTGGTCTGGACGGAACGCCGGATCTTCCCCCCAAGATGCCGCACGCTTCTCCCCTTACTGTGCCTTTCATATTCTCCCTCCGACCGGTCGAAGAGGCTAATCCTCTTCCGGCGGAAGTGTCTCTCTTTATGTGGAATTCCTTTCTCCCTGTTCCCTTCCCTCTTTCAAGATAATCACCCCAACCTTCCCATTCCAAGGAAAGATCCTTAGAGAGAATTTCAAGATCCGTGTACGATTTTCCAATTTCTTTTATCGAACCCTTCCTCCCAGAACCCCCCCCCATTTAATTTTTGTTCACGGGAAAAGCGAAAAAGGTTTTCTTCCCCCCCCTTCGGGCCCCCAAGAAACCCTTTTACTTTTTTTCCTTTTGCCTTTCCTTTCCCTCCTTCCGTTATGAATATCTTCAGAATCCCAACGAGCGACATACGTCTTTTCTCGGCACTTACTGTTCCTGTTATATCTTAGTTCCCCAGTCTATTTTCTAGATTATAGAGTTCATGTAGAGCTGTCTGATTACCATTCTTGAAGAGAGATTCCACAACTATTCCTGGTGGGGACCGCACTAAGACCACTTCTCTCTGGTCCTTCCCAGACTTTTTTTTGTTTTTCTCAGATGAGTTAGTGCCAACTTGTCCCACCTGTTCCTCCCCCCTTCTTCGGCAAAGACCTGCGGAAGCCGCCGCTTCGCGCCTTCGTACGTATTTTTCTAACTCTCTCATAACTTTCTCGCCCCGTCCTGTTTCGCGCCAGTTCGGCTCAGTTTTCGCCGCCCCGAAGAACCTGCTTTCCTCCCTCTTGGTTACGTCCCGTCAAGTCCGGCAGGAAGAAATTCGTAGGCCTCAATAAGCCCCTCCAAGCAGACTTTGTCCCCCTTTTTACTTGGTTCGGCTGTGTTGTCCATGAGAACAAAGTGGGGCTTTTTTGTTTTTCGGTAAACGGTTCCTCCCAATTTTACCATCTGAACGGTTGGACATCACGTTTTCCGCAATATTTTACTCATGGATGCTTCGCGAGTTTCCCCCCCTTCGGACCTTAATTCTTCTTTGTCGAGAGAGGTTCTGGGTTATCCCGTCGCCATCTTCGTAATATTTAACACTCTCACCTTCGTCCCTCTTCTTAAACCGGCCGACTCGGCGGGACCTGGACGGAGGCGGGAAGCAGACTGAGAAACTTTCCGGACTAGGTCCTTTGAATTTTTAACCCAGAGTTTTCTTTCCTAAAAGCCAGTTGTTGAGCTCCTCCTGGTGTCGACAGTTTCCCCCCGGCTTCCTGCACATCCCTTCCCTTTGCCCCAGGCCCTGGTCCACTCTTGGGAGTCAGGATTGCCTCACTATTCATACCGCGTTGCGGCCTCCTCACGCTCACTGTTTATTGCGCCTCCTGGAGGAACGGTAGAAGCTTGGCGGTTCCCAGAGTAGGATTCGGTATCTTCCTTTCAACTCCGACAACGTCTCCCCCCTGTTTGGATTTCAAAAGATGTTGTCGTTTTCTGTCGCACTCCCTTCTTCATGTCACCCAGTCTCCTTCATTTGCGCTTGCACTTTCCCCGAAAGGGATTTCGCAAAGCATGTTGACGGTCCCCGCACTACTTTCGCACCGGGCGTACCGGTCTTTGTCCGACTCACATCGCCAGGGTTTTGACGTCTGTCCCGCCTGTTTCGCAGGATTCCTGGGTAGACCGTTTCATTTTTTGAAATAAGTCCATGCTGTCGTGTGCTTGCCCCCCTCTTGGGCACCCCCCCCCTTTGCCCTCCCCCAAGCACCCCCCTTTTCTCCCTGTTTTGACGGGTGTTTCGTGTGCTTTGCGATTTTTTTTGTTCCTCCCAGTAATAGAATTCCTCGCTGAGACTTTTCGCAGTATTTCTCTCCGGATGTTCTTCCCTCCCTCATTTTTTTCACCCAAACGAGATCCTTTTGGTCCCTGCCCCCCTCAGGATCGAACCCTAAGAGGGGTACGACCTTTAGCCTGGGGGACGCCCCGACCAAGCTTTAACTCCCGATGTTAATTTCCCGGACGAGTAGAGCTAGCTACGAGGACATCTTCTCAGCTGTAGCTGTCTCAGTTTCCTCTTGCCTATTTTCAAACGCCCGCTGGCTTGCTCACACCCCCGGATTTTTTTTTTTTTTGATAGGCTCTGCTCCTTATGTAAGTGCTCAACCGATTAATCTACCCGTTCCCCCCCACCACCCTCTAGAGGATCGCCCCTACCCATTTTGATGCGGAAGAGCCCGGTTCGACTATTGCGTATACTTGGATCGAGCTACTTGTCCATTCCTTTTTGGGTATATATTAGCACGAATCATCTCAAGAAAGAAGTGATGAGCTCTTTCGCGCTGACTTGAAAGTGCTAATCCCCCTCCCGCCTATTTTCGGATTTGAGGCGGTCGCCCTGCTGGTTGGCTGCTCGCAACGGTGTTAACCCGTGCCCTCTTTTATGTCCTCAATTCAATTTCTCAGACTGATGTCAACCCCCTCTACATGGCAGGGAATTTCCAGTGTTTCCATCGGCCGGCCCATCAGTCTCCCCCCACCCCCCTCCCTTATTTCCCTTCCTTCGCGCGGAAGACCCGAGAACCTACAAGCCCACCTCGGGTTTTTAGGGAGCGTCCCATTGGTCTTGTGGGACTCTTTTTTTATTCCGCCTATAATATAGGGATGTTTGCAATTTTGCGGCCACTTCACACCTTTTTTTAGAGCTTCCGGGGGCTATCGAACAGATGGACCGTGATACCTCGGAATCGGTGAGCGCCAGCGTGTTCTCCTTGACGAGCCCCCGGCCACGCTTGCCTCGTCCTCCCTTCGCGCAAATTTCGGTTTTGGAACACCTCCTCTCTTCCTCTTCTTTTCCAAGTTTCCAGCTCGGTCTTCTTGTTTTCCTTGAGGTAGACCCCCGTAAAACCCCTTTCGGGCTAATAACTAGACAATTTCTCTCCCTCCGCTTCCCCCCCGACCAGTTATCGAAGGAGCCATGATATTCCCCTGAATTTCCGATACCCCTGTAAGATGCCTTTTCCTTCGCTCTTTCCATCTCCCATGAGCGTCAGAAGCTCGTTACCGTTCTCCAAGAGGTTTTTCTATCCCGTCCCCGGTTTTTTTTCCTTCTCATGCCCAACTCCAGGTACGTTTTTGCTTTTTTTGGGCTTTTAACGCACCATCTGGCCCTAAAAAGAGAACCATTTCCCCCCCTTCACACACTTGGCCCCGTTCTGGTTTACTCACATATGGTTCCTGAAATTCGGTTGGCTCACGCT
>Ga0179593_1435289_pt1 | contig 15905 bp, 17 predicted proteins | sample CZODoug2_1_08_16_FD_185931 | JGI IMG/M metagenome (GOLD analysis project Ga0179593, IMG submission 185931) | Vadose zone soil fungal communities from Angelo Coast Range Reserve, California, USA - CZODoug2_1_08_16fungal (PacBio error correction) | ecosystem: Environmental > Terrestrial > Soil >... | reverse complement strand
AGTTCGATTTTCGTGTATCTCAGTAGTGCGTTCTTCCAAAGACCTTGATCCCCCCCTCCCGTTGTGTGGCAACTCCCCTTCTTTTCCCTTACTTGCCGTATGAGAGATGGCCGCGGTGTTCCTAACGTTACTTCCCCGCGATAGACTTGATTGCCCTTTCTCTCCCTCTCCCCACGAATTGAATTGTCCCCTCTTCGTTTGCCCCCGGTAGCCCACACTTATATTCTTTCTTTGCCAAATGGCCTGTTCCCTTATCCCCTTATTTGTATGCCATCTTCGACTCGTCTGGGACACCCCGCAAAGGTTTCAGAGCTCCCGTAAGATTTGTCTGCGTTCGAATACTACCTTTTCACTAGTGTGGGGCACTCCGGTGCTGTGTCCGCTTTTATGAGAATTCCCAGACGCTGATCTTCTTGAAGTTCTCTTCCCCTTTTCTTACGACCACAAACACGACGACGGATACCCACTATCCCCCCGCCCAATTTCGCTGTCGCAACCCATTGACCCCATTTTGACCCATCTGTTTAACCTTCCCGACTTACGTGCCGTGGTTCGGGTTTCGTGCACCCCGGTGACATTATGTCACGTGTGAATTTTCCTTTACTTTTTGTTTACCCGCTTTCTCTACTCTTCTGGTTGTAAGCACCATTTCCGGGACTTCTCAAGGCGCCATCTTTCTCCCCGGTTTGCCACGAGCGCAGCGGTCCCCCCGCCCTTCGGCTTCCTAGTTGGGGTGTTCTTGACCTGATCACTCTCTTTCTCTCCATACCCCCCGTAACGGGTACAGCTACACTTTTGCCTTTCCCTCCACATCAATACGTGTTTGGTTTTTGGTAACTGGTCAACTGGCCCAGCCACGGCCCCTCTCTCCCGTTCGTTGAACCCCCCTTTAAATTCTAGTCTTTCGCTCCTGCCTTTCCCGCCTCTGCCACCGGATGTGTTTGGTTTTTTGTTTCGAGTTTTCCTGCGTCTTCGAGTCCAGTCTTCGTTCTTTGCCTTACTACCCTTTTTGACTGATTGCGCAGGCACCCTTCCCACCTCTGTCCCAACGTGTGTGAAGCCTGCTGTGTGTTCCCCTTAGTTTTCCGGTGTTCTGTTTTCCACCACTCACTCTTTGGCGTTTTCCATCCTTTGCAAGTTTTTCATCACTTTGTGTCTGCTGCACACAGTATAGATTTCCCCTTGGCTTCGGAGAGTCTTATGTCGGGTTCGTTCTTGGACTTGCGGGGGGAAGTCGCCTGTTTTTGTCAGACTTGTCGACTTTTTTGCGCACCCCAACCTCGAGCTGAAAGTCAAAAGGTCTTGGATATCTCCCCACCGTCTGAGCCTCCCCGGTTTACGTTTTGCAGGACCCGCTGCAATATCGTCAGGGGTGAAGTCGCTTTTTTTTTTTTGAAGCGCGGGGGAGTTCACCAGGATCGTGCCCCACCATTCTTGTCTGGCCCCAGCCATTTGTTGGCCTAGTTTTGAACCGGGGTCCCGGGGTACAACCTTGCGCCCCACGAGATTATTTGGATCCTCCGAGTAAAAGCGTCAGAGCGGGTTTTTTTGCTCCCCGTGTTTTCTCGCGAGAGCCTCCCCCCCCCACCCAGATTCGTCCCGCTTTTTCAGTGTATTCTTGTGTTCTTTTTTCCCACGCTGACCGTCCTGTGCACAATCTCCCCTCGGCTTTGCACCTTGGCTCCGCTTGAACCGGTTTCTGTTTTCTTTGCCGCCCTATTTGCTCTTCCTGGGATCGTGCCCGAGTGCGTTTTGCACACGCTGACACCAGACCACCCCACAATAACCCCCCGCCCCTTCGTCCTCCGCTTTGATTTTTGTTTACACCTCGTAGTTCGTTTCCTTACCCTGCCCCTCGTTCAGTAAGTCCCTGACCGATTGTTTTTCACCGTCACCCCCCCCTTCCCAACTCGGCATTGCCCCTTCCCCTCTTTTTTTTCGTTTTTTCAAACTCATCCGATTCATTTTTCCCTTTATCCATTTCCTGTGTGAACCATCTAACGACCACACTGGCCGCGCGGAGACCAATCACATATCCCTCTTCCTTCTTGCGTTGTGTATCTTCGCCCCTTCCACTTTCTCGCCAGAAAACTCTCAAAAGCTTCTATCTCCTGTCCTCCGTTTGTAGTTGTTCTCCGATTTTTCTGTCTTCCCCACCTGGGGGATCTCTTTGTGTTCTCGACGTTCGTTTACGGGGCGTTATTCCAGTCACCCCCTGGCTCACCCGCGACTCCTCTTTTTGTCGAGAAGCCGTTGTTTGATCTCCCCACGGGATTTTCCCAGGTTCCCCTTGCAGTATTGCGTTCAAGTTTTGCCACTTGGACTATTGTCCATGTTTCCCCTTGTGCGGACTTTGTTCCCACTTCGGGGGAATCACGTTTGACAGTTGTGTGTTGTGATTCTAGCTTTGATACTCCCGTTTTTTGACGCGACACGGTCAACGTTCCTTGACCGGGTGTTGGTGTTATCGTTCCCGACTGGCCCATTCGTCCATTATGTGGCTGCACCGTCGAGAGAACTTTTTTTCTGTACGGGCCAGGTTCTTTTCTTTTTTTTTTTGTGCTGGTACCTGCACCTTCTACCCCCGCGTTTCAAGAGGGGTGTGCTTCTGTTTTTTTGCTTCCCCTCAGTTGGTCCAAATCATGGCAAGCAAGATGGGGGTTGAGCCCCCCCGATGGCTTTTGTGCGTCAGCCGCCGGGGTTTCTCCCTAGACTGTATCTCTGTTCTGGGCTTTGCTCAGCGTACCCCTCAACGCCATCCCCAGTGTTGTCGGTTACCTTACAGCTTGGCCATTTCCACAAAATTTTGATCTTCTCCTTTTTTCGCCCGCCGTTGTGCGCTTTCGGAAACGGGGTATGTGCCGCGTTTGCCCCCCTTTCTCCGAAAATATGCGCTATGATTAGCCGTTGATCCCCACGCTGTCCTTGATGTCCCATTACTTTTGGATAGACCTGACTTTGTTAATAGGGACCAAATGTTTTTCCAACTTATCCCAAGGGCTAGCTTTGTTTTTGGGTGCGGTACCCAAGGCGCCGTGTCCCCCCTTCCTTCCAGAAGGGCGAAGTTCCTTTTCTGTGTACCCCCACCCTAGCCCGAGGGTGCACGTTGCTATGGGTCCTTTCCGTCCGGGGCAAAGTCTGGTTTTTGGTGTCGGACAGGGAGTTCGTTTGATCTTTGTCCGTGTCGCTTCCACCCGCCCACGTTAGTAGGGATTTTTTGAGACCTTCCCCAGCTTTTTTTTTAGCGGTCGACTTCCTTGCCCTTCCGAGTTCTTTGGTTTGGTTTGAACGCCTTCACCAAGTTGTGAAAGTTTTGCTTTTTTCGTGACTTTTTCCATTTGAAGTTGTGCTTACTTGTATGGCTTTCCCTTTTCAGGCCTCGACTGTCACTCGCTCCCCTTCCTTCGAGGGCTACTAACCCCTTACCCGGTCCAATTAGTGTCGGAAGAGTCCCCACCGAGAAGCTTTTCTTGGTTCTTCCGATGGGTTTGCACATACTTGCTGTTTTAATTTCTCCTGGTCTCCCAACTCCAGCCTCTTTGCTGGTTTCCAGGACACAGCTTCATCTTGGCTGCCTTTGTCCCTTTTTTGGTGGGATTCTTGTAAACTGTCGGAAATCTCTGAGACGGGGAGGAGGGAGTTGACCGCTCCCGGCGGGTCTCTCAACGCCGTGTGTACTGGACGACATACCCCATGAAGGAGAGTCACCTCGTCTTCATGGGCTAGGAAAAGCAACAAAACCGCGCTGTCATATTGAGTGTACGACGTACAATTAAGCCCTACCTTTTGCGCTTTGCCAACGAGAGTTGGACAAATTCAGGACTACAGTTGCATTCCTAGGAGTTACTTCCACAAAGCTACAATTTTATTCCCCTAATTGTGGTGATTGTTTGTTACGCGTTGAGGATTTAGTATCGCTCCTTCTAGCCTCCCCCCGGCTTCCTTTGTCAATCATTTATTTTGTGCTTTCGATCTCGCCGACAAGAGGACCGTGATGGGGAAGGACCTACCAAGGGCGGCTTATAGTTTACCTACCGATTTTTTTCCCTAATCAGTGTTGGGCATCATGCCCCCCTTCCTTCTACGACAACCGGTTCGATGTTTAGGAGTTTTTTCTCCCTGTTTGACACGGCGGCCCCATTTCTCGCACCACCCCCTTTTTCTTCCTGTGTCAGCCTGAGGTTTCTGCTGGATCTTTCCTTTTAACTGGTTTGGAGGGTTTTGCCCCCCGACGCGCTTGCATGGAGCCCTTCCCAAACGCCGTCAAACCTTGAACCCTCAACTCCCTGTGAGGCTTCCCTTGGCCTTACTGAGTCCGGTGTCGGTTCACCCCCAAGCTTTCCATAGGGGGATTTTTTGGTTCCCGTTTTTTTCGTTTCCCTTTCAGACTCAAGTTTGTCCGTGCTCGGCCGTTCTTTTTACGAACGACCGGCATTTTTTTTTTTTTTTTTTTCGCACCAGAGCCCAGTCGTAGATGCCCAAAATCCCCATCCCCGCCTTTTTTTAACTAATGTGACTTACGTACCTGATTTATTGTCCTGTGAGAAGAAATTTGATTATACCCCCCCGAGGCCCGCCCTTCTCAAAGTCCCAGCCTTCCGCCTTTCGCTCTGCTCTGTATGGGGGTGTCTGCCCTTCCTTTTAAGGACATGAATTTGGTTTCCGTTTCCCCCCCCTGTTCTTGCAGATTGGGATAGATTTTTTACGTTTGTTTTCGTCAGTTTTTAAATTTAAGTTGTTTTTTGTGGGAGGAGTAGGAAGAGGTGTTGTCCTTCCTTTGGAGGTTTTACTACCCCTCGGGGTCTATTCCGGTTGGTCGATTTTCTGAGTTTTGGTTTTTTTTTTGTTTTTCTGATTCGGGAGGGTTTGGAGCGTTTTCCTCTTTGAAGGTTTTTGTTCTGGGTGTTTGGGTGTACACGTGCTCTGCTGTTTCTTCGTATAGGAAATTTCCGGTGAGGGTTCCAGTGAAACTGAATTTTCTTTTTGAAATTGTTTTTCTCCGTGTTTGCCTTGTTCCCCGTTTTTCTTTTTTTGGTCCTGGAATCTTGGCCATGCCCTACGCCTTCCTTGTTTCTTAGGTGATCGTGCTCGGACACGGTGGTACCAACCATTCGCTCGCTGACGGCCTCCCCTAGTCCCTGGCGTGGCTGCGCTGTTCCTCCCCATGGATTCCCTGTTTAACCTTCAACGTCTTGTTTTGAGAACTTTGGTGTGTCCGGGTTTTGAGACTGTCTTCGAATTCCCCACTTGTGTCCGGACGGCTCCTTTGTATTTCTCCGATAGGGGAAGTTTTTTTTTTCCAAAACCCCAGTGCGCGGGCACCACTGGTCTTTTTTTGTGCCCCCAAAGCCGGTTTTTTTTTTTCCCCCCCGTCCCCAATCAATGTAAGGTGTGTTCGTGCAAACCTGTTATATCCGCAGTCCGGGTTGGCCCCCATGCTAACTGAAGCGCTCCCCTTCTTGGGTTCCGTCTTTTTCGTCAACGCAAGACTTTTCCCGTGTTTCCCCCAGACTTATTTTGCGTTTACTCTTCTCTTTTTTCCCCCTGTTTTTTTTTTTTTTCAGCTCGACTTCCACCCCCACGCCGCAGTTTTAGTTTAATTTTTCATTTCGGGAATGGCCATGAACCCCCTGGTTGGAGTTTTCAGTTTGCTCTTACGTGCCAGCTAAACCGGTTTGCCCCTTTTTTTTTCCGTTTCCAACACCCTTCGTGACGTTATTGGAGTGCCCTGCCCCACCCCCCCCCCCCAGGGTGAAGCTTCCTCCCCCGTTCCTGCTTGTGGGTTTTTCCCCTCGACCTGTTCCTTTTTTTTGTTTTTTTCCCGCGTTCCTCCTTCGAAACACGGGCGGCGCCGGACCCCCCCCTGTTCTTATTTTGACTTGTCCCAATTCCCCCTTGTCCCACCCAAGGTTATTTCGCACCTCCTTTTAGTTCAATTGACTTGGACCGGACACCCCCTCGTCTCCCAGTCGCTTTCAACCGGCCCGATTCTCGATGCCCCCAGGACCGGGCGTCCTCTTGCCCCGAGGCTAACTTGTTCTGATTACGAAGAATCTTTTTAACCCAGAGCAAGTTTATTTTTCATGGCTCCCCCAAACACAATCTACCATTCTTTTCCTCTCTCCACATCCCTTTTTAGCAAAACCCGTTCCTTTTCACCCGAGGTTGGGCCACAGGAGATGAAATCATTAGTTCTTTACGAGTTTCCATCTGCCATGTTACCAAGCGTCTCTTTTACACGCAGTCTCCGTGGCCAGGCCCACACCTCGCCCCAAGCAACCGAGGGGGGATCCCCCCCCGCAGCCCCTGAACCCTCTTTCAACCTATCTCCGCCCGTGTCCCCGACCCAATTCTCCCCCCCCCTCGTTTGTGAACCGTGTATACGGGACTTCCCCCTCCCTGCCCTCTTCATCTTAGCGTCGCAGCCCGTTTTTGCCCCCCACTAATTCCCCAGATCGACCCGCTCAGGGGCCCCGTTTAAGGGGGGACCCATCCTCCCCGTCCCCTGTTCATTCACCCCCGTCCCCACCCCCTTTTTGGTTGGACAGGGGACCCCCACCGCTCCCTTTCCCGATCTGAGTCCCAGTCTCCCCGCTCCTTATAGGCTTTCCCACGATTCATTTTCCCCACCCTCCCCTAGTTGCCGGGCCATGCGGCAAAATGTCGTCTTTTGCGCGCTTTCACGGGCTTCCTTTTCCCAGGGCCCAGTAGTGTTTCGGAAATGCCTCCCCCCTTTACTCGACACCTCAGCCATGTACCGTTAGTTGTGAAGCCAACACGAGGTGTGTTTTTTAGACCATGTACTTTCCCAGTCCGATTCTCCATTGTTGGAGTCTCCCATCGGTCGTGGACTTAGTTCGCGGCGACCCTTACCGCCGAAGTCCCACACTTTTTGCCCAATGCCAATTTCGTCGACCAGCCAGTTTTTTTCCGTTTGACCCCCAATGAGGACTTTTGTAAGAGTTCGTTGACCTCAGTTGGAACTGCCGCCCCGCTCCACTTTAAAAATCACCCCCCCCGGGCAGGCGGGTTTGGTTCCCGGACTACGTTGGAGAATTGGCCCCACATTTTTTTTCTTCCCTTCCGTTTCTCCTTCCCAAGACATTGCAGGCGGCCCCTTTTTCGCTGTCACCTGAGGGCACGTCTTCGAGTTCCAAAACCTTCTTCTGACCCCTCCCTTCTGTTTTGCCTTCCCTCCCTTCGCCGTCATGTCCACTACCCAGAATTACGTTCTAAGACTGTTTTAATTTTTCCTTCATGGACCTTGAACACGTCCGTCCCCCCAAGGGTGGGACTAGCTGAGTCTTTCTTTCCCGTCCCCCTGCTCCGGCTTTTTCCCCCCCCCCCCCCTCCAGTGCGACTTGACCGTCAAGACACCGATTTTCTAGACTAAGAACCTTTAGACAAGGGGTGGCGCATTCTTCCTCTCGTGATGTGCAATCGACCGATGAAGTTCCTGTGTGAGAACATCCCTCTTTTATGACTTCGCGTTCCGCACTCTGGATTTTTTAGCCGCCCTGCCTGGTCCAGGAGGTGTCGCCCTAGGCGTTTATGCGCATGTTGAGTCCTACTGGCCCCGGCCAGAGGTCGCCCTTCCCTCCAAGTTGTGTCTACCATCAACCAGCCGTTACCCATTCTCATCCGTTGCGGTTCCCTCCTGGGTACCCTTTGCAACCGGGAAGCCCCGCTTCTGGCCGAGCCTGGCAGCAAATTTTTTGACCATCCTCCATGTGGAAATAGAAGGAAAACTTTTTTTTTTGCTTCCCAGACCTCTTGGGGTGAGGACCATCCAAAGCCTGCTAATTGCCTCGAACCACTCTTCCGCTTTACACGCTGGTTTGCTCCCAAGTCGTTCGTTTTCTCGTTTTGCCCGTGGCGTATTTTATTTTACCTGTTTTTTTCACTTTTTTTTTTCGACTCCGACGACCGGCACAAATGTACCCAGGAACTCTTCATCCAAAACTTTCTTTTGGGATGGATCCGAAAACGCCTTCTGTCTGACAGGGGTGTGGACCGTGACGCCATCTGCATGGTTACCTTTGCCCATTTTGAGCGTTGACCTGAGTCTAAGCAGACGCTTCCTTTGCGCTTTTTTGTGCCAGCACCCCCCCACCTGTTCCCCTCGCACCCCCACCCCCAGTGGTGTTCGCTGGCCAATGGGAGCTTCTAGTGTCCCCTTTTCCCGATTTGACCCCGTGAAGAAGGTGCGTACTGATTCCTCCCTGTATGAATGTGTCCATTGCAACCCAGTCGTGATGCACGAGCCATCGCTCGGATTGAATTCCCCCCCCCGCTTTCCGCGCTCCTTGATTTTCGTGCCGAACCCCGCCGGATGCCTTCCCCCCCTCATTTCTTCACAATACTGTCCAGATCTCCGGGCTCGTGCCCTATCATTAGGTTGGTGCTTTCCTTTTGGTCTTCGTGCCCTGTTATTTTTGTTTAGAGAACACACTTCCCCTCTTTCGAAGCCCCGTCTGTAGATTTGGTGTCTTCCTCTGGTTCCGGCATCCCCCTTTTTCCTCGCTTTCCTAAATGGGTGGGACCTTTCCCTGATGACGCTTGCCGCTCCCGCCCCAGTGCATCGTTGCCCACTTTGCACGCACCCTCCACCCCCCCGACATCTCCTCCATTCCCTGAGATCCCGTTCCTCATTTTTCCCTTGTTGTGCCTCAAGTCGTCCGTAGACCGTCCGCTTCGTTTTTCCTGCACCCCGGTTGCTCACAGTTCCCACTTTGCAATGCAGTGACAACCTGGTAGTCGAACTGGGACAAACTTCACGTGCCGTCACGTTCCTGCGAAAACAAGGATTTCAGTTTTTTTGTCCTTCCCCTCAAGATCTTTCCAATCCTCCCGTCCTTCTCACCCCCCTCCTCGTCGCTTGATTTGAGGCTTGACTCTTTTCTTCAAACCAGTGCCAGCCGCACCCCATGGAAACCTTCTCTCATCCTTTTTTTTTTTTCCCCCTTTTTCTTCCCTCATTCCCTGTTGTTGTTGTTTGGGGTATACTGTCCTCCTGTTCTTTTCGGGGCCGCTTGGGTTTCTGTCTTCCACCGTGTGCCGGCTGGAATCTTTTCAAATTCCTTTGCCAAGCTGGCGAGGAGCTTTGAGGCTCAGTTACCTCATCAAGCCTCGGGTAGGGGCTAGTCCCCCCCCCCCCACTACTCATTCCCGGTTTTCCCCCAACTTTTTTTTTACGCTTCCTTTCTTTTTATACAGCTTTTGAACCGTTTTTTTCCTGGCGTGGATGTCGTCCCTTTTACCCACTTTTCGTTTTGCCTACAAGGACGGTTTTTATTCGTTGGAGCGAACCTCCATCGTGTCCCGCTCTTCGTAGTGTTATTTTTCGCTGTTTATTAGACCATTGGCCTTTCTTCGGTGTCCCTTTAAGTTTCTTGCTTTCAGTGGAACATACCTGCTGATTTTTTGTTTAGATGCGCCGGCGGGCTCTGCCTCCGAGGTTTTTTTTGGGTGGGGCCGGGGGTGCATTTTCGTCCTCTTCTCCCCTAGGACCAACTTTCTTCCCAACCACTTTTTTTGTGGCATTTGTTGCGATGAACTTTTCTATTTGTTTGTCCCCCTTTCGTTTGAATTTTCTCGTTGCTTTCGCTGGCAGACTCTTCTTGCTTTTTTTTAAGTGCGATTCTGATTCGTGCCTTTTCTCAGAGCGCTTTCCCTTGAAGCCCATATACGTCGGTTCGAACAGTGTAGTCTTTTTTTCCCCCCGTCCCTGGCCCCTTGCCCATGTGCACCTTCAACCGGTGGTCTCCGTCTGGTTTTTGGGGCTGCTTTTGTCCCCACCATAGGCGCCAACCCCACACCCCCCCCTCGTCCCTTTTTTTCTCGCCTCGGAATTCCCCCACCAGGGACCACCTGACTTTTTGCCACACTCTCGTGTGTATGCTTTGCCCACTGTCTTCGTTAGCGTGGTTCCAAGCTGTCACTTCCGCTTCCCGTGTACCATTTACATACGTGCTGTACGCAATTTTCCTCCGGCCAGGGTGTGTTCACCTATCGGTTTTAGTGATACGTTTCCCCCCACCTTTTTTTTTCTTCAGTCTTCATTGACACGTCAAGACTTTTTTACGTTTTTTTAAAGAGTTCCCCAACACCTGTCGACAGTTGTCCCTGTCCCTTATCGGGTTATATTTTTTTCTATTATATTTCATTTTTCCCCCACACCCACTCTCATCTTCATCGCTTGGAAAATTTAGTTCCGTCTGACACTCCTTGCGTTTTTTACGTGGCCTCCTCTGTTGAACTTCGTTCCCAGCTCTGTGTCGTCCCCTCTTTTTGATGTCATGTATATCCTTCGCGTTTGGTTCCCCTTGCTTTTCCCATCCTTCGGCTCCTAATGCTCCCTCCCTGTATTGGCTTTTCGTTCACCCGACTTCCTTTACGGGCGTGTGAGAACCCCTTGCAGTATTTTATGTTCTCAAAGGACCAACCCATCTCGGTTGGTTTTTATGTTTATTTTTCACCCGTTACGCCTTCTTCCATCTACCCGGTTTGATTTCGTGTCGTGGTCCGTCATGTGGCTCAGCCCAGGTTCTTTTCGGGTCTGTTGTTTACCGCGTTCTTTCCGCAAGGGGGGTCGTACCCAGTTGGTCCGCAGCCGATTTGCTAGAAGCAGCAGAAGAGAACTCCGTGTCGAAATTCGATTACCCCATAAGAAAATGACAGCGAACAAAGCATGAGAAGGCACGCAGATGCTTTCATCCTTGGAGTCAGGTGTGCTGTGGGTTGACTTTTCGTTGATCTGTTTACGTATACCCTATTTCGTCTGTGGTATGCGCTGCTCTGTCTGATAGCGGTCTGAGTCCCTGTGCACCGTAGTGAGCCTCTGATACCAGTCCCGCGTTCTTTTCCCAGCCAAGGAAGATGACCCAAGGTCTTTTTTTTGGTGTCTCCCCTGGCGATGGTTTCTGCCCTTCTTTCTTTGGCTACTCAGATGTCCTCTCCGGTTTTGTCCCAAGCTCTGCACTACCTCGTTGAAGTTTTTCGACGGTCAGTCGTTCTTTTTTTGAACAGGCAGTCGTTTTCATTTCTTCCGTACACACCCTCCATTCGCCCCCCCCACTTGTCCCTTTTACTGTCTCTTTTCTTTCCGACTGGGCTTGTGGTCCCTGTGGGCGCCATCGGAGGTTGAATGGGTTCGCTCCACTCCCCCTTTGCAGTTTTCCCACCCGGTTCCCCGATTCTCCTGGAGATTTCTTTTCCCCCCCTTCTCGTCCGTGTGCGTTTTACCTAATAGGTCCTCCTTTTCCGTCCCCTTGATGGTTTTTCTGTTTTCACGAGTCACGCTTCTTGCTTTCTTTCGTTGTGGAGGTCCCCCCTTTTTGCCGGCACGTAGAAGCCCCCCCCTTACCCCGTTTCTCCTTCGACTTGGCTTTCCCGTCGTCACCGTCGATTTTATGGGTACCCCCGCCTGACCCCTTTTCCATCTGGGTTACTGGCCCACTGGTAACAATGTCCTCTTCTTCGATGTCCGATTTCCACCTTGTGCGTTGCGTACTCGGTCTACGTTCACCCCCAGGGCCTTTCCCCCCCCCCTGATTTTGGTTTTGTTGCTTGTATTAGACCCGGTGAGGTTTAGCTGCAATTTTCCTTTTCTTGTGCCAGTTCAACTTATTGTTTAGTCGATCTGCCCCTTTCGTTCTTTGTGGTTATAAACAGACGTTGTTCCTTTCGGCGCACGCTTCAACCTTTTTTTGGTCTTTACGAGCTTTATTTACCCCTCTTTCGTTTGAGGAGGGTAGACAGTCACAGAGTTCTCTCAACCCTATGCATATAGCGTTTAGTTTTCTTTTTTTCGTGGAAGCCTTGTTTGTAGCTTTCCTTACTGCGCACTCCCTGCGCTCACCCTTCACCACTCTCGTGTTTTCGTTTTTCTTTTAGTTCCGACGCCCGTTGGATCCACTGTTTGTTACCTTGCGCGTTTTTGTCATCTGTTTTTTTGCCAAATGTTAGCCTTATTTTGGTTTCAGGACTTTTCTTGAGGTCGTTTTTTCTAGTCCCGAGTTGACTTCTTTTAGGCATCGAACTTTTTGCCTCTCTGTGTAGGGGTTGGGACTTTTTTGTTGTTCTTGGATTCGTGATCTTTCCGCCCGAATTGACGGTTAAGATGTTTTTTTTTGGTTCTTCTTCAAGTTGTGCTTTGCCTTCCTTTGGTAGAGCGCCAACCCCACCTTTGCTTAGATTCTTGACGTGCCGTATCTAGCTCGGTTGCGTTGGCGATGCTATTTTCCCCGGTTTATTTGAGACGGGTCACGTTTTTCGGTCCCCGTTCTTTGGGCATTTTTGTAGTCCTGCTCTCACCCATCCCACACTTGGTGTCCTGGCCCTTCGTCCGGTTTTTTTTTTCTTTGCGGGACGTGAAAGCACGAGTTTTTTTTCTTTTTTCAGATTGACCCCCAACAGCGGGTTTTGGGGGTTTTCTTTTCCCGTTGTTTTTTTCCCCCCGCCCTTTTCACGAATTTTTGTGTTGCAACGGAAGGCCTTCCTCTCCCTCCCACCAGGGTTGTTCTCATTCATTCTTAAAGCAGGTTGTTCGTTTCGTTTTTCGTCGGACTCGTTCTAGAAGGTCCTTTCGTCTTGTTTACTCTCTTTCTCTTTTTTTTCCCCTCCTCCCTCAGTTGTTGTTTTTTTTCTGATGTTCTTTCCTGACCCCCGTAGAAGTTTCGGCCTTCGCTTCGTCGGCGGGTTTCTGAACTCGAACCCTGTTGGGCGTGTCTTGTTCTTCTTTTTTCCACAAAGGTGACTTTTTTCCTCTTTCCCCGTTGCACCCCCCCACACCCCTTCGTGAGATGTAGTTATCCCACCCCCCCCCCTTGGTTAAAATGTTTAAGGCACGTTTTTTCGTTTGTTTTTTTCCCGGAATGCGCCTGTTTGTTGGCCCCTGCTGTCCCCCCGATTTTGTGCTTTTGTCCCCTACAAACCTCACAACTTGCCCTTTGTTCCACGTGTTGGTGGATTCGTGACCCATACACCTGCCCCCCTTCTCTTACAGTTTTTTTTGACTTTTGTTCATGATCGCCCCTTTTGATTTCTCATTCTCGCAAGAACCCATTTTTCTTTAATCCCGGCGGACAGGTGAATGGTTAGTTACTGTACCATTGTTTTGTTTTTTTTCGTTACGTCCAGATTTTTTCCGTAGTCCCCACCCCCCGTCTCCAACCCCACAACATTTTTTTTTTCTGGGTCCCGTCGTCTTTTTTGTTTTTTACTGAGCGATTGCCAGCCCCCTCAACAACCCCCCCTTCAACCGAGTTCACCCCCCTAGTCTCCACCTCTAGTGCCAGTACCATGGGTCGTATGCGTTTTTCAACCCTTCAAATCTTGCCCCCATGTTTCCCGCATGATCGCGTTTATGTGTCCGCTTTGTTCACTTGTTGTAGACAGCCCCGTCACGGCGCTTTTTTTTCGAGCCCCGGTTCTCACGTAACCCTCTTACATCCTCTCGGTTCCCCTATTTTACCACCCCCCTGCAGGAACTCCAAATCAACCCCCTGATAATTTGACCCCACTCCTTGAGGCTCGGCCTTGTGTCCATTGCGCAGTCACTTTTGCTCGCGTTTCGAAGCCACGTTTTTTTTTTTGCAAACGTCCACTGAACACGTGAACGGCCTGACTTCTACCCCTTGCTTTTCCGGGTGTTTGGGGTGTTTTTCATTTATGGTCCCTCTCCCCCCAATTCCCCCTTTTTTTTGAGGATTTTTACCGCATCTGAATACTTTTTTCTCTCATGTGGATCGGCGTTGGCGTTTTGGTTCGCTGTGCTGCTTTATATACGTGGTCTCTTCTACCCGCTCTTCAGTTTCTCCCCTATCGTTAACTCTTGCGATGGTCGATGTCAGCTCCTTGTCTCCTTTTGTGCTACTTGCGGCTACCTCTTTTAAGAACGTAGACTGAGCCGTTAGAGACCCGCTCATAAGTCGCCCCCGTCCTCTCGGTCCCCCTTTTCCAAACAGGCCTTTTGTTATCTCTTTTTTTTTTTCACCTTTTCCCCTCCTTGGGCCGAAGTTCCCCCAGGGATGTAACTCGTTTTTCTTTGGGCCAGTTTTCTTTTTTTTAGTTTAGTTCCCATTTCCCAGACCTTTTTTTCGCCAACCTAACCCCCCTTGCCCCACAGTCGTTTTCGAGGCCATCAATTTTTTAGTGATGATAAACTTCCGGTGGGCCCCCCGAGTTTTTGTTTTGCTTCGATTGCCTTTCTTTCCACTTACTCTGATCCTTTTTTTCGAGGCGGTTCCCCTCTCCTGTTCCCCACTCCGGGCTGCCCCGGCTTTCCGGTCCGCCACCTGAAGCATGAGCATCCCATGAGCACTGTTCTTTAGCTTTTCGCCCACACCGTACTCGTTGCTTTTCCTGTTCCCCGCGCTTCTTTTCACCTGCTCTTTGAGAGAGAAGAAGGCCTCCAGTGACGTGTCTTACTTTTGGCGCAATTAATTCTTTACCCGGCGCCTGTGAGCGTCCGCCCATCCGTCTTCTGTAGTGCCTGCTGTTCACTTTCTTGATCGCTCACACCCCTGATCAAGGTGGCTTACCCTTTTTCGGCGTTTTTGGCTGCAGGCACGCTGAAGTCTGAGTGCCCCATTCCTCTCTGTTCCGTTGTGCGCCGATTTCCCGGGATCCGTCTTCCCCCAGCCGTCCGCACCCCATGTAGATTTTTTTTCCGTTCTAAGAGGCCTGGTTCTCCCCCCCCCTCTAATTTGAAATAAAACTAGCCGACCCCTCCCTCCCGTGCTTTTTTTTTTTTAATTTCCCCCCCCCTTTTTTCACACAAACGTGTTCCCCCCAGGGCGTGCGGCCCCCTCCCGGCACCTCGTTGAATTTTTTATTCAGAGGCAGGGCCCTAAAGCTTTTTAAAAGCATTTGTGTGGTATTTTCATCGAGTACACAGTTCTGCCCTTTTAGGGTGATCCTGGACTCACGTGATGCCCCCCGCTCCTCCGACCGGCCGTTTTCACCTTCACCCTGCCCCCCGAGAAAACTGTTCCCACTCTCTCTTGACGCCCCACCTCTGGGTGTTGGCTGCACCCCTCTTTAAGTGTCTTCCGTTCTCTGCCGGGTTCTTTATTCTTTTGGCGAGCGGGTTTTCCCTCCACTCCCCAGGTTCCAACTCCCGAGCCACAGGTCGTGTCAAATTCTTTTCCCACTGTCGCTGAACGGACGGTGGGTTGCGTTGGTGCGCGCCCCCTGTCTCTGTAAATAAGGTTCAGGCGGCAGTTTTTTTTTGTTTATGTTATGTTAGGTTTCCATCCAGCGCACGATGTTTCGTAACCTTTTCCCGTCACATTTGGCCCGCGGCATCACTCCATTGTTGGTGGTTTTTTTTTTTAAAACGTCCCCCCTGTTAAGCCCACCCCCAATGGTTATTTCGGGTTGGATGTTTGGTTCCCATAGTATTTCGAGGACCTAGTTTCCTGTCCCCCCCCCTAAACTTTCATTCACCTCCCCCGTGGATAGCTCCCCCCCCCCGGCTGCCGGCTTTTTCTTTCCTTCCCGCTGTCCCGCACGCATGAACTTCGTGGCATTACGGCGGTCCCCGTACCCGTGAACTCCTAAGACTCCTGTCTTCCCCAGCCCAGTTTTTTTTTTTGCCACCACCCCAATACTACCCATGCCCCCCCGGTAGCGCATTCGTGTCCCTGGCCTCCCGTATAGTCCGTATTTCCCCTTTCAGCGTGTGCCCCACGGTGCCCTCCGCCTTCCCCCTTTGACACCATTTCCCTGGAGCATGTTCACTGCATCTTGACCAGGTCCTTGACCTTCTTCACCGTGTGGTTTTTTGACCTATGCCCGGACCGTGCCCGCTTCCCTCGCAAACCCCCCCTTCCTGCGTCGATTGTTCTCCCGGTGATTTCTTCTCCCCCTTTTTTGCATTCACTGCGCTTTTTCCCCTACCC
>Ga0179593_1697363_pt1 | contig 15906 bp, 24 predicted proteins | sample CZODoug2_1_08_16_FD_185931 | JGI IMG/M metagenome (GOLD analysis project Ga0179593, IMG submission 185931) | Vadose zone soil fungal communities from Angelo Coast Range Reserve, California, USA - CZODoug2_1_08_16fungal (PacBio error correction) | ecosystem: Environmental > Terrestrial > Soil >... | reverse complement strand
TCTCCCTCTGACTTCCGGGAAGTTCGCCCCTTCTCCTCTTCAGTGATTGGGATTTCCCTTCTTATTCCTCTGTGGACGTCGCCTTCCTTCTTTTTTGGTGGAGGAGTCTTCGTCTTTGCAGCGGGAGGCTTAGGAGGAGGAGGGCATTACACTCCCCCCCCCCTCCTTTTCTCGGAGCAGGCAGAATTCTTGTCGGATTCTTTTCTAGGAGGCGCCTGGACCCCCTTCTCTTTGCAGGAGACTTAGGCGGCAGTCTTTCGGAGGAGGCGTGATTATCTTTCCTTTCTTCTTAGTCAGGACGGCGCACTTCGGTAGTCTCTTTTCTTCGGTCGCCTTTCGGTCTGTTAGGGCTAATGGTAGTGATGGATCAATTTCGTTTTTCTCGTGCTCTATGATTTCAAGAGGAGGGCTCCGTTCTTTTCTCCTTTGGTTTGCCGGAGACGCGTCATTGTGACCCCCTTCTTGTGAACTGGCTTAAGGTAGGTCGTCTTTTTCTTCCTTTTCTTCTTCTGTATCATGGTGATCACCTTGAGTTCCTTCCCACGTGTTGTTCAAGGGAGGATCATTGAGGTTCGTCCTTTCCCTACATTTTCCTTTGGTAAAAATCGAGGTCGGCGTTCGTCCTTCTCCTAAGTACCGTTGAAAGAATTCCCCCCCCTTTCCTCTGTTGCTCGGGTAGGTGATATGAACAGGTCTCCTTTTTCTTCCTCCATTCTTTCTTTTTATTGGGTTAGAGCCGCTGCACTTCCTTTTTCTTCTTTTTTCTTTTGGAGTTAGCTTTCCTCAAGTCGCGGACCCTTTTTTTTTCATTATTCCCCTCGTACACACTGAGCAAGTCAGGCTTCCACCACTCCCTCTTCTCTTTCTACCTCAGTAGGAGTGATCCGCTCTTTTTTCCTTTTCCTCATTCTGAGACGGATCAGGTCTTGGGAGTTACAGTACAGCTCCCCCCTTTTTTTTCCCTCTAACCAGAAGAGGGTAGGAACTTTTTTTGTGAGTTAGTCGTCTCTTCTTTCCCAAGCGAACGCTGCGGTTTCTTCCCCCCCCTCTTTTATACTGAGATTTTTTTTTTCTCTTTCCTTCCTAAAGTTTTCTTCGAAGTTTTTCTTACGTTGGTGGAATTGCGTCCTCCCTTTTTTTTTTACAGCAGAAGTAGGCAGTTCCTTTTATGTCTCCCACTTTTTAGCTTTCCTTCCCCCCCCCTACGGGTCGAAGGCGACACGGTCTCTCTTCCTCGTGTCTTTAAGCGGGTTCTCCCCCTTTTCTACTTCTGAAGAAGGCAGCGATCCCACTCTTCTCTTGTGAACACCCCCCTCATTCCTGATGTTTTTTTTCATCTTCTGCTCCTGCGATAGCGCGTTCTCCAGGTTTCCCTCCTTTTTTCTTACCAGGAGTAGTAACTAGGGCTTTTCCTCCTCTTTAGATGGTGGCAGTCCCTCTGGAGGTCCTTTCCTTTCCTTTATCCTTCGAGGAAAAATTTAAATTCCGACTTCAGACCATAGTCGTTTGTTTCCCCCCTTCTTCCCCCCACTGGCGGAAGGGAGGCGGTTCGCTCCCTATCCTTGCTGAAATCGGAGCGGTCCTTACTTCCCTTCTTCGTAATCAAATGCAAGTAGTACAATGCCGGCTTTTTCTTCTCCCCCTCCAAGGAGGAGGCGGCTCCCGACACGAGTCTTTTTTCCCGTCTGTCATACCCCTTTTTTTTCCCCCTCATCTTTAATGGGGCCGCGGGCATCCCCCCTTCCTCCTTTTGCGGGGCGACGGTTGGTTTTTCCCTTTTCCTGTGTTAGGTTTAAACAGTTCTCGTACGCTCTCTTTTTTTTTTAAAAAGGTGAGCTCCCCCCCCCCCCCTTTTCTCCTTCTGTAGGGACTGTCGGTTCCCTTTTTCTTTCGTTATAATGGGGGACGTTTATCCCCCCTTATCCTATTTTCCTCCCTCCCCTTTCCCGTTTTTTTCTCTTTCTCCCGTTAGGGAGGGAATCTATTCAACGTCCCAAGGAGATGAACTACCTTTTTTCCCCCCCTTCATAAGGAGGCGCCCCATTCCGATTTCATTTTTATCAACTCCCCTTTTTTTTCCTTCTGAGAGGAAGGTTTTTCCTAACCTCAAAAGAGGACCCCCCCCCCCCGTCGAAAAGCAAAAGTATGGTTTCCCCAGCCTTTCCATTCCGTCGGCGTTAGAGAGCAGGTGTAGGGGCCCCTCTTTGTCCTTTTCGTCTCCTAGTGTCCCCTTTCCCTCAGCCTCCGGTGTGGCCTTCCCCCTCCCCCCTCCCCGAAAGAACGGAAGGAGACGAAGTGCTTTTTTACGTGTGCTAAATGGCAGATGGGAAGACGACCGCTCCTTTTTTCCATCAATCTTTCTTTCCCTCCCTCCCTTCCTCCCCAGTGGTTTCCGGTTCCTTTGTCCAAAAAAGACGATGTTTCTTGGTCGGCGGTTCTGGCCTTTTCTAGTCCCACGTTTACCGACCTTTTTCCTGCCTGGCGCCATAGAAATCGCCCTTCCCTTCCGTCCCTCTGGAAGAAAGCCTTTACGTCCCCTGGGTCACCGGCTCCTCTCCTTCTTCTTGACGGGATAATGCGTCTCCCCCCCCCCTGACTTCTGTATGGAGTACCGCCACTTCGCATTTTTCCTTTCTTCTTCTTTTCGTAACAGGTTACTGTTGATTGGAGATCCTCCTCTTTTTTTCCCCGTCTCCGTTAGAATTAGAAACGTCGCTGCTTTTTCCTCCTCCGTTTTATACGAAGGATTTAAGTTTTTTTTCTTTCCTTTTTTTCCTTCGCTGAGCAATTCCCCTTCCCCCCATGACCAATTTTTAATACTAGCTCCCCTTTTCCTCTTCTGAAAGCGTACGCGCCCTTTCTTCTTACACGAAGTGGATCGCCCCCCCCTTCACCCCTCATCGTAGATGTAGACGCTCCCTCTTTTCCCTCAAACAACCCCTAAGAAGACCGCGGTTGTTTCCGTTCCTCAGTTAGCTTTTACTGATGGTACCCTCTCCTTCTCCTCCCTTCAGTCCGCGCAGAATGCGGGAAAAGTACCTCCCTTCTCCCCCCCTGACGGATCCCAGCCCAATCGACGCGGCTGTTCTTTTTGTGAAGAAGCCTCCTTTTTTTTTTGACCTGCAGAGGGCTTCCCTCCTTTTTTCCTCTCCTCGCGAAGTGAAGAAGGGATTCCTGGCCAACGCCACGGACCCCCCTCCCCAGTGAAGTGAAGGGCCCTACCAGGTAACGGCACTTTTTCTCCTCCCCAAGGAGCCACAGGTGCAGCCCCCGAAAAGTTTTCAGGTGTATTTCTCTTTCCCTATATGCGGGCTGTGACTTGTCCGAAGAAGACGACCTCCTCCTTTCCCCCTTCCTTCGTGAACAAGTAGCCATGTCCCTCGTCTACTTCCTGTAATCCCAACCCTCCTTCCCCCAGAAGTTTTCTTCACCCCTTCTCCGCCGACAAAGAAGTGGTACCACTCCTTCCTTTCCTCCTTTCTTCACCCCCTATGCAAGCCAGGAAACGCCTTTTCTCCCCTTCCTTGAGCAGCCGTCCCCCTTCATCCTTAATGATGAACAAAGACGTGTCATCCTTTTCCATCACCTCTATCACTAAGCATCCGCCCGTGATCCATCACTCCTCCTCCGCCAGAAGGTAGTAAAAGGCCTCTCCCCCTTCGAATCCCAGAGCAGACTCCCCTCCCCCCAGCGCCGAAGGCTGAAGAATAATTAATCACCCTTCGTTTTCCCCCCCCCTTCTTGCAGGAGCCGCCCGGCTCCTTCCTTCCTCCTCCGACAAAGATCATAAGCCCGAAGGTCTCTTCCCTTCCTAAGACCGAGAGAAGGAGCCACTCCTAAGCCGTACGCAAAAGGATCCTCCTCCTCGTCTTCTCTCCCTCCTCCTTCTCCAGATAAGAGAACGCGGCCGGTCCTCCCTTCTGCTTCCTGAAACAGGCGACCGCCCCGTTCTCCTTTCCCATATACTCTTTATAACAATCCTTTTTTTTTCTATATTTCTAATTAAGGTATGAGATACCGTCCTCCTTTTTTCGTTAGCTCAGTGCTTGTGTACTTTTTTTTTTTTTCTTCCTCTGAGGAGAATTTCGGATTTTTTCTCTTTGGAGGAGGGGGACTTGGGCGCTTCTTCTTTTTCTGCGAATTAGGAGATTTCTTCTTTCTCTCTGGCTCATTAGGAGGCGTGGGATTCTTCTTCTTTCCTCCTTGACAAAGGAGGCCGATTTTTGCAGGACTCTCGGAGTCTTCTTCTTTTGCGGATGAGGCAGGCGACCTTCGTCTTTTGGATTCCCGGAGTTGCTGCCTCGGATTGCTGGAGGGTTTTCGTCCTCATGTGTGTAAGACAGGCTGTCTCCTTCTTTGGTGTAGGGGGATTGTGATCCCTTTCCTTATTCTTCGGGATATCATGATTCATTTTTTTCGAAGGCTGGAAATTACCTTCCTTCAGGGGAGGTGCATTCTTTTTTCTCATTTTCTTTCTCAAAGGAGGTGCCTGTGTCCTTTTTGTGAATAAAGGGGCTTTGGTGATTCTTTTTCTCCCAGGAGGTCGGCTGGAGAATCCTTTCCTTCTTTTCCGGCGGTTAACCCCCCCCCCTTACGATTCGAATTCTCCTTCCTCATGGGTAACTCTGGGTGTTTTCCCCCACGTAGTCGGAGGCTCCCTTCCACAGGTAATCCGGCCCTACGAGGCCTTCCCCTCTTCACCTCTTCAGCGGTAGGGGATATTCCCTCTCCTTTTTTCGTAGAACAGATTTTGCCCTCTCCTCATGACGCTGCCCTTTCCTATTGATTGCGTGGCGGTTTTTCTCCCCTCTGAAATAAGTTCTCACCTTCTCTGTCTTTTCGTATTCAAGGCCCCCCCCCCCCCCCCCCCCCCCCATACGACCGAGGCTCCCCAAGTTGTAACCACACTCCCCCTGCCTCTTTTTTCCTTTTTCCCGCCGTCGGAGGTTGCTAATCTTTTTCCTTTTTTCCTCATTATGAGACGTCTCCTTCTTTCCCTTGTAGATTCCCCGAGACGGTTTATGTCACTCTCCCCTTCGTTTGTATTTGCGGGAGGTAGTAGTCGAAACTTCTTCCTCTTCTATCTGGGAAAGAATTCTCTTTCCCCTTTGTTGTAGACGTCGCCCCCCGAGGCGAAGAATTCTTCCCCTCCAGGAGTAGGGGTTTCCGTGCTTCTAAGAAAGCTCAGTAGGCCAAAGGTCCCTCTGACACGACTTAATAGCTTTACCTCTTGGTCCAGCCAGCGACGGGTAGAAGGCTTTTCGCAGCAGCGCCTGCGCTTACTTCTTCCCCATCCCCTTTTCCGAAGATGAAAGAAGGAGGCCCTCCCTCTTTTCCCTTTACTTCAAAGAAGAATTCCTTATTTTTTTCCTTCTCCTTCCCCTCCCCCGCGATAGAGAGTCTAAGGTATACCTTTTTTTTTTCAGTACCTGAGTATCATCGGGCGCCCCTTCCTTTTCCTCTTCCTATGGTGGAAAGGAGGCTGCTTTCCACCCTTTCCCTCTTTCTTCGAGGCCCATTCACCTTGACGTTCCCCCAATGAAAGCCATAGTCTTTTTTTCTCTAACCCTTTTTCCGGATGCTTTTCCCCTCCGCCCCCATGATACCGATGAAATAGGATCTGTCCTTCCCCCCCCTTCCTTTCTCACGGATACACTGCATTCTTTCCCTTCCTTCTGGTAGGGAGGATGTTCCTCCCCCCCCACAAAAACCCCCCCCCCCCCCCAACCCCCCCCAATTTCGGAGGCTAATTTTACAAGAGTCGCGTTTTTTTCCCCAAAGGATCGGGAAAGGCCTCTTCATTTTTCCCCCCTCGACGCACTTGGGAGGGGCGAAGGTGGGTTTTTTCCTTTTTTTTTTGGGTGCAGGTGCGGTTACCCCATCATTCTTTCCTCCCTTCCCCGGGAGGGTGATGAAAAAGTCTCTGCCCATTGTTCTCCTACTGGATGAATGTTCTTTCCCCCCCCCTTTTTTTTCATGTGGAAGTTTATCCCTCCATCCACCCCCCCCGAGATATCTTCCTCCTCCCCTCCTTTTTTGCTATCTTCGAAAGGGAGTGGGGAATCCTCCCCCCCCTTCGAAGATACTTTTTTTCCCGAAATTGTCCTACCAGGCCTTTTTTTGCAGTATTTTTCATCCCCTCTTTTCCTTCCCTTCTGATGGTGAAACGGAACTGCGTCCACTGATGAAAACCACCCTTTTTCTCCCCTGGGCGTCGAGGGTGCTTCCCCCCGCTGGCCTTTCCCCCTCTTCGTTCGAAGAGGCAGGTGGTTAGGGACAGCCTTTCTTCCCCCCCTTCCCTCTTTCCCCAAAGAGCCGCCGCCGAGGACATCCCCCCTCCCTACCCATACAGGAAGGCACTTCTCCTTATTCCGTTTGATTCGGTTAAGTGGGAACGCCTCCCCCCTTTGGGGCCAGCCGATTTCCTTTCTTCCGCGTTTTCTCGAAAACGCCTCCCTTTTCTTCCCCGCGGTTCCGGTCCTGCGGACAAACACACTCTTTCGTGTCAGGGGTTCGTTCCTTTTCTGACGAGCAGGGACCACTTTTACGAGTAGCCTGCCTCCCCCCCCCCCCCTTTTCCCATCGACAGCGTCCAAACGACTTCTGGAAGACAGCATTTTCCCCCTCTTCTTATTCACAGGGAGACGCGCTATCGTCTTTTCCCCTCCTTGATAATTCGTCAGCCCCCCCTCTTGTCCTGGTCTTCCGACCACCTTCCCTCTTTTTCCCTTCGTGGAATCTTCGTCCCGGTACCTTCCACCGTGGAGAAGACTCTTTTTCTTTTTTTTTTTTCCTGCGCAGGTACCTTCTGCCCCTTTGAAACTGAAGACTCGTGGGATCGCCGGCACCGTTTCTTGGCGACTTCTTCCCCTCCATGTTTTTCTTTCCCCGCCAAGGCCACCACTACCCCTTCCCGTCTCATTAGGCGACCCTCTTGTCCCTGCGTCGACCGGCAGTGTGCCCTACTACCCTCCCCCCCCCTCTAGGATTTAGCCTCTCTCATCTTCCTCCTCCCGTTCCCCTCCCCTAACGAGGATTTTATCCCCTCCCCTCTGTAAGGAGAAGCTAACCATCTCCCATCCCGACGAGCCCCCTTTTTTGGAAGCCCCTAACAAGATCAGGATAAAACCTTTTTTCTGCGAAATCCCCCCCGGCTGGATGTCTGCTGAAGAAGATGATTTCTTTGCAAGAGAGTCATGCAATCTTACTACGAAAAGCGCGCAGAAGCCCCAGGCCAGAAGCATCTGCCCACTCCACGAAAATCGCCAACAGTCCTCCATCCTTCGCAGACCAGGAACTTCCCCCTTAAAATGATGAACGGTGTCCATATCCCCCCTCCTCCCCATCGTGAAAGGTGGATTCTCCTCTTCCTTTAAAGCGAGTCTCTCTTTTTCCTTGCAGAGAAGAAGACTCGATTCCCCGTCTTGAGGGAAGTAGAACTTTCTTTTCTCAGTAGTGACCGCACCTTTCACGCCTGTCCCCCGCCTCCCCCCTGTATGCGACCGACCCCCTCCCGCGTGTTCCAACCCCAAGACTCTTCTTCCCCAAGTGGAAAGAATGTCTTTTTATTTTCTAATGAAGATCCTCCTTTCTTCCCCCAGTTCTCATCATGATGCCCCGACGTCTCCTTCATAATGAAGAACTCCTTTTCCCCCTCCCTTTCTCCCCATCCCCTCCTCACAAGAAAACGCCTTTCGTCAATAGCCACAGCCCCTCCTCCTGAAGGAGAAGCAGCATCCGCCTCTAAGCAGGACTCCTTCCCCCAAACTAAGAATTTACTTTCCTTCCTCAATGCTCAGCCAGCGCCTCCCTTTCCTCCCTCAAGAAGCCCCGACCCTTTACTCCCCCTCCTCCCTCCCCCAGCCGACACGAGTCCTTCCTTCTGTCAGACTCTCCTTCCTGCTCCCTGCCGAAAAAGGAGACTCCTCCCCTTCCACCACGCGAAGGCTCCTCCCCCTCTCCCGAAAGGGGAATCACCCCCCACCATTCCTTCTCCTTTTTCCCTGGTAAAAGGAGACGGCCCCGCGTTATCGTTTTCTTTCCCTCTTCCCCCTTCTTTTTTCTATATTTTAATAATACTCCGTTCCTCTGAGAAGGCCCTTATTCACCGGGGCCCTTCCCCTCTTCTTTCCTTGCTTGTGATTAACAGGCGGAGTCTTTCGGAGAATTCGGAGGGGGTGGCGGAGCCTTCTTTCCTTTTTTTCGTTGAGTGGGGAGGAGTATTCCGGTCGGAAGGCAGCTCCTATTTTTCTTTTTCCTTCTGCTCATGAACAAAAACGGAGGCTCTTCTCCTTCTTTTCTTAGGGGAAGGAGGAGGAGGAGGAGGAGGCGGCCTCCTTTCTTTCTTATTCCGTAGGAGCATAGGAGGAGTCTTCTTTGACGAACCCCTCGGTGTGTCTTTTTTCTTTCTTTTTTGTACGTGGGCATATAAGGAGAAGACAGGATTCTCCTTTTTGCACATTATTCCTTGACTTTCTGTGAAGGACGGCGCGTCATGATTGCCTCCCCTTTTTTTCCTTTTCATCGGGGTGAATAAAGGGGCCTTCACTTTTTTTTTTTCCAAAGTGGCTCTGTTCGCTTTCCGGTTTTTCCTTCTTTTCTGAGGTGTAAAGGGTGAGTAAATGACGTTTTTTTCTGTTAAAGAAGGGCTGGGCTCCCTTTCCCTTCCTGCCGTAAAGTAAACCTAATGCCTCTCCCTTTTTTTCCTAAAACCCTAAAGGATGCTTTTTTTCATGTTATTCTTTCTTTTCTTCCCTCCCACCCCCTATTTGCCGTTAATGGTTCTCTCCTCTCCCTTTTTTTTCTTGTCCTGTTCTTGGAGACGTGCTAGTCTGCACTTCTTTCCTTCGTAAAGAAAGCAGAGTCCACCCTGCCTCTCGTTCAAACAAGCAAGCTCTTTCTCCCCTCTTTTCCCTTTTATGTGCCTCCGAGAGTGAGGTACTGTTAACGTATTCTTTTCTTCATTCGTCCGGAGACGTTTTTTCGGGAGACTTCGCAGTGCGTGAACTTTCCCGCTAAAGAAGAGGTCTTCTTTTTTCGGTAGTAGTCGAACCTTTTCTCCCTTCCTCAAGAGAAAAGATTGACTTCTCCCCGCGTGTCTCAATGCTGCAGCCGTCTCCCTTTTTTAGAACGACCTTTTTCCTCCCCCGTAGTAGTGGTTGCCCCTCCCGAAACGAAATCGCCTTGGCCTCCTTTTTTCCCTCCCCGTACCCCGAAATATAAGGCGGATTCCCCCCCTTCTTTCTTTCTGTCGTCAACAGCGACCTTTTCTCCGTCGCAGAAAGTCCCCTTTTCTTTCCCCCGCCGATTCTCCATTTGCTCACAGTAACTTGACGACCTTCTCTCGGAAGGAGTCAAATCGTAGTTTCTCCCTCCCTCCTTCCGGATGTTGGCGAAGATTAACCCCCCTTCTATTATTGTTCTACGTTTTTTTCCCCCCCTCCTGGAACTTAAAGATGTAGTCCATCGGTCCTCCCTTTCTTTCCTTTCTCTGTAGATGGTGGCATTCCCCTTTTTTCCTTTCCTCAATGTAATGATAAGTCTCTGGACCCCAAGAAAAGGGTCTTTTCCTTCCCCCTCCCCCCTCGTAGTTTGTGTAAAAGTGACCTTCCCACTGTCTTACTGAGGAGGTTGAGCGGTTTTTTGGGGGGTTGGGGGGTCCAATCTTTTATCCGATGAAATAGGAGAGGTCTTCGTAACACGCTTATCCCTCCCTTCAAGTAGGAGCCTGTCTCCTTTCTTTCTGATTTACTACAAGGACGTCTTCTTTTTTTTTATCTTCACCGAGGAGTCTGACTTTTTCCTACTTCCCCCTCAAAAGGCTCAGGCTCCCTCCTTTCTCTTTCCTTGGTAATTCCCACCCCTCCTCCCCTTGCGGAGGGAGAACGGTTTCTTCATTGTTGCTTTTCCTTCTTCTCCCCCATGCAGGAGATCCCTCCCCCCTAGGGTGATTTTCCCCCTCTCCGGCAAAAAATGGTGACTTATCCTCCTGTCCCCAAGTGATTTTTCTCTACTTTTTCTTTATAAATAAATAACTTGCGCTCTCTTCCATACTAAGGTGTTGTTGTTTCGATTCCCATTTTTTCGTGAGGATAAACGTACACCCATTCCTCTCCATTTTGTCACCCTCCCCTCCCTGAGGAGCACCACCCCCTGGTGGAAGATAATTTTCCTCTCCACTAGGTGCAGCCCCCTTCAATGAATTGATTGCCCGACTTCTTACCCCTGAAAACCAAAAAAGTTCTTTACTTTCGTCGAGTGTATGACAGCTCCCCCCCCTTCCCCTTCCGCCCAGAGCAGGTGGTCTTTTCTTCCAGTAGTCCCTCCCATGTGTCACATCTCCCCTCCGCACGAAGGTGGTCGGATGGAAAAGCCCTCGCCCCCCTAAGAAGGAAGGCGCCGATTCGTGCTTCGGGCTTACCTTTTTTTTTCCCCCTCCTGACCGCTCGATTTCATCTGGATCAGCGGCTCTTCTCCCCCCCTCCCTCCCCGGAAGGAACAGTGGGTCCTTTTTTTCTGGGACCCCCCCGAACGATGTTTTTTTCGGTCCCTTTTTCCGGTTAATGGGACTAGCCTCTTCACCCCAGGTGAAGACCGCCCTCTTTTTTTCCAAAATCAGAGATGGGCCCTTTCCCCATTTTCCGATTCACCGACAGCCTTTTCCCCCGGGCTGCTGCTTCTTCCGGGAGCCTCTCTCTCGCTGTCTTTTGCTACTTTAGTACCAACAATCTCTTCCTTCTGTGTTCCCGACCACTACAGATCTTCTTTCTTCATCTTAGTAAAAGGGTTGACTTTCCTCTTTCCGAGATGGGTCTCCTTTTCTCTCCCCCGTCCTTTCTTCCCCGTAGTGATGGAAATGCCCCCCCCCTTCTTGGTTAACTAGGATTAAGTCTTGTTTTCCTCCTCCCCCCCCCTCGCTTTTACACTCTCCCCCCCCCCCCTATAATAAGGACTGGTCCCTTCCCCCTCCCCTGACAGGAAGAGCGGCGTATCCTCCTTTTTCATCGAATACCGAATCTTCGCGATCGATCTCACCTCCTCCCCCTCCACAAATAAGAACTGTGACATAGTTTTTATCTTGAAATAAGTCGCTGTCCGTCGAAAGATAAAACAGGCGAAGCACCTCCTCTTCCCCCGACGTGCCTGCGGGGAACCGGTTCCCCTTCCCCCCTTCTTTGAAGCAACTACTAAGAGGTCGCTCACCTCCCTTTTTTGGGCTTTGTTGACGCGCTTGAGGCTTTCCTTTCCCTCCGGTACGCCTGGACCCTTCGACGGAGAGTGCAGACGGTCTTCTTCCCCCCTCCTTAAGAAAACATGCATTCTCTCTCTACAGGAACGGACAAATATTTTTTTCCCCCTCCCCGGGGAGACGGTGAAGATCACGAACCTCTCCCCTTATGTTGGATTACGCTTCCCTTCTCTTCTTTTCTTCCGTGCAGAAGAAGAAGACCCTCTCCCCCCTCCCTTCCGTTGAAAAGTCAAAGGGAACCTCCTCCCCTTTGAAGAAAAGTGAAAGCCGGCCCCTCCCCCAATGAGCCCCTCCCTCCCCTCCTGTTACTTCCTCCCCCTCCCGTGAAGACGGTGTATGCAACCCGAGCCTTTTGTCAAAGCAGGTGATTACCCTTTCCTCAGGAACCGCCCGTCATTATCCTTTCCTTGCGAGAATCCGGTCTTCATTTCTAGCCCGAAGAACCGTCCTTTCTCCTCTTCCCTCACCTTCCTGTCGTAAAGGAGCATCCGCCAAGCATTCCTCTTTCCCTTCCTCTCTCTCCGCCAGAGGCGAAGGCGTCCCCCCTCCCCTCTCAGAAGCCAAGGTAGCTCCCTCGCGCCTTTTTTTCTCCCTCTCCCCCTCCTCCGTGAAGGAGAAGACTCCGCCCCTCCCCTCCCCTCCTTCTCCGAATAATCATCGCCTCCGCAGCCCCCTATCCCTCTTCTTTCCACAAAAGAGAACGTCCGCCGCCCGAGACTCCCCCCATCTTCCCTCCCCCCCTGCTCGGACGGAAAAAGGAGACGACAGGTATTCTTCACCTTTCCGTTATTCTTTAATAATACCGTTTTTTTTGTTTTTTCTCTCTTCCCTTTCCCCCTGGTATGCTAGAAGGGGAAGTAGCAAGTTTCCGTCCCCTCTCCCCGGAGACGTCGGGGGCGACTTCGGCGTGTTTTTTCTTTTCTTTCTTTTCTTTCTTCGGAGGAGAGGAGGAGGCGGCCTCCCCTTTCCTTGTTTTTGTTCTTACCGCGGAGAATTAGGAGGCGGAGGAGGGTTTTCTATTTCCCCCCCCCCTCTTTGAGGGGAGGAGAATTAGGAGGCGTTCTTTTCTTTCTTTTTCGGACTAGGACGCCTTCTTGAGCTTGCTTCTTTTCTTCTCCTTAGGCGGAGGATGCGGGGGATGGAGTCATTTCCTCCCAGGAGGTGCGGGCGGCTTTTCTCCTTTTTTTTCTTTCTTCTTTCTATAATGATGAAGAAAGGAGGAGCTTCGTATCTGTGAATGGACTTCTTTCTTCTTCCCTTTTATGCATAAAAAAACCTTTTTTTTCTTTGCATAGTGGTGCATCAAGGGCTCCCTTTCTTTTCTGTTGTGGAAAAAAGGAGGGGTCCCTTCCTCCCTCATGGCTGAAACGTAGGAATGCCTTCTTTTATTCCCTCCTGGCGAAGGAGGGTCCTTTTTTTTTTCCCCCTCCTTTCTTTTATAAAATAGAGTAGGAGGCTCCTTCCTTTCCCCTTCAATAAGAGCTCTGGCTCAACATTAGACTGGCTTCTTTTTTTCCCCTTCGTTATAAAGATTTGAAGTTTTCTCATTTCCCTTTTTTCCAATTCATGTTGGCTGATTTGAGTCGTTTCCTCTTCCCTTCTTCCTTCGGCGAAGTAGTAGGATCAAGGTTTCCCCCCTCTCAGTACAATGAACGCAGTCTGGCCTTCCCCCCCCGCAAGTGCGAGTGGGGGATTTTTCCCTCTTTCTTATTTGCCATAAGAGAGAGTTTTCCCTCTCCCTCTGTATGGAGGAGCAGGGGCTTCGTAGCTGGTAGCGTCCCGCCTTTCCTCCCTTTTCAAGATACAAGCCTCCTTTTTTTTTTTTTTCTTCTCTTTCGAAAAGCGGTCTCGGCATAAAGAACGATTCGTTGATCCCAAGAGTGTAGCGACTCCTTTCCTCTGTTCTAAGGAAATTCTCCCCCTTTCGTAGTGGTGTCCCTTCCCGAACACAGATCCTTCCTCTCCCTTCACAAGACGTAATTTCCGTTCCCACTTTTCTTGATGGTACCAGCCTCTTTCCCTGAGAAAGGCTTTAAACTAGGCAGCTTTCCTCCAGTCTCGGTAGTCCCAGTATTTTCCTAAGATGCAGACGGCCTTCCCCCCCCCCTTAGTGGGAGGGCCTCTAAGAATTCCTTTTTTTGGAGGACGTAGTCCTTTCTCTTTTCGAGTCTCCCGGTAGACCCCCCTCCCGCGGGGAAGACTTTAGTCCTCTTTTTTCCTTTTTTCTTTGGAACGATCGCTTTTTCCTTCCTGAGAGGCGGAAGGTACGTTCCCCCTTTCTCCCTCTTCCCAGGAGTAACCTTTCCAAGTAGCCACCTTTTTGACAAGTGCCCCTTTACTTTCGTAAGGGAGTTCGACCCTTCCGCACTCCAGCTTTTTCCTTTGGAAATAGGATCCCTTTCTTGAAATGCCACTTATCCTTGCATAAAAGCCTTCTGAGAATCCTTTTATGGGTCTTGGGCAGTTCACTTCCGGAGGCTTACTCATCCACTCTTATCCTACGGAACGGATGTACATACAAACCTTCTTCCTCTTGAATTGGAAGAGGGTAAGAACATCTAATCGGGAGGGGCTTTCTTGGTTTTTTCTCTTTTTCCTTTACCTTTTGGTTAGGTTAACATCCCTTCCGAGCACGCCTGCCTCTTGGTTGCTGACCTCGCTTGCCAACACTCTCTTCCCTTGTAGGAATGGTAGGTCAAAGGTATTTTCCCCTTTTTACTTCACTCCCCTCAATAAACTTGCATCCTCCATACTCATCCTTTTTTTTGAGAGATCTCGCACTCTTCTTTCTAAAAGTTCCCCCAATCTTTCTTACCTCCCGAAATTCCTACAGGAGTCGCCCCCTTTTTCTCCCTTTTCATAAAATAGGGGAAGGAGTGCTCTTCCTCCCCGAAGAAACGCGGAAACTCCCCCCCCCTCCTCCCGAAAAAGGGAGTAGATTTTCCCCTCTTCCCCCCCCTTAACGAGGAGTTCGACGGACGGTGGCTTTCCTTTTCTTTCCTTTTTTGTTCCATAGTGTACCAAATTCTTCATTCGGAGGACCTCTACAGACAGAGACTTCTTTTCCTCCTTTTGGAAGTGGATTCAGGGCTTACTTTCGAGTGGGAAAGAAATCCTCTACTTGGGACAGCGGCTTTTTTTTCCCCCCCCCTTCTCAAGGAAGAAATTTGCTTTTGTTGGAACTGGGACAAAACCTTTTTCAGTGGGTCGCTCTGTGACCGAAGTATGCATTCACGTGGGGGTCTTTTGTATGCCTTACTTCCTCTCGGAAACAATATATCCTCTCCCCCCCGGAAGGCTCCCTCCCCCTTTTAATAAGTCCCCTTGCTTTCTTCTACCGGAGAAGCTTCCTTTCTTCAGGGTTTCCCCCCGACACCCCCTCTTATTACCTCCCACTCCTCTTTTTTCCCCTCGGCGGATCTCCCCCTTCTTTCATAAAGCTGGAGACGCTCTTCCCCTCTTTTTCTAGCAGGTCGCCCTTTCCCTCTGAGGCCCCATCCCGCCTATTTCCTGCTCGTCGGTTTTAGGTCTACTTTACTGCCGTCCTTTCGTTCCTGCAGACGGCCACCCCCTAATAATACGGAGAATACCGGTCCTCCCCCCCGGCGAGGCTACCCTGGAGGATCGACTACGCATCTTCTTTTCCCCTTCTGAAGCTGTGAGTAATACCTCCCCCCCCTTCCTCCTACCGAGGCTGGGAGAGTGACATAAGTCGCTCGCCAGAACCCTTCGTTTTCAAGAACTCCCCCCCTTTTCCTGAGCAGCAATGCATTTCCCCTTCTTTCCTTCTGGAGAAACTCCGACTCCTTCTTTTCAATACCCACAGGTCCTTTCGTTGGTTCTTTCGGTGAAGAGCTTTGGGTATTCTGGAGACGCCCTACTCTGCTATCCCCTCAGCAGCGGCTCCTCAACCTCCCCCCCGCAAAAGCCGCCACCCTCTTTCTTCCTCCTCCCCAGGAAAGGCAATAGTTTTTTTCCCCCCCTGAGGGATCCCCCCACGTCGTCCCCCTCCCTTCTTTTCCTCGCTCTTCAAGGAGAGGAGGGACGGTGGACTTGCCCCTCCTTTTACTCTCTTCAAGAAAGCCCGGCGTTCCCCCCCCTTCCCTCCCCGTTGAGCCTTCCCTTTCCCTCCCTCCAGGACGCGGATCCACATTTTTATCTTACCCCGCCGTGGTCCACCACGACGGCCCTCTTTCTTCTCACAAAGAGTCCCTCCCTTCCCAAGAGGTGATTAATCATCTTTTCAGCCACAGACTCTTCCTTCAGTCTTCCTCTTCTCTCTGTCGTATCATGGAGAGAAAGCCGGCATCCGTGCCCGTATCCACCCCCACCCTCCCCCCCCGCCCCCCTCCGGGGTCAGTAAATGGAGAATAAGACACGCCTACCCTCTCCTTCTCCTCTCCATTCAGAAGAACCTAGGCCTGAATCTACATAAGCTAATACTACCTCCTAACTTCTTCTCTTCCTTTTGTATGCAGAATAAGAACCCAGCCTCCTTCCTCTTTTTCTCCTCCGCCGAAAGAGCCAGAAGGCGCCCCCTTTTGCCCACGGCGAGATAGCAGAAGCCCTGGCTCCTCCCTCCTTCAGACAGACTCGGGAATTCACACAATCCTCCTTTTTTCCCCCTCCCCCTCCTTCAAAGGTATAGAATACCGTGT